>ERZ887942.2253-NODE-2253-length-12148-cov-13.883486_pt1 | contig 12148 bp, 12 predicted proteins | sample MGYA00521099_ERZ887942 | MGnify/ENA primary metagenome ERZ887942 (study PRJEB32303, sample SAMEA104408605) | aquatic metagenome | biome: Brackish water; feature: Pelagic; material: water | place: Baltic Sea | collected 2014-06-07T06:48:00 | depth 16,251 m ... | reverse complement strand
TTCCACCCCCACGAGTCACTTGGGTGATAAGGCTGACTTCACCCCATCTCCCTTAATAGGGTCAGGCAGCAACAGGGGCTGTCTGACGGGAGAAACGTACGATGTTGTTCGCAGTTACGGAATTTGCTCTTACCGAGCAGGCTTCAGTCACCCTCCTTATGCCCCGTCGAAACCATTGCAGCCCCGAAGGGAGAATGGAGCTGAGCGGAATCGAACCGCTGTCCGAAACACCGGTGTGGACCACCTAGTCCGTTCAAGAACGGACCTAATCATTCTGGCATCAAGACCGACAGACGTCGCCTCCTGAAGAGAAAAAACACCAGTGCTCCTACGACGCAGCAAGTAAGCAGGGTAAATATTCAGAAAAACAAAATATTGATACCAACCAAAAGCCAGATTTCAGATACCCACTTCATGCAGTTTTCTTGCTATTAAAGAAGGCAAAACAGTCAAGAAACCATCAACAAGATCATTATTTTGATAGATACATTTAAAAAATCAAACAGTAACTTCTCTGCAATTTCGCCACCGCTTTTATCAAGGCGAGTGCATGTCCCGGAGGCTCTCTGGGCTTACAACCAAGACAAGAGACTTAGGCTCAGATACTGTGTCAATCAGTAGGTATAAGTCGAGACGTAGTAGTGAACAAAAAGCAAGCAAAATCTGAGCGCATTAAAGGCGTCTCCGTACTACCTCAAGGCTTAGAGGAAGCTGGAGTCACTGAGCTTCTTGGCTTAGGAGCGAAAGCAGTGAAACCGCTGCGTAGGGCCGTCTCATTCGAGGCCGATATGGCTTGTTTGTATCGACTTCACTTGCAATGCCGTCTTCCTTTTCGATTGCTCCGGGAAGTAGCTCGTTTTCCATGCGATGGCCGCGAATCGCTGTATTCAGGGATTCAGGAAGGACTGAACTGGGAAAGCTGGCTGCATCCCTCAATGAGTTTCCGAGTGGACGTCACCGGCACTGCTCCCGGCCTCAATCACAGCCACTACTCCGCACTTCAGGTCAAAAACGCGATCGTTGATCGACAACGCGACATCTGGGGGCAAAGGTCCTCGATCGATCTGGAAGAACCCGATGTTTGCCTGCATGTGCATCTCGATCGAGAGGGTGGGGTGCTGAGTCTCGATGGATCGGGCGGCAGTCTCCACCGGCGCGGCTATCGCGCAGAAATGGGGGATGCTCCACTAAAAGAGAATCTCGCTGCTGGTTTGATCCGCCTAAGCGGATGGACAGGAACCACTCCGCTCGTGGATCCCCTCTGTGGTTCAGGGACCCTGCTGATCGAAGCGGCATCCCTGGCTGCAGGGCATGCCCCTGGGCTGAACCGCAGCTTTGCCCTTGAAGGCTGGGCTGATTTTGATGACGACCTCTGGAGAGAGGAAAAAGAACGCGCACGCACGCGCCAAGAGCAAGGTCAATTCCAGCCCATGATCATTGGCTGCGAGCAGGATCCATCGATCGCCAAACAGGCTCGCAATAACGCAGAGGCCGCTGGTCTGTCCCACTTAATCTCCATCCAAACGGGAGATTTCAGAGATCTCCAGCTTCCAGAAGGACCGGGAACGATCGTTTGCAATCCTCCCTATGGCTTACGCATCGGAGCCGATCAGGATCTCGAGGCGCTCTACGGAGATCTCGGGGCAATGGTGAAAACCCAAGCCTCAGGATGGGATTTCTGGCTGCTCAGCGGAAATGCCGGCGTCACAGGAGCCCTCCGGATGAGAGCATCGCGACGCATCCCCATCAACAACGGAGGGCTCGACTGCCGTTGGCTCCATTACCAAGTGCGTTAGCCGAGACCGATCAACGCCCCATCACGGCACGGGTGGTTTTGGACAAGCCTTCAAGGGTCTGGGGCAAATAGGGGCCCTTCGCCAGCTGTCCTCCAATCCGCAAGCTCGCTCCAGCAACCACCACATTCAAAACAGCAAGGGTGAGCAACGACTGCAGCAACGTCCAACTGAAAGCGGTCAACGACCAAACAACAAAAGCCGTTTCAGCAGCCACAAGAGCCAGCAGCATCAAGGTTCCGCCCATCGCCAAAAACACACCGCCGCCAATCAGGCGACGCTTCTCGCGACTAACTTCTTGCAGAGCAATACGCACATGCAGGTCCATCACCGAACCGGCTAGCGCTGTCACTCGAGCCGCAGCGCCGAGGCCCCTTGGGCGGCTCTCTTGAGATCCTGGAAGTTCACTCATCAGGAACGACGACCTCCCATAAGCAGGGCACCGACAAGTACGCCAACCCCAGCAGCGATGGCCAACGACAACAGCGGCCGCTTCCGCACGGGACGCTCAATCTTGGGTCGCAAGGTGGAATTGAGATCATCAAGCAGCTGCTCGAGTTGCTCTTCAAGGGGTTCGAGGGTGTCGGCAAAACTGCGCACGCTCTCACCGGGATGATGCATCAGATCTTCCAGCTGTTGCTGCACGGTTTGCACCGCACGATCGCCTTGGGAGGCAATTAGGTGCACAACCTCATCAAAACTGCCCCGGGTGGCCTCTAAGGCTTGATGCGTCACCTCGGGCCAACGACGCTGGATTTCAGGAACGAGAGTCTCAAAATGATCCCGAAACCGTTGCGCAAAATCCTTGTCTTCCTCTTGGGATGGAGCTGAGTCCATGGGTAGGGGTAACGCCTTCCTCAGCCTAGAGATGGTGTCTAGAAGATGACACCCATAACGGAGCAACTGTCTCGATATCTATTCCTGGAACACACGAATGCTCCAGATGATCCGGCATGCCGGCATGTGGATTTACTCCTGGAAGATGGCGAAAGCTGCCGCACCTGGCGTCTGAGCAGTGTTCCCCTTCCAAACGGCCCCTGCCTCCAGGCCATCCCCTTACCAAGGCACCGGCTGATCTGGCTTGAACGAACCTCAGCAGCTGTCTCTGGAGGACGCGGCTGGGGACGCCGCATTGTGGGAGGCGCTTTTCAAGGAGTCTTGCCCGACAACCCAAACGAGCTGATCAAGGTTGATCTACGCGGCACTGCCGCCCTCCACTTCCCTGACCCATTAACCCTCGAACTGGCCGATGGAAGATGCCGGCTGCACTCATCGGCTCATAACGGTCCAGCACAAAGCCCTTGAGCTTTTCAGAGGCTTCGCTAGTTTTGAGTCGCTGACAGCTGTATCACCTGTTGGTCCATATCAATCAGGTCGGACTGACCCACTTCAAGTCCTTCGGTGGGGCGATGACCATCCCCCTCGAGACCGGTTTCACTGTCGTGACCGGTCCCAATGGGTCTGGAAAGAGCAATATTCTCGACGGCGTCTTGTTTTGCTTAGGCCTGGCCAATAGCCGTGGGATGCGTGCTGATCGCTTACCCGATCTGGTCAACAGCGGCATGCTCAAAGCTGGAAAATCAGCTGAGACCACCGTTAGCGTGCGTTTTGATCTGAGCGACTGGCAGCCAGATGCAGCAGAGGAGGGGATTGAACCCCCTGAGGACGGTCCCTGGATTCAGGCTGATGCCAATGAATGGACGGTGACTCGCAAGCTGCGCGTGATGCCTGGAGGCTCGTATAGCAGCACATACAGCTCAGACGGGGAGCCGTGCAACCTGCAGCAGCTGCAAACCCAGCTGCGCCGATTACGCATCGATCCGGAAGGCAGCAATGTCGTGATGCAAGGCGACGTGACTCGGATTGTCTCGATGAGCAATCGGGACCGCCGCGGCCTGATTGACGAGCTGGCGGGTGTGGCACTCTTCGACACCCGAATCGAACAAAGCCGCCGCAAGCTCGACGATGTGCAGGAGCGGCAAGATCGCTGCCGCATCGTTGAACAAGAACTTCTCGCCGCGCGCCAACGTCTTGAAAAGGACTGCGCGAAAGCACGGGTCTATCAGGACCTACGTGATCAAGTGCAGCGTGGCAGGCAGCAAGAGCTGGTGCTGGCCTTCGAAGCAGCGGAAGCGGAGCTGAAGCAGCTCAAAGCCCGCCAACAACACCTCAGCGAAAAGGAGCTCCGCGACAGCGCGACGATCACCGAGAAGGAAGCAACCCTGTCTGCAGAAGCAGCACGCCTGCAAACCCTTCAGGAGAGCGTCAAAGCTCTAGGCGAAGACCAACTGCTCAGCGTTCAGGCTGAATTGGCCGGCCTCGATCCCCAGAATCGCGCGCTCGAACGTCAAGCCACGCAACATCAGCAAGAGGGAGAACGCTTACAAGGGCTGCGCCACAACCTCACCTCCCGCCGTCAGCAACTTCAAGCAGATAGCGAAGGCCTTAAGCAAGCCAACAACCCAGAGGTGCTCCAGGCCGCCGAGCAAGCCTGCCGCGACGCCGAAGCTGCCGTTGAAATCTCGCGCAGGCGCCTCGGCGATGTCGCGGGACGATCTGGAGCCTGGCTCGATGAGCAACGTCAACGGGCAGCACGCCGCTCAGACCTCCAGACCACGCTCACGCCTCTTCAGGAGGAGCAACAGCAACTACAAGAGCGTTTGCGTCAGGACGAAGCCCGTCAATCCGAGCTGCAGCTGGAGCGTGACGAAGCCGGTGCCGAAGACCGTGAGGTCCAAGACCAGCTGGAACAACTGGAGCAGGAGTGGCAATCGCTGCTGGAAAGCCTTCGAAGCGGCAAAGAACAGCTGCAAGAACGCGCTGAAGCCGTTGCGATTCAACAACGCACCCGCACCAGGCTTGAAGAAGAACAGACCCGCCTGGAACGGGAAATCGCCCGTTTAGAGAGTCGACGGGAGGCCCTACAGGAAACACGCGGCACGGGAGCCTTACGCCTCTTGCTGGAGGCGGGACTGGATGGCATCCATGGAGCGGTCGCCCAACTTGGTGAAGTGGAAGATCGTCATCGCCTGGCTCTAGAGGTTGCGGCCGGAGCGCGCATGGCCCAGGTGGTCGTCGATGACGACCGGATTGCAGCCCGTGCCATTGACCTACTGAAAAGCAGGCGAGCAGGCCGTTTAACGTTTCTACCCCTCAACAAAATTCGCTCGCAGGCCGCAGGTGGTGGCGCGGCGATGGCCCGTGGCCGCCGACCGGAGGGAGGCAATGGCGCCGGCCTCATCGGTCGCGCAGTGGAATTAATCCGCTACGAGCCGATCTACAGCGACGTGTTCGGGTATGTGTTTGGCGACACTCAAGTGTTCAGCGACTTAGGCAGCGCTCGAGAACAACTCGGGCGTTTCCGTGCCGTCACCCTCGAAGGCGAACTGCTCGAAAAAAGTGGCGCGATGACGGGTGGAAGCTTCAGCCAGCGCAGCGGTGGTCTGAGTTTCGGAGTGAGCAGTGATAGCGATGAGGCCGAGCCCCTCCGGCAGCGGCTGCTCGAGCTCGGCGAGACCCTGGTCGCCTGCAGACGCGAAGAAAGCCGACTACTCCAATCTCTTGAGCACGAACGTCCACTGCTGCGTCAGCTGGAACAGAGGCAAGCGGCTCTCGATGCGGAGAGAACAGCAGCCAAGCGAGCCCATGGACCACTGCTGGAGCGTTGCCGCCAACGCAGTGAGCGTCTCCACAGCCTTCAAGCCAACCGCACGGAACAGGAACAGCGGCTCCAAGTTCTCAAAACCACCATCACCCCTCTACTGGACGAACTCGAAAGAATCTCCACAGAGGAACGAAAAGTTCAAGCCGAGGCCGATGCCGGGAATTGGCAACAACTCCAGACTGAACTCGAACAGTCGGACACCGCCTTAGAGCAGGCCCGCCGCCATCGTGATGATCGCCTTCAGCATCAGCGTGAACGCGAGCTGGCGCAGACCCGAATCGGTGACCAACAACAGGCCATCGAAGAGGAAGAAAACACCCTCCAATTAGCCGTCACAGCACTCGCCGAAGCGCATCAAAGCTGGCGTAACGAACAAAAGGAGCTGCAAGAACGTCGCCAGACGTTGGAAAGCCAGCAACAAATCCTCCAAACCAAATTTGGGGAAGAGCGTCGCGCTCGGGATGCAGCAGAGGCTTCAGTGGCCGAGCTGCGACAGAACCTCCAGCAAGCCCGCTGGGAACTTGAACGCTTGCAGGAAGAGCGTCAAGCGATTCAAGAGCAACTGCGCAGCGGTGGAATCCGCCTAGAGGAACTCAAGCCAACACTGCCCAACCCCCTTCCAGAGATCCCAGAGGAGATCCGCAATGCCGGCCTTGCGGCACTGCAGGAACAGCTGCAGCAACTTCTGAAACGAATGGAAGCCCTTGAACCGGTCAACATGCTGGCCCTCGAAGAACTAACAGCACTGGAAGAAAGACTTGGTGACCTAGGAGAACGCCTGGATGTGCTCAGCCAGGAGCGCGAGGAACTGCTCCTAAGGATTGAAACGGTGGCCACACTCAGGCAAGAGGCATTTATGGAAGCCTTTGAAGCCGTGGATGGGCATTTCTCAGAGATCTTTGCAAGCCTGTCCGAGGGCGACGGCAAGCTGCAACTCGACAATCCGGATGACCCCCTCGAGGGAGGGCTCACCCTGGTCGCTCACCCGAAAGGAAAGGCCGTGCGCCGCCTGGCGGCGATGTCTGGTGGGGAAAAGTCACTAACAGCACTCAGTTTTCTGTTTGCTCTTCAGCGCTTCCGCCCCTCACCGTTTTATGCCCTCGACGAGGTGGACAGCTTCCTCGATGGCGTGAATGTGGAGCGGCTTGCGGCGTTGATTGCTCGTCAAGCCGAACAAGCCCAGTTCCTTGTCGTGAGCCACAGGCGACCGATGATTGGCGCCTCACAGCGCACCATTGGTGTCACCCAAGCGCGTGGCGCTCATACCCAAGTGGTGGGATTACCCGATGCAGCCTGAACAACGGGCTCCCTGGCCTTGCGTCAAAATGAGTCGAATTGCTTCGGCTGAGGCCTGCGTTTGAGCTCGTCCCCGTCCCCCAACGACCCACTGGCAACCGTCCCCAGCGACAGGCTGTGGCTTCGCTCGGAATTAATGGGGACCCAAGTGATCACCCGCGACTCCGGCAGACGCCTGGGTGTTGTCGGAGAAGTGGTTGTCGATATCGACCGTCGCGAAGTGGTGGCCCTCGGCTTGAGAGATAACCCGCTCACCCGTTTCTTGCCGGGACTCCCCCGTTGGATGCCCCTTGATCGCATTCGCCAGGTGGGCGATGTGATCCTTGTTGATTCCGCAGACTCGCTCAGCGAGGGCTTTTCCCCAGACCGATACAGCCGGGTGATCAACTGCCAAGTGATTACGGAATCCGGGCAAACACTCGGCCGCGTGTTGGGTTTTTCCTTCGACATCGAGACGGGCGAACTCACCACACTTGTAATGGGAGCTGTTGGCGTCCCCCTCCTGGGAGAAGGCGTACTGAGCACCTGGGAAATCCCTGTCGATGAAATCGTTAGCAGTGGAGCCGACCGAATCATTGTTTACGAGGGCGCCGAAGACAAACTCAAACAACTGAGCAGCGGCGTTCTGGAAAAACTGGGAGTCGGAGGACCGAGCTGGGAGGAGCAGGAACGGGAGCGTTACAGGGTGAACATCGTCCCTGTCGAAAACCAGCTCAGTTCAGGGCAAGCGGTGGAAGAGGCACCCAGGATGCTGGAGGCTTCCGATTCACAACGCTTCGAAACGGAACGGGAACTTGAGTACGTCGAACTCGAAGATCGCCGTAGTGACAACACGCGTGAGCGTCGCTATCTCGATGAAGCGCCGATGCAGGAGCGAAACAACTCCTATCGAGAGCCGTACCGCGAACCCGAGAGATACAACGAGCCCCAGCGATTCAACGAGCGACAGCCGTTTGATGAAAGGCAACCGTTCGATGAAAATCAGGCATTTGATGAAAGACAGCCGCTGAATGAGCCTTACCGCGAAGCCGAGCCGTTTCAGCGCGAAGACCGCTACCAAGAGCCCCAGCGCACATCAGCGCAATATCAGGAACGGGATGCAGCTCCTCGCATCGAGCAGCGTCCAAGACCGGCTTCACGTCGTCCGATCGAACGCCCCGGCGAACCACTGGATGTCGAACCCATCGAACGTCGCTCTCCCCAAGATCAGGACAGCCAACCGCTTGATGATCCCTGGTAGAACCAGGGATCATCCTCTCCTCAGCTCAATGAATCGCTTTTTTTGAACTCGAGTGAAGCGCTGTTCGTGCAGTAGCGCTGCCCCGTGGGTGCAGGTCCATCGTTGAACACATGCCCTAAGTGGGCATCACAACGCGAGCAGAGAATCTCGGTTCGAACCATCCCATGGCTTCGATCCTCATGGGTGCGAATCGCACCCTCGGTCACACCATTCCAGAAGCTTGGCCAGCCCGTACCAGACTCAAATTTTGTGCTGGAGCTAAATAGGGGCGCATCGCAACAGACGCAGTGATACATGCCGTCTTCCTTGTGATTCCAATAGGCACCAGTGAACGCAGCTTCAGTACCGCCCTGACGCGCCACTTGAAACTGGCTTGGGCTGAGTTTCTCTTTCCATTCCTCAGGAGTGCGTTCCACCCGATCTCCACCTGCGATTGGCGCACTCGTCATGACTGAACTTTTTAACTGGCGCGGACGCTAGTCGGAAAGAGCCAAAGGCAAGAGTCCCTGAACCTCCTCAGCAAGGGCTCTAACGGCACCAGGTTCGCCGCGAAGGCCCCGCAAGTCATCGCGTTGACCCTGCAGCCTGTCCGGGGTTGCAAGCCAGGACTCGGCCTCTAGGGCGATTTGCTCAGGCGTGATCGGACCCACACGTTCAGGAACCACCATGCGACCTGCGCTGATGTTCGGCCAAGCCATCAATCCATGGTTGCGGAGACGCCAGGCACTGAGCAACAAGCCGATCAGACGCCGCAGTCCTGGCAGACGGGCCAAGAGCCCGAGCCAACCATCCCAAGCCTGCATCACACCCAGATGTTGGGTAGGCACCAAAACGATCATCGGCACCCCAAGAGCACCGAGTTCAGCCGTGTTAGCTCCCACGGTGGTGAGCGCAAGCTGGCACTGGCTCAGGGCTCCGTGGGCTGGAGGGTTTTCCTGCAAGTGAATCTCTGTGCCATGGCGCGTGACGAACCGCCTCAATCCCTCACCAGCTCGAGCCGGTTCAGTGGAGGCAACACCGGAGTCATACGCGGCAGCGATGGGATTCGATCGACCGGCGTAACGCACCAAGTCTTCGACGGTGGTGGTGGGTGCCACCGGCAATAAAAAGCGGCAGCCAGGGCGTTGAGCCGCCAAACGATCGGCGGTTTCAAGTAAAAACGGAACACCCACACTGAGTTTGGCCGGTTTCGAACCAGGCAACAAAGCCACCCACTCACCCGATGGGAGTGGGGCCTCTTCTCTTGCATGGCTGGAAAGATCCGCCATCAAGTCGCCCACCACACGGCAGCGGCTGCGAAAGCGTCTGGGCAGCTGATCCCGCACCGCTGGTGCCATGGCGGCGATTCGATCGTTCCAACGCGGCCAACGCGCCACCCATTCGGCGTAGGTGATGTGGCGATAGCCCAGCCGAGCTGATAGCAACACACTCCAAAATTGATCCCCACCTAAAAAAACCACCACACCTCGGTCTGGCCATACCCCAAACCGAGAAGGCCTGAACAACAACAACCAAAATTGCCGGGCCAGCGTGATGCGATCAAACAAACCCCAACGGGAGGCTGCGGTGGCTTCTGTTCCGGTGGCATTGGGACAGGGGACCAAAACGAGCCGCAGGCTCAATAACGATCCAGGAGCCCTGGGCCGCATCAGTAGGCGGCGATGCAGCTGCTCTGCCAGGGGGCGAACCCAAGTCGTGAGTTCACCGGGGCCGTTGGAGACAAACACAACAGCCAGGGTTTGGTCCTTGGTGTGTGACGTCACTCAGTGCCGGTGGGGCTGGGAAAGAATGATGCGGATGGCGAGACTTGAACTCGCAAGGCCGAAGCCACACGCTCCTTAGACGTGCGTGTCTACCAATTCCACCACATCCGCGTGGCGACGTTGCCAAGGTGGCGCGTCGAGGGATGAGTATACCGACAGGCCTAAAAGTCCGAACCGCTGATACGATCCGCGCTGGCTCTGATGCTGCGGAATGCCCATCGGCAAGGTGCTGATCGCCAACCGCGGCGAGATTGCCCTAAGAATCCTGAGAAGTTGCCGAGAACTCGGCATCAGCACGGTTGCGGTGTACAGCACCGTGGATCGAACTGCATTGCACGTGCAACTCGCTGATGAGGCGGTCTGCGTCGGCGAAGGCCCTAGCAACAAGAGCTACCTCAACATCCCCAATATCCTGGCGGCAGCCACCTCCCGCGGTGTGGATGCCATTCACCCCGGCTATGGGTTTTTGGCGGAAAACGACCGCTTCGCCGAGATGTGCCGCGATCACGGCATCACATTTGTCGGCCCGTCTCCCCACGCCATCCGATCGATGGGAGACAAGTCAACGGCGAAATCCACCATGCAGGCTGTTGGCGTGCCAACGGTGCCTGGTAGCGAAGGCCTCTTACCCAACCCGGAGGCAGCTGCTGAGCTTGCTGCTGCCATGGGCTATCCCGTCATGATCAAGGCCACCGCTGGAGGCGGCGGTCGTGGGATGCGGCTCGTGCCCAGTCCTGATCAGTTAGTGAAGCTGTACAAAGCGGCTCAAGGAGAAGCCGATGCAGCCTTTGGGAATCCAGGGCTGTACATGGAAAAATTCATCGACCGTCCCCGGCACGTCGAGGTGCAGATCCTGGCCGACCGTCACGGCAATGTGATTCATCTCGGCGAACGAGATTGCTCGATCCAACGACGTCACCAGAAACTTCTCGAGGAAGCGCCAAGCCCGGCCCTTGACCCTGAGCTCCGTCGTCAAATGGGGGAAGCAGCGGTTGCAGCGGCGCGAAGCATCAATTACGAGGGAGCCGGAACTGTGGAATTCCTCCTGGACAGGAGTGGTGGGTTCTATTTCATGGAAATGAACACCCGCATCCAGGTCGAGCATCCCGTTACGGAAATGGTGACGGGTATCGACCTGATTGCTGAGCAGCTACGCATCGCCGGAGGGGAGCCGATCAGTGTGCGCCAAGAAGACGTTCAGATGAACGGTCATGCGATCGAGTGCCGAATCAACGCCGAAGATGCGCAGCACAATTTCCGGCCAGCCCCTGGACGAATTACTGGCTGGTTGCCGCCTGGAGGCCCTGGAGTACGGGTCGACAGCCACGTGTACACGGGCTACGACATTCCGCCCTTCTATGACTCCCTGATTGGCAAACTGATCATCTGGGCGCCCAATCGTCCTGCTGCACTCGCACGCATGAAACGAGCTCTCAACGAGTGCGCCATCACAGGGATCCCAACAACGGTGGACTTCCATCTGCGCATGCTCGACCGCCCTGAATTCCAAAGGGGTGACGTGCACACCAAATTCGTCGAAGAGGAGATGCTTTAAGGCAGCTCACCGATGCCGGGCACTGCTTCCCCAGAGTGATTTAGGCGATGGACTGGGCGCGGAGCAGTACCAGTGAGAGCAACCCCTGCTGGCCCACCAACAGTTCGCGCAGCAGGCTGAGCAGCCCAACCCAGATCACGGGAGTGACATCCACGCCCCCGATAGGAGAGACAACCCTGCGGGTCAACCCCAAAATCGCCTCAGTGGGCCAGGCCACAAGGGGCCATAAGCCTTTGGAAAGATCCACCTGGGGGTACCAGGTGAGCACGATGCGCGCCAGGAACGTGAGGGTCCATGCGGCCAACAGCAAACCCAGTGCCACGTTGAGAAGCGGAAGGATGGCGATAAGCGTTGGCGTCACAAAGCCCTAAGCAATGGAGCTGTCATCGTAGAAACTTGACCCTGATCCCTAGGATCGCAGCGAATCAGGCCTCGCTGTACGCATTCGGTCCTAATCCCCTATGACGCCTTCCCTCTCCAATTTTCTAACCAGCCTTGTTGCTGGTGTAGCGATCGTTGTGATCCCTGCTTCTATCGGGCTCTTTTTTCTCAGCCAAACCGACCAGGTTGATCGCAAACTTTGAAGACCCTTTCACGCTCCGTAGACTGAGCCCACTCGACCCGAGCTTCGGTTCCACGCAGGTCTTTATCTGAGAGCTTCACTGTGGTTAATGCCAGTCTGAATTGGGCCAGCATTGTTGGCATCGTGCTTGCTGTAGGTGGAGCACTGCTCTACTTCATGCGCACTTTCAAGCCCGCTCTCGCACGCGATTACGACGTGTTCTTCGCGGCGATCGGCTTGCTCTGCGGAGGAATTCTTTTCTTCCAGGGCTGGAG
>ERZ887942.2252-NODE-2252-length-12149-cov-5.625103_pt1 | contig 12149 bp, 4 predicted proteins | sample MGYA00521099_ERZ887942 | MGnify/ENA primary metagenome ERZ887942 (study PRJEB32303, sample SAMEA104408605) | aquatic metagenome | biome: Brackish water; feature: Pelagic; material: water | place: Baltic Sea | collected 2014-06-07T06:48:00 | depth 16,251 m ... | reverse complement strand
AGGCCAATTTAAGACGGCTCCGTACCCGAAGATTTCAGAGTCAATTTCCCGGTAAGTCGCATTACCCTCTTCCAAATTCCAGCCTGCTGGACTCAGATCAGGTATTTCGTGGAATCCTGAGGGTTGGGCTTCGGTGTTCAACCAAGTCTTCACCGTGTCGGTGCGCCAACCCATATTTACGACCACAAGATTATCGAAGATGGAAGATTGTGAGTTGAATGCGACCGATTCAACTTCTGTGTGCATCAGGCGGTGATTCTTGTTTGGAGTAGTACTTGGAACAAAGGTTCCTCTCCTGAATTCTTCATTTCCAGTATCATTTCTGCCCTGTCCGAAATTGTCCTGAGTCGTGTCTTCTCCAAGATCCCAATAGATGATGTCGAATTCCTTGCCATCAACGCCTCTTAAGTCGTATTTGGCGGGTTCGATGATGAAATCATTGAGGCCGAAACTAATGTCGGTAAATGCTTCAGGCTGTGCGGGGCCTACGTAAACAAGGTTACGCACGTTTCTTGCACCATTAAAGGCTTGTTGTGCATTTGCAGGTCCAAGATGAATCGCTGGATCAGGATTGCCGTAAGAGGCGAGTTTGTAGGGTACGAATTGTTCATCTTCGGTGTAATCATCGAGAAGCGTCGTGATAGTGTGGTCGCCCAGCAGCTTACCCCAGAAACTGTCATCAAGTTGATCCTTGAAGCTGTGCTTGAGGAAACCGGTGAAGCGCAAGGTTTCACGGTCGAAGACGGATTCCCGTAAGTTGGCATTGGTTTCAATCATGATCCGGCCAAAGTTCGGGTTTGCCTCGTAGGCGAGATTCCCGGAATCGGCGTAATTGAGGTCCAGTGGCACGGGGCGTGATAAATTGATATCCACCGCGAGGCGTGCTGCGCCGTTGCTGAATGCGTTGTAATCAGAGCGGAAAAGGGTCTGGAAATCGTAACCCAGTTCGAAACCTACGTTGCCGTTGAAGAGGAGTTGCTCAATCGCGATGTTATAGTTTTTGAAATCGCGGGTATACAGATCGTTATCCCAACCGAGGTTGTATTTCGAGAAATCAAATGTTTCCAGATCAGTCAGTCCTTGGTAGGCATAACCTTCCCCGCGGATCTGTGCTACGTTTCCGTGTGAAAGCGAGTAGGGGGCATTGGTTCGTCCGTTGAATGTGAGAGGATCGAAAAACGGATTTCTGGCGGCCGTAGTGGTTTGGTCAGCACCGCGGATTCTGCCGTTAAATGTCCCGGAAGGTTCGGCGCCATTGGAACCGTCCCAGAGAAATCCCCAGCCAACACCGGTCGTTTCTTCGATGATTTCGGCATCTCCCAGGTTTCGGCGTGGAATACCATCCGGGTTTCTATCAGGTCTGCTGTTTCTGGCATTATTGGGGCCTTCAGCGTGATTGAAATTTCTCATGTTGGCTACGATATCGAGAGCCAACCGTCCTTGTAATGGATTGTTCAGAAATGTGTCCAAGTTAGATACGGGGCCAACCACGTCAGCAGCGTTTCCGTTTACCTTACCTTTTTCGAAGTAGCCTCGAATTACAGTATTCGGATTCTTAAATGGCTGGAAGGTGAAAGTGCCATAAACACGATCATCATCTTTATAGGTGGGTTCCTGGCGGTATTGGGTAGCGTCATGGAGGACGGCAACCCGTATCGCTAGCATATCTTCGATTAGTACTTTATTGATATTGCCGGATATCCGATAGGACGGGCTGCTACCCCCGCTACCAACGCGGAATGCGACCTCTCCCGTGTCTTCGAAATGCGCTCGTGCCATCCCGTTATTAATGAGACCAGCCGGAGAACCGAGACCAAACAGGAACGAGTTTGCTCCACGGTTGATATCGATTCTATCGGTGTTGTAGGTATCGAAAGGGATATCCGTTTTGTAGAAATTTCTTGTGCGGTCTGGTGCAGCGAGCCCTCTAACACGGGAAGTGCCATCCGGGTTTCCCCGTGCGCCACCTGAATTTACCTGTCCGTCCAAGCCTTCACCGACGCCGGTGAAGTTACCCAAGTTACCGGCAACTTCAGTACTGGTCGTATATTGAAGGAGTTCTTCAATTCCTGTGGCACCGACATCCTCCATAAATTCGGCCGTTACGACTTGAATGGATGAGCCGATGTTGCGGAGATCGGTTCTGAGACGACCGCCTGCCATCGTTTGGGAGGCAAGGTAACCGATATCAGAGTCTTCTGAAATCTCAAACGGGGATATCTCGATGATCTTATCCTCTTCGTCTTCTTGGGCTGCGAGGCCTAGCGGTAAGACCACCCCAGGGAGCAAGAGAGCCCAGGCATTGGCTAAAAGCCATTTTGAGTACACAGGTAGTTTAGTCATGTTTATTGAGGTTTGTAGTATGTAGTACGTCCAAGGTTCTGTGGGGAACCTGTTTCCGGTAATGATTGAATTCAGCGGGTGCATGACCCGCAGAATGGGTATGATCTGGAAGATTGTAGATTTGGAAGAATAACCTCACCCGGCATATGGAGTGACGTGGGGTCACCGTCAGATGCGATAGATGGGCTAGGTCAACATGTTGCCTTTAAAAAACCTGGATTGTCAATCGTTTTGAATCAAAATTCTGGATTCATTAATCGATTGGATTTCAGGAGTTTATGAAACAAAAAAAGCCCGGCAAATGCCGGACCCTTTCAAAAGAAGAATTAGACTCTATGAACGCTACCAGTCGAAGCGACTGGAGAGGACCCAGCCTTTGGGAGCTGACGTTCTGGACTGGGCGATCGTTCCGACATCGTTAACCCGAACTGGAATGAGATCACGTTCGTCTGAGAACACGTTGCTCAGGTTGAGCTGCAAGCGCCAGTTGACCTTGTTGTCCCAGATGCGTTTGCGGTACGAGAAGCGGAAGCCCCAATTGATGTCGGAAGGTCCGTAGAAGGGATTTTCGATATCCGGTTTCGGGATGCCGTCAGCATCGGGTGCGATTGGGAATCCAATGGCAACTCTGGATTGGTAACGAACACTGAAACCGGTTCCGAAGCCCTGCAGGAAGCCTTCCTGGAAGTCGTAGTTAACCACCCCATTGAAGCGCCATTTACGAACTTCTGGAGAGAAGGTGCCTTCCTGGGCTTTGATAACTTCCCAGTCTTGCAAGACGTTGTCGGCCCAATTGTTGGCATTGGTATTGTCATTCGAATACTGAGGCTTCAGGAATGGGTTCCCGCGGTGCAGGTCGCCAAAGAAGCTCGGATTTGCAGGCGTGCCTGCATGCCAGGGGCCGAAGTCTTCTTCGATCCATTGACGCATGATAGGGGCTATGTTGCTATTGGCCGTTTCCACTTTGGCAACGTTCATCAATACGCGCAGTCCTCGCATGGGGTTGGCCACCAATTCGATTTCATAACCTTCTGACACCTGATCGAGGGTGTCGGTTTGGCTTGCCTGGTTTTGATCTAACCCATCCGTTACCCCAAGGCCTTCATTGAAAGTCAAACGCCAGTTATTTTCGATCCAAAGGCGATGGTAGGGGTTAGACTCGTCCAAGGTAATCTGATTGTTTTGGCGATCAATCGTCGCACCCAGATATTGCGTGTAATCATTGAAGATCTGCTCAGCTTCGGAGAATTCAATATACCGTTTTTCACCGAAATCTGGAGACTGTTCATCTTCATCCAGCTCTTCAAAGTCGTCGTTCGCGAGGTCAGTGAGCATGTTGTTGATGAATCCACGAATAGCACCCGGTGCGGCCTGGGCAAATACACGATTTACGGCTCCGTTATCCGCATTAGCGATCGCCGCTTCAAAACGATTGATGCGAAGATTGTATTTATTATCCCCGAAGGTGAAGTTAAAGCCGATGTCTTTGGTCTCACCGGTGGGAGAGGCCAGTTGCCGCCCCAGATGGTCTTCGCGTCCAGGAGCGGGCTGAAAATTCTCCGACGTGTTGTAGAAGAAGCTGGCGTGATCCATCCAATCGAACGGATTCCAGGCGTTAGGCAGCTTTAATACAGCACCCCAGCTAAAGATGTCTTCCTTGACGAATGTTACGTCACCTTCTTCGAACAAGTATTCTCCTTCTTCGTTACGGGCAATGGTTCCCGTCCAGTCGTATTCGTTATTTACGATACCCAGGCTGTCGATGGATTCATCTGCAATTTGAGTGCCGATTAATATAGGAGTGTTCCTCAATGTGTTGGTAACTTCATCCTGACGCCAACCAACGGTCGTAACCAGATTCTCGTCGAGCAAGAAACTTTGCATGATGGCAGCGAGTGAATCATTTACCGTTCCGCTATACTCACCATTGACTCCAGCCAGTTTCCTTTCGAGATCGTAGGTGACCATTTCTTGCTTATCGAAGTCAAAATAGGTCGTTCTGATCGGAGGTCCGCCTGGATTCCAGACCTGTTGGTTGTTGATCGGATTGATCTGGAACATATCCCGGGTAATTCCCGCTGGATTTGAGGTCAAATCTACAGCATCTCCGAGATACACCAGGTAGTCGAAGTGACGAGGATCCGGATTGGTGCCAAAATTTTCATTCAGGTTTGCTTCTCTGGGCCCAAACTCGCGTTGAGACAGATTAACGTTTCGAGAATCTACTTCTTGAGTGGCTACGAGACCGGTCAAAACATGGCGACCGGCGATGGTCGTGAAGATATTATCACCAAAAATATCTCGCGTATCGATCTCACCGAAGCCGGTCCAGCGCCAAGACTTGCGATCGTTGGTTCTGCGGCTTTCCGATGCTTTACCGACCATGAATGGGCGACCGAAGTTTGGATTGGCTTGTGTTTGAACTGGAGTGAATGGGTCGGTGTTGTGGTCGAACGAGCCAATCGGTAACGTCTCATTGACATCAATCATCACACCCATGGTGCGCCCGGGAAAGCCATTGAAGACATTCTGTTTGAAATGCTGTTCGTAAAACGCGAGTTCGAAACCCAATTTGTTTTCGAGGAAGGTTTGCTCAAGCGAGGCGTGAAACGCGTCAAAGTCCCGGTTTTGAAACGGTGCTGAGCCAGATAGTAGATTCTTGGAAAAATCAAAAAGATCCAGATCGTTGAATCCTTCGAAGACGCCAAAGAACGGACTGACTGATCGAGCGCCCGCGTTATCAATACGGCGGAAGTTACGACCGCCTCTTGGGTTTCTTGGATTGGGAGGGGCGTCAGCTGCGGGCCTTTGGAAGTCATAGTAAACCTTGTGTTGAAATCCTGGAACGTCCGGTAGAAAGTCCGGACGTTGAGGTCCTGAGTTGGGGATTACACCCGGGAATCCGAAATCGGGTTCAGCCGTGTCGCTGCCCCAGACTGCGCCGAGTGACTGACCAAATCCCTGATTACCGAATGGGTTTGGGTATATGTCTTCCCCGTTTATCTGCTGATTGAGTTTCTGATTGAGATCGTTAACCTCTCGCATAGAAGTTCTCCAAGGGTCGATAGTCAGTGGCAGTGGCGCTTCGTTTGCGAAATCCGGATCCAATAGTTGAGCGGTGTGTAGGCGGCCAATCTCTCGGATGTATTCATCGATCGCTTGAAGCGGACCGACGGGGTCGGGGTTATTGGCCCGGATATGACCATTTTCATAGCTGGCTCGAATAACGGTGTTTTCCATAGGCTTCCAGGTGCCGGTTACGTAGTAGCGCTCCTGGTCCTGGAAGGCGGGTTCCTGGGAAAAATTACGGTCTGCCTGCATAGCGTTTACGCGTATGGCCAGTTTGTCTTCAATAAGGACGCGGTTAAAATCAAAGGTTCCTCGAGTTGACAGTTGTGATCCTCCGTCTTGAACGCGGACGTCAATTTGGTTGATCGTATCAAACACCGCTTTATTGAGGCCTGCATTCAATACACCGGAGGGTGAACCTAAGCCAAACAGAATGGCGTTGGCTCCGCGATTGATTTCTATACGGCCGGTGTTGTAACTATCGAAAGGGATATCTGTGAGGAAAAAGTCTCGGGTGTTATCTGGAGCACCCAGACCACGAACGCGGTTGGCGCCCTGCGGATTGCTCAAGACGCCACCCACTACCACGCGGTCATCACCCCGTGCTTCACCACCGGAAAAGTTTCCGCCGAGACCGGCTGCTTCGGTTCCAGTCGTGAAGAGGAGAAGGTCTGTCGACTCGGTGGCTCCGATATCATCGAGAAACTCGGTGGTTATCACCTGAACAGATGCACCAATGTCTTGTAAGCTGCTTCTAAGACGGGTTCCTGCCAAGGTCGACGATGCGATATATCCGGTTTCTTCTCCTTCCTGAATAACGAAGGGTGAGATCTCGAATATTTCATCTTCTTCGCCATCTTCTTCTTGAGCGAAGAGGCCGAGAGGTAGAATAAACAAACCGAGTATCAGGAATAGTCCTGATCGGGCATTGGCGGTTGGCCAATCGGTGTACGTAGTCAATCGATTCATAGATGTGAACGGTTGTAGCATTAATCTAGGGTTAGAGTATGCACGTATCCTTTGTTTGTATCTCTGTTCGTGGGGAACTGAGATCAGGATCCGTCAGTAGTTGGAAGAAGTTTATGACAGCTTTGTGAAAAGCAGTGGGTAAAATAACAAAGGGTATGTGGTAAGTTCGTTTGTAAGCGTTAAAGGACAAAGATGATTGGTTTCCAAGTGTAGTTTGTCAATAGTGGGATGACAGGTGTGGTGGTTTTTTGGACTGATGAAAGTGCCCGCAGGGTGATGTCAGGCTCCGGTAACTCGTTATTTCTTGGTAAATAACCACGGCTCTCTTGGCAGTGTATGTCATCCTCGTAGGGGATTCCCTGATGGCACAATCAGTGTATCGGAGTGGAATGCTTTGCTTGATTCGACCGTCTCGTCATGTCACTGTGATGAGGATGGTGAATACACGAACAGGGCATGTTATCAGGAGTGCTGTTGCCGTACTTTTGATGGTGAGTGCTTCGGCACAGCTCTTGGGAGACGATTCGCAAAGCACAAGGCGAAAGCCCTATGCGTTGTCCGATGGTATGGACCTTCAGGCTCGAAAAGACGGAGGATTGTTTCCTATCGTCGGATTTAGCAAAAAGCGTATCGTCATAACTCGCAATGGGACGCGGGATCCACTATCCACAAAAAGTGAGATCTCTTATGCTCTAAGACGGAAGATGTCGTCGAAATGGGTGGATATGAAGATCGTCGAGACAGAGTCATTTAATTATGAATTGCAGGCCCAGTTGGCGGCGTACTCGAATGCCCTGTCTCAGCTTGATAGAAACGAAAACCTGGAAGCGGGTGGTCGTATTGATGTGGGTGAGAATGGCATCGAAGGACGAAATCACGATGGACGACAGGTTACCCCAGGTCCGCTTGCAATAGGTATGAATGGCCAACGTCCTCCCGAGGAGTACAAGCTTCTGATAAAAGAACTTGAGGATAAGCTGTTTAATCCTGATGTATTGGCCAATGCATTACGAGTCGTTCTAGACCTGGAGACTAAGGTCCCTACGAAGGGAGTCTATCTGGTGTTGATTGCCCGTGTTGATTCTCCAGCAACGGAACCCGATTCCCGGCCGCTTATTCAAGTGGTTGGCCAACTCGAGCCGGATAAAAAACGAACGGTAAAAGCGGTTTTTAAGGATCTTCCTGCAGGGTTTAGTCTGTTGGATCTTGATATCCACATCTACAGCCGAGGCGATGAAATTCCCTGGGAAGGGTCTTCGGGGCTCAAAATGCTCTCGGAGGATGAAGCGTTTGAGTATTCGCTTGGCAGGTACAAGGATTCGAAGGGAAAAGTAGAGCCCGTTCTGTTTCGACCTCTTCCATCAGCGGCTATTACCTCATTTTTGTCTGAGAAAGAAATTCTCGAAATACAGGCTGAATTATTCGTCTATCCAGACGGATCTGCAAGGGTTTCCTCAATAAATACCGATGATCGCCCATTGTCAGATAAGTTGGCAGGTATATTGGAGGACGTTCGATTTATTCCGGCGATTGAAGATGGTGAACCGACGCTATCCACAGTATCTCTGAAGCTTTCGAGTTTGATATATTGAGCGCTCAGGAAACGGGCAGGTAGCTGACGTTAAGCGATCCATGTTCAGGATACTTTAGTGTGGCTTCTGTTGGAATCGAAAGAAATGATCTTCTGCGTTCTTTGCTGGAGACTGTTTGTTGTTAAGTCCGATTCGAAATGAAAATCTACTCCTTAGTTCTTGTTCTGTTTTTTTCGTGTTCCGTGGTTATAAGAGCAGAAAGGCCCAATATTCTTTTTATATACACTGACGATCAATCGACGAGGACGGTCAGTGCGTATCCCGATGCCTATGATTGGGTTGATACCCCTCAAATCGATAGACTGGCGGGAGAAGGAGTTTTGTTTAAACATGCCTATATCGGTTCGTGGTGCATGCCGTCTCGGGCGGCGATATTGACGGGCTTGCATCAACACGCGATCGAGTCGATGCGGATGGAAGGTGAGTATCCGGGAAGCGCATACGACCCTGATAAATGTAAATTCTGGCCGTCAGACTTTCGTAAACAAGGTTACTATACGGCACAGATAGGGAAATGGCATACCGGAATCGATACGGGCTATGGTCGTGATTGGGATTACCAGGTCGTTTGGAATCGTCCACGCTATCCTGATAATGCTTCGAATTATTATTACGACCAATTGATCGAAACGAATGGTCAGCCTCCGGTAATGACAGAGGGTTATACGACGGATAATTACACAAGCTGGGCGATCGATTTTATCCATGGCGACAATCGCGATGAAACCAAACCCTGGTATTTGTGGCTTTGTTATGGAGCGGTGCATGGACCTTTCACACCGGCTGATCGACATTTGGAGGACTATGGGGATGCCGTCTCGCCAGCTATCAAAGATATTTATCCTGTTCGTGATGGGAAACCTCAATACGCTAAAAATCTGGCGTTCTGGGAACCCGACACTAACGGCGTGCCAGTAGAGAAACAACGAGTGGGAGCAACTCCCGTGGGAATGAAAGATCTTCCCGGTCGGTCACTTCGGGATTGGGTTCAACAGTATCACCAGGGAGTATTGGCCATTGATGAGGGAGTGGGGCGTTTGATCGCAGCCTTAAAGGAATCAGGACAGCTTGAAAATACGATCATCGTCTACACGTCTGACCAAGGGTTTGCCTGGGGGCAGCACGGCATGAAGAACAAGGTAGCTCCTTATCAGGCCTCGGTCGCTGCACCGACTATTTTTCGTATTCCTGAGAGTTTGGCATTTGGTCAAAAGAGTCGTGGCACGGTTGTAGAGGCACCGATGAGCGGTGTGGATATACCAGTGACCTTATATTCCCTGGCCGGCCTGAGAACACCTTGGAAAATGCATGGAAATGACCTGACTCCACTCCTTAGAGATCCCGTTTCGAAATGGGACAAACCTGCAATGCTCGTGCATACCGCCAAAGTCTATGGTTCGACGACGGATGTAATTCCCGGGAAAGACGACCCCTCGCTGTACCATGGACCGGGAATTCCCTGGTATGTCATGGTTAGTCAGGGGCGTTACAAATATGTTCGTAATCTCGTAGAGGGAGAAATGGAAGAGTTCTACGATCAGGTAAGTGATCCCGGTGAACTTCGAAACCTAGCGCTTGAGGATGGTTATCATGAGCTTCTCAAGTTGTACCGAAACAGGACAGTCAAAGAACTACGTCGAACGGATGCTGGCTTTGTGAACGACCTGCCATCTGTAGCTACTCAATAAGATGTCTAAACGACCCAATATCCTTTTTTACTGCACCGACCAACAGCGATTTGACACCATTGGTGCCTTGGGGAACTCCTACGTTAAAACACCTCGGATTGATCAATTGGTTAAGGAGGGGACGGCGTTTACGCATGCCTATTGCCAAAGTCCCATCTGTACGCCGAGTCGTTCCAGTTTTATGACTGGGCTTTACCCCAGTCGCGTTCACAACACGCGAAATGGAAACGACACCTGGCCGACGGATGCGCCGCCCTTGATCTCAAAACTGTTAGCTGATTCAGGTTACACCTGTGGCAACATTGGGAAATTTCATTTGACCAGTTCGGGCGAGCGGACAGAGCCTCGCCTGGATGATGGCTACAGCTATTGGAAGTTCAGCCATGCGCCTCGCGATGACTGGCAAGAGGGTCATGATTATGCGGATTGGGTAAAGGAAAAGGGAGGTGACTTGGATGAGCTGCGGTCGAGGGCTGAGAATGTGCCACCTGAGTATCATCAAACGACTTGGGCTACGGATCGAGCGATCGAATTTACATCGCAGAATATGAATCAACCGTGGTTTCTCACCGTTAATATCTATGATCCGCATCCTCCTTTTGTACCACCCAAAGTATATGCCGATCAATTTGATCCTGATGAGATGCCTGGAGCCCATAACGTGGAGTCGGATCGCAAGACTCACGAACGGTTGCGGGAAGTGGATTTTCAAAAAGGATCTAAAGAATATCGAAGTCCGTCTGAGTTTGATGGCAAGAAAGAGCAGGCACTCTATTACGCCATGATTGCGCAGATCGATGATCAGTTTTCCCGATTGCTGCAGGCGCTCGAGGATAGTGGTCAGCGTGAGAATACCTTGGTAGTCTTTACAAGTGACCATGGTGAGACCCTTGGAGATCACGGGCTACTTCTCAAAGGCAGCCGCTTTTATGAAGGTCTGGTCCGGGTACCGCTGGTTTTTAGTTGGCCAGGTGTGGTTAAAGAGAACCTTCAGGCGAATGGGTTGGTCGAACTACTGGACCTATCAGCGACATTACTCGACTATGGTGGCGTAAGTCTACCTGACTATTTTCAGGGCCTGTCTCTGCGATCAGTCCTGGAAGGTGATTCGGATGGAGATCATATCCGTGATTCCGTGCGGTGCGAATATTTTGATGCGTTAGCTGCTCATTTTACGGGTGGAAATGGGAGTTTCGCAACCATGTACCGGCGTGGGCATTACAAATTGAATGTGTATCATGGTTTCAAGGTAGGCGAACTCTATGATTTAGAGAATGATCCATGGGAGCATGAGAACCTGTGGGAAAGCTCAGAGCATCAGTCTTTAAAGCATGAGTTGATATACGAAAGCTTCGATCAGCACGTTCTATTGTCTACGGATGTAGGTAGTAAGCGAATCGCGCCGATGTAGCATTATGGTAGCCCGCGTGGTTACGATTTTGTAAAAATGAAGGTGAATCACTTTAGGATTACCTGATATTGGTTGCAATAGTGAACCTCACTCATTGGCTGGGGTTTTTGAAGTAGGATCAGGTCTGTACGTGCTTTGGCTCTTCTTAACATTTCTATCATGAGTTTTAATCAGCCTAATACGTGGACTCGCACCTCAGCGATCCTAGCCCTCGCTTTTTTAATTAGCTGTTCAACGGTGTTTGCGCACAATTCGTTGGAAGATCCTATCATCGATCTTGAAGAGTTCGCGGTGCAGGGCAAAGCCTACGACCTGGTTGGTTTGGTGAAGTCAAGCAGCAGTGGAGTCGCCAACAATGCAGAACTAAGCCAGCGGCCAACGCAACGCCGTGGTGATTTGTTGGAGCTTGTGCCGGGAATGATTGTCACTCAGCACGCCGGAGGCGGTAAAGCGAATCAGTATTTTATTCGTGGATATAATCTCGATCACGGAACTGATTTTCATGTCGCGGTAGATGGCATGCCTGTAAATTTTCGTAACCACGCACACGGTCAGGGGTACGCAGACGTAAATTTTATTATACCTGAATTTGTTGAAGGCTTGGAATATTTTAAAGGACCTTTTTTTGCTGAGTTTGGAGACCTCTCAACTGCAGGTGGAGCCGAGTATGATATGTTTCACGAGCTTCCAGCCGGAATTGCCAGTTTCTCGATCGGTGAGAACGGTTATCATCGCGTGCTTTTAGGCGACTCGTTCGCGGTAGGTGAAGGTATATTGACGGTCGGAGGGGAGTACTCTCATGAGGATGGTCCGTGGTTGGTGAAGAACGATTATAACCGTTATAATTTTATGGCGAAGTATCATCAAGGGGACAAAGTTAACTTTTTCGATCTTACGCTCATGATTCATGAAGGGGATTGGCTGTCTTCCGATCAAATTCCGTTGCGCGGAGTAGAATCTGGCTTGGTAGATCGGTTTGGAGCGATCGACGAGACTACAGGAGGTGAAACGACTCGGCAGAGTCTTCAACTCGATTGGCGGCAGGAGGTTGGCAGTGCCGTGAATACATTCGATGCG
>ERZ887942.2250-NODE-2250-length-12156-cov-26.182712_pt1 | contig 12156 bp, 3 predicted proteins | sample MGYA00521099_ERZ887942 | MGnify/ENA primary metagenome ERZ887942 (study PRJEB32303, sample SAMEA104408605) | aquatic metagenome | biome: Brackish water; feature: Pelagic; material: water | place: Baltic Sea | collected 2014-06-07T06:48:00 | depth 16,251 m ... | reverse complement strand
GAGCGCTGCACTTTTCGCCCGCCAAGCGCCACACTTTCCCGCCGCCGTTTACACCAGGCACAGCGTCCACGCTGGTGGTAGACAACCACAGGCTTAACGATTCATTTGCTTCGGCGCGGGAATCGTTGTTGATCGTCAGGTTGACAGGAACTGACGTCGCCAGTGTTCCGTCGTAGATACCGATGGGAATGACCACGGTCGCAACGTTCGTGAAGTCACCATCGGCAACCGTTGCTGTGCCATCGACCGCTGTTACGGTGACCGTTTGAGGGGTCGTCACAACACCGTTGACCAACAGCCGCGGGGTTGCATTCAGATCACTTTCCAGTGTCTGACTGCTACCCAAATAGAACTCAACTCGGACGGGACTCGGATCGTAGACCGCCGTCTGTAGAGAAACGGGCTGAGATGTCAGCGTTTCGTCAGAGACGGATACCGCGATATCGGCGGTTCCACCGACAACTTCCGTAAACACATAGGTATGAGTGGCTACAAGGCTGCGAGCCCCCGGCGTCGCAGGCAGTTCTTCCGATGTTCCGTCGCCCCAGTTCACATGAACCGTATGCACGTCCAGCAGTCCGCTGTCGCTGAAATCAACGACCAGTTCAGCAGTTCCGTCGTTGGCCATCGCTGATGTTACCGTGGCAGAAGTAATCTGCGGGCCAGCATTGCTCACGTTAGCCATGATCGAAGATTGGGACGAACCGCCGCCATTCACACCGGCTCCGGAAAATGTGTCCAGCAGTTGCTGAGTATTCGTAAAGATCGAAGCCGTCGGATCGATCGCCAGAAGCTGCGGCAGACTCGCCCCTGCACCAACTCCGAAGGCACGGATGTTTTGCCCCAGCCCAAATCGCAGTATTTGAACTTCGTCAAGGAAGGTCGTTGTCTGTGAAACTCCGTCCGACAAAAAGACAACGTTCCCCTGCCCGGGCTGTGTGCCAAGCTGCATCACGTCGTTGATGGTTTCCTGCAAAGCTGCTTCAAAATTCGTCTGCAGCACAGGTACAAGATTCTGCAAAGCCTGATCAACGTCGAGAACACCGTTGGCGTCGCAATCTGCCAGAGGGGTTGTTGAAATCTGCACACCGGGAGCAACCGGATCCAGGTCCAGAGTGCTGGCAGTGCTCGAAAACGCCACAATGGAAACATTCGAAATATCGCCCAGCCCTCGATTAATCAAGTCCTGATTCAGTGCAATAAAGCTGGCGATTTCCGCATCCAGAATCGTGTTGGGCTTTTTGTCATGATTCAGGTCACCAATCGGATTTCCCGCAAAGACTCCACTGGTGCTGCCGCTGACATCAATCACAAACACCGCGTCCGCACCAACAATCAGAGGCGATTCGCTAATGGTGGCCGAGATCGGATACATGCCATCGTCGGCATAGTTATGGGAGACCGTAAACTTATCCAGGCCATTTCCAACAGCAACACCGGCTATCTGTTGAGTCGCTGAACCGTCTCCCCAGTTGACGTCAATTGTATACGAATTCCCCGGAGTAACTCCGGCGATCTGACCATCGAAATTCGTCAAGTTCCCTTCCAATCCAGCGACAGGATTCAGTGCCAACACAGGGGTCAGCAACAACCGGGACTCCACCGACTCCGCCGCCATGCACACCGACGCCCGTGCCTTAAGTCGGCGGTGCTTTCGCTTGCTGAATAAAGCAGCGACACGATTCCGGAAGTTATCCAGTGAGTTACCAGATGAGAATGGCTGAGGACGGCGTGGCATGTTGGTCAGTTTCCGGAGGCAGGGTTTGTGAACGACACAAAGAACGAACTGCTACCGGATACTTCGCCAACTGAAACTTCTTGCGCGGAATTGTGAAAATTCTTTTCCCGACTTTTCAACGCGACATTCTGATAAACAAATGAAAACAGCGTGTGCCTGATGCCTGCCAACTGTGACGCAGCAGACCATGTTGTTGATCACGATTCCATTAACATGCTAAACCGCCAACCAACATGCCGAATGAAGAACAAACGGACTCGACCCAATCAACGCAGCCTATGCCGGATATCCCATCAGATTCAGGTACGACCGCCACGAAACCGGAACCTGTGGATTAGCGACAGGATTGGTACTAACAGGTGGACTGGTCGTCCGCGGCTCGAACGTTGTTGGAGGCAACGTCGGTAGCGGAAGCAGGATGAAAGGGATCGGTGAATAGACATCGCCAGGGTAAACATACAAGTCCGGCTCACTTGTATGAAATGCTGGCAACATGGTCGGGTCACGCAGCATCGGTCCAACAGGAATGGACGATTCGTCTGCCAGAAGCTTGTATTCGACCTCTGTCGATTTCTTCGCTTCCGGCGGCAACACAGCTTCGGTGATCACAGTGTAGGCTCCAGGAGCCAGCAGCACGCTGTTGTTAATTCGCGTTTCACCTGTGGCCGTGGCCAGATAGTACACCAATGCTCCGCTGGCATCGAAAACTCTCATCACAACTCCGGCGGTCTGGTTCTTCTTCAGCTTCTGTGCACTCAGCGCGAACGTAAACAGCTGCGATTCTGCAACATACAGTGCTGAAGTCTTTTGTGCCTTTTCGGCGGCCAGAGTGCCGCTGGCCAGTTTTTCAAACGTTGACTTCTTGCAGCTGAACGAAATCGTCAGCCTATATTCACCGACCGCTTCGACACCGTTGGAGTTGACTCGAACGATATAGTCTTTGCCGGCTTCCACTTCTGAAGACTGCAGAATGATACGACCGTCACCGGTCACCATTACTGTTGATTCCAGAACTTTCCCCGAACTCTTCATGAGAGTAAGTTCAGGAATCTGGCCATTCGTGAAAGTGGAATTCAGCACGATCGTGGCCATTCGCACGGCTCCACCCGACTCGTCGCCCGATGAAAACTGAAAGTGATCAACGTCTTCAACAGCTTGGATTGAACCCGTCACTTCGTATTGGCTGAATGCTCCAACCGGAGCCTGGTTGGTCAGTTGTTCAGCGTTCTTACGCTTGTCGTTGTTGTCATCAGAAGCTTCCGAGTGCGTTCCATACAGCCTTCGCAGATTGCTGAGGTCCGACGCCGTCGGCTGCATAACATTGGTGTCGGTATGACTGAACATCGCTGACTCAGGATCTGCGCTGTGTTGCAAACCCAGCACATGTCCGGCTTCATGCAGAGTAATGGAAAACACTTCGTCAAGATTGGCCAGATCAACGTCACTGTTGAACAGAATGTCGCCCGCCCATGTTCCAGTAACTGTTGCGTCGTGCGGAATTGCCACGGCAATATTGCCGTCAGACAGTGGAACCGAAGCAATGCGAATATCGCCAAACCGCAAATCCCCCTGCGCTGTACCGGCAACACCAAAGTCCTGACCACCGTCAGCGACCGGAACAACGTCACCATCGATTTCCTGCATCCATGTTCGAAAGGCAGAAACAATGGTGTCCTGCCATTCCGCCTCGGTCCCTTGGCTCGCCATTTCCGAAAACAGGTTGCTTTCATAGCCAGCCACATGAGTTCCGTCTGGTGCAAAGCTGATCGTCAGGCTTGAAATATCAATCAGGCCAGCGGCGGTCAAAAGCGTCCGCGGCTCAAGGCATTCCAAAGCACTGTAACGAGTTGAAGAGAAACGATTTTGTCGAGTACGTCGCAAGGATTTTGAAATGAACATCACTAGCCTGTGTTTAGAATTGGGTGAAGGGATTTCGAATTCGCCTTGTGCCCGGTGATCGGGCTTATCTGGAAAATTAATTTTGAGCTGACGGGATTTTCGGCCTAAAACAAAAAGGGGACGTCAGCGAGCTCTGAATCTGGAACTCGCTCTTTATTTAACGGTCGACAGCTTTTCCAATGCATCGAGCGATGTTTGAAATGTAAGTGACTTTCTAATGTTGTCGATATCGGTGTCCATCTTTGCAATTGAAATCAAGCCTGGCTGTTGCCGCAACGCATCGGCAACCAGTTGAACAGCCAGCGCTTCAAACTCCGGACGTTCGTCAACCAATAAAGCATAGATACACGCTGCCTGATAAACCTGTAGCGGCGTTGGCTGCAGACTCAACAATCGCTTTGCATCCTGCTCAGCCGCGTCCAACTGTTTCATTCGAGCCAGCAACACACCTCGACCAGCAATCGCGTCGGCGTCGTCCGGAGCCAAAGCAATCAACTGATTTAAAACGTCAATCGCCTCTTCTTTCCGGCCCAGCTGTTCAGACAAAACGTGCGAAAGATTTTGCAACGCAGAAACGCAGCGAGGATTATTGTTTAAAGCTTGCTCATAGTCGGCCAACGCCCCCTGTGGATCGTTCGGCAGGCGAGCTGTTCCGCGAGCGACCCAGCTTAAGTCGTCGTTGGGTCTGGCCGCAAGCCCCTGCTGGTAATCTTCAGCAGCACCTGTTGCGTCGCTGATGCTGTGTCGAAATCGGGCCCGCACAAACCAGGCTCGCGTTGGCCCATTTAGTTCAATGCTGGCCGTCGCGTCGGCTAGAGCGCCGGGAAAGTCACCAAGCTCATGTCGAACCAATGATCGATTCAAATATGCCTCAGCAATTTCCGGACGCAACAGGATCAACTGATCAAAGTCACTTTTCGCGTCGCGGAATTTCCGTTCCGACAGCCTCAGAATGCCTCGATCCTGCCATGCCGTCCAGCACTTCGGATTCAAGGCAATACAGGTTGTAAAACACCCTTCGGCTTGATCCAGCTTTCTGTCGCCAAGAAACGCTTTGCCCAGCAAAGACCAGCCCGAATAGTCATGAGGACGATCCATGACTGACTGTTCCAGAACAGCGGCCGCCGGCGAAAACTCATCGTTGGACAAATGCCTGAGTCCTGTTAACAACGTGTCTGTCTCGCCCTGCAAGAAGCGAGTGGACGCTGATTCTCGCAAAGCATCAGCCGCTGACTGCTCGCCCGACATTTCCATGAACGTCGCCTTTTGAAACGACGCTTCTTTTTGATATCCCTCGGCCGACACAGCCTCAGTGGCGCGTTGATTAAACTGAAGGGCCTCTTCCAGCAAACCAGGGGCCGCCGCAGCATCTGCACGGCGAGCCTGGTTGGCTTTGGTCGCCGCCATCAGATAACACATCTCAAACACATTACGCCGCACCTCGGCCTGATGCGCCGGAGTTAGCGTCTGAAATGTGGGTTTCCAAACCCATGTCTGGCCCTTGACGGTCTGGAAACCTTCCATCGCCTGATTCGCGTTAGCCATTCCTTCTTCGACGCCTGGACCATTGGCGTCCGGCGTTGTCAGCAACGTTCGCACGTCTCGGACGGAGTCGTCGAATTCGTGCAACAACTGCAGAGCTTCAGCAGCGAACAGTCGATCGTTGGCAATCTTCCACGATACGCCGGTGGCCAGCAGTGTCAGGCCGAACAAAATCGCCAGCGACGTTCGCGAAAGAACTCGCGGATGCCGCTTCTTCCATTTACGAAACAGTTCAATCTTCGATTCGTTGGCAGCGTGCCGCAGCGAATGCCAGTTCAGTTCGCAATTCAGATCTTCCGAAAGCTGGGCGGCCGATTGGTAGCGATCTTCAATTTCGGGCTGCAGACACTTCTCGACGATGCCGCTTACGGCAACGGAAACCTGCGGGTTGAGTGACCGCACAGACGCAATCGGTTGCAGACGATCCAGTCGCATTTGCTCAAGGCTGGCGTCGTCGGTGCCATCTCGGGCTGGAAACGGCAGGCGACCAGTCAGCAGTTCGTACATTACTGCGCCCAAAGAATAAACATCAGCAGTAGCAAGGACTTCCTGATCGCAGGTCAGCGATCGCAAGTGTTCTGGCGCGAGGTAGGGCAGGGTGCCGCCGACGGTACTATGGCCAACCGACGGAGAACGAACTTCAGACGACAAGTTGAAGTCCAGCAACATCGGCTGGCCATCATCAGCAATCAGAATATTGGCAGGCTTCACGTCGCGGTGCAGCAAACCTCGACGATGAGCGTGCTCAAGTGCGTCCGCAAGTTTTGAAATCACCCAGCAAACAGATCGAGGATAACAGTCGCTGTAATCCGAATGGCCGAAGCCTTCTGCCATGGGCGCTGACAGTTCAGAAATCGTTCCCGTGACCGGGCCGTTTGGCAAAGAGTCGCGAAGTGATTCCGCCAGTTGCAGACCGCTGGAAGGAAGTGTCCGTCCGCGCAAATGGCCGACGGCATCTGCCAGAGTCAGTCGTCCAAGAAACGGCATGCACATGGCCTGCCATTCGCTGGAACGATGCACGGAATATACGGGCACAATTCCCGAATGCTGCAGACATGCCAGCCGTTCCGGTTCATTCGTGGTATCGCCCGTGATCTTGATGACGACATTTCTGTTGGCCAGATCGCGCTGGCGAGCCAGAAAGACGCAGGCAAAAGTGCCTCGCCCCAGTTCTTCGACAATGTCGAATTCCGGAAACGCAGTCGTCAGCCGCTGAGCCATATCATCACGACCGGCATCATCTTTTGCGGCTCGCAGCCAACGACGAAACGACAAGGCGGCATTGCTCTGCGACGCTGGTGGCTCAGCACAATACGACCAGTCTGCCACATCGACGGCAAGCCGCTGAGCGAATTCTTCCGGCTGCAGTTTTTCGCCCAACTGGCAGCGAACGCGAAATTCTTCGTAAGCAATCAGCGAACGCAGATGGCGATCAGCGAACACGTCTGGAAAATCCAGCACGTAGTCTTCGGCTGATTTGGGAACACCGTTTCGCCAGTTTCGTTCCAGATCCACGCGTACAAGTTCTACCACGATTCGTTCGAATTCCGGATTTGAACGCTGAGGCAGAAAGTCCTGTGGAGCACAAGAGTGCCCGGCCGCAATCGCCGATTCAAACGCATCGACTATCTCGTCCAGTTCGTGCGATTCGCTGATGTCATGTGCGCTCATGGTTGGTCTCAACAGCGTCGCGAAGGCGGTCCCGGAATTGCTGCAGCACTCGTTCGACGGTGCGTTTTGAGCGTTCAGTTTGATCGGCTATCTCGGATATTTCGTAGCCTTCGATGCGCAGGTTCACAATTTGAGCGTGAGACGCCGGCATAGCATCGACAAGCTCTCCGATGATAATGCGCAGCATGACAGCACCGGATTCATCCGAAACCGCCAGTTGTCCCAAAGCGGCATCCGAACTGACCGTGTTCCCCACGTTGCGTTTGACAGCTCGATGATGAGCCGCATGAGCCCTGATCTTGTTCAACCCAATCACAAGCAATAGCCCCCACAGCTCTTCGCCCTCTGGCACGACATAATCACCGCGAGACACTCGGCGGAAGAACGTTCGAAACACAGATTGCACGACATCGTCCGGATCCACGCGAGCGCGGAGGTCCTTCGCCAGTTGTCGCCCCGCCAGCGTTTCCAGCCGTTCCGCGTAGCGCACAAACAGAGCCTCCGCGGCGGCATCACTTCCAATTCGAAACTGATTCAACAGCGTTCGATCTGTCTGTAAACCGTCAGGAGGCGCATTGTCGGTGTGATCCGACATCCGGCCATCTGGGGGAGTGGAATTGGAGCTCATTGTCCGCCAAAAAAGATTTTATTTTCTCACTGCAGCGCAAATTCATGGGCATGGGAGCAGACCTACTTCCTTCGCTGATCTGAAAAAACCAGCAAATAGGAATGAAATTGCCCCATACAGAGAGGCGTCCCTCTCCGTAAATCAACCTCTCACGATACTGACCTGAACCAAAAATCTTGCGCGCGATTCAAAACTTTAAAAAAAAACATTCAGTCAAGCACCAGATCGACTCCTGCGCAAACTGTTTCCCCGTGGCCTGCCATTCGTCCGCTGCTTTCAGAAACGCCAACCAGTGACGGTTGCAAACACGGAATCCCAACAACAACCACGCCTAAAAAAGAGATTCAAGAAATCTCCTTCGAGCTGCTTTTCCATGCGCCCTCAGCAGGTCAACGATGTTGCCAGGCGGCCCCGGCAAAACATCAATTTTTGAAACTTTCAAAAAAATGTGGCGGACTGTTGCGGCGCAACTGACTCCCGGTTTTGGCTGAGCGGCTGTTCTGCATTGACGTTACATCTTGAACTACAGCCGCTTTGCCATTTCCCTATCTCAGCCAACGCATCCGTTTGAACTCAGGATACTTCAATGCCAATTCGTCAACTCATTCGCAACTGGACATTCGGACGAAGTCAACAAACTCGTAAACGACGTCCGGTTCAGCAGCGCCACTGGGAAGGCCAGTTGGAATCGCTGGAAACAAGAACTTTGCTGGCGGCTCAGATTTCGGGTGGTTTGTACCACGACCTGAATGCGGATGGGGTTCATGATTCGGGTGAGAGCGGTCTGGCCGACTGGACGGTCTTTCTGGATACAAATGCGAACGGTGCGCTGGACGTCGGCGAAGCTTCTCAAAGAACCGACGCCGACGGCCTATATCATTTCACGGGGCTGACGGCTGGCAACTATCATGTCACGGAAGTTCCACGAGCCGGATGGACGGTCACCAATCCGACAACGGTTTCTGCCGATGTAACCGTGACCAGCAGTGGCGAAGCCATCGTTAATTTTCTGAACGAAGGCACAGCTGGCACCGGGGTCATCACGGGGCTTGTCTGGCGAGACGTCAATAATGACCAGGTTCGTGATCCTGAAGACACGACTCTGGCCAGTTGGACCATGTTCCTGGACCTGAACGGTGACAAGATTCTGGATCCCGATGAACCGTCTGCACTGACCGATGGCGACGGCATCTATACGTTTACCGGAGTCGTCGGAGGAAAATCCGGCAATTCAAAAAGCTACGAAGTTACAGAAGTGATTCCAACGGGCTGGGAACCCGCTGACGTCAACATGACGGCGGAAGTCGTCGAAGGGCAAACGACAGTCATGCCAGACTTTTCCAACTGGCCCGACCCGGAAAAAACGACGTCAATCAGCGGGCGAGTCTTCAACGATGGCAACAACAACGGCATTCAGGACACCGGCGAAGCGGGCCTCGGAGGCTGGACTGTTTATGCGGACGTCAACCTGAACGGCGTTCTGGATTTCGGCGAGCCAGCAGCAACGACCGCCAGCAATGGAAATTATTCAATTGGCGGCCTGGAAGCCGGCGGCCAACGAATTGTGGAAATTCCCGCAGGCAGCTTTACTCCAACTTCTCCGGCCACCGGAATTCGCAACGTCACCACCACCGTCGGCGTACCGCTGACCAACGTAAACTTTGGCAATCGGCAGCGTACCGATGCTGCGTTTGGCGGAGTGATCTTTGTGGACCGCGATCATGACGGAATTAAAGATGTTGGCGAAGAAGGGCTTGGCGGCATTCGAGTCTACGTCGACGCCAACGATAACGGCATCTATGACATCGGCGAAATGGAGATGGAAACCGAATATGACCTGTACTACACACCTGACGTGGACGAAGCCGGTCGCTATCGCTTCGATCATCTGCCCGGTGGCACATACATCGTACGTCAGGAACTGCCTGACGAACTGAGCGGCACGCCGGACACCGAACTTCGCAAAGTAATTAGTCTGGGCGCATCGGATGACCTGTCGGATCTGCATGGAGCTGACCGATATCGCGCCAGTGAAATTCACGGGGTGAAGTTTGAAGATGTCAACGGCAATGGTGTTCGCGATACAGGCGAATCTGGAATTCCAGGCGTCACAATATTCATCGACCTGAACCGAGACAATGTCTTCGACGAAGGAACTGAGCCATCAACGCTCACCGGTTCTGATGGTTCGTACGAGTTCCTGAATCTGGACGTCGGCGCATACATTGTGCGCGAAGTTGTCCCCGCTGGCTGGACGCAGACATTTCCGCGAACAAGTTCACCGGACGGCATCCTGTGGCCCGGTGGTGTGAGCAATCTGCCCGTCGGCAACGTGTCGCCAGGTCTGATTCAGGTGTCTCTGGCCGAAGGTGAAACGCATACACAAACCGTCAGCCTGACTCTGCCAACCACGGGCGCATTGACCAACATGGTCGACGTGTTCCTGCTGTTTGACGACACCGGAAGCTTCACATCCAACAGCCCAATCGTGCGAGCCGCGTTTCCGAGCATCATCGCTCAACTGCAGGCTCGACTGACAGGCATTGATCTTGGTTTTGGAGTCGGTCGTCTGGAAGAATATGGTGGCTTCGCATCGGAATACGGTAACGGTCGCCCGTTTATTCTGAATCAACCGATCGTGGCTGCTGACGTTGGCGGCTTTGAAGGCTCAATCCAATCAGCTCTGGACCGCGTTGCCCCGGGATACGGTGGAGACGGCCCGGAAACCGTGATTGAAGCGTTGTATCAAATGGTGACAGGAGCCGGATTCGACGGCAACAACGACGGTGATACAACAGACAGTGGTGCCGCCGGAATTGTGTCAACACAGACTAACCCCGGCAGCAGCGGCGACGTACCAGCCTTTGCATCCTTCACTGCCGACACAGCCAACGGCGTTCTTGCGGCATCGGGAACGATTGGTGGAGCGGGATTTCGGTCCGGAGCACTGCCGATCATCATCACGGCCACGGACACCGGTTTTGCTTATCAGTCGAAAGGCGATTCGATCATCTCAGGCATCGACGGAGTCACTTTGCCAGTGTCTGCCTTCACCGACGCTTCACGCGGGACGTCTCCGTATAGCTCCGGAGCCGGGATCCAGGAAACCGTCACAGGCCTGAACGCACTGGGGGCTCTGGTTATTGGACTGGGAACTGCAGATTCCGCCTCAGCAGCTCCTCGTTCGGGCCTGGAAGCTCTGGCCACCATGACCGGGGCCATCAATCAGACAGCAACAACCATTGCCAACGGCACCGCAGATCCCATCCAAACCGGCGATCCGCTGTACTTCAAGATCGGCAGCGGCGGCGACCCTCTGGCTGGCAACATTGCTGACGGTATCGTCGCAGCGATTGATGGAGCCGTAACTTCCGTGAACGTCAACGTGACTTTGCGAGCATCCGATCCACGGGTTCACATCAGCTTCAGCCCCGGCGTGATCAACGGTCTGGGAGCTGGCGATACCGCAACATTTGACGTCACCTTTACCGGCGACGGTCGACCAACTCGCTTTGACCTGCAATTCATCCGCGAAGGCACGGACGTTGTATTGGGTTCGATTCCAGTTGTGTTGGGAACTCCGGTTGCTGGCGAAGGCTATGAATACGAAGACTGCGAAGACGGTGAACACAGCTCTGGCGTCGACTTCGGCAACCAGCGTCGTGGCAGCTTTACGCCCAACGCGGCTCCGAGTTTCGTCATCGGCACAAAACAAACGGTCGACGAAGACTCGGGTGCTCAATCAGTCGCGGCATGGGCCACAAATATCAGTCCGGGTTCGCCAGGCGAAGCGGCACAGCTTGTCGACTTCATCGTCAGCAATGACAACAACGGATTGTTCGCTGTTCAGCCATCAATCTCAGCGGACGGAACACTATCCTATACGCCAGCGGCCAACGCCTTCGGTTCAACACTTGTTACAGTCAAGCTTCATGACAACGGTGGCACAGCCAATGGCGGAGTCGATACAAGTGGAGTCCAGTCATTCACGATCAACGTATCGCCCGTCAACGATGCTCCGGCCGGAAACGTGGTCATCACCGGCTCACCAACCGAAGGCCAGGTTCTGACGGCAGACATCAGTGCCATCGTAGATGTCGATGGCCTGGGAGCATTCAGTTATGTATGGAGCAACGGCGAGACGACATCTTCTATCACACTCGTCGAAACGGACGTTGCCGCCGCAATCACGGTTACTGTCACCTATACAGATGCGCAGGGAACTCTTGAGTCTCTCACCAGCGAACCAGTTGGCCCGATAGGCAACCTGAATGAAGTTCCAACCGGAACCGTAGTCATCACCGGCATCGCAGCAGAGGACCAAATTCTGACGGCTGATGTCAGCACCATCGCTGACGCAGACGGCTTGGGAGCGTTCAGCTATCTGTGGAGCAACGGAGCAACGACGTGGGCAATTACGCTGAGCGATTCTGACGTTGACACCACCATCACCGTCAGAGTCAGCTACACCGACGGACACGGCACACCGGAAAATCTTACCAGCCAAGCGGTGGGACCGGTTGTGAACGTGAATGATGCTCCAACGGGAACAGTTGTCATCACCGGCATCGCCACCGAAGCCGAAGTGCTGACGGCTGATACAAGCACCATCGGTGACGCAGACGGCCTAGCAGCGTGTCCGGATACCCGTTTCCCCCTGGATATCATTGATGAAATG
>ERZ887942.2249-NODE-2249-length-12158-cov-6.428489_pt1 | contig 12158 bp, 10 predicted proteins | sample MGYA00521099_ERZ887942 | MGnify/ENA primary metagenome ERZ887942 (study PRJEB32303, sample SAMEA104408605) | aquatic metagenome | biome: Brackish water; feature: Pelagic; material: water | place: Baltic Sea | collected 2014-06-07T06:48:00 | depth 16,251 m ... | reverse complement strand
GCGCCGCGCCGACCACAGGGCGATGCCCAGCGCTCCGAGTGCGCCGATCAAGATCTCGTGCGCGCGTGCCAGGGTACTCAAATAGGCGGTATTCAGTTCGTCACCGCCGGCCAGCCACCACATGTATCCGGCCGAAGCAGTGGCCGCGAATGCGGTGCTGACAAAAAGCAGGTGCATGCGCGCTCTGCGCACGACCACGACGAGAACAACGAGGGGCCACAGCAGATAGAACTGCTCTTCAATGGCGAGGGACCAGGTGTGTTGCAGGACCGATGGATCTGAAAAGGCATCCGCATAGGAGATGTCTTCTGAAATGAACACCCAGTTGGCAACGGAGAATAAGGTGCCCAACCCCTGGGCGCGAAGTCGCTCGATCTGTTCGGGAATGGCAACCCAGGCGGCCCACGCAGCAACCACCGTGAGCAGGAGCAAAAGCGCGGGCAACAGGCGCCTGAATCGCCGCTGGAAGAAACCCGAGAGCGCGGTCCGCATCGATAGCTCGGCCGGGGACTGGATGAGGATCGTGGTAATCAAGAATCCGGACAGCACAAAGAAAAGATCAACGCCAAGGAATCCACCGGGTAGCCACGACCAACCGAGGTGATAACCAAAAACTGCCAGCACGGCAACTCCCCGAAGTGCGTCAAGCCCACCCACGCGTTGCTGCGTGGGGCGAGGAGTCGATTGCGTCGCAATCAGCGGGGGAGCAGACATCAACTGAAAGTTTAAGTGCCCGGAAGCAGGGATCAGCGGTCAGGACCGGGTGTGTTCGCCGGATACCACTCATGTGAGGTAGGCATGGCAGAGTGTGCGCGTGACTAAAACCCTAGGTTTCATCGGCGTCGGCACTGTTTCTACCGCTGTCGTTCACGCACTGTGCTCGCGGCCGGGTCCATCCCAAGAGATCGTGCTCTCGCCGCGATCAACCGAGCGCAGCCAACACCTTGCCGATCACTATGCCCAGTGCACTCGAGTGGATTCCAATCAGGCGGTGGTTGATGCGTCTGACATCGTCATCTTGTCGGTGCTACCCCAGCAGGCTGAGTCTGTGCTGGCCGAGCTCACATTTCGACCCGAGCAGATTTTCGTGAGTTTCATTGGTGGTGCTCCGCCGAGTGAGTGGGTGAACTCGGTGGGCCCGATCACGCAGATCTGCACCGCCATTCCGCTGCCCGCAATCGAATTGCATCGAGGTCCGATGCTGGTTTGCCCACCGATCCCGGAAGTGATGGACGCTTTCACCGGACTCGGCGATGTTGTGCCCTGGCACGATGAATCGACCCTGCGAGTATTCAGCGTCACTACGGCGATCATGTCCACCTATTACGAGGCGGCCAATACGGTAATTGACTGGTCGATGTCCCAGGGAATCGACGAAACGACCGCCGCCACCTTTGTACGATCCCTGCTCGCCGGTCTTGCTGCGGTCGGCCAGGCCACCGAAGTGAGCCAGCGCGGTCAATTGCCCGAAGAGCATGAAACACCGGGGGGGCTTAACGCCCGGGTACGAAGGGGGATGACGGACGCAGGCGCTTTTGGCGATCTCTCACGCGTTCTGGAGGATGTCTACCTTAACGCTGTGCTCCGCTAACTAGATTGAGCTGACAACCATTGACGAATACCACCTGTCCAGGCGAAACTGGATACCGTGGGTATGGACATGGGGAGTTCACCAGCACCGAGCAGATCTGTGCGGTGGCGTGACCGCAAGCGCTATCTGTGGCTGATTGCCCTCGTCATGCCGATGTTGCCGTTTGCTGCCATCGGCCTGCACATCTGGACGCAGTGGAGTGTGTGGCTCTGGCTGGGCCCGATCGTCATCTTGGGCCTGGTTCCCGTCATCGACTGGGTCGTTGGACGCGATGGCGCCAGCGCCCCCGATGACCAGATCGCAGCGCTGGAAGCTGATCGCTATTACCGCTGGTTGACGTATGCGTTTTTGCCCATTCAGTACGCAGGCTTTATCGCCGGGATGTTCTACATCGCCCGTGGTGGACTGAGTGTGATGGAGGGGGTCGGTCTTGCGGTCACTTTGGGCTTCATCGGAGGCATTGGCATTAACACCGCGCACGAACTTGGCCACAAGCGCGAATCCCATGAGCGATGGTTAAGCAAGATCGCCCTGGCCCAGTGCGGATACGGCCACTTCTATATTGAGCACAACCGCGGACACCACGTGCGGGTAGCGACACCTCAGGATCCGGCCAGCAGCCGCTTGGGTGAAAGCTTTTACGCGTTTTGGCCTCGCACGGTCCTGGGTTCTGCACTCAGCGCCTGGCAGTTAGAGAGCAGCCGGTTGGTTCGGCGCAAAAAGAATCCGTGGCGCCTGTCGAACGACGTCATCAATGCGGTAGCCATGACCGTGGTGCTGTGGGGTGCAATCCTCATTTGGCTTGGGCCAGGGATGATCGGCTACATACTCCTGCAAGCATTTATCGGTATCACCCTGCTAGAGGCGGTCAACTATCTTGAGCACTATGGCCTGCTTCGCCAAAAGGTGATGCATGGTGACCGCGAACGATATGAACGCGTTGAGCCGCGCCACAGTTGGAATTCCAACAACATCGCCACCAATGTGCTGCTCTATCACCTGCAGCGACACAGTGATCATCATGCACATCCCATTCGGCGCTATCAAGCGTTGCAAGATGACGAGCAGGCCCCGGTACTCCCGACCGGTTACGCTGGCATGATCCTGCTCGCCCTTGTTCCACCGATGTGGCGTCGCGTCATGGATCCTCGGGTGCTTGCGCACTACGAAGGAGACACGCGGCTGGCCAACCTCACCCCACGTTGGCGCCGTCGCCTGGAAAATGGCGATGCAGCTCTGCTACTACCGGTGGCTGATGTGGGATCACAAACCATCCCGCCGCAGGCGCAAGGTTCGATCACCGCCTGCCCGGAGTGCGGATTCATCTACGACCCGAAAGTAGGAGCACCGCGCGAAGGATTCGCGCAGGGCACACCGTGGCGGGATGTACCGGATAACTGGACCTGTCCAGACTGTGGCGTACGCGAAAAGTCTGATTTCGTGCCCGTTTCTGTCGCCGGGTAATACCAGTGTGAAAGCGGTGGCATATGAGGAGTTCGGGGGCCCGCTGAACATCGCAACGCTGCCGGATCCGGTGGCCCCGATCGGCGGGGTGGTTGTTGAGGTCACGGCCACCGGGCTGTGTCGCAGCGATTGGCACGGATGGCAGGGCCACGATGACGACATCAGGGTTTTCCCTCATGTTCCCGGCCACGAGCTGGCCGGCGTCGTGGTGGCGGTCGATTCAACCGTCACGCGGGTAAGGGTTGGCGATCGGGTGACCACTCCGTTCGTGCTCGGTTGTGGGGTGTGCAGCACGTGCGAAGCCGGTGACCAGCAGGTGTGCCCGCATCAGTGGCAGCCCGGCTTTCACGGCTGGGGCAGTTTCGCCGAGTACGTTGCGCTTCCCTTCGCTGACACAAACCTGGTGCGCCTGCCCCCGGATATCACCGATGAAGTGGCGGCGAGTCTGGGATGTCGCACGGCCACGGCCTATCGCGGCCTGGTGCAGGTGGGTGGCCTGCGTTCGGGTGAGCAGGTGGCGGTGTTTGGCTGTGGTGGAGTCGGGCTTTCAGCGGTCATGATTGCTCGATCTCGCGGAGCCAGAGTGATTGCTGTGGACCCCAACCCGATCGCTCGTCAGCTGGCACGGACGGCGGGTGCAGCGGTCACGCTCGCGCCCGATGAGGCCCTCGTCGCCGAAGTCGTGGCGGCGTCTGAGGGTGGAGTACATCTGAGCCTTGACGCCATCGGCAGTCCAGAAGTGTTGCGCACCGCGGTGTTATCCCTGCGACGGCGAGGTCGCCATGTGCAGGCCGGACTGCTACCGCAGGATGCGGTGATTCCGATGGCGCGGGTTATTGCCTGGGAACTATCAGTGCGGGGAACACACGGCATGGCCGCGCACGACTACGCCGAAATGCTTGCCGATGTGGCCACGCACCGGCTGCGACCAGATTCTTTCGTGAGCCGACACATCACCCTCGACGAAACCCCGCATGCACTAGCCGAACTCAACACCGCAGCGCAGGTGCCCGGCGTCACGATGATTCGTCTGGGCAGAGCAGTCACGATCTAATCCTGCGGCCAATCCTGCATCGTTGCCAAAAACATGTCGCGCACCTTGGCTACCTGTTTGGGCAGGTTGGCTTGAGTCCACTTCTTCGTTGACACCGGGGGCAACACCGCCACCTGCAGGGTGCCGGAATCAAGCAGCAGAACATGTGCGGGCATCAGTTCGCCGGCATTGCGAATAACGACCGGCACCATCGGCACACCGGCCTGCATTGCCAAATGGAAGGCGCCTTTTTTGAAGGCACCCAAACGCGGTGTGGCAGAACGAGTTCCTTCCGGGGCCATCGCCAAGGAGCGGCCATTGCGCAGGGCTTCAAGCGCTGGTGCGAGGGCCTTTTTTGCCTGGTCGGTGTTGGTGCGATCCACGTAGGCAACATCGGCGAGCCAGCCCAGGGGTGCGAAGAACGGATCGGTCCGCAGTTCCTTTTTGGCGACGCCGGTGAAGTCTTGGCGCAAAAGCGAACCAAGAATGAGCACGTCGAGTTGACTTTGATGATTGAAAACGAACACGGCCGGACGTTGCCGCCACAGATTCTCCTGCCCGACCACCTCCATTGTGATGCCGGCGGCGGCGAATGCAAGATCTGAACCCACCGAAGCGGTGAGTTCCAGTGCGGTTCGGCGGCTTCGGTTTAACACGCCCATCCCCACGCCCACGGCCACACCCGTTCCGGCAGCGGCAAGAGCAGCCGCCGTACGGATGACAGATTGCGGCGTCAAGCGCACCGGTCGTTGCAGTCGGACTACCGGCCATTGACGTTGGGTGGCAACTTTTTGCAGATCACCGTCAGGGTTCAGCGGTCTCGGGTTCCCCACCGTAGACAGGTAGAGTTCATCTTCGCCGCCGTTGCCATAGGCAAAGGACTTTGCCAGATCTACCCCGTGTGACGCGGCGAAGCTTTCAACAGCGGCGGCCTTATTCGGACCCCAGAGGATGGGTCCATCCACGCGGCCGGTGAGCAGGCCATCGGCTACCTCCACCTGTGTGCATAGAACATGGTCAATGCCGAGGTCCTCGGCGGCTGCAGCTACCTGAAAACTGGTGGCCGATGACGCCATCACGATGGTGTGGCCACGTCGCCGATGGGCGGCCAGCAGGAGTCGTGCCTGGGGGAAAATCATGTGCGCGACCTGGGCTTCAAAGACACGAGCACCCATGGCGAATACATCGTCTTCGCTGGTTCCGGCGAGTGAACCAACGCCAAGTTCCATGAGCCGATCCACATCTTGGCCGCGCGCTTCCACGTTGATGGTCTGAACAGCAGCATCGAGCAGTTGGCGTGCATTCACCTGGCGTCGACGCAGACGCTCGCGAAAGAAGGCTACGGCGGAGTAGCCGTCGATGAGCGTTCCGTCGAAGTCGAAGAAGGCGCCGATGTGCCCACCGGCGGGTGAATCTTCGATCTCGGCAATGAGTGCGTCGATGTCGTTCATCGCCACGGAAGCGGCCTCCTCAGGATTGATTATTGCCGTGTACGTGAGTGCTGATGGATGAATCATCGCCGAGTCGGGCCAGGGCTGCACCTCGCACAAGTGCCACCTGGTGGACCACGCGCCCCAACTCTGTGGCAAAGGCGCGTCGCTGACTACTGAGTTCATCGCCACCGACTCCAAGCAGGCCGCGATTGTCGGCAAGTTTGAGTGCACCCTGCATGAGGTCTCGGGAGATGGACTCCGGGGAGTGCAACCGATGCTGCAGCCAGTCTTGGTGCGCAACGCCCAGGCACTCAGTGATCAGTGCCTCCTCGTCGATGGGTGCGGCTGGCTCGCGTGCGGCAAGGCGCTGGGCCACCACGTTATAGCCCTCCAGAATCGGGCCGATCACACGGTGGGACAGGTAGAGCGAGGTTTGATCCATCGACTTCAACACGTCGGGAATGGCGAGTTCTTCGTTTTCCCATCCGGGCCGAGCGATGTCGGACTCGTGTCGAATGCGTTCGGCAAAGTCACGTTTGGGCGGGAAGAAGAATTCAAATTTCAACAGATCGCGCAATTCCAGGGCTGAGGTCCAGGTGGCGTCGACGACATCGTCAACGGGACTCGATGAAGCAGTGAGGAGTGCGACTTCAGCGATAGCCCGATAGACGAACCAATGCGCCACCGTATTGCGGTAGAAAGCGGCTTCATGTTGGCGGTAACGCGCTACGGAGTACACCACGTCGAGCCCACCGGAGTAGGCCTCAACGATGCCCTCGCGCTGCAGCGTCCGCAGTGCCCGCCGTAGTCCATCGGGGCGAGCAAGGTCAATATCGGAGGTCAAGGGGAGTCCGCGTTGACGCACATAATGCAACAGGGGTTCAAGTACCTCGAGTAGTTCGGCCAGTGACAGCGCGCGACCTTCGTTGTCCAGCAGTGCAAAGGTGACCAGGGCTGCCGGGGTGATCGGAGTGGCATCGTTAATGCGATGGGCAATTTCAAATGCCACCCGCGGCACCACGGTGGTTGCGGTGAAACTGCCGGCTCGTTCGTGGGCGTCTTCGAGTGCGCTACTGAGCCGAAGCGGTTCACCGAATCGCACGTGGGCTTGCCCGCGACGTTTCGATTGGGCGCGAGCGAAACTGACCAGCCAGCGCAAACTCTCCGGCGCCTTTGCCCCGCCGCCATCCTCGCTTGAAATTGCACCTACCTCTGCCTGCTGGTCGTACACGATGGACACGGGCACGAGGTAAACGTCACTGGACGTGCGCGCGCTATCGGTGACAGATTCAGCATTTTCTTGGTAGGTATCAATCAGGTACTTCAGGACACCCATGCGGGGTGGGCGCAATTTGCCGGTGCGGGTGCGGCCGCCCTCGAAATACCACTCCAGATTCGCGCGGTGTTCGATCAAGAAGCCGAGAAACAGGCGCAGCATGGCCGGATACACCGGGTCGTCGCGGGTATTGCGGCGAATGAAGATTAGGCCGGACCGCTTGGCAACCAGGGTGGCCGGCCACATGGCCAAATTGATGCCGCCCAGAATGTAGTTGCTCGGGAGACCACCTTGGTGCAGTACTCGGCGCAGCACCAGGGGGTCCAGGTAGGAGCGGTGATTGGGCAGGAACACCAGGGTGTGCTGGCGGTTCAGCGCCCGCAGTTTGGGCAGATGTTCGGTGGCTGAATCGATCGTGTACGAACGGGAAAGCCACTTGCCAAAGGCATCCCAAACCCGGGTGGGTTGATCCTGCATCGTCGCGATCATCTCGCCCAGCGCAGTCGTGGCGTCTGCATTGATATCGGCGTGGGTGCGCCCGGTTTCCTGGGCGAGTTGGGCCACACGCGTGGTGAAGCGGGCAGAAGAGGTAATGAGATCGACCGTGACGCTCATACACCCCTCCAGCTGTTGACAATTAGTGCGGACCTTCCGGAGGTTCACCCTAGGTGGCCGTCGTGGGCGGCGGAGCAAAATGGCCTGCTCTAACCTGGAGTCAATGTCCTCTCCTCATGAAACTGTGTCAGCCCCGATATTTTCCCCCACCACGAAGCGTCGTACTGGGCGAATTACGCGCCGCCAGGCAGCAGCGTTGGCGGGTGCTTCGCCACATCGGTTGGATCTCCCCGGTGCATATGCGGGTGGGTCGGGCGAACTAGATCTTCATCGCTGGACGAAGGGTGAGCGCGAGGTTGTTCTCGATATCGGGTTTGGATCAGCGCAGCCGGTGCTCGAACTTGCCCGGCTCCACCCAGAGCAGGTGGTGGTGGCGATCGACGTACACACACCCGGAGTAGGTGACCTGCTGGCCAGCATCGATGAGCTAGGCATGGACAACGTGTGCGTCGCACAAGCCGATGTGCGTGAGGTGCTAGCCCTGTTGCCGATGGCATCCATTACCGGGGTGCGCACCTTTTATCCGGACCCGTGGCCTAAGAGCCGACATGTGCGCCGTCGGCTCGTGGCCACTGCATTTGCCAACGAATTGGCCGACAAGGTGCGCGTGGGTGGTTGGTGGCATCTGGCCACGGACTGGCTGCCCTACGCCGATTACATGCGTGCACAGATCGATGCCAGTAGCAGGTGGCAGGGGGGCCCGATTGATCGTCCCGCATGGCGTCCGGTGACTCGCTATGAGCGTAACGCGCAGGTTGCCGAACGAGGGTCTACGGACCTGTGGTTTGTGCGGTCTGGGCCGTGAGCGGTGTTAGGGAGTACGACGGTCCACGTCTGTCCCGCGGCGACGTTATCGATCTTGAGGTCACCGGGGTAGCGCACGGTGGCATCTGCGTTGGCCGGTATGAGGGGCAGGTGGTGTTTGTTCGGCACACACTGCCAGGGGAGCGTGTGCGTGCGCGCATCACCGACGCTCCGGCTCATGCGCGCTTCGTTCGCGCAGATACCGAAGCCGTGATGAGACCTGTGCCGGAACGGGTTTCACCCCCGTGTCCCTATGCCGGAGTTTGCGGCGGCTGCGACTGGCAGCACGTGTCGATGGACGGCCAACGCGCACTCAAGGCTGCGGTTGTGCGCGAACAATTGACGCGGTTGGGTGGAGAGGACCCCCAGCGTTGGATGGATCTGGTGGTTGAACCGGTTCCCGGCGACGTCGACGGTCTGGGGTGGCGCACTCGAATGCGTTTTTCTGTTGATGGTCAGGGTCGGGCGGGGCTGCACGGTTTTCGTGCGCACGAGGTGGTGCCCATCGACACGTGCTTGATCGCGGCTCCGGGTATCCGCGACCTTCAGGTGACGCGGCGAGATTGGCCGGGTCACCGCGAGGTGACTGCTGTTGCTCCCGCTGCGAGCACTCCGGTGGCCATACCGGATGCGAAACCAGGCATCGTCAAAGTGCGGGAGATCGCCGATCAGCGTGTGTGGCGGCTGGATGCAACATCGTTTTGGCAGGTTCATCCCGGCGCTCCGGACGCCTTGATTTCCGCGGTGCGTGCGGCAATCCAGCCGCGTGGCGGCGACCACATTTTGGATCTGTATGCGGGTGTGGGTTTATTTGCGGGCGCCCTAGCTGAAGATGTGGGTGAGGCTGGACTCATTGAAGCGGTCGAATCAGATCTCGTGGCTGTGCGGGGGGCTCGACGCAACCTGCACGATTTCCCCCAGGTGCGCATTCATGCCGGTTCGGTAGATCGCTGGCTGGGTCGACAAGAGATTGGACACTGTGATGCGGTGGTGCTAGACCCGCCTCGAACGGGCGCGGGTAAACGCGTGATGGCCAGCATCATGCAGTTGCGGCCCCGAGCAATCGCCTATGTGGCTTGCGACCCTGCCGCCCTCGCGCGTGACATTGCCACGGCGAAGCGCGCGGGCTGGCGGTTGTCGGCAGTTCGGGCATTCGATGCGTTCCCCATGACACATCACGTTGAGTGTGTTGCTCTGTTGGAGCCCAGTGATGTCTAGGCAACCGCGATGGCTTCGATCTCTAGCATGAGCCCCGGAATGGCCAGCGCGGTGACTTCCACGGTGGAATCGGCCGGGTAGGGAGCGGAGAAGTACCGATCGCGGCATTCCAGAATGTGCGGGAAGTGCGAAGCGTCGGTCATGAAGATGGTCACCTTCGCGACTTTGGCCAGACTGCTCCCGGCAGCTTCGAGTACCTTGGCGAGGTTGTCGAATACGCAGGCCGCCTGGGCCTGGAAATCACCCTCACCCACCACTTGACCGTCGGGGCCAACTGCGGCCTGTCCGGAAACGAAGATGAGATCGCCAACTCGAGTGGCCTGGGAGTACAAGAACGGGGAGTCCCAGGTGTACGGACTCGGGATTCCAACGACGTCGGTCATAGGGGGTCCTTTCGGTAGGGGCGGTAACGTGAACCTCATGGCAGCCGATGATGCGCTTAGACGACAGTTGAGATTCTCGTGGGTCCTGCAGATTATCGGAGCCACGCTGTTTGGTGTCGCTTTTTTTATTCGAGCCTTCATCTACGGGCTGGAGCCCACGACGTGGTTGTTCGCTGTCGGTGGCGTCGGTATCGCCGGTGTGGCCGTGTGGACCCGGCGCCGCATGAATGATCTGGACTAGTTAGAACAAACCGATCAGGCCGCTGATCGTCAGCCACGAGCCGATCAGGATGCACATGACGCCCACAATTTTGAACTGATGGTCCACGGTGAATCGGTAGAGCCGCTTCAAGTTGGGCACCACGCGATGGCCGAAGATGGCGCGTAGAAGAATCGGCGCAAGAACCGGAAGCAGCGCAAGGGAATAGAGCAGCACGAACACCAGGCTGCGACCCACGATGTTGGCCGGTGAGGTGGCGATATCGTGCAGCGCCGGAAGCAGGACAGCAAAGGACGAGATGTCCTTGATGCTGAGCGCGAAGGCCAGGACGAAGAAGATCCAGATGCGCGCATCGGTGACGTAGTGCGTAACGCGGACTTCCATGCGCTGTTGCATTTCGGGGTGGGGGCGGAGCAGCCATACACTGCCGAGGAGGAGCCCCACACCAATAGCCAGGCGAATTGCATATCCTGCGGGTGAGTTCTCTACCGAAGGGTTCACCGGAAGTTGTGAGAAGCCGGCGAGAACGAGAAAGCCAAAGCCCAGAAATGCCGTGGCGCCGCCGAGGGCGACGGCGAGGGCGCGAAGTTTCCAGGTGTCCTGGGAAACGATAAGGATCTGTAACGCGGCGAGCATGGGTGTTAATGCAGCGGCAAGCCCAAGTGGGATCGCCTCGAGCGCTAGCCGCAGCAGGTCCACACCGGCTATTCAACCGTGCAGGCCTGCCGAGGCGTGTGCTGGTGGGCATTTGGGGTGGAACTTCCCCCAGATCGATGGTGCCATTGCCGCCGGCTCGACCGCTGCGGGAGCGGAATTGAATGCTGCGGCCGCATCAAGTAGCGCGTATGCGGCAATCGGTTCGCTTGCCGTCGGGGGAAATGCAGACCTGGTTTATATGTCCGGCGGCGATACGGCGTCGACCGCTGACGATTCGATCTACGTTGCCTTTGATGACACGCTCGTGACCTACCCACCGCTTGCCACATCCGCCAGCCCATCTACGACCTTGGGATTTGGCGCCGCCGTGACAGCAGTGGCGGTGACGGATGACTCGCTATACGTCGGTGTTGCCGAACTGTACGTCGGTGCTGTGTTGATTTCGTCGGCCCAGATTCAGTCGTTTCCGGTTGGTGCGCAGGATCCCGCTGTGCCCACCGCATTAGCCAACCTGTCTTCGTCTGCCTCGTCCATCGCGGTGGGTGGCCAGGGCACGTCGAGTCTCCTCGATGACACCGTCTACCTGGTGGCCTATAACGGCATTAACGGCATTAGCCAGTTGACGCCCACGTTGGATGACTCGTCGAGCGTCCTGTTCTCCTCGAATAATGTGCAGCCAGGAACCGTGCTCGTGTCGGGCTCAGGTACCACATCGATATCCGACGACACCGTCTATGTTCGAGGGAATGGCTTTGGGAGCGGAGCACTCATCGCGCTGCCGCCAGCTCTTGACGATTCGGTCTGGCGAGATCCGTTGGGTGCCGGCGGTAGCAATCTCACCCTGTGGGATGACTCTTTGATCGCTGGCAGTTACAACGGCATGCGCATCATTAATGCTCTCGATTTGGATGACAGTGTTCAGGCTCCGCTAGCCGGTATGGAAAGCGCGGTTAACTCCTCAAACGTGATCGCAACGATTACCTACGGGGGTGGTTACGTTCCCCGGAAGGTGGGTGTTATTGATGGCACTGATGTGAGCCTCGTGACCCAACTTGACCTTGGGTATTCAAATTCGGGGAGCGGCTCAATTGCCGCCGCTGCCGATGGCAGTTTCTATGTTGCCGGTAACACACCTGTGGTCAGTATCGTGGATTCTGTCACCGCCGGATCAATGTCTCCAAGCAGTGGAGCCTCCACCACGCAGGTCGTCCTACCCCTCGTGACGGCCAGTGGCCGGCTGATGGATGACAGCACGGTGACTTCGGTGAATTGGGGGAGCAGTGCTGTCGCGTTCACCCGGGTGCCCGGGCAAAATGCGGTGCAGGTGAGCGCGCCGGCAACCTTCGGATCGGTTGATGTAAGCGTGGTTCTCAACGGTGGAGATGAACTCGCTATGGGCACGTTCGCGCCACCGGTTGTTCCAGCCCGACCAGCGTCGCCGCCGCTTGATGTCGTCGCGGTAGC
>ERZ887942.2247-NODE-2247-length-12165-cov-6.135921_pt1 | contig 12165 bp, 9 predicted proteins | sample MGYA00521099_ERZ887942 | MGnify/ENA primary metagenome ERZ887942 (study PRJEB32303, sample SAMEA104408605) | aquatic metagenome | biome: Brackish water; feature: Pelagic; material: water | place: Baltic Sea | collected 2014-06-07T06:48:00 | depth 16,251 m ... | reverse complement strand
GTTGACGCGCATTTTGCGAGAAAAGGGTGCACAAGGGGCATGTGTTTTGGTGGGTGAGGATGCCCATCAAGCGCTGGCCATGGCGCAGCAGTTTGCTGGCATGGTTGGTCAAGACCTCGCCAAAACCGTGTCAACCACCTCGCAGCAGGACTGGGTCGGTTCGACTTGGCAGCTCGGTAGTGGGCATGGCACGGGATCGGGTGATGGCCCACATGTCGTGGCATACGACTTTGGCGTGAAACAAAATATTTTGCGGCTCATGGCTGAACGCGGTTGCCGCATCACTGTGGTGCCAGCGCAGACCACGGCCGAACAAGTCCTGGCGATCAAGCCTGATGGAGTGTTTTTATCAAATGGTCCGGGCGATCCCGATCCGTGTGACTACGCCATTGAAGCGACGCGCGTGTTTCTCGAGAAAAAAATCCCGATCTTTGGGATTTGCCTTGGTCATCAAATCATGGGTTTGGCCGTTGGTGCGAGTGCCGTGAAGATGAAAACCGGACACCATGGCTCAAACCATCCCGTTCATGATTTGGCCACGGGTCGAGTCTTTATCACGGCACAAAACCACGGGTTTGCTGTCGATGCCAAGACATTGCCGGCCAATGCACGCGTGACCCATGTCTCTTTGTTCGATGGCACCTTACAAGGCTTTGAGCTGACTGATCGGCCTGCCTTTTGTTTCCAGGGGCATCCCGAGGCCAGTCCCGGTCCGCGCGACATTGTCGTGTTGTTCGATAAATTCATGAGCCTTATGGCCAACGCACCACAAAACTGAAGACACTATGCCCAAACGTACTGACATACAAAGCATTCTCATCATCGGCGCGGGCCCCATCATCATTGGGCAGGCATGCGAGTTTGATTATTCGGGCGCACAAGCTTGCAAAGCGCTTAAAGCGGAAGGCTATCGAACGATACTGGTCAATAGCAACCCAGCCACCATCATGACCGATCCCGAGACGGCTGATGTCACCTACATCGAGCCCATCACTTGGGAAGTTGTTGAAAAAATCATTGAAAAAGAAAGACCAGATGCCTTATTGCCCACCATGGGCGGGCAAACGGCGTTGAATTGCGCTCTAGAGCTTGATCAACGGGGTGTTTTGCAGCGCTTTGGGGTTGAGTTGATTGGCGCCAATGCGGCTGCGATTGAAAAAGCCGAAGACCGGCAGAAATTTAAAATGGCCATGTCCGCCATCGGGTTGGAGTCTGCTAAGTCGGGTGTGGCGCATACTTTGGAAGAGGCCCTTCTTGTGCAACGTCGTATCGCTGAGGAAACCGGCAGTATGGGGTTTCCCATGGTGATTCGGCCAAGTTTTACACTCGGTGGATCGGGTGGTGGCATTGCTTACAACGCCGAAGAGTTTGAAACCATTTGCCGGCGTGGCCTTGAGGCGTCACCCACCAGTGAGTTATTGATCGAAGAGTCTTTGCTCGGCTGGAAAGAGTATGAGATGGAAGTGGTGCGCGACCATGCCGACAATTGCATCATTGTCTGCTCCATTGAAAACTTGGATCCGATGGGCGTGCACACGGGCGACTCAATCACCGTTGCGCCAGCACAGACGCTGACGGACAAGGAATACCAGATCATGCGTGATGCTTCGATCGCGGTGTTGCGTGAAATCGGGGTAGACACGGGTGGCTCGAATGTGCAGTTTGCGCTCAATCCACGTGACGGGCGTTTGATTGTGATTGAGATGAATCCTCGCGTGTCGCGTTCATCAGCCTTAGCCTCTAAAGCCACGGGGTTTCCGATCGCCAAAGTGGCGGCACGTTTGGCCGTGGGTTATACGCTCGATGAACTGCAAAACGAAATCACCGGTGGCGCTACGCCAGCCTCATTTGAGCCTACCATTGATTACGTGGTCACCAAGATCCCTCGTTTTGCGTTTGAAAAGTTTCCACAAGCCGATGCTCGACTGACCACGCAGATGAAGTCGGTGGGTGAGGTCATGGCGATTGGCCGTACTTTTCAAGAGTCTTTGCAGAAAGCCATGCGCGGACTGGAAGTGGGTGTCGACGGCTTAAACCAAAAAACAGTTGACCATGAAACCATTCAGGTTGAGTTGGGTGAGCCTGGCCCAGAACGGATTTGGTACGTCGGTGATGCGTTTGCGCAAGGCTTCACCCTTGATCAAGTCCATGAACTCACCAAAATCGATCCATGGTTTTTGGCGCAGATCAAAGAGATTGTTGATATTGAGCTTGCGCTTGAGCAAAAGACGCTTTCTGATCTCGATCCTTCAACGATGTTGCAACTCAAGCGACGTGGGTTTTCTGATCGCCGTTTGGCTTTTTTGCTCGATACCAACGAGTCTGAAGTTCGCAAGCGCCGACACCAATTCAATGTGCGCCCGGTCTTCAAACGTGTGGATACGTGTGCGGCTGAGTTCGCAACGGACACGGCTTATCTTTATTCCACCTACGAAGAAGAGTGTGAGGCCGAGCCTACCGACCGCAAAAAAATCATCGTTCTGGGCGGTGGTCCAAACCGTATCGGCCAAGGCATTGAGTTTGACTATTGTTGTGTTCACGCGTCCCTGGCGTTGCGCGATGATGGCTATGAAACCATCATGGTTAACTGCAATCCAGAGACAGTATCGACGGATTACGACACATCAGATCGCCTGTACTTTGAACCCTTGACGCTTGAAGACGTGCTGGAGATCGTTCACATTGAAAAGCCTGTGGGCATGATTGTTCAGTACGGTGGGCAAACACCGTTGAAACTGGCACGTGATTTGGAAGCCAACGGCGTGCCGATTATTGGCACAAGCCCTGAGTCCATCGATATGGCCGAAGACCGTGAGCGCTTTCAAAAGCTGTTGCACAAACTGGGTCTGCGTCAACCCGCTAATCGCACAGCCCGCACTGAAAGTGAGGCTTTGGCCCATGCGCAAGAAATCGGTTACCCGCTGGTTGTTCGTCCGAGCTACGTGTTGGGCGGTCGGGCGATGGAAATCGTTCATGAACAAACCGACCTTGAGCGCTACATGCGCGAGGCTGTCAAAGTCAGCAATGACTCGCCCGTTCTCTTGGACCATTTTTTGAATCATGCCATCGAAGTCGATGTGGATTGTTTGTATGACGGACATCGCGTGTTTATTGGCGGCGTGATGGAGCACATTGAGCAAGCGGGTGTGCATTCAGGCGATTCTGCGTGTTGCTTGCCGCCGTATTCGCTTCAGACCGATGTGATTGAAGAAATCAAGCGCCAGACGGCCTTGATGGCCAAAGCGCTGAACGTTCGGGGATTGATGAACGTTCAGTTTGCGGTACAAGATGGCGATGTTTATGTGCTGGAAGTTAATCCGCGTGCGTCGCGCACGGTGCCGTTCGTCTCAAAAGCAACGGGCTTACCACTCGCCAAAATCGCTGCTCGCGCCATGGCGGGGCTGTCCTTTGACGACCAAGGTTTGGGTGCTGAGGTGGTGCCACACTTTTTCTCAGTTAAAGAGGCGGTGTTCCCATTCTCGAAGTTTCCAGGGGTGGACACCATTCTGGGCCCTGAGATGAAGTCAACCGGTGAAGTCATGGGTGTTGGTGAGAGTTTTGGTGAGGCGTTTGTGAAGTCGCAAATGGCAGCCAGTGTTAACTTGCCTGAGTCGGGCACGGTTTTTATCAGCGTCAAAGACGAAGACAAGCCACGCGCCATTGAAGTGGCCGCCCGTTTGCACGAGCTTGGATTTAAGCTTTCTGCCACGCGTGGTACAGCCGCCGCCATCATCAAGGCTGGTCTTCCGGCGGTGGCTGTGAACAAAGTGGCTGAGGGTCGTCCGAACGTGGTTGATTTGCTCAAGAATGGCGAGGTGGCATTGGTTATCAACACGGTTCAAGAGCGACGCAATGCCATTTCAGACTCGCGTGCTATCCGGACACAAGCCTTGGCTAACCGGGTGACTTACTACACCACGATCTCGGGTGCTTGGGCGGCGGTTGAAGGCATGCATTATTTGCGCCAAGGCCGAGGATTGCAGGTTTACGCTTTGCAGGACCTGCATGCTTCATTGAAGCGCTAGGGCGCTAAGGCTTGGCCATGGCTGTTTTCATCACTGGTGCCAGTAGCGGGATAGGGCAAGCTTTGGCTTGGCACTACGCCCGCGCCGGTCACACCTTGGGCCTGGTTGCTAGGCGAAGCGAGCGCTTGGTGCAGCTCTGTGAGGCATTGCCCGGGCAACATCACGCTTACACTTTGGATGTGCTTGATCGAGGCGCATTGCACCAGGCTGCGCGTAAGTTTGAAGCAGCGGTTGGTGTTGTTGATGTGGTGATTGCCAGTGCCGGTGTTAGCGCAGGCACCTTAACGGAAACGGTTGCCGACTTTGAGGTTTTCGAACGCATTTTTGCTGTCAATGTGATGGCCACCATGGCCACCTTTGAGCCCTTTATTGCGGGCATGTCCGAACGACGCTCGGGAACGCTGGTGGGGATTTCCAGTGTGGCCGGTATTCGGGGTTTGCCTGGTGCCGGCGCTTACAGCGCTTCGAAAGCAGCGGTCACCACTTATTGCGAGAGTCTGCGGCTTGAGTTGCAGCCGAATGGGGTAACGGTCGTCACCATCGCACCAGGTTATGTTCAAAGCGAGATGACCGCAAAAAACCCATACCGAATGCCTTTTTTGTTGTCCGCCGATGCCTTTGCAGTGCGTGCGGCGCGGGTGATTGAAGCCAAGCGTCGTTACGCGGTGATTCCTTGGCAGATGGCGATTGTGTCGCGCCTGATGCGCATACTGCCCAACGCCCTCTATGACCGCTTAGCGGTCAATGCCCCCAGAAAACCGCGCAGCGGTAACTGATTAAGCTGATGGGCGGTGGTTTTCATCCCGGCTCAGTGCCCGAGATCGTTGTCGCTGTTAGTCAAATGATCCACGTTGCCCCATTGCACAAGTGACCACAGGAAAGTCGGTGGGGCAGGTGTTAGCGAAATACGGTTGACACTGGCGTTCAGCAAGAGGGCTTTTCTGGGGGCTTGCAGGTCGATACCCATGGCTTGGCGCCAAATGATATCCATGGCGCCGCCATGGGTCACCACCACCACGCGCTTACCGGGGTGTTGAGCCGCTACTTTGTGTAGGCTTTCAGTGACACGCTGATGGAATTGTCGCAATGTTTCGCCGTCAGGAATCACCCCATCGGGGTGACGTTCAGCCCAGACTTTGGCGACCTCGGGTGCGTGCTCTTGCATGCGGTCAAATTCAATGCCTTCAAGCACGCCATAGTTTCGTTCCCGTACACCTTCAATGAGAGTTAGGGGTAGGGCCAGTGCCTGGGCCACGGCTTGGGCGGTTTGTTTTGCACGTAAAAGGTCACTGCTGTAAACCGCATCGATGGTCTGTTGTTGGCTGGTGTGTTGATTACTCAGGTGAATGGCCAAGGCATCGGCTTGGGCTCGACCATTGTCATTGAGTTCGATATCACGCCAACCTTGAATACGTCGTTCGACGTTCCACGGGGTTTGGCCATGCCGAACGATCAAGATTTCTGTGCTGCTCATGATGATTGGGGTGCTTATTGGGGTGAATGGGTGGTTGGTAGGATTACCGTGCGTAAGACCGCATCGATGACAAATGATTCCCAGTGTTCGTAACATTTGGGCGCGTTGAGTGCTTCGCCTAAAAAGGCCGATAGCGTGTACTGATTGGATTGGTAGAAGTAACCCATGGCTGAGATCATCAAATAAACATCCCGTGATTGCGTCTCGGCTCGAAACACACCTTGCTGCTTGCCTAGGCTCAGTGCTTGGTCAACCAAGCCAATGGCAGGCTTTGAGAATTGGCTGGCCAGTAAGGACTGACTGATGTGTTTGCCACGGTACAAGTTTTCGCTGTTGAGCACCGTGACAAATTCGGGGTGGTCGCGAAAGTAGCGCACAAAAAACTCGACGGCAGCAGTCAGCGCTTTGATTGGGTTGCTGGTATCTAAGGTGACGGCCGCTTCAGCCTCGTTGTAGCGCCGGTAGATTTCTTCAAGGGCAGCAATGAATAGCCCTTCTTTGTTGCCAAAGTAGTAGTAAATCATCCGATCGTGCGATTGCGCGAGCTCAGCGATGCGTGAAACGCTACCGCCGTGCAAGCCGTGGGTCGAGAACACCTCGATGGACGCCTCCAACAGGCTTTGTCGAGTGGCTTGGGCGCGGGCTTGGTGCGCCGGGCGGTGGGTTTTTTGTGTCACTGCTCAGCAAAGGCGCGTTCGATCACAAAGTCGCCAGGCTTTGATGTGTTGCCCTCTTTAAACTGACGTTGCTCGAACATCGATTTTAAGTCGCGTAACACCGCAGGGCTGCCGCAAATCATCGCCCGGTCTACGCTGGGGTCAAGCGCAGGCGTGCCCAAGTCTTGAAACAGTTTGCCTGATTCGATGAGGTCTGTGATTCGGCCTTGGTTCTCGAACGCCTCCCGCGTGACAGTTGGGTAATAGCGCAGTTGCTGCTTGGCCATGTCACCCAAGAATTCGTGCTCAGGTAGCGTCTCTGTCAAGAACTGGCGATAAGCCAGTTCTTTGACTTCACGCACACCGTGCACCACGATGACTTCTTCAAACTTTTCATAGGTTTCGGGGTCTCTCACAATGCTTAAGTACGGCGCCAGTCCAGTGCCTGTGCCCAGCAAGTAGAGGCGCTTACCTGGTAAAAGGTAGTCAATCAAAAGCGTGCCAGTGGGTTTTCTGCCGACGACCACCGTGTCGCCAGGTTGGATGTGCTGCAGGCGTGAAGTCAGGGGACCATTTGGCACTTTGATGCTTAAAAACTCGAGGTGTTCTTCATAATTGGCGCTGGCAATGCTATAGGCGCGAAGCAGTGGCTTGCCATCTAGGCGAAGGCCAATCATGGTGAAATGACCATTGCTAAAGCGCAGGGAAGGGTCTCGGGTGGTGGTAAAAGAAAAAAGACTGTCCGTCCAGTGGTGAACGGTGAGAACCCGTTCTTCGTTAAAAGCGCTCATGGCATTGTTCCAAAATTTAAAGCAACACAGGCGTGCTGACACAGAACCTTGCGTTGGTCGGTCACTTCGACTAAAGTATTTGTTAAATGTAGCATTCGCTACATTTAACGCACTGGTGGCATGGCGTTTATCAACAATGCGTCACTAAGGCGTCACTTTAACCGCTGACTGAGAGCTTGTCAGCGCAAAAGGGATTGCCACAAGGGGAAATATCAAGTGAGAGTTCATTTAATGGTGCGACACGCGGCGGTTGTTTTATCAGCGCTGGCGGTCGGCACGAGTTGGGCGCAGGAGCCGATCAAAATCGGTGAAATCAATAGCTATAAGGCCTTACCGGCGTTTTTAGAGCCGTACAAAAAGGGCATGGCGTTGGCGCTCGATGAAATTAATGCCGCCGGCGGGGTGTTGGGACGGCCCTTGACTTTGATTACCCGAGATGACAGTGCCAATCCAGGCGATGCCGTGAGAGTGGCGCAAGCCCTCTTATCGCGCGACCGGGTCGATGTGTTGGCAGGCACGTTCTTGTCTCACATCGGCCTGGCCGTCAGTGACTTTGCCAAGCAAAAAAAGGTTTTCTTTTTAGCCAGTGAGCCGTTGACGGACAAATTGGTTTGGGAAAACGGCAATCGCTATACTTTCCGTCTTCGGCCATCAACCTACATGCAAGTGGCCATGTTGGTGCCTGAAGCGGTGGCCATGAATAAAAAACGTTGGGCATTGGTCTACCCCAATTACGAGTATGGGCAGTCGGGTATTGAAACCTTTAAAAAACTCATGCTTGAAGCACAGCCCGAGATTGAATTCGTGGCTGAGCAGGCCGCTCCTTTGGGCAAAGTTGATGCCGGTAGCGTGGTGCAAGCGTTGGGTGACGCCAAGCCAGATGCCATCTTCAACATGCTGTTTGCCGCTGATCTTGCCAAGTTTGTGCGCGAGGGCAACACGCGTGGTCTGTTTAAAAACGTCGAAGTGGTCAGTTTACTGACAGGCGAACCCGAATATTTGGATCCCTTAAAAGCGGAAACCCCCGAGGGCTGGCTGGTCACAGGCTACCCTTGGTACGGTATCGATACGCCCGAACATGAGGCATTCTTGAAGGCGTATCAAGCCAAATTTGACGACTATCCGCGTTTGGGTTCTGTGGTCGGTTATGCCACGATTGCATCATTAGCTGCTGGCATTAAAAAGGCGGGCAGTGTGGACAGCGAAAAGCTCGTTCAAGCGTTTCGAGGCCTGACAGTGAGCACACCCTTTGGCATGATCACCTATCGCCCAGAAGACCAGCAATCCACCATGGGGAGCTTTGTTGGGCGAACCGCTCTGGTCGATGGTCAAGGGGTGATGCAAGGGTTTCGCTACATTGATGGTGTCGACGTTTTACCGCCTGCTAACCAGGTTCAATTCTTACGACCGCTTCAGTAGCGTTTAAAGGCAAGTTCACCGTTGGATGCCCTCGCCAGTTTTACGCTCCAAATTTTAAACGGCTTGGCTAGCGCCTCTTCTTTGTTCTTGGTGTCGGTTGGTTTGTCGCTTATTTTTGGCGTCACACGCATCGTTAATTTTGCGCATGGCTCCTTTTTCATGCTCGGCATTTATGTGGCTTATAGCGCCGTTGGCTGGTTAATGCCTGTGCTTGGCGGGGCGGGTTTCTGGGTTGGTGTAGTGGTGGCGGCTGTTGTGGTGGGTTTGAGTGGCGCGCTTGTAGAAATATTGCTGTTGCGCCGAATTTATCGCTCTCCGGAGCTGTTTCAGCTGCTGGCAACCTTTGCCTTGGTGTTGGTGATTAAAGACCTAGCCCTCTGGACATGGGGCCCCGAGGAGCTTTTGGGGCCACGCGCGCCAGGTTTGGAAGGTGCCGTGATGATTTGGGGTCGTGCCTTTCCGACCTACGATCTTTTTCTGCTAGCCATGGGACCACTGGTTTTGATGGCATTGACGCAGTTGCTCAAGCGTACCCGCTGGGGATTGTCGGTGCGGGCGGCGACTCAAGACCGCGACATGGTTGGTGCTCTCGGTGTCAATCAAGCTTGGCTTTTCACCGCGGTGTTTGCATTGGGTACGGCTTTGGCCGGTTTCGGTGGGGCTTTGCAACTGCCTCGAGAGCCGGCGAGCTTAGAGCTTGATTTGTCAATTCTTGGTTCGGCATTCGTGGTGGTGGTGGTCGGCGGCTTGGGTTCTTTGAGTGGTGCTTTTGTGGCGGCGGTTTTGGTGTCTGTCATCAAAGCCACCTGTATTTGGCTTGGGATTGTGACCTTGTTTGGGATTGAGTTCGCCTTCCCAAAACTCACTTTAGTGGCTGAGTTTTTGGTGATGGCCGCGGTGCTGATATGGCGGCCTTGGGGCTTGTTTGGCCGCCCACAGACGGCCTCAGCGCACACCACGCCCGAAGCGCCATTGCTCCCGCCGGGCCGCTGGCAGCGCTTGCTCAGCTTGGTGTTGATCTTGCTTCTGGTGGCATTACCGGTGGTTGATCAGGCGTTTCCTTATGCGCTGGTGTTGTCGATCGATATTTTGATTGCGGTTCTATTTGCTGCGAGTTTGCATTTCATCATGGGCCCAGGGGGGTTGCATTCTTTTGGGCACGCGGCCTATTTTGGTTTGGGCGCCTATGGGGCGGCTTTGTTGGTGACGGGCCTTGCTGTTCCGATGCCGCTGGCCTTGGTCCTGGCGCCCTTGGCGGCGACGGCAGGCGCTTTGTTGTTTGGTTGGTTTAGTGTCCGGTTGTCAGGGGTATACCTGGCCATGTTGACCTTGGCCTTCGCGCAGATTGTCTGGGCAATCGCTTTTCAGTGGGACGCTGTCACGGGTGGCAGTAATGGGATTACTGGACTTTGGCCGAGCCCGTGGCTGGCCAGCGATCGTGCCTATTTTTGGCTCGCTTTGGCTTGCTTGGTGATGGGCATGTGGGTGCTTAGGCGTGGCCTATTTTCTGCGTTTGGTTATGCGCTAAGAGCAGGGCGTGATTCGGCGCTACGCGCTCAAGCCGTGGGTATTGATGTGCATCGCATTCAGTGGATGGCGTTTGTGGTGGCGGGCACGGTGGCAGGCTTGGCGGGCGCTTTGTTTGCCTTTTCTAAGGGCAGTATTTCGCCCGATGTCTTGGGTGTGGCGCGTTCGATAGACGGTTTGGTAATGGTGTTGCTTGGCGGGGTGCAAACCCTGGCAGGCCCGGTTGTTGGCGCGGCTGCCTTTGTGGGGTTGTACGACACGGTATCGCAATACACCGACTATTGGCGCGCGACGCTTGGTGCCATTATTTTGTTGCTGGTCTTGTTATTTCCGCAAGGCATCGCGGGTTATGCCGCATGGCTTGTCGCGCGCTTGAAATGGCGTTTTGTGGGTCAAGCGGCATGACGCATTTGGTCGTCCATCAGCTCCATAAATCATTCGGTGGGGTGAAAGCTGTCAATAACGTGAGCTTTGAGGTCGCGCCCGGTGAGTTGGTGGCGTTGATTGGGCCCAACGGTGCGGGTAAGTCAACGACCTTTAATGTCATCAATGGGCAATGGTCACCTGACTGCGGTGATGTTCTTTTAGAGGGTCGGTCTCTTATTGGCCTCACACCACAACAGGTTTGGCGTTTTGGTGTTGGCCGTACCTTTCAAACGGCCGCTGTGTTTGGTTCGATGAGTGTGCTGGAGAATGTGCAGACCGTGTTGATGTCTCGAGATCGTCGTTTTTTTGACTTGTTCTCAAAAGCCACGGGCTACCAACAGGCAGAGGCACTGTCACTGATTGAGCAGGTGGGGCTGGTTGAAATGGCTCACCAGCGCTGTCAGGCGTTGGCTTATGCGGATGTCAAAAGGGTTGAATTGGCTTTGGCCCTGGCGAGCGCACCACGCTGGTTATTAATGGATGAACCGACCGCAGGCATGGCGCCGGCTGAACGCCAAGCGCTCATGACGCTAACCCATGCGTTAGCCAAGCAGCAGCGCATTGGGGTTTTGTTTACCGAACACAGCATGGATGTGGTCTTTGGCTATGCTGACCGCATATTGGTGATGGCCCAGGGGCGCTTGATCGCGCAGGGCACACCAACCGAAATCCAGTCTAATGAGCAGGTCCAGTCGGTGTATTTTGGTCGCCAGCAACCGGTTTTGGTTTCGGCCGTGCTCGAGGGGGTGCCATGAACCCCGTGCTTTCGGCCCAAGGTCTGAACGCTTGGTATGGCATGGCTCAAGTGTTGTTTGAGGTTGACTTGACGGTCAATCGCGGTGAGGTCGTGGCTTTGATGGGTCGCAATGGCGCTGGCAAAAGCACGTTGCTCAAAGCCGTGATGGGGCTGCTTGAGCGCCGTCAAATGCAACTCGATTTGTTTGGTCAACCGTTGGGGCTCTTGGCTCCTTATCGGATGGCGCGATTAGGGGTCGGGTATGTGCCACAAGATCGCCGAATCTTTACTGACCTGACTGTCATGGAAAACCTGCTCGTGGCCCAGCGCCCAGGGCACCATTGGCCAGACGGTGCGGCTGGACCGGTTTGGGATCCTGAGCGATTGTTTGATTTATTCCCTAATTTGGCACAGCGCCGTGATCATCGCGCCTCGCAAATGAGCGGCGGTGAGCAACAAATGTTGTCTGTTGCCCGCACCTTGATGGGTAACCCATTGGTTTTGTTGCTTGATGAACCGTCGGAAGGGGTGGCGCCAGTGATCGTGGATCAAATGCAAATAATGGTGATGACGCTTAAGTCGCAGGGTGTGAGTTGTTGTTATCAGAACAGAATCTGGGATTTGCCCAAGCCGTCAGTGACCGCGCCTATCTACTGGAGCAGGGGCACGTGCGATTTAAAGGAGCAATGAGCGAACTCAGTGCGCAGACCGAGCTTTGTCAGCGTTATCTGGGTGTTTCTATGATGGCCTGAATTTTGCTTTCAGCGCAATTGAGTCCGTGTGATGAATTTCTCGTGTCTCGGGTTAACCACTTGCAAAGTCTCTGAACTTCCCACAAAATATGTCTTATGTTGTGCCCCGGATCACTGTCGACCCGGGGTTTTGTTTTTTAGGATTTGTTATGTCTGGTATTCCATTGACCGTGAAAGGCGCTCAACGTCTTCGAGAAGAACTTCACCAACTCAAACACGTTGAACGTCCGGCTGTGATTGAGGCGATTGCTGAAGCGAGGGCGCAAGGCGACCTTTCTGAAAACGCTGAATACGACGCGGCGCGCGAGCGGCAGGGTTTTGTTGAGGCTCGCATTGGTGAATTGGACGGTGTTTTGTCG
>ERZ887942.2245-NODE-2245-length-12168-cov-14.800875_pt1 | contig 12168 bp, 5 predicted proteins | sample MGYA00521099_ERZ887942 | MGnify/ENA primary metagenome ERZ887942 (study PRJEB32303, sample SAMEA104408605) | aquatic metagenome | biome: Brackish water; feature: Pelagic; material: water | place: Baltic Sea | collected 2014-06-07T06:48:00 | depth 16,251 m ... | reverse complement strand
CCGAGCGCGCGCGCGAGGATATTTCGCACTGGCAAACGCGCTACGCCGATATACTCAAAGGCACTCCCGGCGCCGAGATCGATACTGCAACTCTACGCGTACTCACTCAGGAAGGTTATCTTGGTCCTGGATACGGCATCGGCTACCCCGAGGTATTCGACATTATTAAGGCGCTCGCCTCGAGTGAGGGACTGTTTCTCGATCCCGTCTACACGGGCAAGGCGTTCTTCGGCATGGTGAATGAAATTTTGAAAGGTGATCAAGGCTGTTTCGCGGGCGCAAAAGATATTGTATTTATTCATACCGGTGGGCTTTTCGGCGTATTCCCGCAACAAGAGAATTTCACTTTCGCAGCCGGCTAGAGTGGTCATTAAGTGAATAGGTCATCACGTAGATCGGTTTTAAAGACAGGAGCACGAGTAATGCCACGCAATTCATCTACGCCTTTTTTACCCCATTTAAAAAAGGGTTCGATTGCCGCGGCAATTCTTATTGCCTTAACAGCCTGCGGGCCCGAAGGCGAGCAGTCTGGCTATGATGCAGATGACTCGTCGGGTTACGTTAGCGACGGCATGGCGGCAGCAACGAGCTGGGCTGAGCCTACGCCAAGTATTTACGCCGACGTCGAAAACGAAAGTGACCTGCTCAGCAACACCCGCCAGCTGGTTACCGACAGCCTACGGTCGGGCGAAGGCTATTTCAGTGCCGACGGACGCGAGCTGATCTATCAGAGCGAACAAGCAGGCGATAACCCGTTCTATCAAATTTTTGTGCTGGATCTTGCGAGTGGCGTAAGCAGGCTCGTATCCCCCGGCGTCGGTTTAACCACCTGCGCGTGGATACATCCGACCCAAGATCTCATTATGTATTCGTCAACGCATGAAGACCCCAACGCTCAGGCGAAGCAGGCTGAGGAAATAGCTATTCGCGAAAGCGGTATCGAACGCGCGTATGGCTGGGACTACGATCGCCATTACGATATTTACATTGCCAACAGCGACGGTAGTGACCCACGAAATATCTCTAACGCCGAGGGTTACGATGCCGAAGGTTCATACTCTGCCGATGGCTCTCAAATTTTGTTCGCGTCGAATCGTGAAGCCTATTCGCGCACATTGAGCCTTGCAGAACAGGCGCTTTTCGAAGACGACAGTTCATACTTTATGGACTTGTATGTCATGGACGCTGACGGCGGAAACGTGCGGCAGCTTACCCGCTCACCGGGCTACGATGGCGGACCATTCTTTAGCCCAGATGGCAGTAAAATTACTTGGCGACGCTTTAATCCCGATGGCAATAGCGCAGAAATCTGGACGATGGACGCTGATGGCAGCAATCAGCGTCAACTCACCGCCGATGCAATGGTTGCGTGGGCGCCTTATTATCATCCGAGCGGCGAATACCTTATCTACTCTAGCAATCAGCTGGGCCACGCTAATTTTGAACTTTTCTTGATTGATACCCAAGGTGCGCACGCACCGGTTAGAGTGACCAACACAGACGGGACAGACATTCTGCCGGTGTTCTCGCCAAGCGGAGATCAGCTTGCATGGAGCACGACGCGCACGCCAGATGGCACGTCGCAGTTGCATATAGCCGACTGGAATCATGCCCGCGCGCTCGAACTTCTGGCTAATTCGAGCGCTCACTAAATGCGGCTCGCGCTCTGCATCGGCTTGCTAAGTCTGCTAACTGTGCAGACTTCGTTCGCGCAAGGAACCGACAGCGGCGCAGAACCTGCGGCATCCGATTTTACGCCGATCCACCATAATCTTAGGGTCACGCTCGACCCCGAGAATAATCGCCTCGAGGTTACCGATACAATCGACTTGCCCGAACGGTTTGGGCGTAGCGATATCGCGTTCGCGCTTAATTCGAATCTGCAGATCACCAATCGTCCTCGCGGTCTTCGCGAAACAGGATTATCTCCGCAGGAACTGGCCCAAGGAATTAATGAAACCGGCGGTATTGCTGCGAGCTCAACGCGTTATTCGGTAGACCTACCGCGCCGCAGGAGCCAGTCCCTCGAGCTAACCTATTCTGGCACGCTGTTTGACGAAACGCGTCAAACCGGTGCTCAGTACTCACAGAGTTTTTCCGAGACCTCGGGAATTATCGATTCGCGCGGCGTCTACCTCAACCGGGGTAGCGCGTGGGTGCCAGAGTTTGGCGACGACTTGATTACCTTTGATCTGCACATAGAATTCGCCGACTCCGCCCGAGGGTGGCGAGGTATCAGTCAGGGAGATAGTGTCGGCGACAACGCCTGGCGCAGCGACGTGCCGATGGAAGAGGTCTATTTGATCGCAGCGGCGTTTACCGAATACACGTCTGTTTACCAGTCTGTGCTGCCAAATGGTGACCGCGAAAACGAAGTTGAGGTGCTGGCGCTGCTGCGTTCGCCCGACCAAAATCTTGCCGCCAAATATCTCGATGCAACGGAGCGATATCTCGCACTTTACGAGCCACTCTTAGGCGCGTATCCGTACAGTAAATTCGCTCTGGTCGAAAATTTTTGGGAGACAGGATATGGGATGCCTTCGTTCACCTTACTGGGCGAGCAGATCATTCGGTTCCCGTTTATTATCGATTCGTCCTATCCGCATGAAATTTTGCACAATTGGTGGGGCAACGGCGTCTATCCCGACTATGAGTCGGGCAATTGGAGTGAAGGATTAACCGCGTATTTGGCAGACCACCTTTTTCAAGAGGTTGAGGGGAGGGGGCCGGAATACCGTAAGGAAATGCTCGCAAGGTATAAAAACTATGTCAGCGATGCGGCCGATTTCCCCCTCGCCGAATTCACGTCGCGAAATTCTGCCGCATCGCAGGCGGTGGGCTACGGCAAGACACTCATGCTCTGGCACATGCTTCGCGTCGAGCTAGGCGATGAATTATTTCTTGGCGGGCTGAAACAATTTTACCGCGACTTTAAATTTACGCGTGCTTCTTTCGCCGACATAGCCGCCCATTTTTCGGCGGTTGCCGAACGCGATTTACAGGCATTTTTTAACCAATGGGTAGCGCGCAAAGGCGCGCCCGAATTGGCAGTGTCTGTTCTCGAAGAGCGCGGCGATAAAGCGCGACTGATGTTTGCGCAGATTCAAGACGAGGCGCCATTTTCCTTCACTGTGCCAGTCGCGCTTTATTATGCAGACAGCGATACGCCGCAGCTTGTCGACGTCGCTCTAAGCCAGCGCGCCGAGGGCTTTCTAGCCGATAATTATTCGGCGCTTGAGGCCGTAGTCGTTGATCCTTATTTTGATCTTTTTCGCACGCTCGACCGAGCCGAAACACCGCCCACTATTGGCGAGCTATTTGGCGCGTCGACGATCACCTTTGTCGTGCCATCGTCCAGCGCGGCGCCGCGATCGGCTAACTTCGGGGACGCCGATGTTGCGCTGACCGAGGCGCACTGGCGTGAACTCGCCGCAAACTTCGGCGAGGGCGTAAGTGCGCGTATCGTGCGCGATGACGAGATCGGGTCGTTACCTACTGATTCGAGTGTCTGGGTTCTGGGCCGAAATAATCGATTCGCCGATCGAGCGATAGAGGCAGCTTCGAGCAATGTCAGTAGGCGCGAAAATGGGCTGTCGTTGGGCGCTACCGAGGTGGCATTTCAGGAGCGTAGTTCGGTTTTCGTGACCCGGCATCCAAATTCCGACGAGCTAGCGCTTGGCTTCATTGCTATTGATAAACAAGCGGCGCAGCCAGGAATGATCGAGAAACTCCCCCATTACGGAAAATACTCTTATCTGAGCTTCGTTGGTGATGCGCCGACTAACGACGTAAAGGGTGTCTGGGCAAGCAGCGACTCGCCGCTCGTTTGGTTAAACCCTGAGAGAGGGTCGACGCGCGCGCTTGCGGGCTTGCCTGCGGTGCCGGCATTGACTGAGCTGCCGCCAAAATATTTAGCAGCAAACCTTGCGCGTCACGTGGAAAAGCTGACTGACGCTGGGCTGCTCGGACGCGGCATAACGCAAGTCCTGTCCCCCAGAGACGAGGGTATCGAAGGGGCTGCTCGCTATATTCAGGGCGAATTTAGGCGCATCGGTCTGCAGGCTATTGGCGGCAGCTATCTGCAAACATGGCAGGCCACTCTCGATAATGGCAAGGTGCAGCAACTCAGCAATCTCGTTGGCCTTATTCCGGGAAGTGATCCGGCACTGGCAAACCAGCCGGTTGTGCTCGGTGCGCATTATGACCATCTTGGGCTAGACGAGCGCGGCATACCGTTCCCCGGCGCAGACGACAACGCATCGGGTGTAGCAGTGCTTATTGAAGTTGCGGCCAAACTTACGCGTGCTTTTACGCCGATGCGGCCGATCGTGATTGTCGCCTTTAGTGGCGAAGAATCGGGCTTGTTGGGGTCCAAGCACTTCGTCTCGTCTCCGCCCAGCGCCCTCGGTGATGTTGGTTTCTATGCGATGATCAACTTAGACGCGGTGGGCAGGCTGGAGGGACGCAAGCTGCAGGTATTTGGTAGCGAGAGCGCCTATGAGTGGCCGTTCATGGCGCAAGGCATTGGCTACACCATAGGCGTGGAATCGCAGCTGCCGGCACAAACCATTGCGAGCAGTGATCACGTGTCTTTTCTCAATAACGGAGTGCCTGCAATCCACCTATTTTCAGGGCTTCATACCGACTATCACCGGACTAGCGATAGCGCGGCGAAGCTCGATTATGAGGGGCTTTCTGGAGTGGCTTCGTGGCTCGAGGAAGCGGCGATGTACCTCGGCCAGCGCGCTGAACCGCTGCGGGTGACGCTCGCGAATGCGCCAGTTGTCGTCGCACCGTTGGGATCCGAGGAGCGGGGTGCGAGTCTTGGCACCGTACCCGACTTCGCCTATGTTGGCGCGGGCGTGCGCATTACCGGCGTTATCCCTGACAGTGCGGCCGACGCGGTTGGGCTTCGGCAGAATGACATCATATTGTCGTTGAACGGGCAAACTGTCACTGATTTACAGACCTACTCGAATCTCTTGAGGACTTACGCTATCGGCGATGTCGTTGCGATCGAACTCAATCGTGGGGAAGAAAACCTCACTGTCACAGCAACCCTGACCGCTAGACGCTAATGCAACTAATTGTTTCGTAAACCCTTAAGTTAGTAATTCTGCTGTACACTCTGCTCCCCGAGACCGCGGTAAATTGATCTTCATCAATAAATCGGTGCGTCGACCGTGGTCCTCGTGGGCCACTTTTTAGCGAGCAATTACATGAGCTTTGCTGTTTTGAATTTCCCTAAATCGACTTTGCGGCTCGCCTCAATTATTTGTCTGCTTGCTTCTCTACCTCTGTCCGAATTGACCGCACAGGACGGCATCGCTGTTCAGTTACCGCAGATCACGCGAATAGAGCAGAGCGATGCCGAGATCACGATAGACGGCTTCATCGACGAGGACGTCTGGAAAGACCTTCCCGTCATTGATGGCATGAAAGTAATCGACCCCGACACGCTTGCCGACACGCCTTACGAAACGCATGTTCGTTTCTTTTACACCGAGCGCGGCATTTACCTGAGCGCGATGAACTTTCAGCCGCAAGAAACGTTGATGGCGCGAATGACGTCGCGCGATGTCAGGCTCGAACGCGATGGGTTTGTTGTAGCAATAGACGCATCGGGCGAAGGACTTTATGGGTTTTATTTACGCATAAACCTAGGCAATTCATTAACCGACGCCACTATACTTCCGGAGCGCACATTTAATTTTCAATGGGATGGACCTTGGCTCGCACGGACACAGGCCCTCGAGAATGGCTGGAGTGCGGAATATTATATTCCCTGGTCAATGATGCCTCTGCCTCAGGTAGATGATGACCGTAAAATCGGCATTTACTTAGAGCGTCAGGTTGGACATTTGCAAGGCGAGGCATGGGCGAACCCGCCGTTGCCTGGCACAGTAAATCAATTCCTCTCTGCCTTCGAAAAATATGAGCTCAAAGACATAGAGCCGAGGCGTCAGCTCACTTATTACCCCTTTGCATCGGGTATTTACGACGGTGTTCGCGATGAATCAACTTATAAAGTAGGCACCGAAATATTCTGGCGACCCACTTCTAATTCTCTGCTCTCGGCAAGCCTGAATCCCGACTTCGGCAATGTTGAATCCGATGATGTGGTTGTTAATCTTACTGCATTCGAGGTGTTTTTCCCTGAGCGTCGCGTTTTTTTCTTGGAGGGACAAGATGTTTTTAATACCTCGCCGCGAACATCTAGCCGAGGCGGTCCAGGCGGCCCGATTTCTCTTCTCAACACGAGGCGCATTGGCGGTGCTGCAATTCACGATGTCCCCGACGAAGTCAACGTTGTGCCAACAGACCTAAGTCAACCTTCGGAACTACTCGGTGCGGTGAAACTGACCGGTCAAAGTGGGAACTGGCGCTACGGCACCCTGCTCGCCTCTGAAACTGAATCACAAATAGCCGGCACGCTCGACGACGGCACGCAGGTGACATTAAATGCAGTTGGGCGCGACTTTAGCATCGCACGCTTGCTCTATGAAGACACCAGCAGTGGCGGACGCCGTGCAATAGGGTGGATGGGTACTAACCTTTCGCACCCAACAATCGATGCGACGGCACATGCCGTCGACATGCATTATTTTTCGGCAGACAACCGATTTGTGATCGACACGCAAATAATGCATAGCAACGTCGATGGCAAAACGGGGAATGGTTTCCTTGGTGATGTGGCTTTCCGCCCGCGCAGGGGTCTACAGCATGGCCTGCGCGCGACTTATATCGATGACACCCTCGATATAAATGAACTCGGCTTTCTAACCCGCAATGACCAGATGAATTTGGACTACAACATGTTCAATATTGAGTCAGACGTTCCAGGTCTCAGGCAGCGAACAACAAGTTTATTTATATCTAACCAATGGAACACTGATGGCGAACCAGTCAGGCTAGGGTTGTTTTTAAACCGCGGCTACAACACCCTTAATAACAATACTTATGACGTCAGTCTGCGTTATTTCCCTGAGCGCATCGATGATCGACTCGGTCGCGGAACAGGCGATTTTAAAGTGGAGGGCCGGTACGGATTAAATCTCGGCTTTAGAACTAACCCCGCCGATAAGCTAGCGTTCAATTTCGATCTAAACCTTGATCAAGATGAACTTGGGCCCGCGAGAACTGGTGCTTCGGCTCGATTCACATGGCGACCTAATGATCGCTTTTCGAGTGATTTGAGGCTTGACTATACCGACCGGGAAGCGCTGCTAGTCCACAAAGGGAGCGGCTCGTATACCAGTTTTGAGTCCCACCAATGGGCGCCGCAGCTAGAGATGAATTATTTTCTAAACGCGTGGCAGCAGCTTCGGTTTACGTTGCAATGGACTGCGCTTAAGGCGTTCGAGGATCGATTCTGGCAGGTTGATTCACAAAATTTGGACTTCCTACAACCGGTCGCTAAATCTGACGACGATTCTGATAATTTCACCATTAGCAGGCTCACTTTCCAAGCGCGCTACCGGTGGGAGATTGCCCCGCTTTCGGATCTATTCGTTGTGTACACACGCGGCAGCAATCTGCCTACCGATAGCTTCGAAACTTTCCAAGATTTGTTGGTGCAGTCATGGACGGATACGATAGTCGACACCCTCGCAATTAAGTTAAGGTATCGCTTCGGTTCCTAATCGCGATACATCAAAGAGAAAATAAGAGTATTACCTATGTTGAATCTACTGCAGCGTGCAATGCAAGTTTTCGGAGTGTTAGCTATGGCGGTCATAACTTCATCGGGTGCGTTTGCTCAAAAGGTGGTGGTCGCCCATCGTGGCGCGAGCGGCTATCTTCCCGAGCACACGCTCGAAGCGAAGGCGATGGCCTATGCCATGGGTGCCGATTACATCGAGCAAGATGTAGTCATGACCAAAGACGATCAGCTTATTGTCATCCACGATATCACGCTGGATCGAACCACTGATGTGGCTGAAAAATTTCCGGGTCGGGCGCGCGCAGACGGGAAACACTACGCGATCGATTTTACGCTTGCAGAGATTCGTCAACTCGCGGCGAGCGAAGGTGCGCGGGTCGTCGAGGGCGAGCGCGTGCAGGGCTACGCCGCGCGTTTTCCGATGAACACTTCCTCGTTTCGCATTGCGACGCTGGCCGAAGAGTTAGAATTGATTCAAGGGATGAATAAGTCTACGGGCCGCGACGTAGGTATCTATCCCGAAATAAAATCACCCGAATTTCATTTGGCCGAAGGCAAAGACCTTGGCCGCGCAGTGGTCGCCGAACTCAAGGCCTATGGCTATACGAGCAAAGAGCAAAAGGTATTCCTGCAAACCTTTAGTTGGGAAGAGGTTAAACGCCTGCGCGACGAGATCCTCCCCGAGACCGGCATCGACCTAAAGCTAGTCATGCTCGTTGGCGACGACGAAGAATACCAGTGGATGTTTAACGAAAGCGGCATGCAAGAAGTGGGGCGCTACGCCGATGGCTTTGGTCCAGACAAAAGCCTTCTCATTGCGCCGGATTCTACGCCGGGCAACCTGAGGATCAGCAACCTTGTGGCGCTTGCGCATGCCAATGGCATGCAGGTGCATCCGTATACTTTCAGGGCAGACGAGGGCCAGGTGGCTGAGTGGGCAGGTAGCTTCGAGGACATGCTTGACGCGTTTTTCTTCGAGGCTGGAATCGATGGCGCCTTCACCGATTTTCCGGATCGTGCGGTAAATTTTCTTCGTGATCGTTGAGCGCAAACTGGGTCACTAATCTGTGCTCTCTCCTGGGCGCAGTAGCAGCCAGCAGGAGAGCATGGAAGAGCGTGGCAGAGAAATCGGCTAGAACCTAACCCTGAGTCCAACAAACGCAGCGCGCGGCTGACCCGCACCCAAAAACCGCGGAATGGTCATCTCGGATATCAGCGGCACGTCGACCTCGCCCGGTTCCTCCCCTAGCAAACCAAACGTCTCATAATCCCTGTCCAAGAGATTATCTACGCGGGCGTAGACCTCGAACCGATCGCTGTAGGCATAGCGTGTACGCAGGTTGAGTATCGCATAGCCAGCGGTGGGTGCGAGTTGGTTTGATTCGTCACCTCTCAAGGTTTGGCCGCTGTTGGCGAGCATGTCCAGCCCCAACTGCCAGCGCGGGGTGAGCGCGTAGTCAGCGACAAGTTTGAATTGCTGTTCTGGAATGCCGGGTATGCTATCGCCTTTTGAAATCGCAATTTCACCCTCACCGTCGGCGAAGTCGTGATTCGGACTGAGTGCGTTAAAGTCGGCTTCGAACGTTGCCTCAATATGGCTGTAGGCAATCATCCAACTCAGCGCGCCTGCGCTGCCTAGCACTTTGCCCTCGACACCTCGGCGTCGAGTCTTATCGACATTGGCGAAGAGTCCGGTCGAGCGGCCAGTGGTCTGGAAGAGAATGTCGTCGCGGTTTGTTGTGTTGAATAAGCCGACCTCGTATTGCAGAGCGCCGAGGGCCGCTAGGGGCAGCACGAGAGTGCCGCGTGCGCCAAGTTCGATATTCTTAGCGACGACCTGTTCTAGTGGCGGGTCGGCGAGGAAGGCGTTGGGCAGGCGGCATTCGAAGTCGATGTCGTCTGGGTCGTCGCCCCGCTCGAGAGCGAAGCGCTGGGCAACCTCGAAAACACCCTCATTGCAGGCGAGTTCGATAGGCGTTGGCGCGCGCGAAGATTCGCTATAAGACGCGTAGAGCATCGTAGCTTCATTGGCCTGCCAAGTAAGACCGGCGGCAGGGTTGACGCGCAGAAAGCGATGTTCGCCGTTGAGTTCGGGCCGCACTCCGCTGATATCTTGCAGCCTGACGTCGGTGTCGTTGGCACGCGCGGAGAGGGTGAGCGCGAGCGAGTCGGTTAACTGAGTTGTGTTAGTGAAATACAGGCTGGTTGATCGTGTCGCCGTTGTGACAGACGTAGCCTCGGCATCGACAAATGTGCCCGTGCCGAGTCCGATGGTTACGCGCGTGATGGGGTCTAGATCGGACAGCTCTATCACTGAGTCGAAAGTAGACAGACCGCGGAAATAGGCGCCGCCGACGATGAGCTGGTTGTCGAAACCTGCTACCGGTGAGGTATTGCTCCACTGCAGGTCTATGCCGCGGCTGCGCTGCGTGCGTCGGCTAATATTGTTGATAGCCTCGTCGCTGAGCCTTCCGGTTCCCGAGAGGTCGTCGGTGAAGTCTTCGAGATTAAACTCGTCGTCAGAACCTAGGGTATTGAGATAGTCCTCTAGCGCATCGGCGCTGGCGAACTGATTGTCACAGAGATCGTCGTCGTCGAGCCCAATCTCTTCGAGGTCGTCGTCTTCGAGCGCCTCGATAAGCGTTGGCCTACCGCCGAAGTTGCACACGCCGAACTCGGAGCCGTCGCCGTTAAAGGCATCAGTTGTGTTGCGGCGATTGTACAGGTTGCCGCTGAGAGTTTGCGTGGGCGTGAGCTCAAACGCGAAGTCGAGCGCCGCCATCAGTAGATCGTTTTCGGTGATGTCGGGCGCCGTAAAAATTGCGGCGCGATTCAGAGCAAGAAGCTCAACTGGCGCCGCGCCGTTGCCGCGAAGATTCGAGTCGCCGCGCTGCAGATCGGCATTAATCGATCCGCGCTCGCCGCGCCAGCCAACGCTCGCGTAGGCGTTAAGCGCCTCTGAAGCGGATTGGTCGCGCCAGCCGTCTTCGTCGAACGACTCGACGTTAAGGTAATAGGCAAAGCCTTCGGTGCCGTCGTAGTTATTGCCGCCGGTCTCGAGGAATGCGGTTGTGCGTCCGAACGAGCCGGTGCGCACGCCGAGCTGAGAGCCTTCGAATTCGAAGCCGTTTTTCATGCGAATACCGAGTGACCCGCCGAGGCTGTTGAGTCCGAAGAGGGGATTTGTACCGCCGGTTAGCGTTACGCCGGCGATAGCCGATTGCGGCATGAGATCCCAATTGACCGAGTCGCCGAGCGGCTCGTTGATGCGGGCGCCGTTCTGATAGACGCTCAAGCCCTGTGCAAGGCCAAGCAATGGCGAGGCGGTGAAGCCGCGGTACTGAAGATCTGGCTGCAGCGGATTATTCTGCGCGTCGTTAAGCGTGACGCTGCCGAAGCCGCGGCGGAGAAAGTCCGCTAGGCTGGCATTGTCGGCCTGCTGTATTGCTGCCGCATCTGCGGTCTGCACGGGATAGGGAATTTTATTTCGGTCGATGCCCGCGCCACCCGGCACAACACCTATCACGACTATTTCTTCGACATTTTGCTGGGTCGCCGCATTCTGCCCATGGGCACTGCCCGCCAATAAAAAGGGCGCGCCGAGCGCGGCGGTAATGAGGCTGAGCGTGAGGTTGTGTGTCGTCATGATGGTCGTAGTCTCTCTTTGATTCGTATTCTCAGGCGCTAGCCGACTTACAATAAGCGACTAGCAATAAGCGACTAGCAATAAGCGACGAACGAGCTACTTCAGCCACAGTTTTAAGATCGCCTGAGGTATAATTACAAAAGTATAACAGCTCGGGCTTCGACTCATAACAGAGAGAACCGGTCATGCTGATCAGAGATTGCCCCTAGTCCTTCACCCGCTCGGAGTCCGCTATGTCAACGTCTACCTATTTCATCACTGGCTGTAATCGTGGCCTCGGCCTTGAGTTTGTACGGCAGCTGCTCGCGCGCGGGCAACGGGTAATTGCTACCTGCCGCGACATCGCGACGGCGACTGACCTCACTGCGCTAACACTAAAGCACAGCGGCCAGCTCTCGCTCGTTGAGATGAATGTGACTGATGAGGCGTCGATGCGCGAGGCTGTCGACCTGCTCAACGACGAGCCAATCGACGTGTTTATCAACAATGCGGGAGTCTATGGGCCACGAGATGCCAATTTTGGTCACGTCGAAGGACCTGCAATGGCCGAGGTTCTTTATACGAATGCTGTCGCTCCGATGCTGCTAACACAACTGCTTATCGAAAATGTGCGTAAGGGTAATGGCAAGAAGCTGGTGTATATCAGCTCGAAGATGGGCTCGATCGAAGACAATGGCCGCGGTGGCTCAACCATCTACCGCAGCTCGAAGACGGCGCTCAATTCGGTCGTAAAAACCCTCGCAATAGACCTTGCGCCCGAGGGCATCGCCGTCACGACGCTGCATCCGGGCTGGGTCCGCACCGATATGGGCGGGCCTAATGGCAACATCGATGCGCCCGAGAGTGTCAGCGGGATGCT
>ERZ887942.2238-NODE-2238-length-12187-cov-5.802588_pt1 | contig 12187 bp, 12 predicted proteins | sample MGYA00521099_ERZ887942 | MGnify/ENA primary metagenome ERZ887942 (study PRJEB32303, sample SAMEA104408605) | aquatic metagenome | biome: Brackish water; feature: Pelagic; material: water | place: Baltic Sea | collected 2014-06-07T06:48:00 | depth 16,251 m ... | reverse complement strand
GTATAGATCCTCTTTCTAAGAGAATCTCATGTCCAGTTTTCTCAGGACACATCAATGTCCACCAAGTAGTGCAGGGGAGCATTTAGTTCTGGAAGAAGTTTCTTTTGTCTGTCCTCTCTCGTAAATGCGACGAGGAGGCTTGCCACGTAGTCCGCCAGATCGCGGTCGTCTAGGTCAGCATTGAGTAGTGTATGTCTGACCGATATATAGAAATAGAGGTGATCCGAAATTTGCAGCGATTGAAATCTGTTCTGAATCGCGTTCTTGAGGGCCTCGTGGTCTAAAATTGAGTCGAGGGTTTCTGGATCCAGCATCAATGATTCCAGTGCAATGGAATCGCTCGAGGTGTGAGCGAGTGTTGCGCTTATAAAATCGAGATCTTCGGCAGACAGTCTTATCCTGCATTTTGGACAAACGATATTCATAGGTGAATGGGTAAAGCATATCGTGTTCCTAAGATACGTGAAAAATATTTGAGCAACGGATTATCAATTTCTTGACTGTCTGGCTACAGGATTTCTAAGTTATGGCTTGTGCCTTGAGTGGTTTTTCAATGGCTTCGAGGAACTATGGAGATCGTATTTATGGGCACTGGAACTTCACACGGAGTTCCAATGATTGGGTGTGGTTGTGATATTTGTATGAGTAGTGATCCCAGAAACCACCGCACTCGAACTTCCATTCATGTGAGGGTGGGTGAATACGCAATTCAGGTTGATGTGGCTCCAGAGTTCCGTCTCCAGTGTTTGGCTAACGATATCAGCCAGATCGATTGGGTTATTCTCACGCATGCGCATGCGGATCACATAAATGGAATGGATGATCTGCGACGTTTTGTTGATTTTAGAGATGGCGATGGAGTTCCCGTATATGCGTTTCCGGAAGTGTTGGGACGGGTTAAAGACATTTACCCTTATGCCGTGAGGGATCGACCGGAGTTTCGCGGTTATCCTGCGTTTATTCCGCATAGCGTTGAAAGAAATCAGAGCATTGAATTTCCATGGGGAACGATCGAGACAACCGTCTTGCCCCACGGCCGATTCGAAGTGATGGGTCTGGTATTTTGCGAAGCTTCAACTGGGAAACGGTTTACCTATTACACGGATTGTAAATCAGTGGGCCCCGACCAGAGGCAGTTGGCGGGTGGGTCGGATGTTGTTGTATTGGATGGCTTACGCCAGGATCCTCACCCGACGCATATGAGTATTGATGAAGCCCTCGAAGTGGCAGAGTCGATCAATGCACCTCAGACTTATTTTATCCATATGACTCATCACGTGGATCATGAAACTGTGGATGCGCAGTTACCCGAATCTATCAACCTAGCCTACGACGGACTGAGGATAACTATTTAGCGCTTGTAGTCAAACCGTAGCTTTGGCTAGCGTATTCGGATGGTACGTTTTCTGTCTTCGCTTCTTATCGTAGTCGGCCTAACGGTTTTCATCGCTTGTAGTAAGGATGGGGGTGGAACTATGGGGAAAAAGTCAAAAACAATCCCTGTCATCCTTGATACCGACATTGGAAATGACGTGGATGACACTTGGGCTTTGCTGCAGCTACTAAGATCCCCTGAGTTAGACACGAAGTTAATTGTGACCGCGACTGGAGATACCGTTCTGAGGGCGAAGGTGGCCGCAAAGTATTTGGAGGTCGCTGGGCATAGTGATATTCCTTTGGGTATTGGAGTTCGCGGTGAAGGAGGGGTAGACAATCAGAAGCCTTGGGTAGAAGGATACGATCTGAACGACTTTCCTGGAAAAATTCATCAGGACGGTGTTCAGGCGATGATTGATACGATCCATGCATCTCCGGAACCAATGACCCTACTCGTGATTGGACCAGCGACAAACATCGGGGAGGCTCTAAAGCGAGATCCATCAATTGCGCGTAAATGTCGTTTCATTGGAATGCACGGAAGCGTGGATGTCGGATATGGAGGAAGTAGTGAAGCTTCGGATGAGTACAATGTTCGAGCGGATGTGCCTGCGTTTCAAGCTGTGCTGGATGCGGACTGGCTCAGTTGTGAGATTACGCCGTTGGATACCTGCGGAGACATCGTTTTAGACGGCGACCGTTATCAGAACCTGTTTCAATCTGACGATCCGGCTTTGGTCGCCTTGTTTGAAAACTACAAACACTTTGCTGAATTGGTTGAGTGGATGGAGGTCGATTATTTCGATACCAAATCCTCAACTCTTTTCGACTGCGTCGCAGTTTATATGGCCTATTCCAGAGAACATTTGGTTTACGAAACGATCAACCTAGGTGTAACCGAAACGGGTGTAACCGCGAGGCATGCAGATGGGGCACCTGTCGAAGTTGCGATGTCCTGGACGAACCAAGAGGCTTTTCTGGATCATTTGACAGCGAGACTTGCTGGTGAGGAATGACCTCAATAGAACGGCCAGATCATAGGTATCAGGAATATACTTACGCTGAAATACATCAGGTTTAGCGGGAGTCCAAACTTGATAAAATCACTGAAGCGGTAGCCGCCGACTCCATAGACGAAAGTATTCGTTTGATAGCCAATGGGAGTCGCAAAACTGGCAGATGATGCAATAGCGGTAACGACGAGGAATGATCGAGGATCAATTCCCATAGTTAAGGCGATACTGATTCCCACGGGTGCTAGTAGAGCAGCCGTTGCATTGTTGGACAGTATCTCCGTAAGAATCGAACACATCAGATAGAGCACTGCTAGCATTACGTAGGGCTGCCATTCGACCGGAACGAAGGTGTTGACTGCGGAGACAGCGTTGTTGGCTAGCAATGTAGAGGCACCGGTTTCTTGCATAGCCATGCCCAATGCTAGCATACCGTAGATGAGAAAGATAATATTCCAGCCCACCGAGCTGAATGCTTCCTTGGAGCTGATACATTTGGTGACCAATAACACTCCGACTCCAATGATTGCAGACGCCACGATGGGAAAATTGGTAAAGGTCGTAAATCCGACGATACCGAGAATCGTTGCTACGACTATCGGAATCTTTTTTCTGCGACTGCGAGAGGGAACATGCGGTTTGTCGAGTAGAACGATATCAGTCGAACTCCGCAATGAACCAATGGCTTGATCTGTACCCATCATTAACAAGGTATCACCAAACTCGAGAGGAAGCGTTTCCAGCTTTTCCCTTACGTTCTTACCGCGACGATGCAAGGCTAGCACGATCATACGGAAACGCTGGCGAAAATCGATTTCTCCAACTGTCTTTCCGACGATGGAAGAGTTGGGTCCGATGAACCCCTCAACGATTGACCCTTCAGACGCCGCGATTTGTTCAAGTCCTTCGCCTATTTCTCCAAGGAAATCGAGGCCTTCGACACTTCTCGCCCGGGAAATCCCATGAGGCTTACAAGCTAGGACGAGACGGTCTCCTGGATGAAGTATGACTTCGTTTAGCTTGTCTGGGATGGAAATACTGCCTCGGAAGATCTCAAGGACCCGAACTCCGGGTGTTTTTAGAATACGGGATTCAATCAAGTTTTTCCCGGCGAGTGGCGAATTGTGGTGAATGAAGGCTTCGGTGATAAACTCTCGGCGTTCTTCCGGGGAGAGGATTTGAGTGAGAGTCTCTCGAACTGGTAATCGTTTTTTGGAAAACAACATGAGGTAAATTGTTCCGAGGACAAGGAGTGGAAGGCCTGCTTTTGCTAACTCAAACATTGAAAACGGCTCGAGATCGTAGGTCTGCGCTATGCCGCTGATGAGTATGTTGGTGCTGGTTCCCATCAGAGTGCAGACGCCTCCAAATATCGAAGCGTAAGATAGAGGGATTAGTAGCTTGGATGCGGGTACATCCATTTCGCGAGCGAGGCCTAGCAGCACTGGCATAAAGATTACGACAACCGGGGTGTTATTAATAAATGCCGATATGAACGCGACCGACAGGATCATAACGAAGAGGAATGGGATGTAGCCCGCTTTAGCCAATTTCTTGAAATACCCCGTGAGTATCTCAATAGCGCCGCATTTTTCCAATCCGGCGCTGACCATGAACATCGCACCTACCGTAACGGGGGCTGGGTTTGAAAGGACCAAGAGCGCGGTATCTACAGGCAATAATCCGAGCGCGAGTATCACCCCGAAGACGGCTATTGCAGTTACCTCGACGGGGACTTTCTCCCAGACGAAACTAGCGAGGGCCAGCCCGAGGATTCCGAATACCAATACTATATCCAAAGTCATACGTGATTCTTCAACAGATCTTTAGAAAAAGCAGACCTTAGGCCGTTGGCAAACTCAGGTAAAGTTCGATTACTGCTCTTTTTCAGAAGACCCAGCGATCAATCACAAGCACAGCAAAGAGGAGGGGGAGGTGAATAATCGATGCAAAAAAGAGGCTTCTAGCTGGTCGATCTTTATCGGTTGCCTTGAAGAACTGCCAGGCTCGGATGCCGATGAACGCGCTGAGTAGGATCGCTCCGATTGCGTAAATGGGCCCTGTGATTGAAAGGACTATTGGAATCGAGGTGACTACGATGAGCAGAATCGTATAGACGATAGCAGCGTAACTGATCTTAGTTGCGCCATGGTTACAGAGAACAAGCATTTTGAAACCACCTCGTTCGTAATCCTCGCGGTACATCCATGAAATCGCCATAAAGTGAGGCATTTGCCAGGTGAGCAGGATGCCGAATAAAACCCATCCGAGTGTAGTCACCATGCCTTCGGCAGCTACCCACCCCATGAGGGGAGGTATTGCCCCGGGAAGCGCACCGATCTCGGTTGAGAGCGGAGTCACGCGTTTCAGGGGTGTATAAATAGCGATGTATATTAGGACGGTAGCTAATCCGAGCCATGCAGTGATCGGGTGGGTCCAGACAAATAAAATTCCCACGCCAATAAAAGACGTCAGTAGGCCCAGGATTAGGGCAGTCGTCGGCTGAATGACACCTCTTGGTAAGGGGCGATCTGCGGTGCGGTGCATTAATGCATCGGGCCTACGCTCAAACCACTGGTTTAGAATGGCGGCTCCGGCAGCAGCCAGTGATGTGCCAATCGTGAGTGCAAAAAACACTGGTAAATTCTTTATCGGATCAGCGGCGAAATAGCCTAAAAGAGCGGTGATGATCGACATCAGGCTCAAGCGAGGTTTCGTCAGCGCGATATAATCCGCCAAACGCGCCTTCGTCACTTGGGCGTCCGTGGCAAGCGGTGTTGAGGATTCAAGACTTGCTGCATTCGATTCGCCCAGACTCATGTTTGTGATTGTCCAGCCGTTGCGTTGGGAAAGTCAATCGACTCTGACCCTGCATCTTTTTTTCCGACGATCTCGTCAAGGTCCGGCTTGAATTGAAAGAAAGTGATTAGCCAGGAGGTTGCAAAAAGGAATGCGCCTACCATTACGTGCACCGTTGTTGGAACAGGGCTTCTGAATGTCCAAATGACCATAGCTCCGAGTGTAACCTGGGTGAACAGAAGCAGAATTCCAATCCATCCAAGTCCTTTGATACGTCCATCGAGTAGTTTATTTGAGACTATGCGAGCTGCCCAGTAGATGTAGACGACAGAGATTATGAGGGCCATGCATCTGTGGGCGAAGTGAATTGAGACGCGAAAGTTCCAGGCCGCCGGAAGCACTCCGCCCTCGGGAGTGAGCGGAAAGGTTGGAATGGCTAGACCAGCTCCCGAATGGCGCATGATCGCACCCACAATTAATTGAACGAAGATCAGTCCACAGACAATTAGTCCTAAGCGTTTAATCTGTTTAGAAGCGACCAGATCGTTGTCTTTTTTTGCTAGATTACGATACCACCAAACTGATTGCCCAGCGGCTATCGACACGAGCATACATAGGAAGATTTGAGCCAAACAACCGTGGATCATCGCGAACTGAAGACTGTTGAACAATACCCGGAAACCACCTAACAAACCCTGTAAAACGACCGCAATTAGAGATCCTACGGCCAAATACCTCATCCAGCGTCGGCTATCTCTTACCCAGATCCAGATGGCAAGGCTCAGGGTTAGTAGCCCAATCTTTGCGCCCAGAAGTCGATGACTGTGTTCGGCCATCATTGCCTGGTCTTCCAACCAGCCCTCAGGATTTAGAGAACCGTTGGACAGCGGCCAATCTGGAAATGCCATGCCGGCTCCGATGGACGTAGTAAAGCCGCCTGCATAAAGGAGGAAGGTGGTAGCGAAGACTACAATCAGGCTGTAGATTGCGAGTCTAGGTTTGAATTCGGCTGTGCGGGACACGGTTGTTTATAGTGTTGCGGATTATCCTTCAAAAAAAGGTGTGAGTCACAAAGAGGAATTTCGAAAGGGAAATCAATCTTTAGACTTACAAAGTTGTCAAAAAGGCTGAGATTCCAAATTTACAGTTTGGACTTCGGCGTATTATTGGATTCAAACTTGAGTCGTGTTTATTAAGTCCGCCCATGACTCGTTTTTGCAGAACCCGATTCGTTTTCCGATGTCCGAAGCTGTAATGAAAATGCGTTTCGCTCTAGTTACTCTCTTTGTTGGCTCAGTGTTGAATGGAAATGAATCGTGGAAGTTCAAGGGTTCTATTGAATTTATTTCAGCTGAGGAGCCAACGTGGGTGGTTGCCCACGAAGGAATTCGAGGGTTTAACGAGGAGTCCGGTACGGTAGAAGTCCTTGTCGGTGCTGGCGATTACGCTATTTACGCTGAAGGAGATAACATTAGTGCGACCCTGGTAAAAGCTGAAGAGAAACTTCGATTGACGACGATTTGGCCAGCAGATCCTCAGGACACAAAATCTCTAATGCTCATAAATCGAGATCTGACGCGGCCCAGAATTGGCCAACAGTCAAAGGGTCTCTTGAGGCAGGGCGATGAACTTCCGCGGTTTGCCATGTATAATCAATTGGGTGCTTTGGTTACCCCTGACGATTTGACAGGGCGATTGTTGGTGATGAATTTTATTTTTACCCGAAGTGAGGTGCCGTCTATGAGTCCGGCAACGACTGATAGGATGGCGGAACTCCAGGATAGGCTCGCAGAAAATGGATTTACTGAGGATGTCAGGATCCTTTCGCTGAGTTTGGATCCAGACTTTGATACACCTGGTATTTGCCATATCTACTTAGAAAAGCGTGAGATCAATCATGACAATTTTTGGATGCTCACGGGGGATAAAAAGACTCTGGAGTTTATCAGAAAGCAGATTGGTGTGGTGGCTAGCCCTAGTCAGAAGACGATCATTAATCATTCGATGGTCACACTAATTGCAGACAGAGAAGGAAAAGTTTTTTACCGAAAACCCGGTAGCCGTTGGGATGTGGATGACATCTATAATCGGCTTGAAATCCTGCTGAAGACTCGGTGATCAGTCAGTAATCTGGAGCAGATCTTCGGAATTTAGGCTGGCGAAACAGTCTGCTTGAGCGAATTCTCGAAGTTCACAGTATTGATTTGTATCTGTCCGTTATGTCTAAGAGCTCTGCGCCAAATATCTATTTGATCGGTTTTATGGGAACCGGTAAGTCGACGATCGGAAGACAGCTGGCGCAGCAACTCGACTATTTATTCTTGGACAGTGATCAGGTGATCGAAGAAAAAGAGGGGAGGTCGATTCCTCAGATTTTTAGTGATCAGGGGGATGCTGCTTTCCGTGTTATGGAGAAGGCGTTTGTTGAGTCGGGGCACCCTGAAAAGGGCTGTGTCGTCTCTTGTGGTGGTGGACTGATTTTTCAGGAAGGTCTTCAGGAAGTGATGGAGTCTAAGGGGATTATTATCAGCTTATTTGCCTCGCCGGAAACGATCTACGAGCGAACCCGTGCGAACGCGAACCGCCCTCTGCTCCAGGTAGATGATCCAATGGCTGAGATAAAAGCGCTCCTTGAAAAACGGATGCCCGTGTATTTGCAAGCGGGAATTGGTGTCCTTACCGATGGGCGCACCATTTCAGAGATCGTAAGTCACATTGTGCGGATTTATCAGCGTGCGCTTGCGGAGTCTTAAGCGCCCATCGCTTTTTTAAAGGTTTCTAGGTAATGCTTCGGCGGTCGTATAGGCTGCCCATCTTTGTTGATGAAAGCATGAGAGCTGGATCCTTGTGCGAGAAGTAATTCGTCGCGGTATACGTCATACTCAATCTGGATTCTTAGTCCGGGTTGACTTCGAACATAGCATACCACCCTGAGCCGGTCGTCAAAATAGGCTGGCTTTTTGTAAGTGGCGGAAACGTTGAGGACTGGAAGGTAGTAGCCTTCTTCTTCCAGTTGTTTATAAGGAAGTGAGAGTTGGTCTAGCATTTCGATTCGAGCGAGTTCGAACCAGGTAATGTAGGTGCCGTGGTGTGCGAAGCCCATGGCATCAGTCTCGGCGTATCGTACCCGTATTTCAGTCTCGGTTCGTATCATTTAAACGCCGCTAATTAGGATTCAATGACCATGTCATTGTGACTGAAAAGCATATCGACCGACTTATCCCAGCGGTATTTACCCACCCACAGGCGGCCAGCGTCTCCCATAGACGTCCGCAATTCTGGCGATTCGATCAACTTCGTAAAGGCTTCAGCGAGCGCTTTTTTATCCCCTGGAGGGACGAGCAAGCCGGTTTTGTTATGCGCGACTGCATCGGGAACTCCGCCGATGTGACTCGCAATGACAGGGAGTCCGTGTGCGGAGGCTTCAAGGTAGACCAAACCAAACCCCTCGATACTTTTTTTGTAATGTATACTGGTCATCGCAAAAATATCAGCCTTTTCGTAAATAGTGCGCAGCTCTTCGTCGTCGAGTTGTCCAAGCATCTTAACCTTAATATCCGACAGTTTTATCAAGGCCTTAAGCTCTTTTTGATAATCGGTACTTTTGCCATTTCCCACCATCCAGAATTCTACCTTGGGTTTCAATGCTTCCGGGAGTCGGTTCAGTGACTTCAGAATGAAACTTTGACCCTTACGGGGATGTAAACGGCCAACCGTAAGAATTATTACCTTATCCTTATTGGGCGATTTTCTGTGTTTGGTTCCTATGAAGTCGGACCTCAGGGCGCACGGTGTCAGGACTGTCTTGTGGCTTGCTTCGGGAAACCGGGACACCAGTAATCGGTGGGTAAATGTCGACACAGCGCTAACCCGATCAGCCTGGGTGATGAGTTTTTTTAGTAACAATCTGTGATGGATTTTACCGTGATAATTCAAGATCTCTGACCCGTGAAACGTGATATAAAGCTTACCGGGTTTGAAAGCTTTGAAAAACTGGAGGTATAGCATGGCCGATATTGGCCCAGGCTCCGGCAGGTATACCGAGGCATTTCGCAAGTTTCGCCGTTTGTCTATGATCTCTTTACCGATCGCCATGAGGCAGGAGATGTCTTGGGTGCCTTTCATATCCAATCGGCGGACTTTAAACGGCCACGGCTTGTCATTTATTAGATCGCCGTTGTCTGGAGCCCAGACTTCTACGTCGAATCCCTGCTGACTGCAAGAGAGGGCCATTTCCTCAGTAAACGTCGCAATGCCGCCTTTTTGCGGATGAAACTCGTGTGTAAGGATAAATAGGGGACGAGATTTGCGCTTTGTTTTTCGAGGAGGGCGCTCAGTCCTATTTTGCAAAATAAGCATTTACAATGAGTATGAAGCGAAAATAGTTGGCGTATTACAAATGAATTCTGGGATTGAAATTGAAACTGTGACGGTAACGCCGTTGACAGATGATGAGCGTGAAGAACTGGCAGATAGCTTGAAGCGCTGTACTGAGGAAACTCGGCAAGCAGCATTTAAATTTAGAGAAACTGGTAAACTCAGTTTGTTACCTCCAATCATTCTCGGAATTATTGAACGTTTTCTGGAGCCTGAGATTCGGCCAAAGTTGAAGGAAGGCGACGGATCTCTCAAATTGATTGATGATTTGGGGATCGATTCCCTTACGATGATGGAAATCGTTGTCTTGGTCGAAGAGTCCTTGGACTTATCCATTGATAACGAAGAGCTGCGAGATCTTCGCACTTTGCATGACGTAAATGTATTTTTAGATGCAAAAATCCGGAATGTTCCGGTCCCCGAGAAGAACAAACATTTCGGCGTGGAGTCGGTTTTGGCGACAATACCTCACAATGTGCCTTTCTTATTTCTCAATGAAGTGTCACTTGGGAAAAATGAGGCGATAGGCACTTATACGATTTCAGGCTTGGAGGAATTCATGAAAGGGCATTTTCCTGAAAACCCCGTATTTCCGGCCAGTATCATGTTAGAGGCTTTGGGTCAGTTGGCTGTATTTCAGCTGATAATGACTCAAAAAAGCGAAACGGGCCAATCGGTGGACCCCAAGAAGATTCTATTCACCGGGTGCGAAACCGTCCGATGTCAAAGAGTCTGTGTTCCTGGAGAGACGCTTACGATGACCATCAAGCCGCGCAGCTTAAGGCATCCCATAGCAAAGTTTGAAGGAAAGATCACGGTTGGCGGAGAGACTGCTGCCTGGGCGGAAGATATTAGCCTTACATTCGATTGGATCGCTGATTCAGAGGACTAAGCATAGTCTGCAAATATAGGCTTGCCTGCAAGAATGGTGAACAGCGACGATTAGAGGCGTTATTGTCAGTTTATGTCGCGCGTTTTTGTCACAGGTTTGGGGTTCATTTCGAGCATCGGTAACGATGAAGACTCGGTCGTAGATAATCTACGACATCTCAGGCATGGTATCGAATTGTTTGAACCTCTGCAGGTTCCGGAATCACCGGTGAAACTGGCGGCTCCGGTAAAGGATTTTGACGTTGAATCATTTGATCCGGAAGATTGGACTTACCCTGCTCAATACCGGTTGCGAAGAGAAGTTCTACGCAGTTTTTCTCCGCACGTTTTGTATGCCTACTGTTCTATGAAACAGGCCATCGATAATGCTGGATTGGATGAACATGAAGTTTCCAATCTAGATACGGGGATTTACACGGCTTCTGCGGGATCTTCCAGGTTTTTGCATAGGAGCCTGGAGAAAATGTACAAACGGGGAATTATGCGCTGTAACCCGCTGAACATCGTTTCTTCTGTGGCTGGGACAGTGAGTTTTAATTTAGTATCTAATTTTCAGATACAAGGAGTGTCGACTGGATTCGCTTCGGCCTGTGCCTCCTCCGGTCATGCCCTCGGATTTGCCTTTGAAGAGATTCGGAGGGGTAAGCAGAAGAGGATGTTCGTTGTGGGTGCCGAAGATTGCAATTTTGATAGCATCGTTCCGTTTGCTGTTATGCGTGCTTTGAGTCTTTCGGATCATCCGGATAGTGCTGCCCGTCCATTCGATAAAAAGCGATCAGGTTTTGTGTCATCTGGTGGAGGTGTTACTATGATTCTTGAGTCTGAGGAAGAAGTCGCCCGACGTGGCGCTTCGGTTTATGGTGAAATAGTCGGTTGGGGACAAGCTTCTGATGGGTATAACGTTGCGATCTCTCACCCAGATGGTCGTGGATTACAGAACGCTATGCGGCTTGCGCTGAAAGATGCGCGAATTACTGCATCGGATATCCAATATTTAAATGCTCATGCTCCCTCAACGCCGATTGGAGATCTTTCAGAGGTAATTGCTATGAAGGAGGTATTTGGCACAGATAAAGGCCCGATGATCAGCAGTACTAAAGCGTTGTCAGGCCATGGACTGTCACTTTCCAGTATTTTGGAGTCTGGAATCTGCATGTTGGCTTACAAACATGGTATGGTCCCTGGATCTGCTAACATCGATGAGCTTATGGATGAGGCTGGTGGACTGAATATCATTCGAGAATCCATCGAGATGAAGCCGGAGTACGTTATGAGTAATAGCAGTGGATTTGGAGGAGCCAACACCTCGCTCATTTTCCGTTCATGCCAAAACTAGGGGATGCTTATGTCCGCGCCTTGGTAACGGGTGCGAGTTCAGGTCTTGGACTCGCTTTTTCTAAAGCGCTTTTGGCGGAAGGTGTTGAGGTCTGGGGGACTTCAAGAAATCCAGATTCAGTTTTTAATTCCGATAAGATGCATCCAGTGAAGTTGGACTTGCTCGGGGAAGGAGATGTCAGGGGGTGGTTTAACCAACTGGATGAATCGGTTGGTGGGTTCGATCTTGTGATCAACAATGCCGGATTTGCAGTGCTCGGTGAAGCCGCCTCGCTGACTTCGAGTCAGGTTGACGCTCAATTGAGGGTACTTTTAGAAGCCCCGTTGCAGATTGGTATAGCTGCTATTCAGGGTATGAGCCTTCGGGAAAAGGGCTGCCTTGTTAATGTATCGTC
>ERZ887942.2236-NODE-2236-length-12194-cov-6.116649_pt1 | contig 12194 bp, 15 predicted proteins | sample MGYA00521099_ERZ887942 | MGnify/ENA primary metagenome ERZ887942 (study PRJEB32303, sample SAMEA104408605) | aquatic metagenome | biome: Brackish water; feature: Pelagic; material: water | place: Baltic Sea | collected 2014-06-07T06:48:00 | depth 16,251 m ... | reverse complement strand
ACAATTGCACCGGTGCCGACGACGTGCCGCTGGAGCGTCTGGCACGATCTCATTCCTCGGGTCCGTCGCACAGCCAATGCCGATCGCTCCGTGGGTGCGCAGCCAGGTCGCTGGCTTATTTGCCCAACTGGCAGGCCCGGCGAGCGCAGGCAAAATGGCCCTGGCCGGATTCCTCGCGTGGGCCGGCGGCGCCGACGTCGGGGGCCTCTCGCTGCCAGGCCTGGGATCGCTGCTCCTCCGTGTTGACGTTCCGACTTGCCACCTTCTGGCTTCCGATCGCGCCGGGGTGGGCAACCTTCGTCTGGATGGAACGACGGGGCGAGATCTGAGCGCACCGAGTTCTGAGCGCACCGAGTTCCGAACGAAACAGGTGCTTTCGTTCAGCGGTGACCCGTCAGCTCATTGAGCAGCGATGGCTGACCCTGCGTGGAAGCCGTTTGTCCAAGCGTTCTGGAAGTTGTAGCCGCCCGTGACGCCGTCGACGTCGATGACCTCTCCTGCGAAGTAGAGGCCGTTCACGAGCTTGCTTTGCATTGTTTGGAAGTTGATCTCGTTCAGAGAAATGCCGCCGCACGTGACGAATTCGTCCTTGTTTGTGCTTTTGCCGATGACCGCGAATGTCGAGGTGGTGAGCTGGCCGAGCAGTTGGTTTGCTTGGGTCTTGCTGAGTTGCGACCACGTCATTGTCTCGGGGATTTCTGCAGCGGCAAGAAACCGGAGCCAGAGCCGTTTGGGGATAGGAGCGAACGGGCTGCGGCTGGAAAGTTGACGCTTCGCCTCACTCTGCCGCTTCTCGGCGATAACTGCTGCTGGGTCGGCGTCTGGCAGCCAGTTCACCGAGATGTTGAACCGGTAGTCGCGCTCAGCAAGTTCGCGAGCGCCCCATGCAGAAATTTTGAGAATTCCCGGCCCGCTCAGACCCCAATGAGTGATGAGGACGGGCCCCTTGCTTCTGAGTTTGCTTTTCTGGATGCTGACTTCGGCAGGGCTCACTGAGAGGCCGAGCATTTCGTCGAGGCGCGGGTCTTTGATCTTGAAGGTGAAAAGTGAAGGTGTCGGCGGTTGCAGTTTGTGGCCGAAGCTCGCTGCGAGTTTGGCCCCGGCGGTGAGCCGAGTTCCGCCCGTCGCAATGAGCACGCTTGCTGCTGTGTAGGAATCTCCGGTGTCTGTCTCGAGTTCGAAATTGTCCTCGTTTTTGACAATGGAGGTCACGCCTTCGGAGGTGTGGATGGCGACCCCTGCGGCGTCGGCTGCACCGAGCAGGGCGTCGATGATTGTCTGGGAGCTGTCGGTGTCGGGGAACATCCGGCCATCGGCTTCGGTTTTCAGCGTGACACCGCGGCGGGAAAACCAATTGACGGTGTCAGCTGCACCGAATCGATGGAACGGACCAATCAACGATTTCTCACCGCGTGGATAATTTCTGCTCAACTCACGCGGCTCGAAACAATCGTGCGTGACATTGCAGCGACCGCCACCGGAGATTTTCACTTTCTGCAGCAGCTGCGACGTCTTCTCGAGGATCAGCACCGACTTCCCAGAGTTCTCTGCGCAGGTGATTGCCGAGAAGAAGCCTGCGGCACCCCCGCCGACAACGATGAGGTCAAAGAACATGCTCGCTCACTGTAGGGACGATTTGGGCCAGGGGAACGAGACGGTAAGGGGACTAAAGATCTCGGTGCATGATGTGAACTGAAACGAATCCCTCGACGGAATGTCTGAATGCCCTTGGCACAGTTCCGACGATGGTGAAGCCGAGTGACTCCCACAACGCGATGGCGCGAGCGTTCGTCGCTACCACGGCGTTGAACTGCATCCCAAGGTAGGAAAGCCGTCGCGCTTCGCCGATGACAAACTGTGCGAACCCACGGCCGATGCCCCTGCTTGCGACTCCTGGCGCGACCATCCATGCGGCGTTGGCGATGTGGTCGCCCAACCCCGGTTGGTTGGGCTTGAGGGTCGCAGTCGCGACAACTTCGCCATCGAGCGTCGCGACGTAGGTGGCGGCTCTGCTCGGCCCTGTGAGTATCCACACCGATTGTGCATCGCCCTCTTCGATATCTGGGGCGTAGGCGTACGTGTCGCCGCGGCCAACGACTGCCCTCACGATCGGCCAGATTTCGGCCCAATCATCATCGGTCGCCACTCTGTACTCGACGCCAAGCTCACCCATGGCGAACTACGGTACGTGGTCGAAGAGTTTCGCGAGTATCTGTTCGACGCCCCGCCAAGACAGAGGCCGCCAGGCGACCGGTCCGCGTGACGATGGTCGTGACCGGATCGTTCTATCCGAGGCCGTTGACTGTCATGAGTCATTGGCTTGGGGCGTCCTGATCTATCTTGTCAGCAGATCGCTGAATGTCTTGTCACATTGCGTTCGGGCTGCCACGTTTGCCGTGCCCGAATCGCACACCAGACCGTCATCAACGGCCGGGCCCGATGCTACGAATGGGCTCAGAGCCCCCCCCAACAGGTCACCTCGACCTGTCACTGTGTCGGCGAAGCAGGAATGTTCCCGGTGCCCAACGACTGAGGTGAGCATCGTTTCATTAGTTTCGCAAGGCGGAACTTGTGAACCTGTGCCTGCGCCGATAGAACGTGCACCATGAAGGTTTGGATCGATCAAGACCTCGTCGCTGGCCGCTGCGAAGAGGCCACCCCCGACGCGTTTCTCAGCCCATACAACGGCCTCCACGGCAGCATCGAATCGACACAGCAGTGACCAGGCGAACGCCCCTTCATCGACTTCGGATGGCCCGCAAATCGGGCAAGGCCGCAAGCCAAGCTGCCCTGCCGACAGAACTGCCGACAGAACTGCCGACAGAACTGCCGACAGAACTGGCCGCCAGTGCGCAGCGCGACGCCGCACCGTCGAACCCAGATGTCGCGCCGCAGTCGATCTCGTTGACCGAGAAGCCGACGGCGTCAGCGCCCGAACCGTCGGGGAACAAGCTTCCAGGGATTCGCAATATCGTCGCTGTTGCCAGCGGCAAGGGCGGGGTCGGTAAGTCGACCGTCGCCGTCAACCTCGCAATCGCGCTGTCCCAAAGTGGGAGCCGGGTCGGCCTCGTCGATGCCGACATCCTCGGCCCCAGTATTCCGGTCATGCTCGGGCTGGACGTCGACGAATTGCCCTTAGCCACTACCGATGGCCGAATGGTTCCTCCTGTACGCCATGGCGTCAAGGCAGCCTCGATGGGCCTGCTGCGAAACGACGACAACCCCGCCATCTTGCGCGGCCCCATGGTCTCCAAGTACCTCCAGATGCTGGTCGCCCAAGTCGACTGGGGGCAGCTCGACTACTTGATCCTCGACCTGCCCCCCGGAACCGGCGACACCCAACTCACGCTCGCTCAGAGCCTGCAACTGTCGGGCGTCGTGATCGTCACCACCCCTCAAGATGTCAGTCTGAAGATCGCTCGACGCGGGCTGCGGATGTTCGAAACGGTCAACGTGCCCATCCTCGGCATCGTCGAGAACATGAGTACCTTCACCTGCCCGCACTGCAGCACCGACACCGACGTGTTCGGTCGGGGTGGTGGCGAACACATGAGTGCCGAACTCGGCGTCGCGTTCTTGGGCGCGATCCCACTCGACGCCGACATTGTCACGGGCGGCGACGGCGGCCAACCCATCGTCATCGAACGACCCCAATCCGTTGCCGCCAAGACCTACCGCCACCTTGCAGACACCGTCGACGCCCACCTCCAAGGCCTCACCGCCGCGGTGCTGGGTGCGTTCTCTTGGACGTGGGCCACCAACCAGGGCGCACCCGGCTGGTTCGACACTGCGGCCATCCCCGACGGTTCACCCACGACACCCATTGGGTTCGCCCAACGCGACCAGACCACGCTGTCGGTGTTGTGGGAAGACGGCCGCCACGACGACCTTGATGTCCGCGACCTCCGCCTTGCGTGCCGTTGCGCAGCATGCGTCGAAGAGATGAGCGGCCGCCCGCTCCTCGACCCCGCCACCATCGTTGCCGACGTCGCACCACGCTCGATCACGGGCATCGGCAACTACGCCATCACCATTGCGTGGAGCGACGGCCACAGCACCGGAATATACGCGTTCGACAACCTCCGTGCCCTCGCCGAACGAGACGACACCAAGGTGGTCCAAGATGTCTGAATCGGCCCCCGACGCTCCAATCCGAATCCGGGCCGAGACCTCGGTCGCAGATCCCGACACTTGCAAGTTCATCGTCGATCGGACCGTGCACCCCGGCGGGCCAGTCGCGTTCGACCGCCGAGGGGCCACCGACTCCTCACCGCTTCCCGCCCGCCTCTTCGTGTTTGACGACGTCTCGGGTGTCGTCGTCGCCGACACGACGGTCTCGGTCACCAAAGTTCACTCGGCGTCGTGGGAGGGGCTTCGGGCCCAGATCGGCGCCGAGATTCGAGCCCACCTCCACACCGGAATTCCGGCAATCGCCGAAATGTCGCGCACCGGACGTGATGACGGCCAGGTTCGCGCCGCGCTCGAACTGCTTCTCGAGCGCGAAGTCAACCCATCGATTGCCGCCCACGGCGGCAAGATCTCCATCGTTGAACTGACCAACGGTGTGCTGTCCATTGCGATGAGCGGCGGCTGCCAAGGATGCGCCTCCTCAACAGCGACACTGCGCGACGGCTTCGAAACAATGGCCCGCCGCGTCGCCCCTGAGCTGACTTCGATCGTTGACACCACCAACCACGCCGCCGGTGCCGCTCCCTTCTACGCGCAAGCCTCGGCCAACAACGACGACAGCCCGCTGCACAGCGTCCAACTCGGTGCAACCCGGCCCAGCCCATCACTCCAGTGACGACGACCGCGACCCCAACGACGACCGCGATCCCGGCAACCGACCCTTGCAATCAACCAACCGAATCAATCAAGGAGTAATTCGTTATGACCAGCACAGAAACGAGCACCGAAACCAACCCGGACGACATTGTCACAACGTTCGGGACCGTGTTGGTCAAAGTCGACGCCGCCAACGCTCAACGAAGCTGTGGCAGCGGACAGTCCTTCTCCTGAACGTGACCGGCAACCCACCCGGCAACCCACCCGGCAACCCACCCGGCAACCCAACTGACACGCTGGGTCGACCAGTACGTGACCTGCGCATCTCGGTCACCGACCGGTGCAACTTTCGCTGCACCTACTGCATGCCTAAAGAGATCTTCAACAGCAGCTTTCAGTACCTCCAGCGGAGCGAACTCCTGAGCTTCGAAGAGATCGAACGCGTCGCAAAATGCTTCGCCCGACAGGGGGTCAACAAAATCCGGCTCACTGGTGGCGAACCGCTGCTGCGCAACGGCCTCGAAGATCTCGTCGCCAGACTTGCTGCGATCCCCGAGATCAACGACGTCGCGCTCACCACCAACGGCGCCCTGCTGGCCCGCAAGGCTGTGTCGCTGGCCGCCGCCGGTCTCCATCGGGTGACGGTCAGTCTCGACTCGCTCGATGACACGACATTCATGGCGATGAACGACGTCGATTTTCCGGTCCAGAAGGTCCTTGACGGCATCGATGCAGCAGCACAAGCCGGTCTGGGCCCCATCAAGATCAACATGGTCGTGAAGCGTGGCGTCAACGACAACTCGGTGATCGACATGGCCACTTACTTCAAGGGCACCGGGCACACCTTACGTTTCATCGAGTACATGGATGTCGGCGCCACCAACGGCTGGGAACTCAGCGATGTCGTGGACGCTCAAACCATCGTCGAAACCCTGCACGAAGCATTCCCGATTGAACCCGTTGCACCCGCCTACCCAGGCGAGGTCGCTACACGCTGGCGATATCTGGACGGCACGGGAGAGATCGGCATCATCGCCTCGGTCACCCAACCGTTCTGCGGCAACTGCACACGGGCCCGCATTTCCGCCGCCGGCGCTCTGTACACCTGCCTGTTCGGGGCAAACGGCACAGACCTGCGCCAAATCCTCAGGCAAAGTCCCGACGACGAAGTTCTCGACCAAACCGTCAATCGTGTCTGGTCCCACCGGAGCGACCGCTACTCCGAGAGCCGAACATCGATCACCACCGGGGTCACCAAAGTCGAAATGAGCCACATCGGCGGATAACCCACCCGACGCAGCCAGCCGATATCGAGCGAGGGCCTCTACCAGGCACTGCGCAAGCCGGTCGCGTTCCGTCACGACACTCGCTGACTTGCAGCGCCCGCCACTGATCTAAGACCTGCTGCGTCGTACGATCCGTTGATGGTCACCGACGAGCAACTCGAGTTCTACGACACCAACGGTTACCTCCAGCTCGAATCGTTTATCGACGCGGACTGGATGGCAGACCTGCGTGCCGCGTCAGACGAATTCGTCGAACAGAGCCGATCGCTCGACGCGTCGAACCGTCGGTTCGACCTCGAAGCCACCCACACCGCTGAGGCGCCACGTCTTCGTCGGCTTGTGTCGCCGGTCGACATCCACCCCACCTTCAACCGGCTTGCGTTCGAGGGGCCGGTCGCGCAATTGGCCATGCGGATTTTGGGCGGGCCCGTTCGCTTTCATCACAGCAAGCTCAATTACAAGTGGTCGGGCGGCGGCGAAGAAGTGAAGTGGCACCAAGACATTCAGTTCTGGCCGCACACCGACTTCACACCGCTGACCATTGGCGTGTACCTCGATGATGTCGACGACGAGATGGGGCCAATGGGCGTCCTCCCCGGCAGTCACCGCGGCCAACTCTATGACCTCTACAACTCTGACGGATCCTGGGGTGGAGCGATGAACGACGCCGACGTCGCGACCATCGCAATGAGCGACATGGCGTGGCTGCAAGGCCCTGCCGGGTCGGTCACCGTGCACAACTGCTGCATGGTCCACGGTTCGCTGCCGAACAACTCCGACCGAGCACGGCCGCTGCTCCTGCAGACCTACTCGGCAATCAACTCGTTCCCCGTCCTCGGTATCGGCGCCAACGGTGTCCACGGCGAGAGTGCTGGCCGCATCATCGGTGGTGACTCTGACCAGCGTGTCACCGTTGATGGCCGCGCAATGCGTGGTGCACCCGACTGGCGCAAGGTCGTCCCGCCCACCATCTTTGGAAGCCAGCAAGCCGATTGAGGCAGTGACACAAACCCGGTCTGACGCGCACCCGACCGCGAGCTGGATTAGGTCGTGGCTGAACCGACGTCATCGATGGCGTTACTGAAGCGTGCAATCAGCTCGTCGGTCTCGTCGGCGGTGATGTTCAGCATTGGTGCGATGCGGATCACGTTGCCGTAGAGCCCGCCCTTGCCAACGAGGAGGCCGTGTGTCTTGCACGCTTCCAACAATTGCGCCGTGCGCTCGCGATCGGGTTCGATGCCGCCCTCGTGGCAGAGCTCGACGGCCCACATCAGCCCGCGACCGCGCAGTTCAGTGATCCACGTTGTGCGGTCGACGATTGGTTGCAGGGCGGCATGGAAGCGGTCGCCCATCGCCTTGGCATTGCCCTGAAGGTCGTCGGCGAGCACCTGATCGAGTGTGGCGATGCCGGCAGCGGCCGACAGCGGGTTGCCACCGAAGGTCGAGAAGTGCAAGACGTCGATCGTGTCCATGATCTCAGCGCGCGCCACGATGCCAGCGAGGGTGATTCCGTTGCCGACGCCCTTGGCGAAGGTCAACATGTCAGGCACGACGTCGTGTGCCTGGTAGCCCCAGAAGTGTTCGCCGGTGCGGCCCCAGCCGGTTTGCACCTCGTCAGAGATGAACAGGATTCCGCGATTGGACAGCTCTTTCTGCATGGCTCCGAAGAACCCGTCGGGCGGCGTGGCAAACCCACCAACACCCTGAATGGGCTCGGCGATCAACCCGGCGACATCACCAGCGGATGTCATATCGAGGAGCTGCACGAGATCGTCGACGCATGCCTCGGTGTAGGCCTCGTCGTCGAGATCCCGGAACGGCGAGCGCAGCCGGTAGCCGCCCTGCACGAAGGTGACCTGCAGGCCGCTGAGCGATGTTGAACTCCACGATGCATGCGACGTGATTGCCTGCGTCGTGAACGACTTGCCGTGGTAGCTGTTGCGCATCGCGAGGAACTGATTGCTCTTGCGGTAGCTCGTGGCGAGCAGTACCGCTGTGTCGTTTGCCTCGCTGCCTGAAGCAGTGAAGAACACCCGGGCATCGGGGATGCCGGACTGTGCAGCGATTTTTTCGGCGAGCTCGATCATTGGCTCGCTGAGATAGAGGGTTGACGTGTGCATCACTTTGGTGGCCTGCTTCTGCACGGCGGCGGTGACGGCCGGGTTGTTGTGCCCGATCATCGTCGTCAGTACGCCACCGAAGCAGTCGAGATAGCGGTTGCCTTCAAGGTCCCAGACCCAGCTGCCTTCACCGCTGTCGATGGAAATCGGCTCGGCATAGTACGGCGAGACGAACGAGGGAAGTGATTGGCGGTACCGGGCAAGCAGTTCGGCGCTGGTAGTCATCTCTCAATAATACGACCGGCGGCCCGGTCAGTTCGCAAAAACATGCGAGTCGTCGGCGAAAGCTTTGAACTCGAGCGCATTGCCTGACGGGTCGAGCAAGAACATCGTCGATTGCTCACCGACCTCCCCGGCGAATCTTGTGTGCGGCTCGATCACGAACTCAGTGCCGGCAGCAGCGAGGCGTTCGGCCAGCGAGTGCCATGCATCAGGCGTGAGCAGCACGCCAAAGTGCGGTACCGGGACGGCGTCGCCATCGACGTTGTTGGTGATTCGTTCGGTGGCGGTCTCCGACAGGTGCGCGACGAACTGGTGGCCGAACAAGTCGAAGTCGACCCAGTGATCCGACGCCCGGCCCTCGGGGCAGCCGAGAAGTTCGCCATAGAACGAACGGGCTGCGGTGAGGTCGTGGACCGGCATGGCGAGATGGAAGCGGTGGAGTTCGGGCATCAGCTGCTCACATTGGCAGGGCATAGGTGCCCTGTGCCGTCGCGGTGACCCTGTTGATGTTGTCGTCGGTCCACAGATGGACCGTGCCGACGACATTGCGTCGGCCCGCCTTCTCGAGTGTCGCCTTCGCCCAGAGGATGCTGCCCTGTGCTGGGCGGAGGTAGCGCATCGAGAGTTCGGAGGTCATTGCCATTGGCTCGATTCGGCCGATCGCTCCGAACACGAGATACCAGAGTGCTGCGTCGGCGAGGCCGAACTGTGTCGGCCCGGAGATGAACCCTCCGGGGCGCAGGTTCTCGGGTTGGACGACCGACTGAGTCAGCGCGTGGGTTGGGCTGATTTCCATGCACGTTCGCCCGGTTCCGGGGAACTGTACGGCGATCATGTCGTTGACCTCATCAGGTGTCGGGATACTCACGCCCCGGACCGTACCAACGCGAGAGATCGAGCTGCGGGGTGAACGCCGACGTCAGCATTCTCCTAGTTTGTGAATGTGACTGAATCGCTCGAACGTGTTGTTGTCGTCGGGGCCTCGTTGGCCGGTCTGCGTGCTGCCGAGACGCTGCGCCAGAAAGGCTTCACCGGGTCGTTGACGGTTGTTGGCGCCGAGCTGCATCGACCGTATGACCGACCGCCGCTCTCCAAGAAGTTGCTTTTAGGCGAATGGGAGCCTGACCGGATCCAACTGCGGCAACCCGACTCGTTCGACGATCTCGACGTCGAGTGGAAGTTTGGTGTCGCGGCGTCACGACTCCGTGTGGCCGACCAACAGATCGACCTGACTGACGGAAACTCGCTCGACTTCGACGGGCTGATTATCGCCACCGGAGCAACGCCGCGGCGCCTGCCTGAACAAGGCCGCCACCAACATGTCCATGTGTTGCGAACACTTGATGATGCGCTCGGTGTTCGCCAGCAGATCGCCGAAGGCGCAAAGCGAGTCGTGGTGATCGGCGCTGGCTTCATTGGCCTTGAAGTGGCAGCGATCGCCCGACAGCTCGATAACGAAGTCATTGTTCTTGAAGGTGGATCTGCTCCGCTGATCCGCGGTCTCGGTGCCGACATGGGTGCCGCCATTGCCGACATCCATCGGGCCCGGGGGATCGACGTGCGATGTGGCGTGACAGTTGACGGGTTGACCGCGACAGGCGTCCGCGTCGACGGCGCAGAACTCGCTGCCGACGTCGTTGTCGTTGGCATCGGTGTCGTGCCGGCAACGCAGTGGCTGGACGACAGCGGACTTGAACTACGCGATGGCATCGTGTGCGATCAGACGCTCCGTGCAGCCCCAGGTATCTATGCCGCAGGCGACGTGGCCCGTTGGCCGAACCCGCTGTTCGACGAGGAGATGCGTGTCGAGCACTGGACCAATGCGGCCGAACAGGGTGCGCTCGCGGCCAGCAACCTCCTCGCCATTGCTGGTGGTGCGAGTGGTGAGGACGCCGAGCCGTATGCACCGGTTCCGTTTTTTTGGAGCGACCAGCTCGACCAACGGATCCAGTTTCTCGGCCGATCGGCGCCAGATGATGAGGTCGTTGTCGGCGCCGGTTCGGTGGCGGACGGCAAACTGCTTGCGCTGTACGGACGTAACGGGAAACTCCATGGGGCGTTCGGCCTCAATGCTCCGCGCTGGGTGATGCCGATGCGCAAGTTGTTGCTCGAACAGATCAGCTTCGACGACGCAGTGGCCCACGCCGCCACGCTCGAATGATGCTCAGCTCGATGGGTTGAGTGCGCCTGAGATCTGGTCCCCGTTGAGAAACAGCGCCTTGCCGGTTGCTCTCAAGAGTTCGTCGTGCGCGGATCCGATTATCTGCACGATCTCTGCGAACACAATGAGTCGGACGGGGCCGCTGGCTTCTTCGTTGAACAGGGCGATGGCGGCGAGGAGTTCGTTGCTTGGCACACTCAGCGGTGTGGGCTGCTTGGCTATCGATTCGGCCTGAGCCCGGACGTCATTGGCAAGCGCGATGGTCGACGGGACCACGAGTTCGCCGACGTCACGCAGATGGCGTTGCTCGCCGCAGCGTCGACAGCGCAGCATTGGTCGCGGCGTCTCAACCTCGCGGATCGACTTGCCAAACAAGAGGCGATGGCGGGAAATGTCGAACCGCTGGTGCAGGCTCTCGAAGCGGCACTTCGCGCAGTTGCACCGAAACGCTTCGCCCTCGCTGAGCTTCTCGCCGATCCGCCAAATCGCCCGCGACTTCACGAGGTCGAGGGTGTCTTGGTACTGCTTGTTGAACTGGTTGCCCAGCGAATCCTGCCCCGCCATTGCCCCATTCTGCCCCACACCCACACCCCATCTCCCAAAATGGAGACCATCTCGCCGCGCTGGTGCAGAGTTTCGATCCCCATTTGGTTGCCTCGGCCCCCGCACCCCGAAATGGAGACTCTTTCGCCGCGCTGGTGCCGAGAGAGGGTCTCCATTTCGGCGCAGGGAGTGGGGAGTGGGGAGTGGGGAGTTAGGGGGTTAGGGGGTTAGGGGGTTAGGGGATAACGAGATCATCTCCGGATGGACCCGCGAAGCCGGCGTTCGCTCACTCGAGCGCGAACTCGGTCGGTCGGTCCGCAAGGTGACCTCGAAGGTGGCGACTGGCACCGACACGCCGGTGAACATCGTTGTCGATGAGCTGACCGACTGGATTGGTCGCCGCAAGGTGGATGACGAAGTCACTGCCCGCACCAACACCCCTGGCGTTGCGACGGGCCTCGCCGTCACCGGTGCCGGCGGCGACGTGTTGTTCATCGAGACCACGGCGTTCCCCACCGGGCCCGACAGCGAACCAGGGCTCACGCTCACCGGCCAGCTCGGCGAGGTGATGAAGGAGTCCGCACAGATCGCGCTCAACTACGTGCGCTCCCATGCGGACGAACTTGGCCTCGATCCTGAGTCGATGCGCCAGCGGTTCCATGTCCATGTGCCAGCCGGTGCCATCCCGAAGGACGGTCCGTCTGCCGGGATCACCATGACCACAGCACTCGTTTCGCTGCTGTCTGGTCGAGCCGTGAAGCCGACGGTTGGGATGACCGGTGAGATCAACCTGCAAGGTCAGGTGCTCCCGATTGGTGGGCTGAAGCAAAAAGTGCTTGCGGCACACCGGTTGGGCCTCACCGAGATCGTGCTGCCGAAGCGCAACGAGAAGGATCTCGACGACGTGCCGGACAACGTCAAGGCCGACATGACCTTCCACATCGCATCGACGTACGCCGACGTTGCAGCGGTGGCTTTCGAACCGGTGGCCTGAGCGAACCGGTCACACTGTGTCAGGAACTGTGTCAGGAACAGTGTCAGGAACAGTGTCAGGAACAGTGTGACCGGTCAGCCGGG
>ERZ887942.2234-NODE-2234-length-12213-cov-20.117207_pt1 | contig 12213 bp, 6 predicted proteins | sample MGYA00521099_ERZ887942 | MGnify/ENA primary metagenome ERZ887942 (study PRJEB32303, sample SAMEA104408605) | aquatic metagenome | biome: Brackish water; feature: Pelagic; material: water | place: Baltic Sea | collected 2014-06-07T06:48:00 | depth 16,251 m ... | reverse complement strand
TCCGGGCGGCCCTTAATCATGCCTGGCCGCACGGGGCTATTTCCCCTTTCCTGACATGGGGTAGTCCAGCGAGAACTTGCTTTTGGGGCGTATGAGGAATTCATCGAGGACAGGCGAATAGGTCTGGACCTCAATCGTGTTTTTGTCGGGACGGAATGTCATGATGCGTAGGAAACCGCTGCCGGCCTTGATCCCGGGAAGATCGAAATACCAGTAGTCTGCTTGAACCTGGTGCACCGCATTTCCATGTTTGCCCCGACTGGTGAGCCGGTTTTCAAGAGCGTGCCCGGAAAGGACGAGGAAGATGTTTTCGTGCCGGCTGACGAACTTCTCCCAGATGGATTTTCCTGAATTTCCTATGACCGGATAGTGGTCGGAAGCTGATCGCTGCCCTTGTTTTGAGGTGAGATAGCTGTGCGTCACCACGATGGTCCGGCAATCCGAATGCCCGGCAACAACCGTGTTCGCCCACGCAAGGGTTTCGTCGCGGGGCTTGAACTCCAGCGTGAGGATCAGGAACTTCATTCCCCCTGCTTTCAGAAACAGGAAGTAATTCTCGATCTCCCCTTCTTTCCGAAAGTGCCGACTCTTTTTCCGGTCGAAATGGGAGTCATACAAAGGGTTCTTCGTGAATCGGGACGGAGGGAAATAGGAACCAAAATGGCTTGTGCGGGAGTGGCTGGTCTTTCGGTCTTTTGGGGAATAACCCATATCGTGGTTTCCCGAACACAGAATGTAGGGAACATGGTCGTCAATCGTCTTGAAAGCGGCATCGGCGATCTGCCACTCTTTATCGTACTCGGTTTGGGTAATGTCCCCCACATGGACCGCCATCGCGATGTTCATCTTCTCCTTGTTCTTCTTGATCCATTCGGTCTGTTTGAAAAAACAGGCGCGCTGATCCCCAATGTCCGGCCAGTGCTTCTGTGTCTCCTTGTGCCGGGTATCGGCGTAGCCCTGTGTGTCCGGCAGCACAATCAGTGTAAAGAAATCGGAGGCTTGTTCGGATTTTTCATCTGCCGGAGTGGCCGTTGCTCTGATGGCAGGGAACAGCAGAAGGACCAAAACGTATCTCATTGTAGATTTAACCATGATTGCCCGGGATTTGCTTTTGAGTTGTCGTGTTTTGGGTCGCCGTTGAGAGGGAAAAGGGGGGGAGATCAGGCCCTGATCTCCGTCATTTCACCCGTGCTGTCGGCGAATTTTTCCGTCGGGGTCTCCACCGCATTGAGCATGGACACAAACAAGTTCGACAGCGGAACCTTTTTCTCACCCTCGAAAGAGTGCAGATTGCCGTGCTTGAAGCCCAGGGCATTCCCGCCGGCCAGCTGGATCGGGTAGTTCCTGGTGCTGTGTGAGGCATGCGGGTGGGAAGAGCCCCAAAGGACAACGGTTTGATCGAGCATATTACGATCACCTTCAGGGGTGTTGCGCATGCGCTCGAGGAAATAGGCGTGTTGCCTGGCCCGCCAATTGTCCCATTGTCCTGACTCGATTGGGCGCTTATGGGCAATGTCATGGGTGGCCCCTTTGTATCCCAGGGTATAGGTTGCGTAGTTCCACAACTCGGTGCCGCTGGAGTGCTCGCTCTCAAGCATGAGCGAAGCAAAACGCGTCGAGTCGGTCTGCAGAGCCAGATACAGCAGATCATACATGCAGCGGGTGTATTCCTCCGGGCTTTTGTGGGAAACCTCAAGATTAAGACCCTTGGTATCGACATTCGGCAGTGGCTGGTGTGTCCACTGGCTGGTTCTCTCAACGCGTTTCTCCATCGCGCGGATCGAATCCAGGTATTCCTCCATCTTCTGCTGGTCTTCCCTGCCCAGCCTGCCGCTCAGCCGCTTTGAGTCCTCCATCATGAGATCGAGCACACTCGCTTCGCGCTTGAGATCGGCGCGAACTTGTTCGATGCCTTTTCCGGCGTATGGCTTGAAGAGACGATTGAAAATTTCCTGCGGTTTGTGCATCGACGGGATGGGCTGTCCGGGGCCGGAGTGCGACAATGTCTTACAACTCCCGTACGATCCCGTGCCTCCCTCGGTTCCCAATACCAGCGATGGGTAGCGGGTGTGATGCCCGTTCACCTTGGCTGCGAGTTGATCGATGGAAATGTTGTTCGTTTTCTCATGTCCCGCCATGTTGGCTCCGGTGGCGAAGACGTCACCACTGCTATGACCGCCCAGCCCGAAGCCCCCCGCGTGGTCGAGGCCTTTGAGATAGCTAACGGAATCCTTGAAGGGAGCAAAGGGCGCGGACGACTCGTTAAAGCTGAGTGGGCCCGCCTCTTTGCATGGCCACCAGTTCCAGTCGTGGTGCGAGCCATCTTTCGTGCGCGGGTCATAAACACCGTATGCGATATAGCTCACGACCATCCGCTTCGGCAGCGCTTTTCCCGCAGCGGCCCGGGCCCATGACATGCTGTTGAGAAACGGGAGTGCCAGCGCCGCTCCGCCGCCTTTGATGAGGTCACGCCGATTGAGGTGCCAGGATTTCTGTTTCATGGTGTTATTTGCCTTTCGTTTTGATGCCTGTAAATGTTCCGCTTTGACAGATTGATACGATCATGTCCTTCAATTTGTAGCCGTTCTTTTTCGCGAGTTTGAGCAACCGCTCCACCTCAAACCTGTCACGGTAAGTCAGTTCCCGGGCAATGCCATAAGTCATCAGCCTGCGTATGACGTTTTGGGCGATCTCATCCTTGCGATCTTTAAGTAGATGGGTTTTGAGCTCCTTCATGCCATCGACCCTGGGGCCGTGCGGGACACGTGAGGAGGCCTCAACCTCGACCTTGAAAAGCGTTTTCAAATACTTTTTATATCCCTCAAGAGTTTTGTCTGACTGATGGTTAAAACCCCTGATCCTGGCTCCGTCTTTCGGCACAAACGGCTGGTATTTCCCGATCGCGCTGTAGCGTTCGAAGGGGATGCCCCAAGGGTCGAGGCGCACGTGACAATCGTAGCAGCTTTCCTTGGTCCGGTGCAGAGCCAAAAGATCCTTGATGGATGATGACCCGTCGGCAGAGTCACCGGCAGAGTCGGATAGCGCCGGGACTTCAGCGGGCGGCGGCTTGACTTCGTCACCGAGGATCGCCTCACGCAGCCACACCGCACGGTAGATCGGATGAGGCGCTGATCCGGTGGAGTTTCCAATTAAGACCGAGCCATGTGTCAACAATCCGCCCAGCTGATGCCCGGGTTTGATGGGAACCGGACGAAAACCCAGTCCCTTCACACCCTCGACCCCATAATGCACGGCCAGCCGCTCATTCAGATAGGCAAAGTCTGAATCCACGATATTCAGGACACTCGCATTGCGCTTAATTAGCTCGCCAATGAAACCAAGGGTTTCCTCTTCCATGTCATCACGGATCGTCGGACGAAACGAGACCTCCTGGCCGCGTCGTTCGCCCAGATGAACCGTGTAAAGAAAGCGCGGGAAGAGATCCCTGTTGATGTTCACCGTCTTCATCTTGGCAATGCCCAGCCACTGGGTGGTAAAGTTCTCAACGAAATCAGCCGACCGTTTGTCTGCCAAAAGACGGCGCGTCTGGGCCTCGATGACGGCGGGATCTGCCAGCTTGCCCTTGGCTGCCAAGTCAAAAAGCTCCTGATCCGGCATGCTACCCCAGAGGAAATAGGACAGACGGGAAGCGAGTTCATACTGCCTGGTCGCCGGGCTATCTCTGATGTTGGTGTGATAGAGGAACTGGGGCGAAATAAGCACCATGGCCAGGGTCTCACGCAGCGACGCCTCAAGCGTGTCGAACTCCGCATTGTAGATTTTGTAAATTGCGTAAAAGTGGTCGACTTCGTCTCTGGCGACGGGGCGGCGGAATGCCCGCTCCATGAAACGCGCAATCACCTCATAAGCATACTGACCTGTATCGGTTTTACGCAGAGGTGATTTGAAAAGGATTCTCGTGTGGTGCTCGGGTGGCCAGATGTCAGCAACGGGGGCTTCGAACTCAAGAGATGTCAGAACCACACGGGGAGCCTCAAGACTCCACGAGGCATCGAACCCGCTCTTGCGGTGATCATTGAGCTCTCCATTATCGAAGAGGTTCTGGGCCGTGATTGTGATGCGTGGCGGCTGCTCGCCCCTTTTTGTGGATCGACTCGGTTGCACCGGGATGTTCTCAATGCGTCCGCGAAATTCAAATTCCTGAAGATCATCCGGGCTATTTGTGAGGTGAACGGTTCCAATCGGGTGGTAGACTCCGGTGCCAGCGTCGGATCGAAGATCTGTCCCCATGACCAGCCGCAGTGGCACCTCTTCGAAGCCCGGAGGAAGTTTACCTGCGGCCTTGATGCGAATTCTGAATTCCCCCGTCGCCGGCCAACTTTTCAACCCAACTGTGCGGTTTCCAACCCCGGGCCCCTGATAAACTGCCATTTCCGCCTGAGTCAGCCCCGCCTTGCCCACCTGTTTGGGATCCCATTTCGCACTGGTCTGATGTGATATCGGCTTCGCTGGATCAACGATGGCGCTGGCCATCGCCCGACGCGCGCTCTCTTTATAGCGCAGCAACTGATCAGGGCCGATCATCATAAACTTCGCCGTGTTGTTGAAGTGATACGGCTTTTCCGGATCTGCAGGTAAGTTCCCGGCAAGCTCCAGCTCGAAACCCAGTAGATCACGCATGGTGTTCTGATACTCAAAATTCGTGAGACGCCGCGTCGTTGTCGCCGTCGCGACCTTGCTCTCCTGTTTCACATAATCCCGCAGACCGGATTCGATCCACTTGACCACGGCAGCGCGATCGGACGCGCTTGGTTGATCCTCTTCCTCGGGCGGCATCTCGATGTGCTCGAGCGCATCAAGTATGGTTGCCCATCGCTCGAGCTCCTGTCCGGCAGCGAGATCACCGTCCAGGCTGTGCACCGTAATTTTACCTTTGCTCTGATCCGGTCCGTGGCACTCAACACAGTGCGCCTTGAAAAATGGTTTGATGTGGGATTCGAAGCCCGCTTCTCCTTGCGGAATTTCAGCCACAGCCGGGGTTCCACCTGATGTCTTCACAGTCGTGCCAGCATCGGGGTTCGTTTCTGCGATCAGGATGCCGGCAAGCAGCGTGAAGCCTCCAAGCATCAGTGCCAGGGGAGCTGAATTTGTGCGATGGTTCTTCAATTGATTGCCAGGGATTTCCTTTTGGAGGGGACGTTCGGTTTTTCGTGGATGCGGCAAATCAGGTGCCTTTCAAACGAATCTCTCTTCGATCACCGTGCTGCGTGTGTTTGCGGTTGAGGCAGTGCAACTCCAGGTCAGCAGAAGCTTCCGTGAGCTTCATATCGACCCAGCCATGCGCATGGCCTTTTCCAAAATAGTAGCTCACTGCCGGTTGGTTAATGAGATGGAGATGGTCCCGTCGATCATGCTGCCACTCATGGGTGTGGCCATGGAAATAGGCCCTGGCATGCTTTCGTTCGGCAAGAAGTTTCAACAAAGACGATCCATCACGCATCCCCTTGATGGGACGCACCCCGCGGTTGGGATACGGGTTGTAGTGACCAAAGATGAGGGCGGGCTTATCCGCTTGTTCGTCGAGTTGTTTGGCGAGCCAGATCAACTGTTTGGCTCCCAGGCTTCCCTTTCCTGAATCCAGCAGGACGAGATTCGCGTGCGGCAGTTCAATCACGCCCGCCTGAACGCCCATCAGCTCTTTTTTCAGGAACGGGATCAATTTCCACAAATTTTTACGATTGTCGTGATTGCCGATCGTCACGTGAATGGTGATGCCTGCGGCACGAATCGGCTCCAGAAGCCCGAGAAACTGTTGATACTCGGCTTCACTTCCATTGCCGAAGGTGCAGTCGCCGTTGACGATCAGGTGCGCGGGGCGGGGATTGAGTGCGATGACGCTCTTGGCCGTCCGGACAAGACAGTTCGCGATATGCACGCTTTCATGCTCGGACTCCTTGACGGGCGAACCAGGCCACTTTGTCCCCGGGTAAACTCTATTTGGATCGGCACTGATGTGCGTATCCGCAAGCAAAGCAACCCGGTTTGGGTCCAAGCCAACACGTTCGCTGTCCGCGGCCGCCAAAGCGCGAGGCGTTAGCATCGCAGTGCCGCCAAGAGCGAGTGAGTCCTTAACGAATTGACGACGAGTGATCGGCGGAAGAATGAATGGCATCTTATTATCAGGAGTTTGCTTTTTGGGTGGGGCCTTGTCGAGAGGGGAGAAAGTTGATCTTCGAAATCAGGCGACTTACGTCGATCGAGTAAATCGGATCCGGAAGCGATGCCGGGATGACCACGATGACTGCGCGAATCCCCGTTCCCGGAAGGGGAGTGCCCATTCGAAGATTTGTGCGTGTCGCGGCGAGGCCGAAGTTTCTTTCGGGCCGTGTGGGTGGGTTGAGCCCGTTGTTCATCTCCATGCCCGGTGGGGGGAACTTCCACGGTCCGGCCAAACCGGGAGGAGAAGGAGTTCATGGGGTGCCAGAGGCTCGAGCGCACGCAGGTGGGATCCACAAAAAATAGTTCCGTTCGAAGGCATGATGAAGTAGGCTCGCCGTCGCCTTATGAAATGGAACTCCAGTTATTGTCTCGTCGCGGCTGCGGCCTTTGCGACCGGGATCGCGGTCGATCGCGTCGTCTTTTCTTCCAAGGCGGAGAAGGTTGCGACCGAGGGGGCTCCGGCCGGAAATGGAGCAACCCGCGATCCATCCGGTGGTGGGTCAAGGAGCCGTGCGATGGCCTCCCGCTCTGGTCGCAGCGATCCGGATCGAGAGGCCCACGAGCCAGGTGAGGAGGACGCTGATGGTGGTTCGGGCTCGCTACGGCAGGCCATGGAGAGGCTGGAACGGGGTGATCATATCGATGCAACGACCGCGAACCGTCTTTTGGATTTGGCTCCGGCCGGTCGGGAGCATCGACACATCCTCGCGCATCTCGCGCATGTCTGGGGACGAAGGGATGGTCGGGCCGCAGTTGAGTGGGCCGACAGCCTGGAGGGAACCGATCGTCGTCGGGCCTTGGAGAGCGCCCTGCACGGCTGGTCGGAAGAGGATCCCGCAAGCGCGGCCCAATACGTAGCGGAATTACCCGCCTCCGAGCAAAACCTGCATTTGGTGCACGCCATGGCCCACCGGTGGGCGGAGCGTGACCGGCCGGCCGCAATGGCATGGGGGGCGTCTCAAAGCGACCCCGCCAAACGCGAACGGGCGATGGGTGGAGTGGTGAGTTCCTGGGCCGACACTGATCCCGCCGCCGCCGCGAATTTCGCTTCATCGATCGATAATCCCTTCGTGAAACATCAGGTCCTGGAGCTCGCGGCCCGGCGCTGGGCCAACCAGGACACCGCTGCGGCGATGGACTGGGCCCAAGGATTGCCAGGTGAGGATCGTCAGCGTGCCACTGAATCGATCCTGCGCGGAGTGGCCGAATACACTCCGGAACGGGCCGCTGCGATCTACGAGGAACTCACCGCAGCCCTCCCTCCGGAGTCACGGACGGCGCGAGAATACCGGCACCTGGCTCAAGAAATCGCCTCGGTCTGGTCATCGAGCAGCCCGCAGGACGCCGCTGACTGGGCGATGGGGCTACCGGACTCGGGGCAGGTGCGGCGCGCCGCAGTCGGAGACGTCGCCGAGCAATGGCTGCGGATCGACAGCATGGCTGCCGGCGAGTGGATCCGGCAGCTTCCCGCAGGCAACGTTCGCGATGCGGCGGCTGAGCGCGTGGTCGGCTCCATGCTCCCCACTGATCCCGCCGTAGCCTTCGACTGGGCGAACAGTCTCAGTGACGAGGGGCACAGCACTGGACTGATGCGGGAAGTGCTTCATCGGTGGAGCGCCACCGACCCGGCCTCGGCGCACGCCGCACTCGATAGCGCGAATGTCTCATCCGGGCAACGCCGCGAACTCAACGAAGTATTTGGGGTAAGAGAGGCACCGGCTCCGGTTGAACCGGCGGGGAGTCCGGATAGCGAAACAGGGAGTCGTTAGAGGAGTCGGTGTCGCGGAGTGCTCCGTTCATGGAGGGCTCAGTCACTCAGCTTGAGGCGTCACATCGATGACCCGGGTAAGGACATGACCGGATTCACGTTGCCTCATCCGAGTCGCCGACGTTCGAGGTCGACCCGCGCGATCCCGCTACGGTGGCGGCCCCGTCCCTCTCAATCTTCAATACGCTGCAGCTCGATCCCTGACAGGACTGTTTCACCTGCCTTGGGGCGAAGATCGATTCGTAAATTGCCATCATCACCGACACCGACCGAGGCCACTTCCAGGACATGCCCTTTCCTGACACCCCCGGCTTCCCTCACCACATCCAAGGCACTCGCGACCTGCTTGCCATTGACTTCGATCGCGAAAACGGACGATCCGTCCCTCTCCCCGGGCTCACAAAAAACGAGCCGGACACGATAGCTCCCCGGCTTGATTCCTCCGAGAGTCGCCGAGCGGATGCCCCGGACGCCAGACCCGGCAACCCAAGGCCAGCCTTCACCACCCTCCAGAAAAAGCGAATGCCGATAAAAGGTCTCCAGGTTCGCCAAGGGAGGGTCGGTCATAAGATCGATCTCTGGAGACGGGCCACCCATGCCCGGCTCGTCGAGCCACATTGTGCCGTCCCCGGTCACCCGGTCACCCGGAGCGCCAAAGTTGATCCCAAGCACCTGGATCTTCCCGCGCGTTTGCTCAGCCGGCACCTTTCCCCACGAAGCCCACTGCTCGAACTCGGGGGGCATACTCACCAGCGCCACCGCCATCGGCAGGGGGTAGCTACAGGTGCAGCCATCGTAAAAGTAAGGGAGGTTTAGAAGTCCGTTCGCCGGAATGATGCTGTTGGTGCAGCCGGAACGTGGCCCGCTGATATTGATCGTGCCACTTTCAATCTGCTTGTCGTAGAAGGCCGGCGTTCCCGATCGCATCGTGTAGAACAGCCCGTAGTCGACACCGCCGTCGCACCCATAGCTCTTCGGGAAAACCCGTGGCTCGGTTTCCAGGGTCATCGGGTTCGTTCGCTCACCCGCCTGCGGCGCTTCCGGTTTCCAGTCGTCTTTCTGTCCCGGAGGGCGGTACTGGCTCGGTTGGACCGTCTTGAGATCAACCTCGGAAAATGAATATCTCAATTTGGGAGCCTCCTTTTCGGTCAGGATCCTGCCCGTGTAGACATCAGAAAAAACAGGCGCCAGCAACCGGTAATCAATCTTGCCCCCGCGGGTCGTTTCATCAGTCCAGTCTTTCGGCGTCGAAATCATTACGCCATCAATAAACTTCGGTTGCGGAGAACGTTTGAAATGGCTCAGGGAGTCATCGAACCACAACACTCCGAGGGGACCGCGCACTCTCTCGTCCCGGCTTTCATCCCAGTTCCCACCGTAGTTGGCCGAACCGGGCAGCGCTCCCTCGCGCGTGATAATCGTCCAACCGGATTCGGTCTTGGACCGCCTCGCACCCTCGAGTTCGACTTCCGCCGGAAGCTGCTTGCCCGACCGTGCCATCAGCTTGCCACCAAATGGCCGCAGCGATTCATAGACTCGTTTCAACCCGGAGGGCTTGAGCGCGATTGAGTCATTGAGCACGATCAATCCCGCGAAATAAGGTGGTAGCACGATGCCGGTGGGGTCGTCCTCGATGACTGCGAGCCGCTCACTTGTCTTGGCATTGATCCACCTCTCGTCCCGTAGCGAGCGGACTCTCTCTGATCGCGAATCGACTGCGATCACGCGAAACTCGGTTTCCGATAACAACGATTTAATCAGCCCTGAATGATCTCCGCTCCCTAACAGAAGCGCGTATCCGTGCTTCTGATCCAGGTTTGTAAACAGGCCTGGCTCCAACGCTTCGGCACGGCTTACCTTTTCTGCCGGATGCTTGATGGGTTCGGTCGATTCTGTTCCGAAACAGCTCAATCTTCCCTTGTCTGTCACGACAAACAGCTTCCCGTCCGCGACCAGCATCGAGTGGATCGGATCCGTCACGCCAGGATAGCCATCACTGAACTTCATCTCATGTCCCGCTACCGTAATCTTGCTTCGGATCCCTTCGACGCCCTTGAAATGTGGTTTGTCCTCGTGAACCCGGTGGTTGACCGCGTTGTCAAAGAGCAGGCCACGTCGCTTCAGCTTCTGCCGTTCGAGTTCGGACGGGGTCGAAGCGAACCAGCCACCCGGAAGCCGCCCTGGAGCAGGAAGTTCAAACGCCATCAGCTCACCCGTCTCCAAATCAAATTCGGCCGGGTAAGCCTGGCTGCTCGGGACGATGAGATGTCCGCTTTCATCGTCGATCAATAGGTAGCCCTGCGGTGCCAGACCTCCAAATGCCTTGGCATTGTGGGGATGGACTCCGTATCGGTAGGAAGAGCGATCGTTTCGCCAGATTGTCTCTCCCGTTGCCGCATCCACACAGAAGACAAAAGTGCCCTCCAGCGGCCAAACCCCTGCGGCGAAATAGACCCGGTCTCCTTTCAGAACCGCGCCTCCCCGGATCGGCCACACCGAAATCAGGCGGCCATTCCCAACCACTTTTCGTTCCGATGGCACCGCTCGCTTCTTCCAGACCAGCGATCCTTCCGCTGCGCTCACACAGTAGAGGCATCCGTCGTCAGACCCAAAAATAATTCTGCCATCCCCACCGACCGGAGCAAATCTCACCGGACCGTTGGTGAAAAACTTCCAGAGCTGCCCGCCCGTTTCGGTGTCGAACGCAGTCACGCTGTCGTCCAGTGACGATCCCACAAACATTCGTTTCCCGAGCACGATCGGTTCGTAGCCGGCATCGAACTGCAAGCGGTTGTCACGGTAGGCCGGCGTTAGAGGTGGCAGCTGGTGCGACCACCGAAGACTCAGATTTTCCGCAAGCGTTTCAGCCGAATCAGCGGTGCGCCCCGTGTCATTTCTCCACATTGGCCAGTCAGCACCAGAGGCCACCCCGGAGAAAAACCAAGCCGCAGTCGCGCTCAATAAAATTGTCTTCATCATCATAAAATTGATCCCTTTCTTATCTCTGAACTCTCGGCGCTAGTTTTTCCTTAAAATTAACACACTCCCAAGTCCCAGTGCTAACAGCAAACCACCACCGGTCATCACCCACGGACTGCGAAATGAAAACCCCGGGCCGGATTCGCTGGCGGCCGCATTCCCCTCTGGAGTGACACCTCCATCGCTTAAAGCACCAACCCCGACCAACGGAGGCAGGGACTTCTCCACGATAACCTCACTCCCCGCAATGGCCGCTTCCCAGTTCGCCGTGATCAACAGATCGATTCCCGGGTTCTGGTTCTTAATCTCACAAGAGCAGGCCCCGCAAAAATAGGAGGCATGCTCGAACACGTTTTCGCTATTGATTCCGCGCCCAATGAGTGGCTCCAAGGCGCGCCCACGACCGAAGACCGGAAAAACCATCGGCTCGTCTCCGAACTCTCCCAGATCATCTTCCATGTGCAACAACATCTCCCGTAAAACGGACTCCGCCGGATCGTCCCTCGAAATTCGAATGAGAGAAAAAGCAATCTTCAGCGGAATTGGGGAACGCAAGACATCGTCCGGGTCGCTACCAGCACCTTGCGTAGCTTTGCGAGCCTCTTCGACGGTTAGAACCCCCTCGGGAATCTTTAAGAGTCCCTCGGCTTTGAGAAAAGCTTTTTTGATCTCTGAGTCCGCGTCATCATCCTTCCCTTTGTCTCCGGATTCAATCATGAGCCAGGTCGCGGATTCCCCCTTGAGAAGCCGGGTCACCATCTTGCTCCGCGCAGGTGAATCGACGAGCACTTGCGCATTCTCCTTGGTCAAGGCTCCCGTCCAGATCGGAGGAGCATCAGCCCCAGCCAGTTTCGGTGGGTAGAAAAGCCGCAGGGTCGCTCCAGTGCCCTCTCCAACATTCTCGGAATCGACCCGGACTTTCAGGTTCGCGATCACACCATCAGCACTTCCTTGCGATTGCAGAAACGCTCTCACTTCCTCCTCGGTGGCGGAGAGCTTCCCCTGCGATCCGGGGACAATAACAATCGTATAAGAGTCGGCTTCCCAACGTTCCAAGGCGAAGCGGAAAACGGGCACCTGACAAGCGAGCCCGACGGCCACGATCCCCGCAAAAATCAAGCCAAGCAATCCCGCACCACGGAATCCGGTTCGCTCTGCCAATTTGATCACAAGCTGACTCTGCCATCTAGAGAACCGCTTGCAAAGCCCGCACTCAAAGCCCGCGCTAAGACGCCAGGGCGTTTGTTTCGCTAGGGCTTGAAAGCCCATGGCTAGGGGGTTTTTCC
>ERZ887942.2232-NODE-2232-length-12215-cov-5.601398_pt1 | contig 12215 bp, 12 predicted proteins | sample MGYA00521099_ERZ887942 | MGnify/ENA primary metagenome ERZ887942 (study PRJEB32303, sample SAMEA104408605) | aquatic metagenome | biome: Brackish water; feature: Pelagic; material: water | place: Baltic Sea | collected 2014-06-07T06:48:00 | depth 16,251 m ... | reverse complement strand
CTGGTCCTCCGCTTTCCTAATTATAGAGGCGGACCACTTCAAAGGGGGAGGCTCACACCCGATGTAAGCGCCGCACCATCGCCCAAGGGCAAGGTCCAGTCCTGCCGCCGCCTATTCTCATACCGCGTCTCCCACGGCACCAGATCAGGATCGAGCGTGCTTTGCGGATTGATTGCGATCACATGCGCACCGGGCACCACCGCCGAGAGCGACAAGGCAGCATAGCCACCCATCGACACACCCGCAAAGACCACCCGCGCGTACCCATCGAAAAACCCGTCCCGCGCCAGATTCTGAAACCGCGCGATGATATCCGCATCGCGGTACCAATCGCTGACATGCGCCATCACACCAAGATGGCTGAGCGCGCTATCCTGGGCGAATTTGAACCCCCAAGGCTCGCGCATGACACTGTCATCATTGACGTTGGAGAGGTTGTCGAACGTCACAAGAAGCCGATCACCGGGCCGCTTGATGAACATCAACGAATGTCGAAGATTCTTCTCGAAAAACCCTTCACCCTCGGCACCCGGACGCAGATCATCCAGCCATCTCGGGGTCTCGGGGCTATCGCTTGGGGCCTGCTCTGCCATGCGTTTGCCTGCTCATCTCATGTTCTGAGGCGCGCGGGCCTCTGTTTTTAGAGATCAGTATAGAACGCAGCGCTCGATCCTAGCAACATATCTATCAAAAACTGGTTATTGTTTCTGATTTAGCGACATTTACGCAAAAAAGGGGCCAGGTTTCCCCAGCCCCGTTTATCAACGTCAAGCCGCGCTCAATGCACCACAGCATCGCCCGGCTTGGGGTTTTTCGTGGCGCCCACGCGGTCCCCGATGATCAGGCCCTCTGCGCCCGCGCTGATCGGGATCACGGCCCCATCCGTCACGTCACCCGCCAAAAGCATCTCGGCCAGCGGATCTTGAACCGCCCGCTGAATGACCCGCTTCAATGGCCGCGCACCGAACACAGGGTCATACCCCTCATCGGCCAGCCATTTACGCGCGCCCTCATCAAGCGCCAGCACGATCTTGCGCGCCTCGAGCCGCCGCGCAAGCCGGGCCAGCTGAATATCAACGATGCCGTCCATATCGGCGCGTGCGAGCCGGTCGAAGATCACCGTCTCATCCAGACGGTTCAGGAACTCGGGCCGGAAATGCGCCCGCACCGCATCCATCACACCGCGTCGCGCATCGGCAGCATCCGCGCCCTCTGGCAACTGGCTGAGCGCCTGAGATCCGAGGTTGGAGGTGAGCACAATCAGCGTCTGCTTGAAATCCACAGTCCGCCCCTGCCCATCGGTCAGCACGCCATCATCCAGAACCTGCAACAGGATGTTGAACACATCCGGGTGCGCCTTCTCCACCTCATCAAAGAGGATCACCTGATAAGGCCTGCGCCGCACCGCCTCGGTCAGCACCCCGCCCTCGTCATAACCGACATAACCGGGAGGCGCGCCGATGAGCCGCGAGACCGCGTGTTTCTCCATGAACTCCGACATATCAATGCGCACCATCGCGCTGTCATCGTCAAAGAGGAACTCAGCCACGGCCTTGGTCAGCTCCGTCTTACCCACGCCCGTGGGCCCGAGAAACAGAAACGAGCCCAGTGGCCGGTTCTCATCATTGAGCCCCGCGCGCGCCCGGCGCACGGCATTGGCCACGGCCTTGACCGCTTGGTTCTGGCCGATGATCCTCTTGTGCAGACCCTCCTCCATGCCCAAAAGCTTCTCACGCTCGCCCTCAAGCATCCGCGCGGTCGGGATACCGGTCCAACGCTCGACCACTTGCGCGATCTGCTCGGGCCGCACGGCCTCCTCGACCATCACGCCTTCTTCCTCGGCCTCTTCAGCCTCGGCAAGCTGCTTTTCCAGCCCCGGAATGACGCCGTAGGACAGCTCCCCGGCCTTGGCCAGATTGCCCTCCCGCTTGGCGGCATCAAGCTCGATCCGCGCGCGGTCAAGTTGCTCCTTGAGGTCACGCGCACCAGCCAGCTTGTCCCGCTCGGCCTGCCATTTCGCGGTCATCTCGGCACTGCGCTCGCCCAACTCGGCAAGCTCACGCTCCAGCTTCTCCAGACGGTCCTTGGACGCGGCATCATCTTCGCGCCGTAGCGCCTCCGCCTCGATCTGCTTTTGCAGCATCTCGCGGTCGATCGCGTCAAGCTCCTCAGGCTTGCTGTCTACTTCCATCCGCAAGCGGCTGGCCGCCTCATCCATCAGGTCAATCGCCTTGTCGGGCAGAAACCTGTCGGTGATGTAACGATGGCTCAGCGTGGCGGCGGTCACGAGCGCGCTGTCGGAAATCCGCACACCGTGGTGCAGCTCATACTTCTCCTTGATCCCCCGCAGGATGGAGATCGTGTCCTCCACGGTGGGCTCTTCCACCACGATGGGCTGGAATCGCCGCGCAAGGGCCGCGTCCTTCTCCACATGCTTGCGGTATTCATCAAGCGTGGTGGCCCCGATGCAGTGCAGCTCCCCACGCGCGAGGGCGGGCTTGATCAGGTTGGCCGCATCCATCGCGCCATCGCCTTTGCCAGCCCCGACCAGCGTGTGCATCTCATCAATGAAGAGAATGATCTCACCCGCAGCAGAGGTAACCTCGCTCAGAACCGCCTTCAGGCGCTCCTCAAACTCCCCGCGATATTTCGCGCCCGCAATCAAAGACCCCATATCAAGGCTCAGGAGACGCTTGTTCGCAAGACTCTCGGGCACATCGCCATTGACGATGCGCAGCGCAAGACCCTCGGCAATCGCGGTTTTACCCACGCCCGGCTCACCGATCAGAACGGGGTTGTTCTTGGTCCGGCGGCTCAGAACCTGCATCGCGCGGCGGATCTCGTCGTCGCGCCCGATAATGGGATCAATCTTGCCCTCGCGCGCCGCCGCCGTCAGATCGGTGCTGTATTTCTCAAGCGCCTCGAACGTGTCCTCGGCGCTGGCCGTATCGGCGGTGCGGCCCTTGCGGACATCATTGATCGCCTCATTGAGCTTTTGCGCGCTCACATCGCCCGCCTCAAGCGCGGTTTTCGCCTCCGATTTCACCATGGCCAGCGCGGTCAGAATACGCTCCACCGGCACGAAACTGTCCTTGGCCTTGGTGGCAAGCTTTTCTGCCTCGCTCAGAACCTTCACAGTCTGCTGGTCGAGATAGGTCTGGCCCACATCGCCACTAACGACAGGAATTTTGGCCATAGCTAGCTCAAGCGCCTGAACAACACGTGCAGGGTCACCCCCCGCACGCTTGATAAGGTTTGAGGCAAGCCCCTCACCATCATCCATCAACGCTTTGAGAATATGTTCAGGCGCCAGCTTTTGGTGGCTCTCCCGCATCGCGATCGTCTGAGCGGCTTGCACAAAACCGCGCGACCGCTCTGTGAACTTGGTTAAGTCCATCTGAGGTCTCCTTCATGATAAGCGGCCCATTTTGCGCACCCTGAATATAGGCATACGCGGCGTCGGACCCTTGGTGATTAAAAAATGGGCGGTCGAGGGGAGCGGTTCAAGACCCAAGCGGCGATTTTCCGCCAGGAATGGCCCGGTTGGGGGAAGTCTTTTCATGTTTCCCCATGAAACTTTTCAGCGCCCTCACCACTTTAGATGCAAGAAGCCAATTAAACAAAGATGGCCCAACTCATAGGAGCAGCACCATGCAGATTGAGATCGAGACCCCCCACTATACCCCTGAGCTTGAGGGCTTTGAAAGCCTTGCCCATGTGCAGGACGCAGGCCAACGCTTTTCCTACCCGGTGCATGTGACAGCCCCGCTCAATGCTGAAATGGCCCTGATCGACCGTGCTCTCGCCGAGGCGGCCCGCGCCGCTCACACCGCCAAATCCCCCGGCCTGCGCATGGTGCATCAAGCCGAGGATCCGACCCAGACCGCCCCACCCGTATATCGGCAGAAATCCCTCAAAGAGCGCCTTTTTCGGCAACGTGCCGCCTGATTCTCCCCGAGGGGACCATGGGCGTGATTTTCACCTGATATTCACAAATTCTAAAGGCTTGTACCGCAATGTGAGTAACCATGGCGCCATCTATGCTGATCAAAAAAATCCAGGTCGACAATCTGCGTTTCGACCCCGAAACCCAGAGCCATGCCGCAGTGATTATCCTGACCACGGATGAGGCCACCCTGTGTCTCTACGCCAGCACCTCATCCTCGCAAGATGCTGGCCGCAGCGCTATTGCGGAAGATTTGATGAAAGACGCGATCCGCCAAGTGAAGCGGATGCCGGAATTTCGCCGCGGCCATCGCACCGTCACTGTCTGCACCTCAGCCAGCACGGAATTCCGCCAAAGCGCTTGACGCCTCCGCCCCGCCCCGCAACAAGGGCGCAACCATGTGCCGGAGGCTGCAAAATGACCCACCCCGATGACCGTCTCATAGTCGCGCTGGATGTGCCGGGCGCCCTTCAGGGGCTCGAGCTTGCCGAGCGGCTGGGAGAGGCTGTGAATTTCTACAAGATCGGTCTGGGGATGCTAACCGGGGGCGGTCTGGCCCTGGCCAATGAGCTTAAGAGCGAGCATGGAAAACGCATTTTCATGGATCTCAAGCTTTTCGATATCGGTGCCACGATTGAGGCCGCTGTGCGTGGGCTGGCGCAGTTCGATCTGGATTTTCTGACAGTTCATGGCGACCCACATGTCGTGCGCGCCGCCAAAGAGGGTGCGGGCGGCAAGGATACAAAAATCCTCGCCGTGACCGTGCTCACATCGCTGGATCGTGCCGATCTCGATGCCTGCCTGATCCAGCCCGGTGATATCGCCGATCTGGTCACCATCCGCGCCGCCCACGCGTTTGAGGCGGGCGCAGACGGTGTTATCGCATCACCCAATGAGGCCACAGCCATCCGCGCCCTGCCCCAGGCCGCGGGCAAGCTCATCGTCACGCCCGGCGTGCGCCCCGTTGGCAGCGATAAGGGCGACCAGAAACGCATTGCCACCCCGGCGCAAGCGATCGCAAACGGTGCGGATCATATCGTGGTTGGGCGCCCCATCTGGGCTGCGCCAGATCCGGCCGCCGCTGCGCAGAACATCCTGGCCTCTTTACCCTGAGGCATATGTGCCAAAAAACTGAATGCCTTCGGCGAGGATATTTTTAGCAAGAAGAAGCAAAGCGGCTTTTTCTGCTCTGTTTCAGTGTAGGCCGGAATCGGTGTAGGCTGCGGCGCAACAAAGCCAAAGGACATCACACAAACCCAATGCCCGCCTTCTGCCGCGATTGCCTTTTTGAGACGGACCCGTATCAGCGCCGCTGCACGGCCTGCAACAGCCCGCGTGTGTTATCTCATCCAGAGCTTTTCGATCTCAGCATAGCGCATATGGATTGCGACGCGTTCTATGCCTCGGTCGAGAAGCGCGACAACCCGGCGCTGAGGGACAAGCCGGTGATCATCGGGGGGGGCCGGCGCGGCGTGGTGTCGACCGCGTGCTATGTCGCGCGTATTCGAGGCGTGCGCTCGGCCATGCCGATGTTCAAGGCGCTCAAGCTGTGCCCAGATGCGGTAATCATCAAGCCGCGCATGGATCATTACGTGGCCGTCTCGCGCCAGATTCGCGCGATGATGGAAGACATGACCCCGGCGATCGAGCCTTTGTCGCTGGATGAGGCGTTTCTCGATCTGACCGGCACGGCCAAGCTGCACGGCGCGCCGCCTGCTATCATGCTCGCGCGGTTGGTGCGGCGCATGGCGCAGGAGTTAGGCGTCACCGGCTCTATCGGCCTGAGCCACAACAAGTTTCTGGCCAAGATCGCCTCGGACCTCGACAAGCCGCGCGGGTTTTCCGTCATCGGCGCGGGCGAGACAGCGGCATTCCTTGAGGCGCAGCCCGTGCGCCTGATCTGGGGCGTGGGCCAGGCGGCGCAGGCGCAGTTGACGGCGGCGGGCATCCACACATTCGCCGATCTTCTACGCTGGGACCGGGCCGAGCTTGGGGCGCGGTTTGGCTCCATGGGGGACCGGCTCTGGCATCTTGCGCGCGGGCAGGACAGGCGCAGCGTAAACCCTCGTGCACCGGTAAAATCCATCTCCAACGAGACGACTTTTCACGAAGACACAAGCGATCTGGATATCCTCGACGGCCATCTGTGGCGCTTGTCGGAGAAGGTCTCTGACCGTGCCAAGGCCCGCGATCTGGCGGGCCGCGTTATCACTCTCAAGCTCAAACGTGGAGATTTCACTTTGATCTCGCGGCGTGTGGCTCTGCGGGATGCGACCCAACTGGCCGACACGATCTATCGCGCCGCAAGCGGCCTGATGGAGAGCGTTGTAAAAAAAGCGCCTTTTCGGCTGATTGGGGTGGGGCTTTCAGACCTGATCGATGCGTCCGGGGCCGACCGCTCGGGTGACCTTCTGGATCCCGGCGCGGCCAAGCGAAGCGAGGCTGAGCGTGCCAGCGACACGATCCGCGCGAAATTCGGGGAGAATGCGATCCTTAAGGGCCGCGCCTTGCGGTAGTGGTTACTCCGCCGCCAAAGGCATCTGCGCAGGGCGGCCAATTTCTGCGATCTGGGCCACGACGCCGCTGATCACGGCGCGGAATTCGTCAAAATGCGGGTGCGGCGTGAGCGTGGCCTCATCCATGTAAAGCGCGCGATCAATCTCGATCTGTACTGCATGTCGCCCGCGCGTGGGCCGTCCGTAGTGCTGTGTTATATAGGCGCCCGCAAAGGGCGTGTTGCGCGTCACCACAAAGCCCGCCCCATGAAAAGCGGCCTCGATCCGGTCCACCACGGCGGCGCTCGCCGAGGCCCCGAACCGGTCGCCCAGAACCACCTCAGGCCGCCGACCGCCCGCGCGCGCGACAGAATCCATCGCCTCATTCGGCATCGAGTGGCAATCGACCAAAATCGCCTCACCGAATTGCGCAAAGGCCTGATCCATCTGCTCCGCCAGCGCTGCGTGATAGGGCCGCCAGAACGTGTCAATCCGCCCCTGCGCCTCGCTCAGCGCCATCTTGCCCGTGTAAATCGCGCGCCCGTTGGCCACGACCCGCGGGATCACCCCAAGCCCGGAGGCAATGCGCGGGTTATGACCCGAAGGCCGCACCCCGTCGATCAATCCGGGGTCAAGCTCATCGGCGCTGCGGTTGAGATCTACGAAAGCGCGCGGCGCGCCTGCCTGTAAAAACGGAGCCCCCATCTGCGGTGCGGCGGAGAAAAGCCGATCCACATAAGCATCTTCCGAGCTGCGCACCGTCACCGCATCAAGCTGCGTGCGATCCATGAACCACTGCGGATAATCTCGCCCGCTATGGGGCGAGGCGAACACGACACTTGTCGTGCGCCGCTTGGGGTAAATCAGATGGAAGGCGGTTTTGGGCATTTTTTCTCCTGCTCGTGGGATGATAGCGCGTTTCAAGCGCAAACCAAAAGCCCTTGAAACGCCCATCGACTCCTTTTATAGACCAGCGAACTGGCGTGGGATTCCGCGCCCCTTATCTTTTGGGGGCAGGCGCACCGATCTGGTATTCATGGGCGATTAGCTCAGTGGTAGAGCACTTCGTTGACATCGAAGGGGTCACAAGTTCGAACCTTGTATCGCCCACCATGAATTCACTGGTCTCTTAGGAGGCCGCCCGCAAACCCCAAGGCGCTGGCCCGCGCCGCGACAGAAAAAGGAGATGACGATGAAAGTCCGTAACTCACTTCGTTCGCTCAAGAACCGGCACCGTGATTGCCGTGTCGTGCGCCGCAAAGGCCGCGTCTACGTGATCAACAAAACACAGCGCCGCTTCAAAGCCCGTCAAGGCTGAGTGTGCTGCCACCTTTTGGGGTGGTCAGAATTTCAAAACCCCGCCTTGGCAACGAGGCGGGGTTTTTCTTTTGAAGTCCGTTAGTTACTGCCGTGCAGCCAACCCCATCATAACCGCCACGAGACGCGCCACCGCGAGTGCGCCGATGTTGTCCACATCAGCCTCCGGTACGAATTCGGCAAAATCGACGGCGCAGATGCGTCCTCGCGCGGCCGCACCGCGCAAAAGCTGCAGGCCCTGCCCATAGGTGAGCCCACCCGACGCGCGGGCCAGCACACCCGGCACCACCGCCGGGTCGAGCCCATCCACATCAAAGCAAATGACGATATTTGCGCCCTCGGGGATCATCTCAAGCACCGGCCCAGTGCTATCCCGGTGCACATCCTCGGCGGTGACGATCTGCGCGCCCCAATCAAGTGCGTCGCGCACATCTTCGGGCCGGGCAGAGCCTGTGCCGCGTGCGCCCACCTGAATGATCTGGCCAATATGGCCCATCTCGGACGCCCGCCGCATGTTGGACGATAGGCCAAACCGCTCGCCCATATGCTCATTACGCCAATCGATATGCGCGTCGATCTGCAAAAGGGTGTAAGTCTCGCCCGTATCGCCCAGCGCATCCAGCATGGGAATCGGCACCGAATCGTCTCCCCCCATCACAATGGGCACCGCTCCTACCGCCATGATCTGCGCCACGGCGCGCCTTATGGTGGCGCGGTTGGTGGCAAAATCGGATGCATCAAAGGGCAAATCCCCACAATCCACAGCAGGTTTTGAGCCGTCTGGGAAAAGCGGGCCACCAATGTCGAAATTATACCGGTCAATCAGGCTGGCATCGACCCCGATGGCCCGGCGCATAGCGGCAGGCGCATTACGCGCGAAAGCCGGCATATCGACATCACCGAGCATGGATGACAGGTCAGGTTTATCGCTCATGGCAGTCTCCTTGCACCGTGCAAGCCTAGGATCAATCACCGCGTCGATCAACGGCTGCTTGCCCGAGCGCCCCCGCTCTGATTAGGTTCGCGAAGCGCTGTATAGGAGCCGCCCAATATGCCCCCCAAACATGTCATCGTCATCGGTGCCGGCATCTGCGGGCTCTCGTCCGCGATATGGCTGCGGCGCGCGGGTGCGGAGGTCACGCTGATCGACCGCACAGGGCCGGGGGCCGGCGCGTCTTACGGCAATGCAGGTCTTTTGGCGGAATGGGGCGTGGCACCGGTGAACACGCCGGGCATCCATAAAACTGCACTGAAATACATGCTGAACCCGTCCAGCCCGCTTTTCATGCAATGGCGTCACATGCCGCGCCTGATCCCATGGCTGCGGGCGTTTTTGCGCAACTCGACCGATACACGGGTCCGCGAGATCTCAACCAACCTCGCCCTCCTGCTGCATGACAGCGCCGATCAGCACCGCGCGTTGGTGCGTGGCACGCGGGCCGAAAAATGGCTGGCAACAAGCGATTTCGCCTATGTCTACAAATCCCGCGCCGCCTTTGACGCCGACAAATATGGCTGGGAACTGCGCCGCCCGGCGGGGTTCATACCTGAGCTGATCGAAGGGGGCGCGGTGCAGGAATTTGAGCCAATGCTCGGGCCAAATGCCAATCTCATCGCGCTGACGCGCAATCACGGCCATATCCTCAACCCCGGTGCCTATATGGCCGATCTCGCGCAGGTGTTTCAGGACGAGGGCGGGACGTTGCGGATCGCGGACATGCGGGACGTAACGCTGACCGAGGGCCACATCACCCAAGTCATCACTGACCATGTTGCGATTGACTGCGACGCGGCCGTGATCTCGGCAGGTATCTGGTCAAAACCCTTGATGAAGAAGCTGGGGCTCAACGTGCCGCTGGAGGCCGAGCGCGGCTATCACCTGCACCTGAAGAACCCCTCGCAGATGCCGAAGACGCCGATGATGATCGGCTGGGGCAAGTTTGCCGTGACGCCAATGGACGGTGCCGTGCGTTGTGCCGGGATGGTAGAGCTTGGCAGCATCAACGAGCCGCCCTCAAAGCAGCCAATCGACCTGCTGCGCCGCTTCATCACCGAGGCGTTTCCCGATCTGGAATGGGAGGAGGCCGAGGAATGGCTGGGCTTCCGCCCCTCTACCCCCGACGCCCTGCCGCTCATCGGCGAAGTTGGTGTGACCGGCGTCCATGCCGCTTTCGGGCATCAGCATGTGGGCCTTACGGGCGGGCCCAAAACGGGCCGCTGGGTGGCCGAAATGATCACCGGCAAAGGCCCCAACGCCGATCTCAGCGCCTTTGACGCCCAGCGGTTCAGCTAGCCCCTAGGTCAGCGCGCGCAGCCGCTGCATCCGCGCCTTGATCTGCTTTTGCAAAAAATCATTGGGCAACGATCCATCCTCGCCAAACTCATCCTGAGCGGCGGCCACGAGGATCAGAGGGCCATGCACGACCTGCATCTGAAGCTGGATGAGGATGCTGATGGTCTGAAACTGCGCCGTCTCGCCCCCGGTGCGCCCTGCTGCGGCCGACATTGTGGCCACGGGCTTGTCCTTCAGGACCGAAGGGGACGGGCGGCTCAGCCAATCAAGCGCATTTTTCAAAACACCCGAATAGCCCTTGTTGTATTCCGGCCCGGAAATCACGACGGCATCCGCGCGCGCCATCTGATCGCAGAGACGCGTGACGGCCTCGGGCGTGCCCGCTTCCTCCACATCGCCATCGTATAGCGGCAAGTTGAGATCGCCCTCGATCACCTCGGCCTCGCCAAAGGCCGCGACGGCCTGCGCCAGAGGCATCCTGTTATACGATCCGCTACGTAGCGAGCCTGACATGGTCAGCAATACGGGTTTGGTCATGGAGAGCACCTTTTGGTTTATTGCAATGTTGTCAGAGGAAGTGGTTCGCGTCCCCCCCAAAGGCAAGTCCGCGCCGTGCACAGGCGCTGTGCAGCCACCCTCAAAAAGAAAAAGCCCCGGATGCGGGGACAGCATCCGGGGCAGGTAGCCCCGAGGGGACAGGGCGGGAGGAAAGTCAGATCACCACTCGGTCGGGCCTTTGTCGACAAAAGAGTGGACAAGAAAGTCAATGAAAGCGCGCACTTTGGGCTGCGTGAAACGGCCAGGCGGGTAGACCGCATAGATGCCTTGCGGCTCCACCGGCAGATCGGGGATCACATCCTCGATCAGGCCTTTGTTCATCGCATCGGCGTAAAGAAAACTGGGCAGATATGCGATGCCGAGCCCGGAAATGGCGGCGTTGAGAAGCGATTGCCCGTCATTGACCGAAAGGCCCCCGGCGGTGCGCACCTGACGCTTTTCACCCGAGGGCGCGGTCAGCTTCCAAACCGATCCGCCCGACTGGCTGGAGTAATGCAAAAGCTTGTGCTCATTGAGATCGTCGATCTTCGTGGGTCGGCCATATTTCTGGATATAGCCCGGCGACGCGATCATGCGTTTTGTGGTCTCGGTCAGTTTGCGGGCGCGCAGGGTGCTGTCTTCAAGCTCTCCAATGCGGATCGCCATGTCGAACCCTTCGGAAATCAGCTCAACATAGCGGTTGTTCAGAACCATATTGACGGTGATGTCCGGGAATTCGTCCAGAAACGTGCCCAGAACCGGGCTCAGGTGATTGACGCCGAAATCCGTGGCCACCGAGATTCGCAAGAGGCCCGAAGGATCGCTCTGCATGGAACTGACCAGCGCGTCGGCCTCTCCCGCATCGTTGAGGACGCGCAATGCGCGGTCATAATAGGCAAGGCCGATTTCCGTCGGGCTGACCCGCCGGGTCGTCCGGTTGAGCAAACGCGCACCCAGCCGCGCCTCCAGTGAGGAGACATGTTTGGAGACAGCGGATTTTGAAATCCCCATCTTGCGGGCTGCATCTGTGAAGCCGCCCTGATCCACCACGGTGGCAAAGGCTTCCATCTCGGTCAGACGATCCATCGTTACGATACCTCTTTCTCTGTCAGGATCGCTTTTGATGCTCAAAAGGGGCCGAAGCGTGGCGCGCGCAGGACAATATCGGGGTTTTGTCTGGGATCGTTCATGGCGCGGAAACAGGGAAACAGATGTTTCCAAGGCGGCGCGGCGCATAAGAACAAGGTAGATTGGCCCCGCCCATGCCGTTTCTGCATAAACCTTGACTCAAACCGTCAGAACAAACTGCCCTGATCTGGCGCGTCCTTCACGGGCTTGGCCGGTGCACGCGCCTTTGCAGCACCCTCGCCCACGGTAAGACGCCCATCGGCAAACTCGATCTCAAGGCTCGTGGCCTTTTTCGCGGCCCCTTTGCGCGTGACAAGATCACCGTCGCCGCGCACTACGGCATAGCCCCGCTCCAGCGTCGCCTTGTAGCCCAGCGTCTCGCGCAGACGGTCAAGGCCCCGCAGCGCCTCTTGCCAGCCGCGCATTTGGCGGGCGCCCGCCGCACTCAACCGCGCGCCCGCGCCGTCAAACGCGGCGCGCCGCACGGCCAGCCCCGCCT
>ERZ887942.2229-NODE-2229-length-12225-cov-4.937058_pt1 | contig 12225 bp, 12 predicted proteins | sample MGYA00521099_ERZ887942 | MGnify/ENA primary metagenome ERZ887942 (study PRJEB32303, sample SAMEA104408605) | aquatic metagenome | biome: Brackish water; feature: Pelagic; material: water | place: Baltic Sea | collected 2014-06-07T06:48:00 | depth 16,251 m ... | reverse complement strand
TCGATCCCTAGCCCCTTGACTAAGCGGCTTAAATGATGCTCCTTTTTTGGTTGCGACTAACAAAGCCGGATTAGGGGTGACATGTTGAACCGAAATTCAATTATGATGACGGATCAATATCCACTTGTTGATTCTGATAGTGTCCCGAGCCAAGTACCCGCCGAAGAAGGATGAATGATGTCCAAGTCTTCTCATTCAGCACATGCGTTCTCAAACTGGAATCCACTCGCTGCCGATGGGCTGGTGGTTCGCAGTCGACGGAATATGTTGAAGGCAGGCATGGCTGGCGTCGCGGGATTATCGCTGCCTGCACTGCTGAAAGCGAAAGAGCAAGCGACGAAAGATGGTCGCCCGCTCTCACGCAAGAGTGTGATTCTCTTATGGATGACTGGCGGTCCAAGTCACATCGACACTTGGGACATGAAGCCGAATCGCCCATTCATCAATCGCGGACCTTTTGCACCAATTGAAACCGCAGTTCCAGGAATTCAAATTTGCGAACACTTACCCAAGCAGGCAGCGATGATGGAAGACTTCACCATCATCCGTTCTGTCGATTGCAGCAAGAGCAGCCATCAGCCGAACCAAGTGATGCAAACCGGTCACAGAGACGCTGCGCCACGTACGAATCCGAAAGGAGATCGCTACCCCGCAATCGGTTCCATCGTCGCGAAACATCGAGGAGCAAATGTACCCGGAATGCCGCCTTATGTCGTCTTCCAAAAACACCAAAGTCACGTTGCCTGGGGAGGTTGGCTCGGTCGAGAGTACGATCCCTTCGATGGAAACAAGGCTGCGATTTTGCCTCGTCTCAATCTCGTCGGCAAACCAGTTGGAGGGACAAGCGGCGCACAACTCTTTGGAATGCCAGCTGGTCTCGATCATGAACGGTTACTCAAACGTAGACTTCTATTAAACGACCTGGACGACTTGCAACGTGGATTGGATCAGTCCAATGCGATGAGCGCTCTCGACAGTTATGATCAGCAGGCGTATCAAATGCTATTAGGTGGAGACGCTCGAAAGGCGTTTGATCTTTCGCTGGAAGATCAACAAGACCGTGATAGATACGGCGACCACTTATGGTGTCAACAAGCGTTGCTGGCGAGAAGACTTGTCGAATCCGGAGTCAGCTTCGTAACAATTGATCTCAGTTATCACACTGCATCAGGGACATGGGATAACCATGGAGATAACATTCCTCCCTACGGTGGGATTTCTAAAGGACTCCGTCCGCTGCTCCCTCTTTTCGACCATCTCATCACGACTCTTGTCAGCGACTTAAAAGAGCGAGGACTGCTTGAGGAAACTCTAGTGATGGCAATGGGAGAGTTTGGACGAACTCCAATCATGGGAACACAAGGCAGCAGTGACGGTCGCAACCACTGGCCGAACATCATGTCGATGTGCCTCGCAGGTGGCGGGATGCGGCACGGTCAGGTGATTGGATCATCATCAGAAGATGGAGGCGAAATCAAAGATCGCCCAGTCAAACCGGGCGACCTCGCAGCCACAATCTACCGCCACATGGGCGTTCCTCTCGATACGACCTACGAAGACGATCAGAACCGTCCGAGATTTGCTGTACAAGAGAATGGTCAGCCCATCGGCGAACTACTCTGATTGAAATTATCGAATCAAACTATTCAACTCTTCTAGAACTTCATCCGTGACAGTAATGGTTCTGGCGTTTGCCGAGAAACCTCGCTGGGCGAGGATGAGTCTTGTGAATTCGACTGCGATATCGACGTTGGAATTCTCTAGTTGACCAGAGGCAATTCGACCGCGACCACTTGTACCGGGTTGACCGACTTGGGGGTCTCCGCTGGCGATGGAATCAGCGAAGAAGTTATTCCCTTGAGCGGTCAATCCGTGTGGGTTTTTGAATGTTGCCAATGCCATTTGAGCAATTGGAAAACGAAGACCGTTGCTGCCGACTCCTTCGATGAGTCCGTTGCCTTCGACGTTAATATCTACGAGTGTTCCAGTTGAGAACCCGTCTTGAGTGGAAGCAACTGAAGATTCACCGGGTATCGAAGTTAATCCACTTAAAGTGCCTGATGATCCGAAGCCGAATTGAACAGCTTGTGCATTTGGCTGTCCGTTGAATTGAAAGATTAATTGCGAATCGGGACCGGTCACCCCAGAAATCGATCCATCGGCAGCGAACGTAATTCCCGAGACTGTCGGATCAGGAATTGTTCCTTCCGCTCCGTCGATGTCAGCGGTCATCGTCCAGGTTCCGTTTGTCTCCTTCTGAAACGAGAGAGCTACAAGATGTCCGTCGCCACGTTCGTCAAAGACTTCGACGGCACCGCGAACGATGTCGCCATTCTTGCCTTGTTGAGTCGTCAAGAAGTTGAAAGCCGCGAGGTCAATCGCTCCATTGTTTCCTGCATCCTCCGAGAGATTGAGACTCAATAGAGAGATACCTGAATCTTGTGCGGTGACTTCTATCTCTCCATTCGCTGAAAGCACAACATCAGCATCGGTATAAGCAGTGTCTAAAGCTGTCACGAGGTCATCCACCGTGGTGGTTCCGGTCACTGCAAATTGAAAATTCACAGCTGAACCATCTGCACTGGTTCCTTGCACGTTAATGACATCAGGTGCAGAAAACGGTGTGGTGACAATATCAAGGTCGTTGATCAAAGTTGCACCGGTGGCAGGCGATCCCGCTTCTTCAAGAGCTGTCGATGATCCAATGATTTGTGGAAGTGATCCTAAAGAGGCAGCTGAAAGATTTCCTGAAACACTCGCTTCAGTCGTCGCATTGCCCGGAACCGTTGCTCCCAACGGGATATTGATACTGTTGTTGCCAGCACTTTGAAAGCCGGGTAATGTTCCACCCGATTCACCGATGTTCCCGAATCGCTGTACGTGAAATCCGGTCGAGGAATCAACAAGGAAACCATTGTTGTCGAGATTAAAAACACCCGCACGTGTATAGAGTGGACCTCGAGCCGAATTCACCTGGAAGAAACCTTCTCCATCAATGGCGAAATCAAAACGTGAGGCGGTCGTCTCCAGAATTCCCTGACCGAAATCGATCCCGACGGAGGCGAGCTTGCTACCGTTTCCGATCTGAGTCGCATTCGAACCGCTGACCGCTCCGACTCCTCCTCCTCCACCGGCTTTGACTGTTTCATAAAAGACATCGGAGAAATGTGCTCTTCCCGTTTTGAAACCGACAGTGTTCAAGTTTGCGAGATTATTTCCGACCACTTCGATCATGTGCTGATGAGAAGCGAGTCCAGAGACACCTGTGAGGAGTGAGTTTGCCATGGGAGTAATTCTATTATTTGAGAGTTTGAGAGTTTGGAAATCACGATTCATCGCTTCGCAGCACGTGGATTGAATTAGTTTGCAGGATCGGCTGCAATGATCGCATCGACTGCCGCCAGCGGAATTCGTTGATCGTCGACTAATAACGTCAGCTGACCTTCGATCACGCGCGTCTCGTTAACGCGACCTTGAACTCGGTCCCCGGTCGCAGCGTCTTGGTATTCGACCGTTTGACCGATGAGGTCTGTTCCCTGATTGAGAGTTTGCAACTTCAGCACATCCGCGAACTGTGTATTGAGTTGCTCGACACCTTCGACCATTGAGAACTGTGCCATCTGTTGCAGGAATTCCTGCTGACCAACTGGTTCTAACGGGTCTTGATACTGTAACTGCTTGACCATCAGTTCCAGGAATTGTTGTTGTCCGAGTTCGGCATTGAAGCCAGAGACTGCCATCTGATCATCCTTGTTCGTGATTGATGAAAGATTGAATAATGAGTTCGTTGAGCGTTTATCGTTGAGACCCTGAGAAAAACATCCTTTAAACGCTCAACGCCTCAACCCTCAACGAAACTGCTTTCCGAGCCGTTCTTGTCCCCTCTCCCCGCAAGCGACGATGAATTCAAATGTTGCTTCGCTGCGGGGAGAGGGCTAGGGTGAGGGGATGAAAAACAAGGTTGCAAACACGTTTTCGGAGTTCACTTCGCCCCCCTCATCCTAACCTTCTCCCCCATAGCAGTGTTCTGTTTGAGATTGAGAATCGCCCATGGGGGAGAAGGGACAAGCTTCCCTTTGTAAAAATAATATGTAATCTGCGTGAGTTTTTTGTTCATGAACACTAAGCAGTAAAGTTATGTAGCGTTTCTTTGATTGACGATGAATTCTGAGGCGAATTGGATTGCGTCGAAGTAGCTTGCTGCCTCGACGTGGAATGTCTTTGAGTGACAAACTCATTCTGCTCCGAGAACATTGAACTCTCGAAATCAGATTGCGAACCGAATTCCATCGTGACGTCGCCTTGGTGTTCGGTCATTGCTTGCGAGAGGTCGAGTTCGTTCAGTTGCAGCAATGCTTGTGTTGTTTTCTCAATTGCAGAGACACGCATGATGATGCCCCCTTCAGATTTCTTCAGACTCACAAGAACTTCACCCAATTCCGGAGGATCGAGTCTGACAGTGAACGAAGAATCCTGCTTGTTCGAGTTATTTGCAATTTGAGCCATCGTCTGCTCAGCGACTTGCTGCGTCACTGATTGAACAGTTTTGCTGGCTGGTTGTAATGCTTCAGAGATGGATGACGCGGTAGGATCCTGCGAGAGAGTTGAATTATGATCAACTGCTTGGGCCTCCGTGGAGGTTGCAACTTCTGCCTCGTGTTGGGCTTCTGGTGGTATGTAGTCTGGTTCTATTTCTAACTTGGTAAGCTCAGCTTTTTCTAAAAAAGATTGAGAATCGGACTGCAGAGATATTATCTTTTGCGATTGCAATTCTGGAGCAGCGAGTTCTCCGTCATCCTCGAGCATGTACTGAGTGAATTCGCTGCTCGACTGTTGAGGTTGTAACTCGATTGGATCGATCTGCTGTTGAGGAAGTTTCTCCAGCTTAAACTCAGCTCTGGATTCTTCACCAAGAACCACCGGCAGGTTTTCAGTCGACACGATCTCAGCTGACGGGATTTGTGATGATTCAAGATCAATTTCAAGCGGTGTCAGCGGTCTGTTTTCAATTGTTGCTGTCTGAATTTGAAACCACAAAATTGCATCTTCGAAACTGGAAGGCTCGACCTTTTCACCGTCGTTAGCGGACTTTGGTTTCGCTTCCACTGCCTGCGATTGAGGAATGGAAGTCGAACTTGGGGTAGTCAGGACAGGCAACAGCATGAGATTCAATCTCTTGTAGGAACGTTCGATCAGTCACAGTTAAGAACTATGCAGCGATCGTTCCAAAGTAAGAGATCCCAAAGAGAAAATTGCACGCGATGTTGCAACAAATGAAGAAGCATGGAGTTACATCGAATCAGTTAATTCCCGTTCGATACTTATTGAATGTTCTCTCGGAACATTCTTCCGCACTTCAGGAAATCTTTTCCGGTGCGGTCAACACTCACCCGTTGCTGAGTGCTGCGAAGCGATGAATCGTGAGCTCTCAACTCCCCTCAACGTATTCATACGCTGCTCTGAGTTGATTCACTTCACTGGTTGGAAATCATGCCTGTTCGGTTATGACGATTAAGCCGATTGAAGTGGTCAGTCCGATAAGAATGGCATGATCCAGTTCCCCACACATATCGATCAAGTCGCAGCACTCGCAGAAGTCTCGGAATTAAGGCATCGCGTGATCAGTCACAACCTCGCGAACGCCAACACTCCAAATTATAAACGGCTGGACGTCAGCTTTGATCAGCAACTTCTCAAAGCAAAGCGTGAACGTAGTGAGAATCTCTCGCTGTTACCAACTGTCGGTCCCGGTGAAGCAGAAGCAGCCGGCATGGATGGGAACAATGTCGACCTTGATCAAGAGGTTGGAAAACTCAGTGAGAATTCGATGCTTTTCCAGATGTACTCGCAAATCATGGCAAGCCATTTGGATTCGATGCGGCGCGCGATGCAGTCTTAAAAGTTCAGTTTGATTGATCACATAGTCTTGCCAGGGAGGGCAACTTATGAAAGTTGGAAATGTTTTTGCAGCTGCCGAAATCTCAGCGTCTGGTCTCAAAGCCGAGCGGACACGTATGGAAGTTGCAGCTGGCAACATCGCAAATGCAAACGCGACACGAAGTCCCGAAGGCGGACCTTACCGCCGTCAGCAAGTGATATTCTCCGCGCAGATGCAAAACGCAAACAAGGTATTCGGTGCTGCAAGCAGCGGGGAGACACAGCTTGGCGGAGTCGATGTGGTTGGAGTTCAGGCGGATCAAAGTCCGCTGCCGAAGGTCTATAACCCTGGGCATCCCGATGCGGACGAGCAAGGTTTTGTGGAGATGCCGAATGTGGCACTCCCGATGGAAATGGTCGATCTGATGACCGCCAGTCGTTCTTACGAAGCAAATCTCAAGTCGTTGGAAACATTTCGAAAGATGGCTGAACAGACCTTCGAACTGATGCGAGGAAGATAACATGAACCTGAATGCACTCTCCCAAAACCCTGCTGTCATTACGAACACGTTGCATTCTGAAAATGCGACCGTCAATCGCAAGAAGGAATCAGAGCTGCCGTTTGCTTCCATGGTAAGCGAAATGATTCAAAGCGTTGATGCACAACAACATGTCGTCGCAGGCGATGTTCAGAAACTCGCCAGCGGTGAAGCGGACAATCTACAAGCCATCGCAGCGAACATGGCGAAAGCCGACCTTTCGTTTCGCTTCCTGATGGAAATGCGAGACAAGCTGATTACCAGTTACCAGGAAGTGATGCGGATGCAAGTTTGAGGGGCAAGTAGAAGTAGGGTGGGTGAAGTTCGACGATCCACATGTACGGTGGGTTACGCAATGAGCCGAGAAATAAAACCAACTGTGCTTCATCGGGAAAATCGAGAACGTAACCCACCTGTTCATTAACGCATTGCTCCACCCACCCTACGAAATTCTAGCCCCTAAACTCTTTCAAAACAGGTTTTCCATGAGCTTCCTGACGGAACTCTCAACTCAATTAAAAGCAATCTGGAATCGTTGGTCGCAGACTCAACGAATTTCTATTGTCTTGGCAATTGTCGTTTCAGTCGGTAGTGTCGTCGGGATTGGGTACTGGGCGATGCAGCCACAATACGTGGTACTGGCGGACCATTTAGCTCCGACACAAACCTCTGAATATGCCAGTGCATTAGAGTCATCCGGAATCGGATACAAACTCAATTTCGCAGGCTCATCGATTTCGGTTTCTCACTCAGAACATAGCCAAGCACGTTTGGCAGTGCGAGATTTGATCGGAGCAGAAACTAATACAGAATCAGAGGTCACAGGCAGTTTGTGGTCTGATCCTGCGATGAATCAAGTTCGTTTGTTGCGGCAGCAAGAATTACGACTCGGACGAACCATTCAACAGATGAAGCCTGTTCGCGAGGCGACCGTACATATCACTCGCCCGGAATCATCACCTTTTATAAGAGATCAAAAGCCTGCCAAGGCGAGTGTCACAATTGAACTGCTTTCGGGAGTTCCGTTTTCGGGATCGGATTCGAAAGCGATCGTTTCGCTACTTTCGCATAGTGTCGAAAATCTAACACCCGATCACGTAACCGTTCTCTCCACCGACGGAAGAGTTCTTTCTTCACCCAACGGTATGGAAGGAGAAGTTTCTGGTCAGCTTGAATACCGGACAATGCTCGAATCGAACCTCGCTTCCAAAGCGGAGACGTTACTCATTCCGTTACTAGGCTTGGGGAACGCAACCGTTCGCGTGAGTGCAGAGATTGATTTCACTCAAACAGAACGTAAACAAACAAAGATCGACACGGAAAGCAAAGGCAAGCTTAAGGAAGAATCTCACAAAGTCACCTATTCTGGAAACAATCCAGTTGCCTTGGGACCACCAGGGACAGCCTCGAATGTGAATATCCCACCAGCTTCTGAAAAGCAGCAAGACGGCTTGCATAAATCAGAAGACCTGACAACGGAATATATCAATGGAGAAACCACGGATGTTATCAAAGAACTTCCGGGAAAAATTCTGCGACTCACAGTCGCTGCGGTGGTGCAACTTCCAACAGAGAATCCTACGGAAGAGAGTACAAATTCTTCAGCCGTTGCTGACGGGGGCGATGCTCAAGCGACAACGGCTAACAGTGTAATTAGTAAACAACAAATCGAATCGATCATTCGAAATGCTGTTGGTTTTGACGATCTCAGAGGCGATCAAATCGAAGTCGTTGCAGCCACGCTCGCTGCTACTCCAGAAATAGCTGCTCCGGTTGGGATGCTACCGTTCGTCAATAATTACTTACCGCTTGTCAAAGCGATTTCGTTAGGCGTTGCAGCTTTGGTCGCTTTACTGCTTGGCACAATGGTCATCCGCAGAATGCGTCCGGTCGTGGTTGGGAATTCCAGCGAAGAGACACTTTCTCCAGAAATGATCGAACGACTCAATGATCTTTCCAGTCAAATGCAAGAGAACCCCGAAGTCGTCACGACTGTCTTGGCATCCTGGCTGAAATCGAATCCAGAATCAGGGGCAGAGAGACGGAAGGCAGCATAGATTGAGCTCGTAGGCAATCCGTTGCAAGTTTTAGTTTAACGGCAAGCCGTAGGCGTCTAAGTTTATCGTAAAAAAAGACGCCTTCGGCTAGCCGTTAAACGAGTTATACCCAGTATTACCAGCAGCACATTTTCACCTTAACGCATAATCAAATTCTCATGGCGATAACAGCAGAACAAAATGAACGTCGAGCATTGACGCTTTTGCGGCTGATCGATGATGACGCGCGGGCAGCCGTGTTGGAGTCACTTCCAGAGGGGCTCAAAGGAGAATTGAAGAATCGGATTCGTTTCTCTACCAGCGAGAAGCTGCCTTCTTCGAAATCGTTAGGCAGACTGCTGGAAGAGTTTCAGTCTCTCTTTGAATGTGTGCAGTCAATGAGTGGTCCACGATTGAAATTACATCAACCGGAAGATGATGAAGAAGTGGAAGAAAACGAAACATACGTACTCACCGGGAAGGTGAAAAAAGATCTCGAACGGATGAATCTTTACCAGTTGTCAGGCGCGCTGGCTGAGGAACATCCACGAACAGCGGCTTTGATTCTCGCTAGTTTAAGCACGAATCGCGTTGCATTACTCATGCAGGAATTACCGCCAACGCAGCGACTCGCAGTTGCCAAAGAGATGGCACGAAATCCGCAAGCACCAGCTGTTGTCTTCGAGAAAATTGCTTCTTCAGCAATTCAAAGAGCTTCAACACACTCTCCTCGTGAACAAAAAGAGGTCAACGCAGTTTTGCGGATGGCGGATGTCTTTCGGGAAATCAACAAGTCGGACCGCAGCGAACTGATTGAATCGATTCGTGAAGATTCGCCAGAAATTGCTTTGGAACTTCAGAAGGCAATGTACCGCTTCGACGATCTGTTGGAACTCGAAGATCGTACGGTGCAAGCCGTTTTGGCACAGGTTGATTCTTCAACGCTGCAAGAGGCATTATTTGAAGCGGACGAGGTGATCATCGAGAAGATTATGAACAACCTCTCTCGACGAGCTGCGGCAACATTGAAAGATGAACTCGCATATCAGCGTAGCGTTCCAGCAGCTCAATTGAAACTGGCTCGCGAGTCTATCTCTCAGGTGATTGGTCAAGTCGATGAGGAGGCAGCCTGATGCAGCAACACATTCCAGTGCAACAAATCATTCTCGACAAGAAGTTGATTGGGATTGAACTTCATGATGATGAGCGTTTTTATCTCAACACGACTGAAACCAAGAGCTATCGACCATCCATAGAAACAAAGAGCCCCGCTCTCAGCGAAGCGTTCAATCCAATACTGCACGAACAAAACCAAGATGAAGAAAACGCTGCGGTCGAGTCATTATTAGGTCAACTTCTGGAGAGCGTCAAAGCAATCGATCAACGTCGTGAACAGTCATTACTTGAAATGCAACAAGTTGCAATTGAGCTCGCTATCGCTGCTGCTTCCCATCTTGTTGAGACAGTCATCGAGGAAGATCGATTCGGGATCGAAGATTTAATTCAATCAACTTTCGAACAAGCTGGGAGCGATCGTTCGCTGCGATTTAGCTTACATCCAGATGATCTTGAGCTTCTGCAACGCAGAATCTCGGTCACGAAATCATACCAAGAGCTGAGAAGACTTGAATTTATAGAAGATTTCCAGCTTCCCCGAGGCAGCTTTCAAATTCATCTACCAGACGGACAGACATGGCTAACGGGCATTTCACTCAGACTCGCGGAAATACGAAAACATTGGCTGGAGGAACTCGATGCTGCTCAGGTTGAACGTCGACAAACTGAAACAACAAATTCCTCGTTGCGACGTTTTCCAGACCGTCGGGAAACTGCATAGTGTTAGAGAAGTCCTCACCGCTGAATTGACTGCGTCCCTCGGTGAGTTTTGCGAAATTAAAGATGACACCGGAAACAGTTACAAAGCCGAAGTGATTGCTGTGAACGACAAGAATTGCCAATTGATGACCTACCAACACGCTGCGGGACTGAGTCCTGGCATGGTGGTGTATGGCTATGGTCGACAGTTCAGAATTCCTGTTGGTGAAGCCCTGATTGGACGGACACTTAACGGTCTCGGGCAGACAATCGATGGAGGCAAGACAATTTCGTCACGTCGTTGGCGGACAACAGTTTCAGACGCTCCGGAATCTTTTCATCGTTCGAGAATTACAAAACCTTTGATTACAGGTCAGCGAGCAATCGATGGTCTGCTCACAATTGGGCAAGGTCAGCGAGTTGGACTCTTCGCAGGCAGCGGAGTCGGCAAAAGCACTTTACTGGGAGAAATTGCAAAAAAAGCAGACGCGGACATCAACGTCATTGCCCTCGTCGGTGAACGAGGTCGCGAAGTGTTGCCGTTCATCGAAGACAGTTTAGGGGAGGAAGGAATGGCAAAGTCCGTTGTCATCGTTACGACATCAGATGAAACACCTCTCATGAAAATCCAGGCAGCGAAGTCAGCGATGACGATCGCTGAAGACTTTCGTGACCAGGGAGCGAATGTCCTGTTCTTCTTTGACAGTCTGACTAGGTTTGCCAACGCTCAGAAAGAGATTGGTTTATCACGCGGCGAAACTCCGGGACTGCGAGGTTTTCCGCCGTCTGTGCAATCTATGATGGCATCCTTGCTCGAAAGACTCGGCAACAATGATCGAGGTTCCATTACTGGATTGATCACAATCCTGGTGGATGGAGACGACATGAACGAGCCAATCGCGGATGCCGCCCGCTCAATTCTGGATGGTCACATCGTCCTCGACAGAAAACTGGCAGCGATGGGGCAATATCCAGCAATCGATGTATTGAGAAGTCTCAGCAGACTCTATCGCGAGGTCACAACCCCGCAGCAACAACAAGCCGCACAACAACTCAGAAAAATCATGGCAACCCATGAAGAAGTTGCGGAACTGATTCAAGTCGGACTGTACCAAAAAGGGACATCACCTGAAGTCGATCGTGCTGTCGAAAAGTTACCAGAAGTCAGACGCTACCTGGCACAGCAGATCGGTGAATTCAGTTCATTTCAAGAAACAAGAGAAGCACTTCAGTCACTGTGAACTGATTAAATCTACAACTTATGAACAATTCTAATTATCAAAAAATCTTGAAAGTCGTACGGCAACAGGCTCGTATGGCAGCGTATGAATTGGCTCGATTGAATGAGATTCAACAAGTCCTTGTGGCAGAACAATCTTCGATCCAAACCATCATTGCCGAATACAACAATCAGTTTGAAGCACAATTCCAAAGGAAATTGTCTTCGTTAAGAACGGAAATGAACTCCGACATCAATGTGGACCAACTGACTGCGGTCCACCACGAAACAGAGAGACTCAAAAATAGACTCAGTGAACTTCGACAGCGACACGAACAAAACGAAACACGAAGAGTCGAATTTCAAACTGACTATCAGCGACTCCACGCCAAAGAGACAGCTCTCGAAAAGTTGATTGAAAGACAAAAGAAGACCGAACAAGAGCAACTCCTAAAGAGCGAAGAGATTGAACTCGCTGAGTTTTCGAATTTCAAAGATCCGTTTGGTCCGCAATGCGGACCAAACTAATTGAACTCAGTCTCAATATCTGACCCAACACTCCCTTCATAACTACTTCATATAACGAGCCAGAACAGTGAAAACTATTGGAATCTTTAAAACATTATGTTGATCTTACAAATCACTCAATTGAGCAACTCATTGTAAAACTATGGAAGCCCTTGAAGTCTATGGAACCCTGTGTGGAACTCATTAGACACTCAATGGAGAAAGTCCAATG
>ERZ887942.2227-NODE-2227-length-12228-cov-5.832745_pt1 | contig 12228 bp, 13 predicted proteins | sample MGYA00521099_ERZ887942 | MGnify/ENA primary metagenome ERZ887942 (study PRJEB32303, sample SAMEA104408605) | aquatic metagenome | biome: Brackish water; feature: Pelagic; material: water | place: Baltic Sea | collected 2014-06-07T06:48:00 | depth 16,251 m ... | reverse complement strand
GCATGATGCGGTCTCGATGCACTGGGTCGGTTCCCGCATCGATCGTGTCGATCAGCCGTTGGGTGCTGCGTTCGAGCGCGATTCCCGCCGCACCCACTTCGGCGCGTTCATCGGCGAGCACCGAAGTCGCCACTCCCCAACCGCCATGCAGTGGGCCGAGCAGGTCGCTCTTAGCGGCTAATGCATCGTTTAGGAAGACCTCGCAGAACTCGTGGTCACCCGTCATCTGCTTGAGCGGCCGCACATCGATGCCCGGGCCATGCATATCGAACAAGAAAAACGAGATCCCGCGATGACCCCGATCTTCAGGGTCGGTCCGAGCAAGCAGGATCCCGTGGTCGGCCAGCTGGGCTGTCGATGACCAGACCTTCTGGCCGGTCATGCGCCATTCATCGCCATGGTCCTCGGCCTTGGTCGACAAGCTCACCAGATCGGATCCACTACCAGGCTCGCTGAAGAGCTGGCACCACAAGATCTCGGCGGCCAACGTGGCCCGCAGATACTTCTGCTTCTGCTCCTCGGTTCCATATTTCAAGATGGCGCCCCCGGCGAGAACGAAGCCTTGGAAGTTCATGTATGGCGACACCTCGTGGCGAGCGCACTCCTCGCTCCACACCAGTCGGTACTCGGGCCCATACCCCTGCCCGCCGTATTCCTTTGGCCACGACACGCCCGCGAAACCGTTCGCGAACATGTGTTGCTGCCATGCCTTGGCATCGTCGTGCATGGCCGGCGGCATGATCGCGCCGAACGCACGGCAGGCAATGCCGTTGGCCTTCGAAGCCTGGATAAACGCTGCTGCCTGAGTACGGAATGTATCGAGGGTGAGGTCGTCAGAGGGCATGCCATGACCGTAGTAGTTACATCCGTGACGACCCTTTTCCGAGCAGCCGGTTGCGCCTCGCCAGGTGCCTGCAGAGGTTCACGACCTCCATGCGATTACATCGATCAGCGTTATCAAGTATCCGGGTACAAACAGCCGCCACTGCAGAAGATGGGCCCCGCAGTCGCTAGCCTGCCAAGTTCGATCAGCCTCTCCACCACATCACAGGCTGTGTTAGCCCACGCTGCAACCCAGGTAGGCACCGAGGATCACCATGACGACTGAACGCGAACTACGAGAGGCCACCCTGCTTGTGCGGGGCGGGCTAGAACGCACCGGATTTGACGAAACAGCCGAAGGGCTATTTCTTACGTCGGGGTATGTGTACGGAAGCGCTGCCGAGGCCGAAGCGGCCTTCGCCGGCGAGCACGATCGTTACATCTATTCTCGCTACGGCAACCCGACCGTGTCGATGTTCGAGGAACGGCTTCGCCTGATCGAAGGCACCGAAGCGTGTATGGCGACCGCCAGCGGTATGGCAGCCGTGTTCGCGTCGCTCGCTTCTTTCGTTAGCGCTGGCGACAAGGTCGTCGGGTCGCGTGCACTCTTCGGTTCGTGCCACGTCATCCTCAGCGAGATCCTGCCCCGACTCGGTGTTGAGACCGTGCAGGTCGATGGTTCCTCTCTCGACGAATGGGAACAAGCACTTGCTGGCGGCGCCCGGGCCGTGTTCCTCGAAACCCCATCGAATCCTGGACTCGAGATCATCGACTTGGCCGCCGTGTCCGAACTCGCACACGCCGCAGGTGCACTCGTCATCGTCGACAATGTGTTCGCCAGCCCGGTGTTGCAGAAGCCGCTCGCTTTCGGTGCCGACGTCGTTGTCTACTCGGCCACAAAACACATCGACGGACAAGGACGTGTGCTTGGCGGCGCGGTCTTAAGCACCGAGGAGTTCAAGACCGACTACCTCATGCCGTTCACCCGTCACACCGGACCCAGCTTGAGCCCCTTTAATGCCTGGGTTCTCGTCAAAGGGCTCGAGACCATGCGGCTACGGGTCGACGCCATGTCCCGCTCTGCTCACACGCTGGCTGAACAGCTCGAACAGCACTCCTCGGTCGACCGGGTGGGTTACCCCATGCTGCCCTCGCACCCACAATTCGAACTTGCCAAACGTCAGATGTCCGCAGGGGGAACCGTGCTCACGATCGACGTGCAGAATAAGGAACGAGCATTCGCCTTCATGGATGCCATGGAACTCTTCGACATCTCGAACAATGTCGGCGACTCCAAAAGCCTCGCCACCCACCCGGCCACCACGACCCACCGCCGCATCGGCGCCGAGGCTCGAGCGCTGGTCGGCATCGGCGACGGCATGATCCGCCTCAGCATCGGTCTAGAAGATCCACAGGACCTCTACACCGACCTCGACATCGCCCTCTCCCAACTCCCCTAACCATCCGTTCTCGGCTCCGAACCGACCGTCTATTGCCCGATCTACAGCTCAGCAAATAGGGGTCAGTTGTCGACGCCCACAGAACCGAGCGGAGTGGACCAATCAACACCCAGAAGAGACGCACTCGAAGTAACCTCGACTGATGGATATCGGAATCAACGGCTCGGGTCTGCTGGCCAACGCCTCGCTTGGCGCTCTTACCGCCGACATCGCTTCAGCCGAAGAAGACAATTTCGCGTCGTACTGGTTGGCCCAAACCGGCGGAGTCGACGCACTCACCGTGTTCGCTGCCCATGGCAACACCGGATCGGCCATGCAACTTGGCACCGCCGTCATCCCCACCTGGACCACTCATCCGCAGGTGCTCGCTGGCCAAGCGCTCACGACCCAGGCAGCCGTCAACGGGCGTTTGGTCCTCGGCCTTGGACTAGCCCATGAACCATCGGTCACCGGCCGGTGGAAGATGACGTGGGAACGACCTGTCCGCCAGATGATGGACTTCCTCGACGTACTTCAGCCGTTGATCACCGAAGGCCGTGTGAACCACGAGGGTTACTTCTGGAGCTACGAGGGTGAGATCCCGCTGCTCGAAGGGCCAACACCCAAGGTGATGATTGCCGCACTTGGTGATCAAATGCTCAAGCTCGCAGGTGCCCGCACCGATGGCACGATCCTGTGGTGCGTCGGTGCAAAAACAATCGCCGACCATATCGCACCCGCCATCAACGATGCCGCCGAGAAGGCAGGCCGACCGCAACCTTCCATCGTCTGTTCGATCCCGGTGTGGGTTACGGACGATCCGGCGCCTGCTCGCGACTTCCTGGCCCAAATCCTTTCGGTCTACGCAGAACTTCCTAGTTATCGCCGCATGCTCGATATCGAAGGCCTCCATGGGCTCGGCGAACTCTCGCTGGTCGGTACCGAAGCCGAAGTGACCGAACGAATTGCCGAAATCGCAGCATCAGGAGCAACCGACTTCACCGCAGTCCCGATGGGTGGCAACCCCGACGAGATCGCGCGAACTCGCGAGATCCTACGCATCGTTCGATAACCCTGCAGACCTTGGCAACACCGAACCTACGAAGTCAGCCGTTGCGTTTTCGTCCAACGGCATCAGCCACCTACTCTCACACCGTGGAGATCAGCGACGAGCGCAGAAATACGTGCGGGCCAGATCGCCCCATCGCGCTCTGCGACGCCATCAGCTCCGCGTGGCATGGCAACCGCCTCGACGCCAGGCGATGCCCAGTGGTGTACCCAGCGCCGTGACATCCACGCACGTGAACATCAGAGAAACGGTGGAGGCCCAGTCGTGAACGCACTTCGACAAGCGGGACTGCGTCGCGTCATCTTCTTCGCGCTCGGCGCGTGTGCGCTGCTCCTGCTCGCAAGTGTCGCCAGCAATACTGAGCAGTTCACGTCCGGGGGAACCGGTGCGCCGCCGGCTCGCAACGTGCTGCCGATCGAAGCCAACCTGGCACAAGACAAGGACGAAACACCGCGGGTAGAGAACCCGATTGAGCTGCCTCAACCACTCGTCATAGCGCTGGCCATCGCGATGGGAATTGGCCTTCTCTACCTGCTGTCGCGGCAACGGTTCTCGTTTCGATTCAGCCGGCCCTCCATCTCGTTCACACGCAGCGCAGCGGTTGAGATCACCGAAGAGGAGCAGGCCGAAGCAATCGCCGATTTCGCTCGGGATCTGATCGACGAACTCAACGAGGGCGACAGCCCGAGGTATGCGATTCAACGAGCATATGCCGCGGTCGAAACCGGCTTCGGTGCGACTGAATTGACCCGCATGCCCGCCGAAACCCCGCTGCGATACCTCGACCGCATCTTTGGCCGCCACAAGCAGGTCAAGGAACCGCTCGAGCAATTGACACACCTGTTTCAGCGGGCTCGATTCTCCGAGGAACCAATCGACGAAGACATGCGGACAGCAGCAATTGGTGCACTCAGCGAGATACGCGACTACTACACCTCTATTGCCTGGCAACGCATCAGCAAACGCCGATCGAAGGTCGCGACATGACTGGCCTGCTCACATTATTTGCAGTCATTGCAACCATCTCACTGCTGGCCTCGGCCGCAGCGACCGGCGCACAGGCAACCGGAAGCGACCCCAACAAACGCGGCCCGTGGGGCATCGCCAGCTGGCATGCTCAACGAAGTCGGACATTGAATCCGCATGAACGACGATGGCAGACAACACTTCTCTCCGGCAAGGACAATCCGGCTCGGTGGACGACTGCAGTCAACGAGATCACTGCACTCGAACGACTCCGGGACCTTGACCCGGCTGGTCCAGTGCCCGAAAAATTTAACAACCAATGGATCGAGGCCAGCATCGCCAACCTCGAAGCATCCATCCACGACTCAACACCCCCAGGAGATACTCCGAAATGACTGCCCACACAACGAGCGACGTCGCCCGTTACGGCACCGCCATGCTCGACGAACTCGAAAAGGCGATCGTCGGCAAACGAGATGTCCTCAAGCTCCTTCTCACCGGCATCTTTGCCAGCGGCCACGTGCTGTTCGAGGACGTACCCGGCCTAGCCAAAACGCTCATTGCCCGATCGATCGCCCAGGTCGCTGACCTGGACTTCTCTCGGGTCCAGTTCACCCCCGACCTGGTTCCTGGCGACATCACCGGCTCGACCCTGTTCGAAGCCGGAAGTGCTTCGGGCACATTCAAACCCGGCCCGGTCTTTGCCAACCTTGTCCTCGGAGACGAGATCAACCGTGCACCGCCAAAGACACAGTCGGCCGTTCTCGAAGCCATGGAAGAACGCCAGGTCACGGTAGATGGTGTCAGCCATCCGCTGCCACGGCCGTTCATCGTCATCGCTACCCAGAATCCCATCGAGTCAGGGGGCACCTATCCCCTGCCCGAAGCACAGCTCGATCGATTTCTCCTCCGGCTCAATGTCGGGTATCCCGATCTCGATGCCGAAACCGAGATCCTTGTCCGCCGAGCCGGGCGCGGTAAAGAAGAGGTCAGCCTCGACCGGGTCATCGACGCCGACACACTTCGCGATCTCCAAATAACCGTCGAAGCAGTGCAGGTCGAACGCAGCGTGGCCCAGTACATGGTCGAACTCGTGACCTCGACCCGAGACTCGGGCCGCACCGATGCTGGAGCCAGCCCCCGGGGCTCGCTCGCCCTGCTACGTGCGTCTCGAGCATGGGCAGCACTCGACGGACGGAACTTCGTTACACCCGACGATGTCCATGCAATCGCGGTGCCTGCACTTGCTCACCGTCTCATTCTCAAACCAGACGAGTGGCTTCGAGGCGTTACCGGTGCAGACATCGTCGACTACTGCATGAACACCGTGGCCATGCCGGCCTCGTTGACTGCCGCTGACCCTCAGGGCTGACCTTGGCACCGCGTTCATTAACCCCGGGTGTAGCAACCAAGGGTTCAGCAGCCGAGGGTCGTTCCGAGCCGTCAACAACGGTCAGGCTCACGGGTGACCGAGACCTGTCCCGGCGACTGCCGTTCTTCGACGTCTGTTGCCTGATCGCCGTTGCCGGTCTGGCCACAGCCATCGGTTTTCGACGACCAGAGATCCTGGCGTTGACCACACCGTTCCTGATCGCAGCAGCGGCCGGGTTGGCGTTGTGGCGTCCGATCGATGGCCAGATCAGTATTCGTGCTGACCGTTCTCGGATCCTCGAAGGCGAAGAAGTCACGATCCTGGTCGACATCACCAGCGCCAGTGGCATACCCCGAGTCGAGATCGAACTGGAACCAAGTGCACGTCTGGCCGCTGTTGGTTCGCTCCGCGCTGTCACGACCGTCAGACCAGGGAGCACGGCAACACTGGCATTCACGGTGCGGGGCTCCGAATGGGGCATTGCCCGGATCAACAAGTTGACCGCCCGGTTGAATGACAGGTTCTCCATGTTCGGCGGCCAAGCCGACGTGTTCACCGATACCACCGTCACTATCGGCCTGCCCGAAGACCGCATCTCCGCGTCGCTCGAAGCAGAACGATTCCGGCGCATAGTCGGCAGTCACCAGAGCAACGACCGCGGCCAGGGCATGGAGATCGCCGACATCCGCCCGTTTCAGCCCGGCGACTCGACCCGCAACATCAATTGGCGCATCAGCAATCGCCGACAGGAACCATGGGTCACACTTCGACATCCTGATCGGTCGACGACCATGGTCGTCATTGTCGATGCCCACGATGGAGGCGACGACGAACAACGCATCACCCAACGGCGCTCGGTAAGTGCTGCCATGGCATTGAGTCGCGGTCACCTCGCCATGCACGACCGGGTAGGGCTCTTAGTGGTTGGCCACACGGTGCAGTGGTTACCGCCGAAACTAGGCCGCAATCAACTCTTCCAGATTGCTGATCATCTGGTCGCGGTGAGCAACGCACCCGAAGCGAGCAGGCGCATGTATCGGCCGCCCGCGGTGTCGACGATTCCAAACAACGCCATTGTTGTTGCGGTGTCGCCGCTTCGCGATCCGCTGATGGTCGCACTTGTCGCCGAAATCCGGAGTCGCGGCAACCCGGTATCTGTTCTGGTTCCTGAGTCGCTCCAACCCACGCGAACCCGTGCCCGACTTCGCATAACGAGTCGCACCAACGAACAGGCACGACGACTCGCCGCTGTTGAGCAGCAGATCGGCGTGCAGTCATTGCGAGAGCGTGGTGTCGGCATTGTTGGGTGGGCACCCGACGATCCTGTGGTGACCGTCATTGACCAGGTACGTCAACTCCGCACGGCAATGGCACGGGGGCGCTCGTGGTAGCAGCATCGACATGTTGACCTGGCAGATCGACCGCATCCTTCGCTCTGGTCCGCTGTGCGCAGTGGCCACGCTGCTGCTTCCGATTGCCCTGGCGCTACTCGTGAATGCTCAGAGCGACACAGAAAATGTGCTCGGCATAATGTTGGTTGCATCCGGCATCATCTTCATTGGCAGCATCGCTGGTTCGACGTTGACAAGTGGGCTGGGCGCTGTTTTGTTCGGCCTAGGAACCCTTGTTGCCGAAGTCCCTGTCGCACTAATGGCTGCGGTCGGCAGCGGGTTGTACATCACCCTCATCCTCCACGATCTTGCAGGCGCATTCCATAGGGGCCCGCGAATCAACCCGACCGTGTGGCGAGACGCAGCAGTGACCACCTTGGTACTCACTGGGCTTACCGCGGTCGCGTTCGCCGTGACCTACACCATTGGTGGCCTCGCAACTTGGCAGAGCATCGTGGTTCCCTTCGCCATTGCAGCCATTGGTTTCTCAGCCAAGCTGGCGGCCGACGCGCACCGCACGTCGGCCCGTCAACTCACGGCTCGGCGATCTCCACAACCCGATGAGTGAACACGTGGAGTGAAAGGCTCGGATCTCGCACCATTTGTTGCGCACGAAGCGTCTCACTTAACGGTTGCCGTCTCTAGCTGTTAACGGGAAACGACAACTCGAATTGGGCTCCGCCAGACGGCGCATCGGTCAGCATGATGGCGCCTCCGTTGGCAGTCACAATCGAAGCAACGATCGACAGGCCAAGTCCCGTGCCGCCAGCGGCGCGAGCCCTATCGGTATGGACACGGGCGAACCGCTCGAAAACAGTGTCACGATCGTCGGGCGCAATACCTGGCCCATCGTCGGCGACAATAAGGGTCGCCATGGCACCAGTTTCAACCACAGCAAGCGTGACGCGCTGAGCTGCAAATCGTTCTGCATTCTCTAACAGATTGCGGATCGCCCGGGCAGCCTCCGATGGCTCGACGCGAACGCTAACCGGCACCACACCACTCGCATCGATGTGTTTATGACTCGTGGCCGCCACGCGTTCTGCTTCGTCGAACACGAGGTCAGCCAGGTCGATCGTTGTGAGCGTGCGAGGGGCACCCTCGTCGGCTCGGGCGAGATACAGCAGGTCATCGACGAGCGTGTGGAGGCGATTGAGCTCGACCCCCACCGACGTCGTGACTCGTTCGAACTCGTGGGCATCGGCTGCGATGCTCGACGTGTCAATGATTGCCCGAGCGTTCGCCAGCGGGCTCTTGAGCTCGTGTGATGCATCGGCTACGAACTGGCGTTGCTGCAAACTCTGCTGATCGAGTCGGTCGAGCACGCCGTTGATCGTGGCGCTGAGTTCGTCGATTTCATCGCCCGAGCCCGGCTCGGTGACTCGTCGGCCATCGCCGGCCCCGACGACATCGTCGAGTTCTGAACGCATCAGTTTTACCGGTCCCAAAGCTCGGCCTGTCACGAACCATGCAACACCAGCGCCAGCAAGCGCCGTGAGTGGCATGACCGCCAGCAATATGTTTCGCACAGCAGCCTGGCTATTTCGGGCGTTCTCTCCTTCGTTCCCCACGATGACCCGCACGCCGTTTGTCGCTTCGACCGCTGCCACCCGCAGGTTCTCTTGCTCCACGCCGTGACCCGAGCCGATCACAGTCACCAAGAGGTCGCTCATCCCAAGCGGGACATCTGTGCGAAGATCGCCAGGAACCATCACCCCGGCCGACGCGAGTCGTTCACCATCCGGCCCAATCGCAACCACGAAGTCTTCATCGCCCACCGGAGTCATCAGTGTGTCGGGTGACGCACCTCCGTCGATTAGCGCTGCTCGGTCAGCGGCTTGCTCAAAGAGTGTTTGGTCGAACGAACGTTGGATCTGGCGACCTACAAACCAGTTCACGCCGAAACCGGCCACAGCAAGCAACCCGATCAGAGCGACCGCTGCACCCGCCGTGGTGCGGAAACGAACGGACTTCGTGTTGATGCGCAGCGATTTGTTCGTGATTGGGTTGTTCGTCATCGGGCTGATCCTCATGACTCAGCCTCCGTTTTCGTCGAGCCGGTAACCAGCGCCTCGGACCGTTTCAATCGACCGGCGGCCGAATGGCTCGTCGATCTTCTTGCGAAGCGAACGCACATAGACCTCGACGATGTTCAGGTCTCCATCGAAGTGCAAATCCCACACTTTCTCCACGATTTCTGTCTTCGCTAATACCTGGCCCACCTGACGCATAAGACACTCAAGCACAGCGAATTCTCGAGCGGTCAGATCGACCTCGATGTTGCCTCGGTGGACTCGGCGGAGCGCCGAATGCAACACCAAATCGCCGGCGCTGAACGTGACCGGTTCGGTCAACTGCGCCCGCCGAAGCAGTGCTCGTAGCCGGGCGATAAGTACCGGGAAAGAAAATGGTTTGGTCAGATAATCGTCGGCGCCCGTGTCAAGCCCCTCGGCTTCGTCAAGGTCACCCTGTTTGGCGGTCAACATCAGGATCGGCGTCCAGATCTGTTCATCCCGCAGCGTGCGACACACGAGGAACCCGTTCATTCCCGGCAACATAAGATCGAGCACGATGGCGTCGTAGGCGACCTCGCGTGCCAGATGCAGCCCGTCGATGCCATCGTGCGCTACGTCGATGGCAAAACCTTCGGCTTCGAGCCCTCGCCGCAGCGAGTCAGCCATGGAAAGTTCGTCTTCGACGATCAATATGCGCACCATGGCTCCAAACCTAGGCCGCAGCCGGAACGGCGGTGCGACGTTTGGGGATCTTCCATGCTCGCCATGCCGTCAGGAATGCAAGCAAACCAATCAGGCCACCACTGATCAGCTGATACCAGCTCGACCCGGAATCGGTGCCGGCAGTGATCCCATGCACGATGCCGAGCGGCAGCAGCACGTAACTACCGAGATGGATCCATTTCCACAGTCGACGGGGAATCCGCCGCATCATCATCGAACTCAGTTGCACCGCGACCAGTAGCCAGAAGGCGATCACGCCCCATGCCACTTCGACCGGCTTCCATCCACTACGGAACGGAAGGAGCAGCTCGGTGATGCCGAACTCCACGAACGAGTCGAGATACAACCCAGCAACATGCACCAGGCTAAAGATCACGGTTAGCGCACCGAGGAACTTGTGCAAGTTGAGTAGCCCCGCAGGTTTCGGTCCACCCTGCAGGTAACGAGAGATCAGAAGCAAACCCCACAGCACCGATGCTGCGGAGAGAAGGAGGGCGACGATGCCGCCGGAGCGTGCGATGTACCACCAGACGTGTTCACCAAACAGCTCAGTCATCGCAGGAACCTCTCCGGATCACCAACGCAGCTAGAACGGCCGTTGCAGTCGGTCAACATCGCGGTTGCGTTGCCGATGATCGTCGACGATGAGTCCAAACTGCCGTTGGCAGCGATCGCTGTAGCTAACCATTCTGCATCGGAACATCGGGCAGCGATGACGGTCACAAAATTGGCGGCCGATGCTGCTGGCCGGCCAGTTGCAGGGTTGAGCAAATGATGAACGTCGTTGATGCCTCGGGCAGTCGTGCATGTCCAGCGTCGGCGACGGCTGGTCGAAGAAGCCACTGCACCTTCATGCAGCGCGACCGTCTTGTTCGGCACGCCGGCGACCGTGTCGCCAACAGCGATCACCCACCCGCCGTCGGCCGGGCCTTGCCCGATGCAGCGAATATCACCGCCGATAGCGACGAGTGCGCCAATGGCCCCGTGTTTGACCATCTCTTCGGCAACCAGATCAGCGGCCAGGCCCTTACCGATGCCTCCAGGATCGAAACCGGTCGTTGGCCCAAACGTCACGGTGTGGGTCTTGGGATCAACCGTGATCTCACCAAGGCCGATCCGCCGAGTGTCCAGCCCAGGTGACCCCACAGGTGTCTTGATGGAGACAAACGTGCGGTCATATCCGTTGGCTTGGATGGCCTGCAACAGGGTTGGGTCGAACCGGCCACCGCTTAGATCACGGGCCTCCAGTGCTCGCCGTATCAACTCCATCGTGTCGTCGCTTACGACGACCGGTTCGCCTGGTGATGCATTAAGCACCGAAACCTCGCTCGTCGCGATGAACCGGCTCCACCGTTGTTCAAGCTCGCTCACACGATCGACGGCTCGGGCAAGAATGTCGTTGACGTCATGCTGTTCACCGCACGCAATGACGTGCAGCGATGAACCCATCGCTTCACCTCGATGTTCAACGAGGTGAGGCCGACCACCCGTGATGTGGCTGACGGTCGGGGTTTCCATGTCAGCTGCCCTCTGACTGGGCTACGACCCTGGCTTGAGGAACTGGCCGCTCAGCCGGTGCTGCTGCCTCAACCACCCGGGCCTGGATACCGGGGACGTCCTCGCCCGGCGACCCAGGTTGCAACGCAACGATGACATTGGCTGGTTGCAGCGTGACCGGGGTTGGATTGACCTGTACAACGATGTCCGGTTGAGCCCCAGCCATCAGCGCTACCAGTCCAATACCAGTCGACACGCTTGCGGCCGCAGCGAGGATCCGAGACGGGGCGGGGCCTGAAGACCTTCTGCGCTTGTTGACCTGCCCTTCCCTCGTCGTCGAGGTCTGCCCTCGTGTGGTTCGAGAAGCCTGAAGTGCCTGCAGGCGTTCAGCCATGTCCGATGGCAACACTGCCTCGGCTCGATTAGGAAATGACTTTGGTTCAGTCATCGTCATCATCTCCTTCCGCATCGTCGTCGCCACCTTCGTATTCGTGCTCCTCGTGGTCATGCTGCTCGTCGTCACCTTCGTGGTCGTACTGCTCGACTTCGTAGACTTCACCTTCAGGCTCCTCGCCATACCCGTCTACGTCGCTAACCACAGACACATCATCTGCCGACCCAGCCACCATGACTTCGGTAGGTGACAGTGGGGCATTGCCGAGCATTACGTCGCCTGAACCCTGGTTCACAACGACAGCGCCGACAAGTGATGCGGCGACCAAGGCGAGTCCTGCGAATGTTGCGGTTCGTTGGGTGCGGTCCATGATTGGCTCCTTGTTAGTGGGGACACCGCAACCATGCACGAAGCTTCCTGAAGCCCTGCTGAAGGCGACAAAAACGTCAACACCCTCCGGCTCGCGCCGGAGGGTGTTGGGAAGAACGATGCAACGTGTTCGTAGCGGGAGCCACTGCCTATGTCGCCACTGCCTATGTC
>ERZ887942.2225-NODE-2225-length-12230-cov-4.924928_pt1 | contig 12230 bp, 8 predicted proteins | sample MGYA00521099_ERZ887942 | MGnify/ENA primary metagenome ERZ887942 (study PRJEB32303, sample SAMEA104408605) | aquatic metagenome | biome: Brackish water; feature: Pelagic; material: water | place: Baltic Sea | collected 2014-06-07T06:48:00 | depth 16,251 m ... | reverse complement strand
CGATAGTAGAGGAGTATTTATATTCTGCGATGGAGGATTATAAGATTGATATTATGCTGGATTCTGGACCCAATGCCCGAAGTGTACAGATTTCATTAAACCCTTTCACTTTGGTCGGAGCTACCACCCGAGCAGGACTTTTAACATCTCCTCTTAGAGCTAGATTTGGCATAAATGCACGACTAGAGTATTATGATGTAAAGCTGTTGACTCAAATAGTGTCTCGGTCTGCTCATATTTTGGAAACTCCTATTAGTCCTGAAGGCTCTCATGAAATAGCTAGAAGAAGTAGAGGTACTCCTAGAATATCAAATAACTTACTTAGAAGAACGAGAGACTTTGCTCAGGTGAAAGGCACTGGAAAGATTGATATAGACATTGCCAAAATGGCTTTGGGGGCACTGGATGTAGACGAACATGGATTAGACGACATGGATAACCGAATCCTACTGACAATCATTGAAAAATTTAAAGGTGGCCCTGTAGGGCTGACTACAATTTCTACCGCTTGTGGAGAAGAGGCAGAAACCATTGAAGAAGTCTATGAACCCTTTCTAATTCAAGAAGGCTTTCTGAAAAGAACAGCAAGAGGAAGAGAGGCGACGGAAAAAGCATATAAACATTTAAATATTGTTCCAAAACTCAGGGCAGGAGAGCTGTTCTAATTTTATTCCCTATGACTAAGAAAATGACTAAAGGAACTTCGGAAATAATCAAAATAGAAAAAAGAGAGACCAAAAAAGAGGTTCTGTTTGAATTGGCTTGGGAGGTATGCAACCAAGTAGGTGGAATATACACGGTACTCCGTTCTAAGGTTCCTGCCATGGTAGAGAAATGGGGGGATGACTATTGCCTCATTGGTCCATATATTTCACAAACGGCATCAATCGAATTTGAGCCAACTGTTGATGACTCTCCTTTTAGTAAAGCGGCCGAGGCACTAAAAGAGCAGGGTCTTGACGTACATTATGGACATTGGCTCGTTACAGGGAGACCTAGAATGATTCTTGTTGATTTTGAGAAGGCAATGAGCGATGTGGACAATCTTAAGTTCGGGCTTTGGGAAGACTATAAAATCAGCACAATAAATGCAGAACCCTTAGTTAACAATGTGATAGCCTTTGGGCATTTAATTGAGCTTTACCTTACTGAATTTGTAGAAAATCACGCGAAAAAATTAAGTGTAATTGCCCATTTTCACGAGTGGATGTCTGCTGTTCCTCTGTTGAACCTGAGAAAAAAAGAAGTAGATATTGCAACTATCTTCACTACGCATGCTACCATGTTGGGAAGGTACATTGCGGGTAATGTGAGCGATTTTTATGAGCACCTTTCTACGTATAAGTGGAGAGACGAAGCCAAAGAATATGGTATAGAAGCTCAAGCTGGCATTGAATATAATGCGGCACAATTATGTCATGTGCTTACGACTGTTAGTGACATAACAGCCAAAGAGTGTGAGGTGTTTTTTGAGCGAAAATGTGATTTAATTCTACCCAATGGGTTAAATATTACACGATTTGCGGCTTCCCATGAGTTCCAAAACCTCCATGTGAAGTACAAACAAAAGATTAATCAGTTTGTGATGGGGCACTTTTTCCAGAGCTATAGCTGGGATTTGGATAATACGCTCTACTTTTTCACCTCAGGACGTTATGAGTTCAAAAACAAAGGTTATGATTTAACCTTAGAGGCTCTTAAGAGGTTAAATTTCAAATTGGTAAAAAATAAAATAGACACCACTGTTGTGATGTTTATTATTACCAGAAACCCTATTTATTCCATTGACCCTCAGGTATTACAATCAAGAGCTGTGATGGAAGAGATTAAAGAGACTTGTGAGTCCATAGAAAAGCAGTTAGGCGAGCAACTATTTTATGCTTCTGCGGCAAATGAAGATACTAAATTACCCGATTTAAATAAATTCGTAGAGGACTATTGGCGTTTACGCCTGAGAAGGACTATTCAGACTTGGAAAACGAATACATTGCCTCATACGACCACTCACCTTCTTAAAAACCCTGATGAGATTACCGAATTCTTTGATCAGTCGAATATGAAGAATAACGAGGAGGATAGGGTCAAGTTCGTTTACCACCCTGACTTCATCTCTCCTACCAATCCATTGTTTGGCTTAGAGTATGACCAATTTGTAAGAGGGTGTCACTTGGGAGTATTTCCTAGTTACTATGAGCCATGGGGCTATACACCTTTAGAGTGTGTTATTAGAGGAATCCCAACAGTTACTTCTGACTTGTCTGGTTTTGGTGATTTCATGCTCCAGATTATGAAGGATTATGAAAATGTGGGGGTATATATGGTAACTAGAAAAGATAAGGGCTTTGAAGAAACTGCCGAGCAGCTAGCAAATCAGTTATTCAATTTCGTAACCATGAATAGAAGGGACAGAATAAAGCAGCGAAATAGAGTTGAGAACTTCTCAGATATTTTTGACTGGGCTAATCTTCGTTCATACTACGATACGGCACATGATCTGGCTTTAAAGAAAAAAGGAGTAAAGTTGAAATAGGTAAATTTCTTCGTTCTTCTAAATAGAGTTAAAATGCTTATAATTAGTGAAGTATAAAATATTTCAAATTGTTCTATCTTTAAATGGTACAATTTATTTAGTTTTGCAATCTAATTAACCCCTAAGTATCAATGCTCCCAGTGGCTGGCTTTATTTTATTGGCTTATTTGCTAGGTTCCATACCTACAGCGGTACTTTACGGTAGAATATTCCACAGTGTGGATGTTCGAGAGTTTGGTTCTGGTAATGCCGGTGCTACTAACTCACTTCGAGTTTTAGGGAAAAGAGCTGGTTTAGCCGTTTTAATAGTGGACATGTTCAAAGGTTATTTAGCCGTAATCCTTTCGAAGAGCTTTTTACTGACTGAACCATCTACATTGATAATAATTGGCTTTGCTGCTGTTATTGGGCATCTGCTGCCCATATTCTCAGGCTTTAGAGGAGGAAAAGGAATTGCCACCTCCTTTGGTGTTTTATTGGCCTTAAACCCCCTAGGTGCTTTGGTTTGCCTTATTGTATTTTTGTTGGTGGTTAAATTGACAAAATATGTTTCGTTAGCTTCATTGATGGGGTCTTTCTCTTTTATTCCATTTAATTTTTGGCATAACCCCAGTGATCACTTCTTTCAATTAATGGCCTTTGTGCTGTTTCTTTTACTCGCCTTTACACATAGACAAAATGTAAAAAGACTGATAGCAGGAAATGAAAACCGCTATCCTCCTAAATAGATTAGGAAGAATCATTTGCCGTCTGCTTCAATGCTTATCTTTGCTATCATTTTAAAATAGCGATATTCAATGAAGGCATTTATAGAGAAAAATAAACAACGATTTTTAGACGAACTATTCGAATTTCTAAGAATCCCGTCTGTTAGTGCAGACCCAAAGTTTAGTACAGATATGATGTCTGCGGCCAAGTGGGTTCAGCAAAAACTACTAGACGCAGGTATGGATTCTGCGGAAATATGCCCCACTAAAGGTCATCCTATTGTATTGTCAGAGAAAATCATTGATCCATCTCTTCCTACGATACTTGTTTACGGACATTATGATGTTCAACCAGCAGATCCATATGAATTATGGGATTCTCCACCGTTTGAGCCCGTAATCAAAAAGAATGCTATCCATCCTGAAGGAGCCATTTTCGCTAGAGGTGCCTGTGATGACAAGGGACAGATATATATGCACGTAAAGGCAATTGAGGGCATGCTGGCCAATAATTCATTGACCTGTAATGTCAAAGTGATGTTTGAAGGGGAAGAAGAAGTAGGTTCTGAAAATCTGGAAACATTCATCAAAGCCAACAAAGAAAGACTAGCAGCGGATGTCATCTTAATTTCAGACACTTCAATTATTGGGAATGACATACCTTCTGTAGAAACAGGCTTAAGAGGCTTGGCTTATATGGAAGTGGAGGTTACGGGTCCAAATAGAGATTTACACTCTGGCGTATACGGAGGAGCTGTAGCAAACCCAGCAAACGTCTTGGCCAAAATGATAGCCTCTCTCCATGATGAGGAGGGAAGAATCACAGTGGAAGGATTTTATGACAAAGTACTAGAATTAACTGCTTCAGAAAGGGCTGATTTAGAGGCAGCTCCATTTAATGAATCTGATTATAAAAAAGATTTAGACATTGATGATGTTGAAGGAGAGAAAGGATACACGACGAGAGAAAGAGCTGCCATTAGGCCAACACTTGATGTAAATGGTATTTGGAGTGGATATATTGGAGAAGGTTCAAAAACCGTTTTACCGTCTGTGGCTTCTGCCAAAATCTCTATGAGATTGGTTCCAGACCAGGACTGGGTTGAAATTTCGGCTTTGTTCGACAAACACTTTAGAAAGATTGCTCCATCTACAGTTAAAGTTAGGGTTTCGAGACATCACGGAGGCCAACCATATGTTACTCCAACCGATTCTGTGGGTTATCAGGCTGCTTTTAATGCCATGCAAGAAGCTTTTGGAAAAACGCCAGTGCCTACCCGTGGTGGAGGAAGTATTCCAATCGTTGCCTTATTCGAAGAGGTGCTGGGACTTAAGTCAATACTTTTTGGTTTTGGCTTAGATTCAGATGCCCTCCATTCTCCAAACGAGAATTATGGGGTATTTAACTTCTTTAAAGGGATTGAAACAATTCCACTGTTTTACAAACACTTCGCAGAGTTATCTAAATAATTTATGGCTGATTTATTAAAACTTTCGACAGAGTCCACGAGTAATCATGACGATCTAGAAAAGAAGTCTATTGGTGAACTTCTTAAAGGAATAAACCAAGAGGACAAATCAGTACCTTTGGCCATTGAGAAAGTGCTTCCTCAAATAGAGCTTCTGATAGATGGTATCTCTGCTCGAATGAAAACAGGTGGGAGGCTATTTTATATCGGTGCCGGTACCAGTGGTCGCTTAGGGGTTGTTGATGCATCAGAGTGTCCGCCAACTTTTGGTGTTTCGCATGATATGGTAGTTGGGATTATTGCTGGTGGAGATAGTGCCATAAGAAAGGCTGTGGAAAATGCCGAAGATGATAAAGAGCAGGCTTGGAAAGATTTAACTGCTTATGGTATCAATGAGAATGACTGTCTCGTAGGCATAGCAGCGAGCGGTAGAACACCATATGTGATTGGAGGCTTGAACGAAGCTAGAAAGAGGGATATCTTAACAGGTTGCATCGTATGTAATTCGGCTAGCCCGGTGGCAGATGCCTGTGAGTTTCCTGTGGAAGTAATTGTAGGGCCAGAGTTTATAACAGGAAGTACCCGTATGAAAGCTGGAACAGCTCAGAAACTGGTCCTAAATATGATTACAACCGCTGTAATGATTCAATTGGGTAAGGTTAAAGGCAACAAAATGGTAGACATGCAACTGTCCAATGAGAAATTAGTGGAGCGTGGAACTAGAATGGTTATGAACGAACTGAATGTATCCTTTGATGTGGCATCAGATCTACTTTTGAAATATGGTAGTGTGAGAAAAGCGGTTGAGGGATTTAATGCTTAAATTTGGCTATGCCCGAATGGATTTCAGGAAAGTGGTTTTTGCCTTCTATCTTACAAAATTTTGTCTGGGATAGTCCTTTTTACTTATACCTAATTTTAGTTTTTCCTTTTCTTTTTGTACTCAGATGGCTGTTTAGAGGAAACTCTAAACGAAAGCTTAATTTGAGTCTAGGGGAACAAAATGCTACATTCTTCTATCAAAGCCTCCTAAGGTTCGTTGTTCCCGTTTTTTTAAGCATTGGCATTATTTGTCTATGCTTGTCATTGGCAAGGCCTCAAAAAGCCTTACAAGCCGAAGAAGGGCTTACGGAAGGAGTCAATCTCATTTTGGTCCTTGATATTTCTGAATCAATGAAAGCCACAGATTTAAAACCTACAAGACTCGATGCGGCTAAGGACGTAGCTCTTCAATTTTTGGAGAATCGCCAAAACGATAAGGTCGGTCTTGTGATTTTCGCAGGAGAGGCTAAAACGATGTGCCCGTTAACATCGGATTATGGTATTTTAGAGACCTATTTAAATCAAGTTTCATGGGACTTAATATCTTCTTCAGGGACGGCTATTGGAGACGCCTTAGCAACTTCAATTAATAGACTGAGGGACACTCCTAGTGCGAGCAAAGCAATTATTTTATTAAGTGATGGAGATAATACCGCAGGTACACTGGCCCCTTCTTCAGCCGCTGAATTAGCAAAATCTTTTGGGATTAGAATTTATACCATTGGTATTGGACGGCGTTTTAATAAAATATTAAGAGAGGCATCTTTAGAATCATCGGGTTCTTACTATGCCGCAGAAAGTAAAGAAGATCTTGCATCAATTTTTGAAAACATTGACAATTTAGAGAGAACTCTTTTTGAAAAAAGTAAACTAACTGACCTCAGAGATTATTATTACATCTACCTAAACTGGGCCATCTTTTTTTTACTAGTCTCATTCTTTCTCAAAAACACTTTTTTAGGAAATGCATTGGAAGATTGATACAAACTTGACGATTGTTGTCATAGGACTAGGCTATGTTGGGCTGCCTACGGCATTAGCCTTCTCCAAGAAGTATAAAACAATAGGGATAGATACGAACTTAGAAAAGGTAAACAATCTGAAGAGGGAACACCATGGAATCAGTTTTGGCTCTATTATTCCTAAAATAAATGGCCGCAAAGTTTTTATTGTCACGGTGCCTACCCCTGTTGAGGAAAATAAGGAACCAGATTTATCCCACTTAATAGATGCTAGCCGTTCAATAGGTATGGCCCTAAGGAAAGGTGACTTAGTCATTTATGAGTCAACCACTTTTCCTGGCTGTACGGAGGATGTATGTATACCCGAATTAGCATCAGAGTCCAAACTTAAATTGAATAAAGATTTTGGTGTTGGCTATTCTCCTGAAAGAATAAATCCAGGCAGCGGAAATTCAATTGAAGATATCGTAAGGGTTACTTCTGGTTCAAATAATGAGATTACAGATTTTGTTGATGATTTATATCAAAGTATCTTAATTGTAAGGACGTACAAGACCTCTTCTATCCGAATAGCTGAAGCTTCAAAACTGGTGGAGAATTGCCAAAGAGATGTAAATATTTCTTATGTCAATGAGTTGGCTTTGATTTTTGATAAAATGGGTTTAAGTACACAAGAAGTGCTAGAAGCGGCAAAAACGAAATGGAACTTTATGGATTTCAAGCCGGGTCTTGTGGGAGGACATTGTATCAGCGTAGATCCTTATTATTTGATTCATAGTTCAAAAAAGCTTGGTTATTATCCGCAAGTAATAGGTGCAGGAAGAGCTGTAAATGACGAAATGGGTAAGTACGTAGCTCATAAATGTATGAAACTAATGGCGGCTAAAAGGATTCCACTACAGGGGGCAAAAGTTTTGATTTTGGGCTTTGCTTATAAGGCCAATTGTGATGACTTTAGGAATACGAAGTCTATCGATATTTATGAAGAGTTAAAAGACTTTGGCCTTCATGTGCAAATCACAGATTCACATGTCAATCCCTCGAAATTTAAAGAAAAGTTCGGATTTGAATTGGTGCAGAATTTTAACGTTAATGAGTTTGATTTAATTATTCATGCAGTGGCACATGGCAGTTATCAGGAATTGTACAGAGAAATTGATCCGGAAAGAAAGAGAATAGTATTCGATGCTACGAATACATGGCCTATACCATTCTGCGATGGGTATTTATAATTGATTCAGATTCCTGAATTGCCGTTGGTTGGATAAATTCAAACTAATTGATGTAGCTTGGAGGAATAGATTATTAGTCAATTTTGGAGCTTAGTGGAATGCCTGCAAAAGATGCTCTTGAAAATGCTTATCTTGTGTTATCGAGAGATTCCTGAGTTTGTCGAGAACTTGTACGCAGGTGCTTGAAATGCCGAATAATAAAAACACACTAAAAAATGTGTACACCAATCATTTTTTGCTTTTCTTTGCCTCAAATACAATAAATCCAAATGAAGACTCGGAGGCATAAATTTTTCTTAATAGCTTCTTTTCTATTCTTTTCTATTCAGGTCCTAGCTCAAATACCAACTGGAGTTGATGTGGACAACATTACTGATAGTCAGATGGAGACCTTCTTAAAAGAAATGCAGGCTAGAGGAATGTCTGAAACGGAGATAGAAGCGGCCGCCTTGATGAATGGTTATTCTTCAGACGATGTGGCTAAAATCAGAGAGAAAATTAATAAGATAAAGACGGGTACAGGAAGCCTGAATGAAACTGATAACAAAACGACTCGGGATCAATTAGGCGAAGTTGCAAAACGTACAGATATTCAAGCTAAGGATTCTTTAGATAAGGGTAAGAAATTGAAAGTTTTTGGAATGGACATTTTCAACTCTAAAAAGTTGACTTTTGAACCTAACCTTAGATTGCCAACTCCCGCTAACTATAGACTTGGCCCGGATGATAATCTAAAGATAGATATCACGGGTTATGCATATCAGCATTATGATGTAAGTATTTCTCCTGAAGGCACCATAAAATTGGAAAGCTTAACCCCAATATATTTAAATGGGCTTACCATTAAGGATGCAAAGAAAAAGATTATTGATCGCCTTAAAGTGCTTTTTGGGGGATTACGAAATGGTAAGTTAACTGCAGATGTAACCCTTGGTGATGTGAGGAGTATACAGGTAACTCTTTTAGGGGAAGTCAAGGCCCCTGGAACATATACGCTCTCTTCGCTATCTTCGGCTTTCAACGCCCTTTATTTAGGAGGAGGACCATCAGAGAAAGGATCCTTTAGAAATATCAAAGTTTTAAGAGACAATAAAGAACTAACTGTAATTGACCTTTATGCTTATCTCACTAAGGGCTTAGAAGAAGGAAACATTTCACTAACAGATCAGGATGTAATTTTTGTGCCCTTTGCAGAGAAAAAGGTAGCTATAGAGGGTGAAGTTAAAAGAGAGGGTATTTACGAGCTTAAAAGCAATGAAAACCTCAATGATGCTTTAAGTTATGCTGGGGGTTATTCCGAACTAGCCTATTCGGATAAAATTAATATTACCAGAAATACAGCCAAAGAAAGGAAGCTATTAACAGTAGATGGCAAGTCCCCTGAGCTTTATGTGGTCCAGAATGGAGATCAGGTCTTTATATCTGCTATTATTGATCGTTATGAAAATAAAGTAGAAATCATAGGTGCGGTTTTTAGACCCGAGGCATACGCCTTGAGTGATGAATTGAAAACAGTTGGGGATTTAATTGCAGTTTCGGATGGTTTAAGAGAAGATGCCTACTTAGAAAGAGTTTTATTGGTTAGAGAAAGAGAAAATCTAGATCCTGAAATTATAGCTCTTAATCTAAATAACGCCGAAGCTCCAAAAACTTCATTGAGAAGAAATGACAAATTGATTATTAAATCAATAGCAGAGTTAAGAGAGTCAAGGAAGGTTGAAATTCAAGGTTCTGTAAATGAACCGGGCGATTTTATATTTGCTGAAGGTATGGCTGTCCGAGATTTAATAATGTTAGCGGGTGGACTTAAAGAAGGAGCTACCAAAAAACGGATTGAGATAGCCAAAAGGCTTTATAACGATGAAAGCTCAAATGAAACTGTAGAGGTCATTATATACGACGACTCTAATGATAAGCAGGAGCAGGTGGTTTTAGACCCCTTTGATAAAGTTTTCGTAAGAGACTTACCTAATTACGAAGAACAAAAACTAGTAACTATTACAGGAGAAGTAAACTATCCTGGGTTTTACACTATCCTGAAAAGGGAAGAAAGAATATCGGATTTGATTGAAAGAGCGGGTGGGCTAAGAAGGGAGTCGTATGTAGAAGGTGCACGGTTTTACAGAAAAGGAGATTTAGTCGCACTCGATTTAAAAAAGGCCCTAAACAATAGTGAGGACTTGGGAAACCTCATCCTATCTGAAGGTGATAGCCTTATCATTCCCAAAGTGGAAGAAGTAGTTAAATTAAGCGGACAGGTTCTCAACCCTACGATTATAGCTTACCAACCAGACTTAAGATTTAAGGATTATATCTCACAGGCTGGTGGCGTTACTGATTCTGCTTTTGTACGAAAGGCTTATGTACGTTATCCGAATGGCCTTACGGATAGAACACGTTCTTTTTTAGGTTTCAAAAAGTACCCAGATATACAAAGAGGTATGGAGGTTATTATTCCTACCAGAAATAAATATCGCTGGTCTCCTGCTGAGAGAATTGCTGTAAGTTCCGCCTTTGTTTCAATTGCAACTATCATGGTCACCATTTTGAGAGTATTATAATGGAAGAGAAAGAATTAAATGTTGATTTTAGTGCTTTTTGGGACGTATTAAAAAAGGGTAGGTGGTTTATAGTATTGACAATGTTGTTATTTGTAATTATGGCTGCTATTGATGTATTTAATCAACCCAATGAATACACTTCTACGACTAGTGTGATGCCAGAATTAGAATCTTCAAGTGCCGGTGGTTTAAGTCAATTTGCAGGACTTGCTAGCTTAGCAGGGGTCGACCTCTCCTCGATGTCATCCTCTGATGCCGTAAGACCAGACTTGTACCCAAGTGTAATTAACAATACTTCTTTTTTTTTGTACTTATTAGAACAAGACGTTAAAACAACAACAAATGCTAAAGAAAACTTTCTGGACTTTTACATCGGGGCATATGAACTAGAAAAAGATACAATCACTCACAAAAAAGGTTTTATTAGCAGGCTAAGAGAATCCTTAGGTATTGTATCTAAGATAGTAGCTATTCCAAAAGATTCTTCTGCTGCCGGCAACAAGCTTATTTATCTGCCTAAATACGAGGGAGAGATTATTGAAGGATTAAAGGAAAAAGTTGTGGCTGAAATGGATAAAAAGACTGGAATAATACGTGTTACCATTCAGTTGCCAGATCCTGTTACATCTGCTTATGTAGCTAAATTAAGTATGAATTACTTAACTGACTTTGTAACTAAATACCGTACTGAAAAATCACGTCAAGACTTGAATTTTTTAGCTCAACAATTGAGTGAAGCAAAAGAGAAATACTACTCTACACAGTCAAAGAAAGCCCAATATAGTGATCAGTTTCAATCACCTACCATTCGTTTGCAAGCAGCCGACGTGCAACGAGAACGTATTGAATCTGACTATCGGGTTGCTTCCTCTTTTTACACAGAACTCTTTAAGCAATACGAGTCGGCAAAGGTGGAATTACAAAAGCAAACGCCCGTTTTTAAAACTTTACAACACCCCGTTATCCCATATAAAAAAAGTGGACCGAGGCGAGTAATAGCATTACTTATAAACTCAATCCTTGGTCTTGGCTTTGGGGTTTTAGTAGTGATGTTGAGAAAACGTGCCTTTGCCAAGGTTTTTTATATGAAGTAAAGGTAATGAAGTGTAGTATAATTATTCGTACTTATAATGAAGAAAAACACTTAGGAAAAGTTCTTGATGCTGTCCAAAAGCAGGATTTTTTAGGTAACGTCGAGATAATTGTTGTTGACTCCGGCTCAACAGATAATACACTTCAAATTGCAAAGACTTCAAATTGTAAAGTCGTACATATCAAAAAAGAAATTTTTTCTTTTGGCCGCTCTTTGAATTACGGGTGTACTGCGGCAATCGGAGATTTATTAATTTTTATCTCAGCCCATTGTATCCCTACGGATAAGTACTGGCTTTCTGAGCTTGTAAAACCATTCAACAATAAGAACATTGTTTTATCCTACGGTAGTCAGGTTGGAATTGATACTTCGAAGTTTAGTGAAAAACAGCTTTTTAAAAAATACTTTCCTTCTACTCATTCAATACCACAAGAAGGTTTTTTTTGTAATAATGCAAATTCGTGTATTAGAAAAGACAAGTGGCTAGCAAAGATGTTCGATGAAGAATTGACAGGACTAGAAGATATGGAGTGGGCAAAGTTTTGGGTCTTGAAGGGCTACCAAGTTGCGTATGTTTCTAGCTCAGCAGTTTTTCATATTCATGATGAGTCGTGGCAGCAGGTACAAAGAAGGTATGAGCGAGAGGCCTTTGCTTTAAAAGATATTATGCCCGAAGTTCAAGTCTCAGTTCTTGATATGTTAAGATATATTGCCGTTGCAATTTACTTAGATTCTGTGGCCGCCTTTAAGGAAAGGAAACTTTTAAAGTATTTGAAGCAAATCTGTTATTTCAGAATTAATCAGTATTTTGGAACCTATAAAGGAAATCATTTGCATCGGCAGTTATCTAAAGG
>ERZ887942.2220-NODE-2220-length-12237-cov-7.628632_pt1 | contig 12237 bp, 12 predicted proteins | sample MGYA00521099_ERZ887942 | MGnify/ENA primary metagenome ERZ887942 (study PRJEB32303, sample SAMEA104408605) | aquatic metagenome | biome: Brackish water; feature: Pelagic; material: water | place: Baltic Sea | collected 2014-06-07T06:48:00 | depth 16,251 m ... | reverse complement strand
CAACTCATCGGTTTTCCACGGCATTTGTCTCAGCATGTGGGCGGTTTTGTAATTGCTAGAAATACGCTTTCAGATTTGGTGCCGGTTGAAAATGCAGCCATGCCAGCCCGCACGGTTATTCAATGGGAAAAAGACGACCTGGAAGCGCTAGGTTTGCTCAAAATCGATATTTTGGCTTTGGGTATGCTATCGATGCTACGCAGGAGTTTGAATTATTTGTCGCAAATGACTGGTAAAACCTGGCGACTATCGGATATACCAGCTGAGGATCCGAGAGTTTATGAAATGATTCAGCGAGGTGACACCGTCGGCGTATTCCAGATTGAATCAAGAGCGCAGATGTCCATGCTGCCGCGGCTTAAACCGGCTAATTACTACGATTTAGTTATTCAAATCGCTATTGTCAGGCCCGGGCCAATACAAGGAGATATGGTGCATCCTTATCTGGCGCGACGTAACGGACTGGAACAGGTGAGCTACGCCAATGATGAGATAAAAGCGGTGCTTGAACGCACACTGGGCGTACCTATATTTCAGGAACAGGTAATGCAGCTGGCAATGGTGGCGGCGGGGTTTAGTGCAGGGGAAGCTGATAACCTAAGGCGCAGCATGGCGGCTTGGAAGCGTCGTGGTGGATTGGACAAATTTGAACACAAGCTTATTCAGGGAATGACTGATAATGGTTACCCGATAGAGTTTGCCGAACAGATATTTCGTCAAATTAGGGGTTTTGGCGAGTACGGTTTCCCTGAATCACATTCAGCCAGCTTTGCCTTGCTAGCTTACGCCTCTTCATGGTTTAAGTGCTATTACCCGGAAGTGTTTGTTTGTGCTTTATTAAATAGCCAACCGATGGGGTTTTATGCCCCTGGACAGTTGATTTACGATGCACGCCGACACGGAGTCAATATCCTACCTGCGGATATCCGACATAGTGATGAAGACAATCAGTTAGTCAAAACACTTGCAGAGCAGCCTGATAGCTCTCTTGATAAATACCCCAGCTGCTCTGCTAATAGTATCCCTGACAAACTTTCTGTTCGTTTAGGCCTGCGCCAAACTAAGGGACTATCTAAAAAATCCATGGCTCTAATTATTGAGTTGCGACGTAAGCTATATGAGCAGGGCAAACTAATTACTGCAGAGGATTTACAAAATCACCGCTTTCCACAGCATGATTTACGGGCACTAGCAGCGGCGAATGCCTTAAAAGAGATCAGCGGACATCGCCATCAGGCAGTATGGGACATAACCAAGCTAACAACCGGAGTTGGTGACGATTTGCTACAAAACAACTACAAAAAAGACGTCTCGCCGTTATTACGTAAGCCAAGTATTGGTGAAGAAGTGGTTAAAGATTATCAAAGTACAGGGTTTAGTTTGCAGTCTCACCCTTTGGCTTTATTACGAGAATCCTTCCAATCTCTCGGTTATTTGGATTCATCACAATGTTGGCAAGCAAGAGATGGGAGTTATGTTGGTTGTGCCGGTTTGGTTGTTGGTAGGCAGCGACCAGGTACTGCTTCCGGTGTGGTGTTTGTCTCACTAGAAGATGAATACGGCATTCTAAATGTAATTGTATGGCCTGCTATTGCTGAAAAATATCGCCAGGCATTGCTGTGTTCGCGTTTACTCTTAGTTAAAGGCCAACTGCAGGTCCAGCAAGGCGTATTGCATTTGATTGCCGGTTATCTGGCAGATTGCAGCCATTATCTAAATGATTTACCGGTAGTTTCACGAGACTTTCATTAGTATCGAACGGCGCATTAGTAGCGCCTCATCTACTGGTATTACACTTGACCAGAAAGCAGGCCTTACGGATAAGCTTCACAATCAGGCCTGCATAACGAAACCTGTTTATTTATTGGAGTTTCAAGTGATTTAAATAGTGTGTATAAAGAGCCAAATAGCTTTGACAGGACAGCGACCCATCTATATGATTCGCGCCCAAATAAAGCACTACCGAGACTCTATAATTGTTTCGCTATTAGAGCTTTAATTTAGAAGAATTTATTATATAAATTAGTGAGTTGTGGGTCTTCAATCGATTCATAACACGTTGAGAGAAATTGCCATGGCAGTACAAAAAAGTAAAAAATCAACTTCAAGACGCGGCATGCGCAGATCGCATGATGCTTTAGGCACGCCAACATTGTCTATAGATCCAACTACGGGTGAGCAACATTTGCGGCACCGAGTAACGGCAAGTGGCTACTATCGGGGCAAAAAAGTCGTAGAAGTTAAAGGCGAAGAGTAAAAAAGGCTCCTTCGAGTCTTTAACTCGCTAACCATGACAAACGCTATAGGCGGTTGTTGATCAAATGACCACCACAATTGCAGTTGATGCAATGAGTGGAGATCGTGGTACTGAAGTAACAGTACCCGCGTCACTTAGTATTTTACGGAAGGACAAAGCTCTCAAATTGCTGTTGGTCGGTGATGTTGAGAAAATAAAGGAAGAGTTAGGCGATTATTCTGATGTTGCTCAACGGGTCGAAATTCAGGCAGCTAGCGAAATAGTTGAAATGGATGAGCCACCAGCGCTCGCCCTAAAGAAAAAGAAAGATTCCTCCATGCGGGTAGCCATAGATATGGTTAAAGCAGAGCGTGCCCAAGCGGCGGTCAGTGCTGGTAATACCGGCGCCTTAATGGCAACTTCGCGTTTTGTATTAAAAATGATACCAGGCCTTAAGCGGCCAGCTATATGTGGTGAACTTCCCACGCTTAGTGGCCATGTCCGAATGCTCGACTTGGGAGCGAATGTCGAGTGTGGCCCAGACATGCTAAGACAATTTGCTATTATGGGGTCTGTATTAGCATCAGAAGTCGATGGAATTGAGGAGCCGAGTATTGGGCTATTGAATATCGGTGCCGAGGACATCAAAGGTAGTGAAGTGGTTAAGCAAGCGTCCAAGTTGATTGCAGACTCTGGGCTGAATTACCACGGATATGTAGAAGCCGATGAGATTTATTCTGGCCGTGTTGATGTGATTGTTTCTGATGGGTTTTCAGGCAATGTCTCACTAAAGACAAGTGAAGGCGTGGCAAAATTTATTATGGGTGTTATGCGCGAGGAGTTTGCGAAAAACCTAATCACTAAATTAGTTGCTCTAATTGCACTTCCAATTATGCGCGCAGCAGGTATGCGCATGGACCCTAGACGCTATAATGGTGCATCCTTGTTAGGATTAAGAGGCACAGTAGTGAAAAGTCACGGCGGTGCAGATGTGCTTGCCTTCGAATGTGCAATTACTGATGCAGCAAAACAAGCAAAAATGAGTGTCCCGGATCGTATAAGTGCCGCTGTTGAACGGCAATTGGAGTCGTTTGAGTCACAGACGTCGAGCTGACCTATCCATATTGGACAGTAGATTAGTCTATCAATTTTTTGTATGGCCATGAACGGATACAGGAAAAATTATCGTAATTATTCAATTAATACAATTATTTAACCAGTATATATAAAGTAAAAAATTATGAATTTTTCATTCGTTTTTCCCGGTCAAGGTTCGCAAAGTGTAGGAATGCTTGCTGATTTAGCTGCACAGTCCAAATTAGTTGACGATACGTTTTCCGAGGCATCTGAAGCGCTCGGTTTCGATTTGTGGGATTTAACTCAAAACGATCCCGAAGGGCAGTTATCACAAACTGAATATACCCAACCTGCGCTTCTAGCTTCAGGGGTTGCTGTATGGCGTGTTTGGTTAGCTGAGACAGGACTAAAGCCGTCATCTATGGCAGGCCATAGTTTGGGGGAGTTTACGGCATTGGCTTGTGCAGGTGCCTTGCCCTTTGTAGAAGCCGTTAAATTGGTGCGAGATAGAGGTAGCTTTATGCAACAAGCCGTCCCGCAAGGCGTAGGCAGTATGGCAGCAGTCATTGGTCTTGATGATGATAGTGTGCGAGCTGCATGCGATGAATACCGCGAGAAAGACGTATTACAGGCGGTAAACTATAATGCGCCGGGACAGGTTGTTGTTGCAGGCCATACTAGTGCAATTGGTCGCTTAGTGACTAATGCCAAGGCTGTTGGTGCCAAGCGCGTCTTACCATTACCGGTGAGCGTGCCTTCACACAGCGATCTTATGTTGCCTGCAGCTGAAATGTTAGCTGATCGGCTTAACGAGGTCGATGTATCAACCACTGATTTACCGGTTTATCACAATGTCGATTGTTCTATTGCTTCCAGCGCTGATTCAATTAAAGCAAAATTGGTAAAACAGCTTCATGCACCGGTTCATTGGGTAGGCTCAGTTCAGGCTATAAAAGCAACTGGAGTGAATACATTTGTTGAATCAGGCCCAGGGAAAGTGTTGGGCGGGCTTATTAAGAGGATTGATCGCGAGGCAGTCTCATTTAGTGTTGAAACACCGGAAATGATGCAAAAATGTGCGCAAGCGTTAACTTAAACTGATCGTGAAGCATACGTGCCAACAAAAATTAGTAGAGGAAATTAATGAGTGAGCAAGAACCAAAAGTTTGTCTAGTAACAGGGGCTTCGCGCGGAATTGGCAAAGCAATAGCGGCCGGATTAGGAAAAGCAGGTTTTATTGTTGTTGGCACAGCAACCAGTGACTCGGGAGCTAATGCAATTACCAAGTATTTAAAAGAGGCGGGCATTTCTGGCCGTGGCGAGGTTTTAAACGTTAATGACGCCGAGAATGTAAGTAGTTTATTTAGCGGAGTTACCGAAGCTTATGGCGCTCCTTTAGTTCTAGTGAATAATGCAGGTATTACACGTGATAACTTGCTAATGCGGATGAAAGAAGACGAGTGGGACGATATTTTGAATACTAATTTAAAATCTGTATACCGCTTAAGTAAGGCTGCGCTGCGAGCAATGACCAAGGCTCGCTTTGGCCGCATCGTTAATATTACATCGGTAGTTGGGGTTTCTGGCAATGCAGGACAGGCAAATTACGCTGCAGCTAAGGCAGGAATTATCGGGTTCAGTAAATCGTTAGCTCAGGAGGTTGGGTCGCGCGGAATAACGGTTAACTCTGTGGCTCCAGGCTTTATTCAAACAGACATGACAGATAGCTTGTCCGATGATCAGAAGTCTGCGTTGGTTTCAAGTATCCCCGCGGGGAGATTGGGACAACCTGAAGATATCGCCAGTGCGGTCGTTTATTTGGCTGGTGAAGAAGCGTCGTATGTGAACGGAGTTACACTGCATGTCAATGGCGGCATGTATATGAACTAAACACGATGTATTAGGTTAAAGCAGTCCCATTGTTTGTACCTAAATCGATCAAGTTGTTAATCAAGTCTAATTATTGGCCATTAACCAACTTGGTTCTAATATAAAATAGAAAACTAAGGCTGGTAAAAATACGATTGTTAATTTGTGGTGCATCAGTACAATACGCCCCACATCGGGTGACTTGCCTGAGAATCGATTCGGATTCTTGGTAAATGATTACCTGGATTAGCTCAACTTTTGGAGGCTATTATACCCATGAGCAGTTTAGAAGAACGCGTACGTAAGATTGTTGTAGACCAACTAGGTGTTGGAGAAGACCAGGTTACGCTTAAGGCGTCTTTCGTGGACGATTTAGGTGCTGATTCACTGGATACAGTGGAGTTGGTGATGGCTCTTGAAGAAGAGTTTGATACTGAAATTCCAGATGAAAAGGCTGAAAAGATAACAACAGTTCAAGAGGCTGTTGATTACGTCACCGCTAATTCTTAATAGCTCTCCTTGCATAAGGAGAGTCGTAGATAAAAGGATTGGGTAACACCATTTCCTTAATCAATTATTAAAATACCGGTGTTAGCCGGTATTTTTTTGTCAGATAGTCTTGGTAGAATATCTAGGCATCTAATTGCATATGTCCGCTTACTGGATTGGGGCTATATACTAGTCGTTAAGTTCCGGTAGCTTTAGGTACTAATAATGAGCAAACGTCGTGTAGTAATTACGGGACTTGGGGTTATGTCCTCCGTAGGGTTGGATTTAGCCGAAAACCGCAAAAATATTTTTGCGGGAGTCAGCGGAATATCCACTATCTCATCTTTTGACCCTGAAGAGTTCTCCTGCAAGATTGCAGGCGAAATGGCTGACTTTGATGTAAACGATTACATGAGCGCCAAGGAAGCGCGCAAAATGGATCGATTTATGCAGCTTGGTTACATCACTTCACTGGCGGCAATGGACGATAGCGGTCTCGAAATCACCGATAGTAATTCAGATCGTGTAGGAGTTTATATTGGCTCCGGGATAGGCGGGCTTGGAACTATAGAGGCAACCACTGGATTGTTTAATGAAAGGGGACCTCGACGTGTTTCGCCGTTTTTTGTACCCAGTGCCATCATCAATATGATTTCTGGAAATGTTTCCATAGAAATTGGCGCACGTGGTCCAAACCTATCGATGGTAACTGCATGTACAAGTGGCACACATTCCATCGGAGAAGCCTCACGGTTAATTGAATACGGCGACGCTGACGTAATGATTGCAGGTGGCGCTGAGGCTGCAATTACTCAAACTGGCATTGCGGGCTTTGGTAACTCAAAAGCATTATCAACCCGAGAAGTCGATCCATTGAAGGCTAGTTGTCCGTGGGATGAGGCGCGTGATGGATTTATCATGGGCGAAGGTGCAGGGGTTCTTGTTTTAGAAGAGCTCGAGCACGCAAAAGCACGAGGTGCCCGAATTTATGCTGAGCTATCTGGGTTCGGGATGAGCGCAGATGCACATCACATGACATCTCCCCACCCGGACGGGGATGGAGCTGCTAGATGTATGGCTATGGCAATGAAGCATGCCGAGCTTAATCCAGCTGATATCGACTACATCAATGCACACGGCACATCGACACCACAAGGCGATGTAGCCGAGACTAAAGCCTTAAAAAGAGCGCTTGGTGAGGCTGCCAATTCTGTAGCTATTAGTAGTACGAAGTCTATGGTCGGACACTTGTTGGGCGCGGCAGGTGGCGTTGAAGCGGTTTATACCGCTCTGGCTATAAGCGATCAGATAGCACCGCCTACAATTAACTTGCATAATCCGTCGCCTGAATGTGATCTCGACTATGTACCAAACGTTGCGCGTGATATGCGCATAAGGGCGGCGTTAAGTAATTCCTTTGGTTTTGGTGGCACAAACGGCACACTTGCCTTTAAAGCCTACACATAAAGTTTATTTTATCGGCTGAGCATAAACTTCATAATGAAGAGAGTTCCGGTAAAGAAGCGTTTAACTCGCTCACAAACCAAGTTTAAGGATACGGTTTCACGAGGAGCCGTTCCAGCGTCTGATCGTGGTTTTTTATACGGTGACGGCCTCTTTGAGACCATTGCGATTCAATCAGGATACCCTTTATTACTTCCCGCACATATAAATCGTCTTGCTGAAGGCTGTCAAAGACTTGATATACCTATTGATGAGGCAATGGTTCGAAAGAGTGTCCTCGAGTCCTCTGCAAATATTGATTTAGGCATCCTGCGCGTATCGCTAACTCGTGGTGAAGGAGGGGAGGGCTATAAACCACCTGAAATAGTTCATCCAAATATTGTTATTTCAACGCGACCATGGCCCCACAGACCTTCCAGGTTTGCGGAAGAAGGTATAGAAACAGGGATTTCCGAAGTAAACTTGTCTCGCCAACCGCTACTCGCTGGGCTGAAGCACATGAATCGACTCGAGCAGGTTATGGCTCGTAAACATTGTCCGGCAACATGGCCAGAAGTGATTATGACTAGCAACAGCAATGAGGTCATTGAGGGAAGCCAATCAAATATTTTTCTATTAGGTGATAAAGACGAGCTAATTACTCCCGATTTATCATACTGTGGTGTCGCCGGCGTGATTCGAGAGGCCGTTATTAATTTAGCCAATGATGAAGGCCGCCCGGCGGTAATCCGCGATATTCGATTTAGTGAATTATTTTCAGCTAAAGAGCTATTTTTTACTAATAGCGTTATTGGTGTGTGGCCGGTACGAAAGTTAGAAGGAAAAACATTTGAGATCAATACTGCACTTGAAATACATGCTAAGTTGAAGCGCTTAGGCGCAGTGGTCAATGCGTAGACTGCTTTACCTTCTATCGCTTTCAGCGGTCCTCTCGTGTGCCACAGGCGCATATTACGCCCAGAATTTACTGAATCAGACGCTGTTCAACGAAGAATCATCTTATGTCATCAAGCCAGGCACATCAGTTAAACAAATAGCCTCTAGAATTAGTCCTTCCGGATTAGGCTTGGTAAGTTCGTTCAACCAGATAATTGTGGAGGTTTACGGTCGTTGGGCAACACGTAATGACGCCATTAAAGCCGGCGAGTTCATGATTGCAGAGGGAGCTAACACCAAAATATTTTTCGAAACGTTAATTTCCGGAAAAGTTATCGAGTATACGATGACAATACCTGAAGGCTGGACGTTTCAAGAAATGCTAGACAAGCTTGCAAGTCTAGAGCGCATTACTCACCCATCAGATGGCTATCAATTGGGCAATCTAGCTAATAGTCTCGGAATAGAAACAGATACACCATTTGAAGGCTTGTTTTTTCCAGACACATACTCTTACACTGATGGTGTCGTAGGGATGGAAATATTACGACAGGCTTACAAGACAATGGAAACACAACTTGCCGACTCATGGGCCGGAAGAGCATCGTCAGCATTGCAAATAAAAACGCCATACGAGGCGCTGATTCTCGCTTCCATTATCGAAAAAGAAACTGGAGTTGACGGTGAACGAGGAAAAATTTCGGGTGTTTTTCATAATCGCTTGCGAATCGGGATGATGCTACAAACTGATCCGACGGTTATCTATGGTTTAGGCGAAAGGTTTGACGGCAATCTGCGTCGTGTCGATCTTGAAACAGATACGCCTTATAACACCTATACTCGATATGGATTGCCGCCGAGTCCGATCGCATTGCCAGGCAGATTATCTCTTGATGCAGCGGTAAATCCGGAGACTACTTCTGCTCTTTACTTTGTGGCCGATGGGCAGGGGGGTCATACATTTTCTGACACTCTTGAGCAACATAATCAAGCGGTTGCTGAATATCTTCGAATATTACGCCGAGCAGGGTAGGAACGGAAGTTATCGCGATTGTTTCGCAAGGCTATGACAACACCAACTGCCCAGAGGCCTCGCAAAGAAGCACAAACAAAGCCGTTTACGGCCTAATACGATTGCTAAAGAGTTAAGATAAGATGAACCAAACTCACGGAATATTCATAAGCGTCGAAGGGTCCGACGGCGCTGGGAAAGGGAGCAATATAGAGGTTGTTCGAGAATGGTTTGAGTCTCATTCACGTGAAGTTGTTTTAACTCGTGAACCGGGTGGGACACCTTTAGGAGAAAAATTACGTTGTTTGCTGCTTGATAACGACTCCGCGTCGGTTTCACCAATGGCTGAACTATTACTCATGTTTGCAGCACGTGCTCAGCACATTGAAGATGTCATTCAGCCGGCGCTATCCGAGGGTAGGGTAGTGATATCAGATCGCTTTACAGATGCATCGTTTGCATACCAGAGCGGGGGTCGTGGACTCGAGATCAACCAAGTTGAACAATTAAAAAAATTGGTTCAAAAAGAACTGCAACCAGATCTCACCTTGCTGCTTGATGTCCCCGTCGATGTTGGCCTTGCTCGTGTTGTAAATCGAGGAGAATCCGATAGGTTCGATGCTGAATCACTCGATTTTAGAACACGAGTACGCGAAAGTTATTTGCAGCTCGCTAAAAATGAACCTGATCGAATTGTTATTATTAACGCTGACCGAATCTTAAAGTCGGTGCAGCAGGAAATAGTGGTAGCTCTAGAAACGAGGTTTTTAGATTTGGTCAGTAAATAACAGGCACCCGATTTTAGATTCTAAACCTAGTAGATTGTCGTAATTATCAATATCATCAACAGCACCTATGCAGTGAAAACTTGGTTACCTTAAATATGCCTCCGCACACCGAAATTCACCCTTGGAATAGACTAGTTTGGGAGAATTTGGTTGCTAAGTCTGAATCGGGAAGAAAAGCGCACGCTTTTTTGTTGTGTGGACCCAAAGGCCTTGGGAAATCATTGCTAGCCGAAGCTTACGCGTATTTTGTATTGGTCGATAACGATCAAGAGCAGGACTCTTCTGCCGCTTCAGATTTATTTGTTGCTGGTACGCACCCAGATTTGCATGTTCTGATGAGTGAGGCATCCGTTGACGATGAGGCCGATTCATTATTTGCTAAATTTGCTGCTAGATATATGGAGGTGCGGGGTACGCGAAAACCAAAGCAAGTCATCTCCGTTGCTCAGGTGCGTATGCTTGGGCAGTCAATCATATCAACGACTGCCAAGCAAGGATCGCGAGTTGTAATTTTACCTGATGCTAGTGCGATGAACGCGAACGCAGCTAATTCGCTTTTAAAAAGTCTGGAAGAGCCGCCTGGTGATACGGTATTTTTGTTAATTAGTGATAAACCAGAAAGCTTGCCCGCGACCATTAGGAGCCGATGCACGTCTATATATTTTAAAACTCCTAACAGTGAAATCTCACAAAACTGGTTGCGTGAGGCGGTTACGTCAGAGGTAGGGCAACCCGAAATTGAGAATGTCGAAGAGTTATTGGCATTTGCTGGGGGGGCACCACTTCTCGCTTTAATGCTCCATCAATCAGGAGATCGCGATCGACACTCGAAGCTACTGCGCCAATTATGCGACGTACTTGTTGGTAAGATGACACCCCTTAGTGCAGCAAAGCTATGGCATAAAGAAGCTCCGGAGCTAATCATTCAGCTTACACAGCGGTTGTTTTCGGACTTAATACGTTGCCGGGTTAGTGAACATGCTGAACCGGCTTTTTATAGAGCGCAGAAGCAATGGTTGCACCGTCAGGGAAAACGACTAAACTCGCAAAAGCTATTTTTGATGTGGCATCAAACTCAGAAAGCAGCTCAACTAATGGCGGGCACAAGTGACCAGTTATTGATCATAGAATCGCTCGCGTTTGATCTGGCGAATGCTGGAAAAATCAACTGAAAATCAACGAAATGGCTGATACAGAATCTCAACAAAACTCAGGATCTAGACCCGCGGTTATATCATTACGTATTAAGGATGATCAGGCCTTGTATATGGCCTATATGCCATTCATCGCAGGCGGCGGATTATTTGTTCCCAGCACGAAGGACTATAGCTTAGGTGATGAAGTATATTTGTTGGTAAAACTCTTGGATGACTCCGATAAGCTTCCCATAGCGGGCAAAGTTGTATGGATTACACCCGCTGGAGCCACAGGGAATAGACAGCAGGGCGTAGGAGTACAGTTTACTGGTGATAATAAGGATTCGATTCGAAACTTGATAGAAACGCGCCTTACGGGGCAATTAACCTCTAAAAAGCCTACCCATACCATGTAAAAAGTACCCAATAGCGGGGTTTTACACCTAAATTCTACATAATTAGGTATTTCAGATGAAACTGGTCGATTCTCACTGCCACATTAATTTCCCTGATCTGGCAGAAAATGAACATGCAGTATTAGAAAACGCGAGGCTTAACGGTGTCGGGCACATGCTTTGCGTCAGCGTAAATCTAGAAGATTTTCCTCAGGTTCTTAGTTTTGCCGAACGCCATAAGCACATCTTTGCATCGGTTGGCATCCACCCAAATGAACCTAAATCAGACGTTGTTAGTGTTGATCAGCTTATCAAACTAGCTAGTCATAAGCGCATTGTCGCAATTGGTGAAACAGGATTGGACTATTTTCGGTCAGAGGGAGACTTGAAATGGCAGCACGAAAGGTTCACCACGCATATAGAAGCGGGTAAAGAAACTGGTAAACCTCTGATAATTCACACACGAGATGCGGCCTCAGACACAATGAAAATTCTTAAGGAAAGTAACGCTTCTGACTGCGGTGGCGTTATGCATTGTTTTTCAGAAGACTGGGACGTAGCAAAAAAAGCTCTAGATATTGGTTTTTATATATCCATGTCAGGGATAGTGACATTCAAGAACGCCACAAAAGTAAAAGAAGTTGCCGAACGTACGCCGTTAGATAAATTATTGGTTGAAACTGACGCTCCATTTTTGGCGCCAGTACCGTTTCGAGGAAAAACTAATGAGCCTGCTTACGTTAAACACACAGCCGAATATATTGCCGAACTTAGAGGGATCAGCTTTAACGAGCTTGCTGAGGCCACGACAGAAAACTTTTTCAGATTATTTTCTCACGCAGAGCCCGTAGCGGGCTAGTAGAAAGGGTTCGACTGGTAGAAATCACGATATGTA
>ERZ887942.2219-NODE-2219-length-12238-cov-4.830419_pt1 | contig 12238 bp, 7 predicted proteins | sample MGYA00521099_ERZ887942 | MGnify/ENA primary metagenome ERZ887942 (study PRJEB32303, sample SAMEA104408605) | aquatic metagenome | biome: Brackish water; feature: Pelagic; material: water | place: Baltic Sea | collected 2014-06-07T06:48:00 | depth 16,251 m ... | reverse complement strand
AACTCCGCGCCTATTGCGAGTCGGGCACGCCGGCCACGCCGGGCGGGCCGCCGGCATCCGCCGACGGGTGAACGTCGCGGACGGACGGTGACGAGGAGACCGGGGATGGCAAGTCCGCCGATTGATCGCCATCAAGATCCAACCAAAACCAGTCAAATGGCTACCATTCATCGTAACCCACAAGAACCACCGGAAGCCCTGAAATGACCATGATGCGACTGATCGCACGCGCTCCCACCATGTCGGCCATGCTCTTTCTCGTGGCATGGCTTTTCACGACGACTGCTTGGTCATCCGCCGAAGAACCCGAAAAGCCAAAGTGGCAGCGCGGCAACACCCATACCCACACGCTCTGGAGTGACGGTGATGCCCCGCCGGAAACGGCCATCGCGTGGTACGTCGACCATGGCTACGACTTTCTGGTCCTCAGTGACCACAACATCCTGCAGAACGGCGAGCGGTGGTTTGATGTTTCCGACGATGGCCGGCTGACGCCGGCCAAAGTCGAAGCGGTCGAAACTCGTTTTGGGGCGGACTTTCCCGAGACGCGAGACCTTGAAGGCCAATCGCAAATGCGACTCCGAAGGCTCGATGAACTCAAAACCATGTTCGATCGACCGGGGGAGTTCGTCCTGATCCCCGGCGAAGAGGTCACCTCCTCGCACCGGCTGGCTCAGATTCACATCAACGCGATCAACGTCGACGAAGTGATCCCTCCGCAGAAATCCGACTCCGTTCAAAGCACGATTCAGGCGAACCTTGACGCGATCATCGCCTGGGGCGCCGCCAATGACCGCCCGGTGTTTGCCCATCTCAACCATCCGAACTTCCGAAAGTCGCTCAGCGCTTCCAACCTCGCCGACATGAAAGGCGAGCGGTTCTTCGAGGTCTACAACGGTCATCGCAGCGTCGAAAACGAACGCATTGGAAATCGACCGTCCACGGAGGAGATGTGGGATCTCGCCCTGATCGCCCGCCTCGCACGAGGCGCGGGTGATGGCGGCCTGCTCTACGGAATCGCCACCGACGACGCCCACGACCACTATCAAGCCGATGCGGTCTCCGTCCCCGGACGCGGCTGGGTCATGGTTCGCACCCCGGATGCCGACGCCGACGAGATCGTCAATGCGATGCGGGCAGGGAACTTTTACGCATCGAGCGGCGTCGAGCTCCCCGACGTTCGAGCGGACCACCGACGCTATGCCATCGACATCGCTGCCGAGCCAGGGGTCACTTACTTCACGGAGTTCATCGGCGCCAAGGTTCAAGATGGCGACGTGGCGCCGACCGCCACCGTCCTCGCGGGTACCAATACCAATCCGGCGGTCTACGAGTTTCAAGGTGACGAACTCTACGTCCGAGCGCGGGTGACCAGCTCGCGACTGCATCCGCGGCCCTATCAGAAGGGTGATCCAGAGATGGCTTGGACGCAGCCGGTTCTCGGCCAGGGCGGCGCTAAACTCAAGAAACCGAGCACAATGGTGCCAAACTGATGCTGCCGATGATCGCCAGACCACCATTTCAGAAGATTCATTCGATTCGAGAAAGGGTCGAGTGATGCCAGATTTTGCTAACTTTTTCAAACAATGCCCTTGAATCCCAAAAAAATCGAATCTGCGACGGCCCGTTGGCGTCAGACTCTCGAACAGGTCGGCCAGGACCTTATCTTTTTCGCGGTGCTGGTCGGGATCATGCAAGTGACCCGCCTGGCACTCTTCTGGGCTTTCCAGTCCCGGCTGGAAGAGACCACCGGCGTGCTGCAAGTCTTTAGGGCCGCCTTCCGTGGTCTCCAATACGACGTGTCGGTCGCGACCTACTTCAGTCTTCCTTGCTTGGCGATGACTTTCCTGTGTCTGTTCGGAAATGCCCGAAATGCCGCCATCAGAGTTCGAAGTGTCTGGTCGACCATCGTGATTCCAGTGTTGATCCTGGCCGGGATCATCGACGGGATCTACGTCGGCGAATTCCACCAGCAGTTCAACCACTTCATGTTCGGCGCCGGAGAAGGATATCTCGGCCCCGTCCTTCAGACCTCCTGGAGCGAATACCACCTCGGTCCCTTCCTCCTGCTCTTCGCGTTCCTGTCCATCGTCACTCTCTACGGATTCAATCGACTTTGTCGACGCGAGTGGCACCTGCGATCACGCATTCTTTCCAAGACCCAAATTCCGGCGATCCGCATCACCTGCATGGTCTGTTTCGGCGGCCTGCTCTTTCTGGCGGCACGTGGCTCCGTCGATCGCCGCCCGATTCAGATGAAGGATGCTGATACGACGGCGGATCCGGTGATGAACAGCCTCGTTCCAAACGCACCGTTCGCCTTGAAAAACGCCATCAGCATCCATCTGAAAATGAAATCTTCCCGTGGACTCACCCACTTCCTCGGCGACTCCACGCTCCGTGACGCCGCATCCGAATTCCGTGGAACACTGGTCGCCTCCGTGGACGAAGCCACACGGAAGGCCACCTCGGGCCCTAAGATCCCACGGCCTTCACACATCTTTTTCATCGTGATGGAGAGCGCCGATGGTTGGGCGATGAGAGATGAATTCGCCGGAATGCACGTGGCGGACGAGATGCGAAAGATCGCCAGCGACGGGATCTCCGCGTCCTACTTCGGTGCTTCGGGACCGGGCTCCATCGAGTCCATCGCAAGCCTGCTCACCGGCCACCCGGACGTCGGTGTCTCCACCAACTTCCGCTTGAACAGCCGCCAGCCCTTCGCCACTTCTCTCGCACCGCAGATGACGGCCATCGGTTACGAACCGCGCTTTTACAAAGGCAGTTTTCTGACCTTTCAGCGATATGGCGAGTTCGCACAAGAGCAGGGATTCACCAGCGTGACCGGCGCCTCCCTCATCAGCGAGGCGATGAGCGCCCCAATGAATGAATGGGGCGTCGACGACGACGTCCTCTTCCGCAGCGTCGAGGCCGATGTCCCCGAAGTTCCAACCTTCAACTTCATCGTCTCGACCACGTATCACCCGCCCTATGACCTCGACGTATTCGAGATGGGATATCCCGTCACCTCGCCGCCCACTGACCTTGGGATGCCTTGCTCCACCTGCACTCCAAAGTTTCTCGAGACGATCGGGCACGCATGGTTCGCGGATCGCGCTCTGGGCGAATTTGTTACCAGAACCTTGAAATCGCATCCCAAGGCGCTCTTCCTCATCACTGCTGACCACCCGTCAAGACGCTTCGTCAACGAGCGACCGAGCTTCGAATTGAAGACCGAAATCCCACTCATCATGTTCGGCCCCGAAGTACTGGAAGGATTCGATCCCGAGTCCTTCTTTGGTTCGCATCTCGACATCGCCCCGACATTGATCGAGTTGATCGCTCCGAAGGGACACCGCTACAACTCGTTTGGACGCGACATGTTCGCCACTGAGGAATCCCCGTTCTCGATCGCCGCCAGTGGCTTGATGGGCGATGGATACATGGTCAGCCACGACGGACGTCAAGGGTTCAGATGGGACGGCGATGGAACTGATCCTACATTGACCCAGGAGATGGCGGCCTGGGCACGGTCCGTACAATCGCTCGCCTGGTGGAGAATCATGCGAAAAAGTGAGTTTCCACAGAGCGATTCCCCTGACGCCGCACCGACCCCTGCCCCCTGAACCGTCACGGACAATCCCTCGGCGCCGTCGCGTGAGTCAACAACGGGTGGAAGCGTCCGCCCAGTGGCGTACCGATTCCCAGCGGCGGCTGCCCGGCGAGCAATGGCTCCTCCGACATCGAACGCACGCCGTCTCGAACCACGTTGAGCACGGCCGCGCGTCGTGGACGATCGGTCCGGTTCGGGCCTGATCCGTGCATGAGCATCGGATGATGAAACGTGCATTCGCCGGCCCTCAACTCAATGGCGACCGGTTTCTTCATCGCCGCTCGTTGTTGGTCATCGAGCACGTCGCCGACCGCATCCATGTCACCGACCAGGCCGGTCTTGGGGAGCAGGCTCCATCGATGGCTGCCGGGGATGTACTGAAGACAGCCGTTGTCGATCGTGGCGTCATCCAACGCGATCCAACAGGTCAGATGCCCGAGTGGCTTGGTTCTGGTCCAGTACGAGTAATCTTGATGCCACGCGACGTTACCCCCGTGCCGAGCGGGCTTAGAAAAAATCTGGTCATGCCAAAATCGGACGTCGCCTTCCAGAAGTTGTCGTGCTGGCCCGATGAACGCCGAGTGCCAAAGAAGGTCGTGAAACCCGGACGAGATTCGCCAGGCACCAAGCGCATGGAACACCACGGCGTTGGGGTCATCATTTTCATTGACGTGATACTCGTGCCAGAGTTCGCGGCCCTCGTGCTCGGGCTTCATCAAGACTTCCAGTTCGGCTCGCAGCTGCGCGATCTGACCAGCATCCAAGATCCTGATGCCCGCGACATAACCATGAGTCTCAAAATGTCCGAGCTGTTCCGCCGTGAGCTCAGAAACAGACTCGCCAGCGGGATCGGCGCCGTCGAGCAAGGCGCCGACCGGTTCGTGCCGATGAGAGAGATCCGACATGTGAGGGTCCTTCCATCGATGCGTGGGATCAGCCAGGAATCATCGGACGCTCGATGACTTCATCGAGACTACCAAGACCCACCGAAATTCGTCCGGTCGACCATGGACCCCTCGCACACGATGACGCCGACTCCGTGAAGGAGGCGGCGTCATCGATTGAGTGGTCTTGATTCAAGACGCGATCATTCCGAAGACCACCTCGCTCAGTCGCAGAGACCCCACGCCGCCAACATGAGGCCGATGTCGGCACCATTGGTCGTGCCATCACCGTTGAGGTCGGCGGGGCCGGGCTCGCCCCACAATGCGAGAAGGAGACCGGCGTCGGCGCCGTCGACCATGCCGTCACCATTCAGATCAGCAGGACAAGGAACTTCGGGGTACAACTCGATGTGCAACCCTGGCTCCAGATCCTTGCCAACAAAGCCGACGAAATCAGGCTCGTATCGTTCCGCCCGAAACAGCGTGCCCGTCACCCCACCGCCAGGCCCACCCCCACCACCTGAGGGTGCATCCTCGCCTTGAGTCATCGGACCGTCCATGTCCAGCGGCACGATGTACCGCCAGATTTCGGTGCCGTTGGGGTCGACCTCGAATACCAAACCACGTGCCCCGGAACAGATCAACGTGTTGCCGTTACGTTGACGTTGAGCACCCGAGATAAAACTGGAATAGAAGCTCGAGGGATCGGGCGCGACGTACGACCAATCGGGTTTCGCCGGAAGAAAAGGAGCTGACTCCCCAATGCTGTAGGTGCCGTCACGAAGAATCGGCGGGACAATCTCCTCGATCGACGAATACGCAACACCCCCGGGACGCCCGTTGCCATTATTGAAGATGGTAAAGCCGGGATATCCAGGCATACCGGGTTCGATCCATTTGGGATCGTGTTGGCCGAAGAATTGCCGATCTTCGGTTGAGCCTCTGCGGTACGCGGCCGGGTTACCCCAACGGTACATCAAATCACCCGCCGGTCCCGCCGCTTCCTCGGTGGTCGTGTTGTGATCAATGATCCAGATCTCACTGAAGGATCGTGAACTGATCATGATTTGATCGAGTTCGGCGTTGTAATCAAGACCGTTGCAGTGCATCCAGTCCGAAGCATTCCCGCTCCGGTAGTTGACGTCAATACGCTTCGGGTATCTCGCCGGATCACCGTAATTCGGAGAAGCCGGATTCTCGTACTGAACCAAATGATCCCACGCGTGCCATTCCCACACGATGGTTCCGCCAGAGTTTCCGGTGGGCTGGACTTCGATGATCTTGTCGGGCCAGAGCGACGCTCCGAAAGTCCCGGGAATCCGGCCGGCCGCAGTGGCTTCGGCAGCGGTTTTCAACTCCCAAGCGATACAGAGGATGTTCCCATTCGGAAGTAATTCAACATCATGGTGGAGTCGATATGAACTGCTGATGTGGGAATAACTCCACTCCAGTTCATCGTCCCAGCTTCGCCGCTCGATCTGACCACCAGCGCCGCCCGCATTGATGACGCTCCCACCACCTGGATTCATGGTCCGGATCAAGCCTCCTTCGTCGGTGAGGTAGACGGAGTTTCCGGGACGAAACGAACTCGTCCAGTGATTCACAACCCGACCGTTGGAATCCATGAGATAGGTATTGGTATTGGCCGTGAGGGGTGCGAAGAGCCAATACCCAGGCTGCGTGCCTCCGTCATCTCGAACCACGCCGACGGTGTTGCCATTCTGGGCAACGACCGGGAGGGCCATGGAAGCCGCCAAGAATGAGGTGGCCAGCGTTGTGTTCAGATTCATGATGACTCTCTTAGTGTTATTTCTGAATTGAGACGTCTGCTTCACGGGGCCTCGCAGAGACCCCACGCCGCCAACATGAGGCCGATGTCGGCACCATTGGTCGTGCCATCACCGTTGAGATCTCCGGCTCCAGGTTCTCCCCACAATGCGAGGAGGAGACCGGCGTCGGCGCCGTCGACCATGCCGTCATCATTGAGGTCCGCCGGGCAGGAATCCTTGGGATACAACTCGATGGGTTGGCCCGGGGTCATGTCCCGTCCCTTGAAGCCTTGATAGTCGGGGGCGTACTTGAAGCAGGCGAAGACATTCTGAAGACCACTTGGATCATCACCCTGACTGAGGATGCCGGCTGGTCCCGAAGGATTGACATAGAGCCAGGCCTGTTCACCGCCGGGCGTGATCTCACTGAAGAAACCACCCAGTGCACTCGCCCCGCTGTTGCGTCCCTTGCATATCAGCGTGTTTCCGTTGGGCAATCGCTGAGCGCCGGAGAGTCCGCTGCTGTAGAAACCCCCCGGCGGATCGCCGGTGAAAAGGATCTCGGCGGTACTCGGACCGTATGCCTGCCCCGGCTCGATGTCGAACGTCCCTTTCCGATTGAGAGGGAGCGTCAACTCCTCGACCGTCGAATACGCGCCGTCGGGACGACCGTTGCCGTTATTAAAGACGATGAGATTCCCTGCCCCGGGAAGTCCCGCTGGAATGAACTCCACGCCATGATTGAAGAAGAACTGCTGATCTTCGACGCCGCCTCGGCCATACGCTCGGGGGTTACCCCACCGGTACATCAGGTCGCCAGCGGGCCCGGCGGCTTCTTCGGTCGTCGTGCGATGGCTGATGATCCAAGCCTCACTGAGGAATGGCGTACTGATGACGATCTGTCGAAGGTCAGGGTTGTAGTCAATGCTATTCGCATGAATCCAATCGGCGTTGCCATTGCGGAAGAAGTTGATGTCAATCTTCCCGGGGTGGTCGGCCACCACGCCGTAATTTTCCTTGGTCGGATCGAAGTCCTGAATCAGATGGTCCCAGACATGCCACTCCCAGACGATGTTGCCGCCGGTGAGCCCGTCGGGCTCAACCTCGATGATGTGCAACGGCCAGAGCGATCCCTGTGAAATCGAGGCGGGATCGCGTCCTGCTTCGATCGCTTCCGCTTCGGTCTTGTACTCCCAAGCGATCATCAGAACGTTCGAACTCTCGGGAATCGGACAAATGTCGTGGTGAAGCCGGACTTCAGTCGTGTTGTACGAGAAGTCCCAGGTGAGTTCGCCGTCCCAGTCGTACCGCTTCACGTTCGAGCCATCACCACCGCCGATCATCACGCTTCCGTCTGCCGGCCCCTGGTCCGAGCAGCGGAGCAGGCTCCCGTCCTTGAGCAGGTAGACGGCGTTCCCAACCGGAAAGGTGTCGGAAGTCCACGAGTTCACCAGACGCCCGTCGTTGTCGATGAGATAGGTTGGAGTCGAGTTCAGGGGACTGAAGAGCGTGTATCCCGGGGCGGCGTCCGGACCCATCTCAATCAGACCGACGGTCGGCCCGTCGCCAGCCGCAGCGACTCCAGCGACCGAGAATGTGAGAAGCCCCGCAAAGAAAACACGACGATCTTGAATCCACATCAAACAAAACTCCACTCTTGAATCTGATTATTGAACACCGACACAAGCCGGTTAATGTTCACCTTTCAGCCGAATCCATCGAGCCTCATTCACGTCAGCTTCGATGAATTTTTCAGTACCTCAACCTCGGACCCAAAGACCGGCTCCATGGGGACCATTTTGAGACCCCCTATGGGCATAAAGACTCTTGGCACATTGCCGATCGCTCGCCCGTGCCGATTCGAAATCAGATCTCGAACCACTTTTGTCGTCCGAGTCGTCTATTCATCGTCTTTCTCTCGCCGCGATTTCTAAGCGATTGACCATCTGAAACCAGAGCCCATCTTTGTTTTTGACGGCTTAAAATTCGCCGGGTTCCGTGATATCTAGATATCTACTGCTGTTCAGATGTTCTTTTCTTTCGCCTCTCGAAAAACGGACGTGGCTTCGAGCCATAGTGACACCGCCCCACGTGTTGCGGCGGACTTTCTTCGCAGCCGATAGAGTGATAACCATTCATGAATGATCGACCAAAATCATCTTCCAGCTCGTCCCCGCTTCCAACCCTCGAGGCGATTACAAAATCGATCAATGCCGGCGATCTGCAACTGGCGATGGACGATCTTGACCAGCTCGAGGCGAGTCGCGTCGGCGGTTCGGAGGTGCCGAAACTAAAAAGCCAGGTGGCGGCAAGGCTTGATGAGCCGATCGCCGCGATCGAAATGCTCGACCTGGCCATGGATCAGGCATCCCCCGACGACAGCGATTTGATCAACCGCGCGCAGTACTGCCATGTTGCGGGACGACTTGAAGAAGCACTGACCACCCTTGGCCTCATTCCTCGCAAGACCACCCCACAGGTCGCGGCCGCCGCGGCACATCTCAAAGCTCGATGCCTGACGCGACTTCGGCGACCCAAGGAAGCCGAAGCAGCCCTGCGAGATCTCGCCGCCATCGAAGGACGCTCGCCGAGAATCGAATGGCTTCGTTCAGAAATCGATCAGTCCACCGGTGATTTCGCATCCTCAAAAAAGCGACTTGAGAGCGCCATCGTCATACGCGGTCTCCCCGCCTCACTGGTTCGACCGATGGCCTTTGACCTCGCCAAGGCCTGTGACCGCCAGGGGGACTTCGATGGTGCCTTTCGATTTGCGAGCGAAGGAAACCGACTGACCAAAACGGCATTCGATGCCGATCGTTATCGATCAGAAACCGATCGCATGATCGAATTCTTCGACGCTTCACGCCTGGCCACGCTTCCGCGATCCTCCAGGGTTGAAGACACCCCGGTATTCGTCATCGGAATGCCTCGAAGCGGCACCTCGCTCGTCGAACAGATCATCGCGACCCATCCGAACGGGGGCGGCATCGGCGAACAACGAATGCCTCTCAATCTCGCCGCCCGCATCGCACACCGTCATGGCACCGCGTTTCCGCAGTGCCTAGAAGGCATCGGACTCGACGAGCTTGATGACGCCGCGGATACATATCTCGCGATGCAGGCGAGTTTCAAACAGGACGCGGACCGGATCGTGAATAAAGCCCTCGGGCTCGATCGCGTTCTTGGCTTGCTGCCCCTGATGCTGCCCGGCTGCCGAATCGTCCACGTGACCAGAGACCCGCTCGATAACGTTCTTTCAATGTTCTTACATTCCCTCCGGGGGGATTCGCTCGCCTGGGCGTGCGATCTCGACGATCTCGTCGTTGCCCGCCAAGAGCATGATCGCCTGATGGATCACTTCAGTTCCATCCTCCCCGTTCCCTTCCACCAAGTGCGGTACGAGGACCTCGTGAATCAGCAGGAAAAAGTCACCGAAGACCTGCTGCATTTCCTCCGGCTCGACCCCGATCCGGGCTGCCTGAATTTTCATCTCACCCGGCGCAACGTCATGACGCCATCCCATGACCAGATCGACAAGCCCATGAATCCGGCCGCGATCGGACGCTGGCGGAACTACGAGCGTCATCTGGGCCCCGCGATCAAGGCGTTCGCAACCCACGATTGAGTATCTCTGCGGACTCAGTCGGGCCGCCGACCGAAATGAAGCCCCCGTCCGGAGAGACCGGGTTCGACGAACGACCAATCGAGCCCCGCGGCCCGAATCGCACTGCCGATCTCCGCTTGAGTGAAGAGCCCGATTCGGTGCGACTCGTGAACATGACGCACGCCATCTGCGTCGGCGATGAGGTACTGAAATTCCAACTGTAAACAACGACCCTCGACCCGTGGCACATCCATCCGAGCGATCTTGATCTCCGGTCGATCGACAAAGATGGCCCAAGGCCGCCCAAGTTCGACGACGCCGGGTTCTAAGAAGGGTTCGATCGCAAGCACCCCACCGGGACGAAGGCATCGAGCCATCGCCCGGACGGCTTCGGAGAGCGACTGAACATCGTGCATGTAGGCAATGGATGAGAAGAGACAGCTCACCGCATCGAACGGCGCCCCCAGTCCTCCCGGATCAAGGGTTCGCATGTCACCCTCGACCAACACCACGTCAGGGCAGCGTTCGGCCGCTCGCTCCAGCATCCTCGGATCAAGATCGACGCCGACGCGATCGAAGTCATCGAGCAATGCAAGGTGACGTCCGGTGCCGCACGCAACGTCGAGTAACCGAGGCCGCCCTGCTGGGCCCTCTCGGGGAACACCCCGGGCGTGCAGCATCTGGCGAAAGGTCGCCGCTTCGACCTCGTAGTCCTTGCCCTGGGCGTCGTAGACCAGGTCATACCAGTCTTGTGATTTGGTGAACACGGCCACCTCCGTTCTCGGAATCGCTCGCCATCCCACCCTACCACCAACTCGAGAATTGCTCTCGACCGCCCGACGAAAACGGGGCCCCCCGGCATCGAGAGGCCCCGCAGTTGATTTGCACGGATTGAACCGTCGTTGACGGGCCCCTTGATCAGGGCTCGTCCTCGCAGGTCTGGTTCCACAAGGCCAGCATGAGTCCGAGGTCCGCGGCGTCGACGATGCCATCAAGGTTCAGATCCGCGGTGGTCTGTGGTCCCGCCGGTCCCCACTGAACGAGCAGAATGCCGAAGTCCTTGCCGTTGACCACCAGGTCGCCGTTGAGATCCGCAAAGCACGATCCGTCGGCACATTCATCTGGGATACCGTTTCCGTCGAGGTCCTCGGAATCTCCGAGATAGATGTCGATCGAGTCATCCACGAGGTTTTCGTTGCAGTCCGTGAATTCGATCTGGATTGCGTAGACGACGCCGGAGAGAATGCCGGAGTCATCCGCTTGCGGTGCGCCGGCGAAGACGATGTTGCCGACAATCGCGGCTGATTCGCCGAAACGATCTCCCGCCCGAAGCCCGACCGGCTGAATGAACTGTTGCCAATCCCAGTCCGCACCATCTCGCTCGTAGATGAAGACCGAACCAATCAGGTCGACCGCACCCTGGCTGCTGTCCGGCGCTCCAACCGCGATGTAATCTTCAGAGACCGCCACGGCGTATCCAAATCGATCACCGGGCATGCTTCCCGGCGAGGAAAGTTCCTCGACCGACTCAAAGTCGTTCGCCACGACTCGGTAGGCCACGGCGGCGCCTTCTGCCTCGGAGGCGTAGGGCGCGCCGATGACGGCATCTGCTCCATTCATCGCCATCGACCAGCCAAACTTCCCTTCCGGGTCACTGGATCCGAGATCAGATCGCCGCAACGCATCAGTTCCATCGAGGAAGACGTACGGGATCACTTTGCCTCGGCCCATGTCCGCTTCCGGCGCTCCGATCATCGCGTAGCGGACAGAGGACGCCGCCTCCGCACCCACCGCGACGCTCCAGCCCGCGAGGTCACCCGGATCATCACCCGAAAGGAACCCATCTTCGGCAGGAAGTTGCTCGAAGATCCCGCCAGTCAGTTGATAGACATAGACGGCGCCCGTCTCGTCGTTCTGATCAACATCGACGTCACGACGCGGCGCTCCGATCACCAAGAAGCCGTCGGCGATCGCTACGGAATGGCCGAACCAGTCGTTGTCGACCAGTTCCTCCGGCTGCAAGCGCTGCAGAAGGCAGTAGTAGGCCCCCGTCCATTCCCACACCGAAACCTCACCCGCCGACGCGGCCTCGAGAACGTCAAATTCTTCGCCGGTTTTCTTATCAATTTCGGTCACCCATCGTCCGGCACGGGGCGATCCAACGACCAAGAAATCACCACTCGCCGCCACACTCTCTCCGAATCGATCGCCCTCTCGAAGATAGGTTGGCGTCATTTTCGCACTTTGAAGCCAACCCACGTCGGGTTCGTCATCAAGAAGATCCTCGAAGACGTACGCCGCACCGGCGTTCAGGCCCCGAGCGTCATGACGACTGGCCCCCGACATCATTCGAGTGCCATTCGTCGTG
>ERZ887942.2217-NODE-2217-length-12247-cov-4.969160_pt1 | contig 12247 bp, 11 predicted proteins | sample MGYA00521099_ERZ887942 | MGnify/ENA primary metagenome ERZ887942 (study PRJEB32303, sample SAMEA104408605) | aquatic metagenome | biome: Brackish water; feature: Pelagic; material: water | place: Baltic Sea | collected 2014-06-07T06:48:00 | depth 16,251 m ... | reverse complement strand
AACATGTTTTGCTGACAGCCAGTGGAACCTCCGCTGTCGAACTCGCTCTACGCGGATTGAGTGTCTCACAAGGTGATGAAGTCATTCTCGCGGCTTATGACTTCAAAGCGAACTTCACAAACGTCTGCCTGTTGGGAGCGTTACCTGTTCTAATCGACATACGTTCTGACAATGGTCAAATGGATATCGAACAAGTTCACGCAGCGGTCTCTTCCAAAACTAAGGCGATCATTGCTTCTCATCTTCATGGTGGGCTGGTCGAAATGGAGTCTCTTCGCCAGATTGCGAACGATCACAAGATCGGCTTGATTGAAGACTGCTGCCAGGTCTCTCCGCTGGCAACTTTGAACGGAAAAACTACGGGCAGCTTCGGCGATGTGACTGCTTTAAGTTTTGGAGGTTCTAAGTTACTTTCCGCAGGTCGCGGCGGGGCAGTCATCAGTCATCAAGATCAGATTGCGCAGCGAATCAAACTCTATCAAGATCGAGGAAACTCGGCGTATCCAATGTCCGAGATGCAGGCGGCGGTTTTGCTACCCCAACTGGACGTTCTCCCGCAAAGACATTCATCGCGACTTCAGTTTGTGGAGACTCTCAAACAACTATTGAATGAAGAGCATGGTCTTCGATTGATAGAGTTTGCACAGAACACTCAACCGGACTTTTACAAACTGGGACTGTGGTACGATGCCAGCATATTCGCTGATCTCTCCAGAGAAAATTTCTGCACTGCGATGAGAGCCGAAGGGATTCCGCTTGATCCGGGATTTGCTGGACTACATCGCATTCATGCAAAGCGAAGATTTCTTCAGTGCGGTCAACTGAGTATCGCTGACCGAGCACATGATTCCCTGACAATTCTACATCACCCCTTCTTGTTAGGAGGGGAGTTCGCAGCCAATCAATTTGTGGCTGCGCTTGACAAGTTGCGAGATCACGCAACGATACTCAAAAGGCATTTTGAATAGATTGAGATACGACATCTCAATTCCCCCTTAACAATGACGAAAGCGACATGGATTACTCAGCACAGTTTGACAAAGCAACTTCGTATGAGGAGTTCCTGAAGAAATACGCAACGCCAGAACAAAACCGTCGTTGGAGCGAATTCTATGAATCGGTTTCTCTTTCGACGGAACAAACGAATCTGTTGAAGAGTTTTGTTCGTGAAATGAAAGTGCTTGTGATGGCAGGCGCCTGGTGTGGCGACTGTGTCAATCAGTGTCCCATCTTCCAGAAGTTCTCTGAAATCAATCCACAAATTCAAGTTCGCTTTGCAGACCGCGACGATAACCCTGAACTCTCAGCAGAATTGAAAACATGCGGCGGAGCCAGAGTCCCTGCGATTGTCTTTTTAAGTGAAGATGGTCAATTCTGCGGACGTGCCGGAGACCGTACTCTTTCGAAGTATCGCAGTGTCATTGCAAAACTCGAAGGAGCCACCTGCCCGACCGGACTTGCAGTCGATCAGGAACTAACGAAATCGGTGATACAGGATTGGCTCGATGAATTCGAAAGAATCCAGTGGATGCTTCGCACCTCCTCAAGACTCCGTGAATTACACAACGACTAATCACCTTTGGCAACAAGTTCCCATACAAGCACGCAGCGCGAGCAAGTGAGTCAACTGCCCAGCACTCTCGCTCGCGCGTCGAGCTTGTAAGGTTTTAGCGTTCATTGTCCAAGGATCGTCTCAATTCAAAAATTTCTGTAGGAAATCATTTCATGCCAACTTTTGAATACTATTGCCAGGAATGCCAGTCCGAAGTTGAAGTCTTCGTTCGTGGGCAAGAGGTCCCGCTTTGTCCAAGTTGTCAAAGCAAACAACTCGAAAAACTGATTAGCGCTCCCGCTGGTCGTGTTGCAGGCGGGTCTCTGCCTATGATGGGGGAATCATGTCCGCCGTCTGATGCTCCACCCTGCAACCCGCACTGCTGTCGATTGCCCCAATAAAGCGTCTTACTCTATGTCGATGGAGCTATCGTTTCTTCGAACAGCTCGCGATAGGCTTTCGGGATCTCAATCGATTTCAATCCGGTATCCAAACCGCAAATGCAGCAGGCTGTTTTCATTCTGCCTTGAGCGAGTCTCTTTTCATCGCGGAAGAATTCCACATAGAACGTCAATGACTTAAAACCAATACGTTCGACTGTAATATGAATCTCCAGTAGATCGTTGTGGTAGGCAGGGGCTTCAAAATGACAGGATGCCGAAACTCGTGGCCAACCGATGTAAGTCCCATCATTCTGTTTCTCCATGATGTGAAGCTCTAATGAGCGAAAGAATTCGTGCTCGGCTTCTTCCATCCAGCGGTAAAAGTTCGCAAAGTGAACGATCCCAGCCATATCGGTATTGGCAAACTCAACTCTCCGCTGAGCAATAAACGCTGCCATTGTTTGAATCCTGATCAAGGTATCTATTTGAATACGAGAGTTTACGGACTCTGAATGTCCGCTGCCAACTTAACGGCAGTCATCAATAATTGTATAGTGATCCGCAATCAATAATTCAGAATCCATGGCATAGAATATAAATTTAGAATGACTTTCGAAGACAATTCCCTGAATAGCATACTTAAGGCAATCGCTGATGGTTCGGAATCAATCGAACACGCCGAACAAGTCATTTCCTCAATGCTCTCTACTTCGACAAACAATTCTGAGGGGGATGAACATGTACGGATCGATCTCGAGCGACAGTCTCGCTGCGGCTATCCGGAAGTAATTTACGCGCCGGGGAAGTCTCTGGATTCCCTGAAAACCGGCTTTCAGACACTATTAGATGCTCAGCAAAATTGCCTGGCGACGCGCTGTTCTGCTGAACAAGCAAAGTATCTCTGCGAAACTTTCTCAGACGTGAGCCATGATGAGGAAGCAAGGACTGTTCGAATTCAAATTGATGAAGAATTGTCAGGGACAGTAGCTGTCGTCTCTGCCGGAACATCAGATCTACCCGTCGCGAAAGAGACCATCGAAACACTCCGTTGGATGAACGTCTCCACAAAGCTTTTAGTCGATGTTGGAGTTGCCGGTCCGCAAAGATTCCTAGGCGTTAAGGATCAACTCAATGATTGCGATGCAATTATTGTCGTCGCGGGCATGGAAGGAGCTCTTCCATCAGTTGTCGGAGGCTGGGTCAGCTGTCCGGTGATTGCGGTCCCGACCAGTGTTGGTTACGGAGCAGCGTTCGGAGGACTGGCAGCGTTACTCGGTATGCTCAACAGCTGCGCAGCGAACGTCGCCGTCGTGAATATCGACGCCGGTTTCAAGGCTGCTTATCTCGCAGGCATGATTGCTCAGCGAGCAAATGTTTCTTCAAGGTGATGAGTTCAAGTCTAAAGTCAACATTTCTAAACATATTCAAAACGTAAAGCATCAATGGTTATTGATTACTGCTTTGCGTTGGATTTGAGAAATCCGTCAGGTTTTATGACCGAAGTCCAGTAAGTTTTGAATCCGTTGTTCGGCGTCCTTGACGAAATGCCTCGTCGATAACATCCTGTTTCGCTTGTAGATGAGTAAATACTTGCAGGCTTGTAGAGAGTTACGGTAAACACGAGTGACTTGCGATTTCGATGCTAGGTCAGTTCCGTCTCTCTCAGACTGAATACATATTTGATTTGACACGTTGGAGAACGGAATGTCAGTGGAAGACCTACCGACTAAAATTCACACGAAGCGATTTCAGAACGAACCGAATACAGACTTTAGCAAAGCTGAAAATCGCGAAGAAATGCAGCAGGCTCTCAAGGATGTGGAGGCAAGCTTCGGTGCAGATTATCCATTGAACATCGATGGAAAGTCACAGGATACGCGGTCTCATATCATCTCTCGCAATCCGTCATCGAAGGAAACTGTTCTCGGCACAATTGCATCTGCCAATGCCGATCAAGTAGGTCAGGCAATTGAAGCGGCTCAAAGGGCATTGCCCGCCTGGCAGAAAATCCCGGCTCCTCACCGAGCTGAATATATTGAATTGATCGCATCTGGTTTACGGACTCGCCGCTTTGAGCTCGCTGCCTGGATGGTTCACGAGTGTGGGAAACCTTGGAAAGATGCCGATGCAGAAGTCTCGGAAGCGATTGACTTTTGCGAATATTATTCTTTGGCAATGCGTGATTTGGACGCGGAGTTACACACAGATTACCCCGGTGAAGAAAACTACGTTTTCTATCGTTCGCGGGGTGTGGCTGTTGTCATCTCTCCGTGGAATTTTCCATTGGCGATCCTAACAGGCATGACAGTCGCTGCCTTGGTGACTGGGAATACGGTCATTATGAAACCGGCTGAACAGTCTTCAATCATCGCTTTCAAGCTCATGGAAATTGCCCGCGAAGCTGGTCTTCCTGTCGGCGTTCTGAATTACGTTCCTGGGATCGGTGAAGATGTTGGTCCCGAATTAGTCGGAAGTCCCGACGTCGACATCATCGCTTTCACTGGTTCACAAGAAGTTGGACTCACCATCAATCAACTCGCTTCAGAAACCGACTCCCGCCAGTTATGCGTCAAGAAAGTCATCGCTGAGATGGGCGGCAAAAATGCGATCATCATTGATGATGATGCCGATCTCGACGATGCCGTTCAAGGAGTGATTGACTCAGCTTTCGGCTATGCAGGTCAGAAGTGCTCTGCTTGTTCGAGAGTAATCGTCTTGAAGAATGTTTATGACGCATTCACTGAAAGGCTCATTAAAGCAATCGACAGTCTTGTCGTCGGTCCCGCGAGTGACCCCGCAGTCGACTTTGGACCAGTCATCGACCAAGACGCTTTCGAGCGAATCAGCGATTACATCGAAGTCGGGACTGAGGAATGCGAAACCCTCTACGAATCCGATTATTCAGAAGCAGCTGAAACGGGCTTTTTCGTTGGACCTCATGTCTTCAACATCATCGAAGAGGACTCCCGAATTGCCCAGGACGAAATCTTCGGACCAGTTCTCGCAGTGATGAAAGCCAAGGACTTTGACCACGCTATCAAGCTCGCCAACGGAACCGAATACGCCCTCACCGGAGGGGTCTATAGCCGAAGTCCCAAAAACTTACAGCGAGCACGAGAAGAATTTCTCGTCGGGAATCTATACCTGAACAGAGGAATCACAGGCGCAGTCGTCCAACGACAACCATTCGGTGGCTTCCGAATGTCCGGCATCGGCACAAAAGCCGGTGGACCAGAATACCTCCACGAGTTCATGCTGCCAGTAACCATCACAGAAAACACAATGCGCCGCGGATTTGCACCTTCACAGGATGATGAGGAATAGCATCTAAGTTCACACCAGTAAAACTAGGGTGGGTGAAGTTCGACGATTCATGTGAACGGTGGGTTCCGCAATGACTCGTGAATCCAAAATGAACTATTCTTCATCAGTAAAAGCGAGAACGTAACCCACCTTTTCATCAACGGATTGCTTTACCCACCATACGATTACTGCCCCTATATCGATACCCATTCAGCTTTCCGTAGGTCGCTCAACGTAAGACCGAGGTGATCGATGTCATCAAATTCCTCCTGCATGATTTTGAAATCCTCACCATTTAGGTCTACCAATAAGACGAACCCTTCACTGGTTCGGGCAAATCGGAGATAGTTCAGTTCTTTGTCAAGATTGGATAGATCACTAAGATCAAGAAAAAGCATGATCTCAAGAATGAATTCCTTATCCGAAAAGCTAAGCCGGATTGGAAGAGCCTCTATCATCTTATTGTCATTGGTGTATTCCAGAAGTTCCTTTGGCACTTCCAGTCGTTCACCGTTGCTGTCTTCAACTGTCATCATGATTCTTTCCTCAATGTTAAAAGGGAAATTCCGATTCGATATTGCCCACAGAAAGAATGATATGTTGTCTGTCAATTTCTGTAGGCAGCAATGTAGGATGGGACTTGTCCCAGCATTTATATAGGACGTCGAATTGCTGGGTCTTGACCCAGCCAACGTCACTGAAGCATTATCATCAACGTTTATGAATGCTCATGCACTCCTTGCGGGATGCTCTTAAACAGATAGACTGCCGCACTGAAAGTCTCTGTCGTTCTGGGAAGAGTTCATGTCGTTAATTAGTTTACGTGATGTTTCGTTCACTTGGGCGGGACCGTCGTTGTTGCAGAATGTTGATCTTGAAATCGGACGTGGAGAACGGATCGGGCTATTGGGTCGCAACGGGGCAGGGAAGTCGACCTTGATGAAGTTGATCGCTGATGAAATTCCGCCTGATAATGGTTTGATTAAACCGGTTGACGGAATCAAAGTCGGTCGACTGATTCAAGAAGTTCCCGATGGAACAGACCAATCAGTTGCGGATGTGGTTCGCGAAGGAATTCAAGACGATCTTCAAGAAGAGTGGCAAATTGACCAGACATTAGAGCGTTTGTTAACACAAATGAGTCTCACAGCTGAAACGCCTTTCGCTCAGCTTTCCTCGGGGATGAAACGACGTGCGCTGCTAGCCCAAGCACTGATTCGTGATCCTGATCTATTGTTGCTCGATGAACCGACGAACCATCTTGATATTGCATCGATCACATGGCTCGAAAGCTTCCTCAAAAATTATTCCGGGACGATTTTGTTCGTGACTCATGATCGAGTTTTCCTACAATCACTCGCAACTCGAATTTTGGAAGTGGATCGGGGTCGACTCTTCGATTGGACCTGCGATTATCAAACATTCCTGAAGCGGCGCGATGATGCTCTGCACGCTGAAGCACAAGAGAACAAAGCCTTCGACAAAAAACTGGCAGAAGAAGAAGTCTGGATTCGACAAGGAATAAAAGCGAGGCGAACTCGCAACGAAGGTCGCGTGCGCGCTCTCAAGAAAATGCGTGACGAGAGAAGTCAGCGACGAGACAAAATCGGAAACGTGAAAATGAAAGCCGGAGAAGGTGAACGCTCCGGTCAATTGGTGATGGATGCTAAAAACATTTCTTTCGCATACCCCGATTCCGAACCGGTCATTAAAAATTTCACTTCAACCATCGACCGCGGGGACAAAATTGGAATCATTGGTCCGAATGGTGTCGGGAAAAGTACGCTTCTAAAGTTAATCCTCGGAGAAAATAGTCCAACATCAGGTGATATCCGTCACGGCACAAATTTGCAGGTCATCTACTTCGATCAGTTGCGTGAGCAGATCGACGACGAGAAAACTGTTGCGGAAAACGTAGGAGAAGGTCAGGATCAACTGACCATCAATGGGAAGCAAAAACATATCTACGGTTATCTGCAAGATTTCCTCTTCACTCCTGAGCGTGCTCGTCGACCTGCTAGATTTTTGTCCGGAGGCGAACGGAACCGGATGTTACTCGCTCGCATTTTTAAGCGACCATCAAACCTGATGGTGCTTGATGAACCGACGAACGATCTGGATGCCGAGACTCTGGAACTCCTCGAAGACCTGCTTGTCGAATACTCTGGCACGATTCTACTCGTCAGCCACGACCGTGCTTTCCTGAATAACGTCGTGTCAAGCACGCTCGTCCTCAATGGAGACGGAACCATCAGCGAATATGATGGCGGCTACGACGACTATTTGAGGCAAAGTCAGCAACCGCCAGAAGCTAAAATCTCTTCAAAGGCACCGATTCCAGCAGAAAAGCCTCGTGAAAAACAGACGCAAGCCAAGCTTTCTTTTAAGGAAAAAAAAGAGCTTGAGGCTCTACCAGAACTGATTGATCAACTCGAAACTGAGCAATCTGAGCTTCAGTCTGCGATGTCGTCACCTGAGTTCTTCAAACAACCTGGAGATGAAATCAGTTCAGCGACAGCACGACTGGAAAGCATTGGTGAAGAATTGAGCAAACTCTACAACCGCTGGGAAGACCTCGCTGCCAAGGAATAGGATCTCAACATGCATCTATGTCGTGTTCTAAATTTAAGTCGTGGGCAACTCCTCTAGCCTCGGTCGTCACATCATCGGCGAAATCCGCCAGTACAAACTCGTCCCTCAACGACCCCGCAAGTTACTTCTAAATAGCAACTTACGACAAAAGACAACTCTTCCCACATGCTTAAGTCGAGTTACGATTGAATAGAACTCATTTAGGCATAAAGCCGTATTGACCGATTTTGAATCTCACCATAAGGTTCCACCCATCGAAAGCTTGGTGAGTGGCTTTCGAAGGTCCGGCAAACGCTCATCGCCCCCGGGAATAGATTGAAGTCCACAGCCCCCCTTGGACTCTCTGTTCTCGGGTTTTTTTATGCCTTGGCCTTGGCTTTAATCATGCGACGGATTGAATAGATGACGACAGCTGCAAAAATTGGAATTGTTACTGTTTCAGATCGAGCGAGTCGGGGAGAATATGTGGATCGAGGCGGACCTGCGATTCAGGAATACTTCCGTAATGTGCTGATATCGGAATGGGAGCCGATGGCTGTCGTTGTTCCAGATGAACGTCCATTATTGGACGAAACTCTGATTCGACTCGCAGAGCAAGATGGCTGTTGCTTGATTGTCACGACTGGTGGAACCGGTCCCGCTGCAAGAGATGTGACCCCGGAAGCGACCGAAGCTGTTTGCGAAAAGATGATGCCCGGTTTCGGAGAATTGATGAGGTTTGAGTCTCTTAAAGCAGTTCCGACCGCAATTCTTTCACGACAGACGGCTGGGATACGTAGCGGCTGCTTAATTCTGAATTTGCCGGGTCAGCCCAAAGCAATCAAGGAGTGTATGGATGCTGTCATGCCCGCCATTCCATATTGTATTGACTTGATCGATGGTCCCTACCTGGAGACCGACCCAGAAAAAATCCAAGCCTTCCGACCGAAGAAGAAGTCTTAGTATACGTCCCACAAATTAGGGATTGAATAAGTATTGCGATCTCTCCCCGCTTAGCGAGGCATCATGATTGCCGAGGAACATGTCTGGGGCATTCTTAAAGAAAAATTTAGAACGCGGATCGACACTGATGCAGCGGATAGTCGCGGATTATAAATGAAGCAAAACCACCGTTGCTGTTCAAAACCATTCTAGGAATCGGATTCTTTATTATCTCCACTCCTAAACACCTTGAACGAATTTCGCCCCTGGGTAAATGCATGATCCTGCTATTGACCTTTCGAATTGAATAATTTGATCAGCGCCAATCCGCCGCATCCGCGAAAATCCGCGTTCTCAAATGAATCCGTAACCGAGGATTGGATTTTCACAATGCCACGCAGACAGGGAGCTTACGCTCCCCGCTCGCCCATATCGTTGATTATCAATCCTTTGCAACACTTTGAAGCATGTGCAAATGTCAACCTGTAAGTCTCTAAGAGATATTCGTGCGACGATGTAAGGGCTGCATCGATTCACGCCAGGATTTGCAACAATTTCAAAAAGTCGCCTAGACCTAAAAAGAGAGAGCAAACTATATTGAGTCTGCAACTTCCAGCCTTTTCGCTGATGAATTGTAGATTAGGCAATCTGAAAAGTTCAAATTGCATATTGGATTCAGAAATGGTCCGGCAGTTGCTACCGGAGTTTAGTCTCGACACGCATGGAACTCGCGAGTCGATGACACCGTGGTTTGCTTCGCAAACAACGTCCCATTCTGAAAACCTATTCAAATACGGTCTACCGCATGGATGCGAAACTGAGCAACGCTGCAGTCTGTCTGACAGTCTGTTTCTTAACTCAAGCTGCCAACGGAGCGACATTCCGCACAGCGAACTTCGAAGTCACCGCTCCGACAGAGCAACTTGCTCAGAAAGTTGGTAAATGCGCAGAGGTCTGGCGCGAAGATCTGGCAATCCAGTGGCTCGGTGAAAAGCTTCCCAACTGGTACAAACCGTGTCCAATAAGTGTGAAGGTTGGGCAAATCGGTGCCGGTGGTTCCACGACTTTCACATTTGATAATGGTGAAGTCTTTGGCTGGAGAATGAAGGTTCAAGGCTCTGAAGAACGAATTCTTGACTCAGTGATTCCGCATGAGGTGAATCACACGATCTTCGCATCCCATTTCCGTCGACCTCTTCCACGTTGGGCAGACGAAGGGGCAGCGACCCTCTTTGAGCACCGCTCCGAACAAGCTCGTCAACTGAATACATTGAATCGAGTCGTCAAAACGAGCAAGCGAATTCCACTGCAAGAGTTGCTTACAATTCGTGAATATCCGGAAGCGATGGAAGATGTTTTAACTCTTTACGCTGAAGGTTATTCTCTCGCTTCTTTCCTCATGAGACAGAAGAAGGGTGAGAACGCCAGAAAAGTTTATTTGGATTTTCTGGAAGATGCCATGAGATCGAATTGGGACCAGGCAATACGTAAGCATTACGGCTTCGAGAATGTTCAGTCCTTGGAACGGGATTGGACAGGCTGGATCTTGGCAGGCAGTCCAAATACTACCTCAAAAGAAGAAGTACAGGTCGCGTCGACAGATGCTCGAGCTGAAGAGATCGTTCTTGCCTCAAACGCTGAGCCTGCAAACGTCATCCGATTCCAAAGTCCGGAACCTGATGAACCTCTGGCAATGATTCCGAGACAACTTCGCAGCAAGCCTGCGGTTCCAGACGAGAAACCTGTTCGAACAGTGAGTAGAGGAGTCATCCGATCGAGAGCATCATCGAATCCTGAGAGTAGTGGTGCTTCCGATCTACGTCCTTCATCTGCACCGATGAGTAAATTAGCCGCTCCTCCTCTACCACGAACTTCGTTGACTCCCACAAACGACGGCATCAACAGCAACCCTCGGGCAAAAGCCTACCAGTTTCCACAAATGCGGGCGTTCTGATTTCACTGGTCTGCGGTACATAAGATCAAGTGAGTGGCTTGGTACGGATTGCTGTTTTGGGCATTGAAATCAAGTTTTCACAGTCATCAGCAATCTGCCTGAGCAGTTCAGTTGAAAACAGAGGCGACACTCTGCAGATGTCCCCAGCCATCCATCGCATGATTCTCCATCCGTCATTACCGTTACAGTCCGTCTTACTCTTAGAGGCTGCACGAATGATTTCCTCTGGACAACATGATGCGTAGGTGATGTTTCACACGACTCTCGATTGAGTTTGCATTCTCTTCAATCCGATTTAGATGATGCGGTCAACTTGTGACTGCAATAAGAAGTTGCCAGCGAAGGTATTTGTAAACAAAACCAATAGTGCTCGAACGCAACTTCTACCTGTCGGGAATTCTTCCTGATAGTCCCTACATTCGAATCTTTAGTCCGAGACGATGTGAATTCAAATTCACTGATTCACTAACAATGATAGTCAGGCAAAGATCCTAGATGACGGAGTTGCCCAAGTGTTAGAAATCCTGCAAACTTTAAGTGATGATCAAACTGCGCTGTTAGGCTGCGGACTGGCATTCATGGGTGCGACAGTCATGTTGATGATGAGTTTCCATGCGAATCCCAAGAATAAACTGAATGTCCAAAATCAAATCGCTCAAAAATCTGAGAAGGTTGATGAGCAGAACGATCAGAATCAGCGACGTGCAGCTTAATTGATGCCAGTAAGAAATCATTGATTTCTGCTTGATGTGACAGTGGAAAGTTGCCTCAAGCACCCTCTGCACGTTAAGCTGATTACCTCCACACGTTAATATCTAGAGCGAATGTGGTCCCGGTGTCCACGTAATCTCAAGCTAGATACGTTTCGAGTTAATAAACATCAATTTATTTTTTGACCATCGCTTTTGTAAGGACTTTTGGAATGACAACTGTGAGAATGTTTGCTTCTGCCGCCGTATTGATGTCCGTTGGATATCTTCTTGGTCAGATGGATTTCGGTCCCCAACTTGTCAGCGCCCAAGAACCGCAGGCAGGTGTTCAAGAAGATACTGCCAATAAAATCCGTGAAGCGAATCGACGTTTGATCGAAGCAATGGATGCGTTGAAATCGGATGGTCGTTACGAAGCGGTCACCGAAGGACCAAACGCGTTTTTGATCCTTTCAGGTGGAGGAAATGCCAGAGAAGACCTTGAATCAGGTCGCGGTGTCGATCCAGAAACATTTTCTGCTCTCTACGCAGGTCGAGCAATCCCTGAAATTAAAGATTTGCTTGGTAAAGATGATCAGGGAAGAATGACATATAATAGCGAAGTGATTCGACTCTATTCAAAATCCCGATTGCAAAGAATATTCGCAAATCGGGTAAAATTGACAGAAGTGACATTTTAGTCTCAGACGGAATCGCTGAATCCGGCTGTTCGGATCATTCCAGCCATTTCGCCATATGTTGAAAACTTGTCTCCGATTCGCAGAGTTTATCGAGAATTTGTTTTCAATCGTTCCGAGACTCCATATACAATGATCTATGTGTCTTTACTTCA
>ERZ887942.2215-NODE-2215-length-12260-cov-5.660057_pt1 | contig 12260 bp, 8 predicted proteins | sample MGYA00521099_ERZ887942 | MGnify/ENA primary metagenome ERZ887942 (study PRJEB32303, sample SAMEA104408605) | aquatic metagenome | biome: Brackish water; feature: Pelagic; material: water | place: Baltic Sea | collected 2014-06-07T06:48:00 | depth 16,251 m ... | reverse complement strand
ATTCCGATTAAACCTATATTTTAAAGGCAAATGAGCGCCCTGCACTTATCCACAGGGCACGGCCTGATCCCTCGCAGCGTGTATTTCCAGCGGCCGCAATAAGGCAAGGATGGCCCATTTTCGAACCATATCGGACACTTTCCCACCAATTTTTTCTTTCTGGCTCACAGCACCTGTCATAGAACGAATGAGCCCAACTGGGGGGCGATGTTTTAGGTCACGGGGGCGACCACATGGAACGCGCATTGTTTGATGCGGGAGACGTGTGATTGCCATGTTGCTTGTCAACGTGATGAACGCGCGAAAAAGCAGGGTTGAACCTGTGAGGTGAAGCGAGTTTCGCTCTCACCCTACTCCCCACATTGAATATGCGAGGCCCGTGCTGGTCGCTTTGTGAGTGTTAGGCATTCTCGGCGGCGTTTGGAATTGATCCGAAATCAAGCGGCGCGCCGGAAACGGTCGTATATTTAGGAGAGTAACACGTCGATTGACAGAACAGATACCGGCGCAGGCGTCTATGATGGCGACGAAACCGACAACCTGATTGATGCGGCCGCAGGCCCGGATGCCGATGGTGATGTGATCGATGGTGGTGATGCGTCCCTGCCGGGCGAGTCCGGCGATCAGGACATCGTGAACGCGGGCGATGACGAGCTGAATGGCCGCGCGGGCGATGACCTGCTGGCCGGTGACCGTGACACGACCGACAACCTCGAAGGCGGACGCGAAGTGTTCCGCTGGAGCGAAGCAACCGATCCCGATGGGGCCGATGGCACCCCGGGCATCGATGATGGCGACGCGTTGGGCGGCTTCACGCTGAACACTGGCTCGGTGGATGTGACCTTCTCGACCACCTCCACGGGTGCGAACAACTCAACTGTTTTTGCAGACAACTTCCATTTGGTCACTGGCATTGTAGATGACGGCAGCGGCGTTGACGCCAACAGCTCGCTCGACAATGTGGCAAACGGCGAGGGTAACGCCGCCGAATTCGCGTTGGATTTCTCTAACCCGGTCGAGAATGTCTCGTTCCGCATCAACGATGTGGATGCCGATGGCGTTGTCACCGTCACAGCGATTGGTCCTGATGGGCCGATCACGGTGAACCTGACCGCGGGTGCCAATGTCACCTTGCTTGACAATGATGCTGTCCCAGGTGCCGAAACCGCCGACAGCAATGGCGGCAACGAAGACGATTCCTCGCCGAACTACTCGGTTCTGGTCGATATTCCCGGCCCGGTGAGCCAGATCGTCGTGACGCATGCGCAAGATGGTCCCGCGAATTCGGGCATCAAGCTGACGGATGTGTATTTCGATGCGGCTCCTGTTGTGGCCGTGGGCGACGACACGCTGAACGGCGAAGAGGGTGACGACATCCTGATCGGCGAAGGTGGCGACGACGTGCTGACCGGTGGCGAGGGTGCCGACGACATTCAGGGCGGTGATGACGCTGACCTGATCATCGGCGCCAATGGCGGCGATACAATCGACGGCGGCTCGGGCGGCGACGACGACGACACGCTCGATCTGCGCGACAGCGGGCCCTTGAACATCGTTGATCAAGAGGTCGATCCCGATGGCAACTCCACCAGCGGCACGATCGAGTTTCTCGACCCGGTGACTGGTGCAGTGACGGGTATCAGCAATTTCTCCGAGATCGAGAACCTCTTGTTGCCTGAAGCGAACACAGATCCAGTTGCAGTGAACGATAGCATCACCACAGCGCCCGGTGTCGCGGTCGACATCTCCGTTTTGGAAAATGACGACGATGCGGATGGCGATACATTGACGGTTTTCAATGCCAGCGACGGCGACAATGGCACCGTGGTCAACAATGGTGACGGCACGGTGACCTACACACCGAATGCAGGTTTCACCGGGACGGATTCTTTCTTCTACGACATCTCTGATGGTCGTGGCGGCATAGATAGTGCCGAAGTCTTCGTGACGATTTCGGACGATCCCGTGCCACCCACGGGCCCTGACGGGATCGTGTCCGGCACGGCGGCAGGCGAGGTCATCGACCTTGGCTATACCGGGGATCCTGATGGCGACACGATTGATGCCAATGACGCGATCCTGCCCGGTGAAGGTCCGCAGGATGACATCGTAGAGGCAGGCGGCGGCGATGATACCGTACGCGGCCGTGAAGGTGACGACGACATCGATGGCGGAGACGGCGACGACAGCCTGCGCGGCGATGCGGGTGATGACAGCCTTGATGGCGGAGACGGTGACGACACGCTGCGCGGCGATGCGGGCGACAACACCCTTGTTGGCGGCGATGGCGATGACAGCTTGATCGGTGGCCCCGGTGTCGACTCGATCATCGGTGGCGATGGTCAGGACACGGCTCTCGGCGGCGGCGGTGATGATTTCATCGACACAAGCGCGCCCGTGGGTCTGCCCGGCACGCCCGGCTTCCCTCTGCCCGATGATGGGTTCGACGGCACGCCCTTCGTGCCTGCCGACACGGACCCAGACAATGACCGTGACCTCGTGGCAGGCGGCGCCGGCAATGACACCATCTTCACCGGCGATGATGCCGATACCATCACCGGCGGTGCCGGCGATGATGTGATCGATGGTGGTCTGGACGACGACGACATTGCAGGCGGTGCCGGCAATGACGAGATCATTGCAGGGGAGGGCAGCGATACTGTCTTCGGTGGCGACGGTGACGACACCATCTTCGGTGGGATCAACGGGCCGGGTGTGAACATCCCTGACGCAATTGACCCCGAGCTCGACAATGGCGACGATTTCCTCGACGGCGGCGCGGGTGACGATTTGATCTTCGGCGAGGATGACAACGACACAATCCTCGGCGGCATCGGCAACGACACGCTGGACGGCGGCATCGACGATGACTTCATCCGCGGGCAGGACGGTGACGACAGCATTCTCGGCGGCGGTGGCGATGACAGCCTGCGTGGTGGTAATGGCGACGACATCATCGAAGGCGGCGACGGTGACGACACGATCGAAGGTCGGGCCGACAATGACACCATCATCGGCGGTGCCGGTGCGGATGACATGTCGGGCGATACCGGGCGTGATACGTTCATCATCGGCTCTTCCGACGATGGCAATGGCGACAATGCCGACGGCGGCTCGGGCGGCGACGATTTCGACACGCTGGACCTCACTGGCGCGGGTGATTTTGAGATCACCGATCGCACAGTGGACCCTGATGGCAACTCGATCTCCGGTACGCTGAACTTCCTTGATCCGGCGGGCACGATCACCGGCACGATGACCTTCCAGGAAATCGTGCGGATCATCCCCTGCTTCACGCCGGGCACCAAGATCGCAACCCCGCAGGGCGAACGTCTGGTGGAGGACCTCGAAGTGGGTGACAAAGTCATCACCCGCGACAATGGTCTTCAGGAAATCCGCTGGGTTGGTCGCCGGGACTTGGAAGGGCGCGAGCTTCTTCAGGCCCCACAGATGAAGCCGGTTCTGATCCGTGCAGGCGCCTTGGGCCGTAGCCTGCCCGAGACAGACCTGCTGGTCAGCCCGAACCACCGGGTTCTGATCAACAACGAGAAGTCGGCGCTCTACTTCGAGGACCGTGAGGTTCTCGTTGCGGCCAAGCACCTGACCGATCTGGAAGGGGTGGACGCGGTCGACACAGACGCCGTGACCTAAATCCACTTCATGTTCGATCAGCACGAGGTCGTGCTCTCCAACGGCAGCTGGACCGAAAGCTTTCAGCCCGGCGAGCAGACTTTGGGCGACATGGACACCGAGCAGCGCGAGGAGATCTTCATGCTCTTCCCCGAACTGCGCGACGCGGAAGGCATTGCCGCCTATCAGGCTGCACGCCGCTCGCTGAAAAAGCACGAAGCGAAGCTTCTGACGAAATAAGCCTTTGCAGCAGGGTCGGCCCGGCTCCCATGTTGGGAGGCGGGCCGCTCCGCGGAATCGGTCGCGGGGGCTATATCGGTTTCGAGTGGGAACAATCCCGGCAATGCGCCGGGATTGTTTCGTTTTAAGATACAATAAAGCGGTAAACAGCGCATGGCGGGCCGTCACTTCGGCTGGTTTGCGCACAAGCGTCAGTAATTCCCCTCACGACGATTTCCCGCCCCCTCTACATAAATAATATGGATTAAATTGTCCGCTCTGCCCCTGGCGCTACCGGGATGCGGCGACAGGATTACGGGGGAACTGCACATGGCCACGATTCCTGGAAGCGCGGGAGGTGATACGCTGCGCGGCACCAATGAAGATGATCTTATCACCGGGCTTGGTGGTGCGGATCTGATCTCGGGCGAGGGGGCTGATGACAGCATCCTCGGCGGTGCGGGTAATGACACGCTCTTTGGTGATGCGGGTGAGGGCACGGCGCTTGGCCTAGATGCCTCTCCGCTGACGCTGAGTTTTGGCAACGTGGTGTCGGATAGCTCCACTGGGAACAATAACGCGCAAGAGGGTGATGTCGCGATCTACCGCGATGTGGCGACATTGGAGGATGGCACATCGGTCTGGGGACGTCTTGTCCTTACGGGCCGGAGCGATACCGACCTCAATGTGGACCTCACCGGTGGGGCCGGATTTGAGATCATCCTCAACAATGGCAGGGGGTCCGGAGCCGCGAATGGTGGGGAGACGGCTTCCTTCCGGTTGGAGTTTTTCGATCCGACCACGGGCGCGCCCGTAGCACTCAACTCCACCGCGACGATCAACGATCTGGACCGCAACAGCGTTGGCGATCAGGAATCCGTCACCATCGATTCCGGCAGCTTCAGCGCCTTTTCCACAGCCGCCGACACCTCCATCGCGCTGACCCAAACCGCGGGGACCGTCACCGCTGCGGGGACTGAACAGAACAGCCCGTCCGATCAGGACGGATGGTTCTCGGCCGCATTCGAGAACCGTGAGTTCGTCGAATTTACACTTGAAACCCGCACCACAGGCTCGGGGTTCAGCTTTTCTGGCGATCTCATAGACGATCCTGTCGTCACGCCGTTTGTCGAGGGCGATGATACCATTCTGGGCGGCGCGGGGCCCGATGAAATCCTCGGTCAGGGCGGCGATGACAGCCTTGATGGTGGCGCGGGCTCTGACATTGTCGAGGGCGGCACGGGCGAGGATACGATCATCGCGGGGCCGGGCGATGATACCATCTTGGGCGGCGAGCAATCAGACCTTATCCCGGTGCGCGCGGGCGGAAACCACGTGATCACCGGTGGCGAGGATGCCGATGGGAGCGATCAAGACGTGCTCGACCTGAGCGGAGTGGACAAGAACGTGATCCGCACAGGGCTGGAATCGGGCCGGGTGGAGTTTCTGGATGCCGCGGGCAACGTCACCTCTACGGCCGAATTCAGCGAGATTGAGCGGGTGATCTGCTTCACGCCCGGCACGGCCGTGGCCACGCCGCGCGGCCTGCGCCCGGTCGAGGATCTACGCCCCGGTGACACGGTTATCACCCGCGACAAGGGCATCCGCGAGCTGTGCTGGACCGGGCAAAACGCGCTGAGCCATGCGGCTCTGAAGGCCGCACGCGGGTTGCGGCCGGTCTTCATCAAGGCGGGCGCTTTGGGCGAGGAGATGCCCGACTGGGATATGATGGTCAGCCCCAATCACCGGATGCTTCTGGCCAGTAGTCAGGCCGAAATGATGTTCGGCGAGCGTGAAGTTCTGGTCGCGGCCAAGCATCTTACGGGGCTGCGCGGCGTGCGCCGCATGATCCCCGACGCTGGCACGACCTATGTTTACGTGATGTGTGACCGCCACGAGGTGCTTTTGGCCGATGGTGTCTGGAGCGAGAGTTTTCAGCCTGGCGAGCAGGCCATGCAAAGCGTGAGCGGTGCCCAACGCGATGAAATCGTTTCTCTTTGCCCCGCGCTTGCGGATGGGGATGCCGCAGGGTTCGGGGCTGCGCGCGTGTCGCTGAGATCACGCGAGGCGCAGGCTTTGCTCGGTGCCCCGGCGCGCTAAAGCCCTGTGCGCTTGCGCCATGCCTCCCACGCCTCGGGCGTGTCGAGGTCGGTCAGGGCGCGCGCGTCGGGCAGGGGATGCAGGCGGATGTTATCGCCCTTCAGAAGCGCCCCCGCGCCCTGATCCCCCTTGAGCCGCCCCAGCGCGCCGAACCACGCGCGCGGAAAGATCACCGGATGCCCCGGCGCGCCCTGCGCCGTCGCACCGCGCAAAACGGCCCCGGGGTGCTTGTTGTATGAGGCGATCACCGCCTCCAGATCGGCCTGCTCAATCTCGGGCAGGTCGGGCAGGAGCACCATCAGTGCCGTCACTGGCGCGCCCAAAGCGGTGATGCCTGCGCGGATCGACGCGGCGATCCCCTCATCGGGCTTTTCCACCCAGACATGGCGCGCGCGTGGCACCTTGTTCAGCGCCTCGGCCCGTTTTGGCCTGTCCGCCCGCAAGGTCACATAGACCTCAGACCCTGTGGCCAGTGCGCGGCGCACTTGGCGGACGAGGAGGGCTTCACCCCCCACCGGCTCCATGAGTTTGTCGCGCCCGCCCATGCGCTGTGACGCGCCGGCTGCGGGCATCAGAATGGCGAGATTCATCCCGCCTCCACCGCGCGGGCCAGCGCGCAGAACTGCTCCAGCGTCACCGTCTCGGCCCGGTCCGTGGGGGCAATGCCCGCCGCAATCAGGCGGTCCTCGATATCCGGGGCGAGCCCCTTGAGTGCCGCGCGCAGCATCTTGCGCCGCTGGTTGAAAGCCTTGGCCACGACCCGCTCCAGCACCTTCTGGCTGGCGGGGTAATGCGGCTCGGCCAGCGCCTCGATATGCACCACGGCGGAGGAGACTTTGGGCGGTGGCGTGAAGGCCCCCGGCGGCAGGCTCATCGCGATGCGCGCCGTGCTGCGCCACTGCGCCAGAAGTGCCAGACGTCCGTAGGCCTTGGAGCCGGGCGTGGCCACGATCCGCTCGGCCACTTCGCGCTGAAACATCAGCGTAAGGCTCTGCCAATAGGGCGGCCAGTCGGCCGGGGTGAGCCAGCGGATCAAAAGCTCCGTGCCGATGTTATACGGCAGGTTGGCGGCCACGCGGATGGGCGGTGTGAGGTATTTGAGCGGGTCAATCGCCAGCGCGTCACCCTCCAGCACCGTGAGCCGTGCGGGGTAGGCCGCTGCGATGTCGGCCAGCGCAGGCAGGCAGCGCGCGTCCTTCTCGATGGCCAGAACATGCCGCGCCCCGGCCTCCAGAAGCCCGCGTGTGAGGCCGCCCGGTCCGGGGCCGATCTCGAGCACATCACAGGCGCTCACATCGCCCGCCTGGCGCGCGATCTTGCCCGTAAGGTTCAGATCCAGCAGGAAATTCTGCCCCATGGATTTGCGCGCCGTGAGGCCATGCGCCGCGATCACCTCCCGCAAGGGAGGAAGAGCGCCCCCGCTCATGCCCGCCGCGCCGCGCCCATGCGCGCCGCCATGCGCAGGGCCTCAATCAGCGAGGTCGGGTTCGCCCGCGCTTGGCCCGCGATATCAAGTGCTGTGCCATGATCGGGCGATGTCCGCACGATGGGCAGGCCGAGCGTGACATTCACACCCCGGTCGAAATCCAGCGTCTTGATCGGGATGAGGGCCTGGTCGTGATACATGCAAACGGCGGCGTCATAGCCCGCGCGCGCCGCTGCATGAAACATCGTGTCGGCAGACATTGGCCCGCGCACGTCCATGCCCTCACGGCGCAGCTCATCTACAACGGGGCCAATCATCTGGGTCTCCTCCAGCCCCATCTTGCCACCTTCGCCCGCATGGGGGTTGAGGCCTGCCACCACAATCCGGGGCGCCTCGATCCCGAAATCACGGATCAGCCCCGCATGGGTGATCTGCAGCGTCTCGCGCAGACCCGCGGCGGTAAGTGTGGCAGGCACGTCCTTCAAGGGAATATGGATCGTCGCAGGCACGACGCGCAGCTGATCCGAAGCCAGCATCATCACCACCTGTTTCACGCCACACAGGGCCGCGAGGTATTCCGTATGACCGGGATAGGCAAAGCCCGCCCCGTCCTGAAGCGCCTTTTTGTGGATTGGGGCCGTGCAAAGCGCCGAGGCTGCACCCGATTGCACAAGCTCCACACCGCGCGCGATGGCGCTGATCACGCCCTCGGCATGGTCTGGATTGGGTGTGCCGAGCGTGAGGGCCCCGGGTATCTCGTGCACCAAAACCGGAAGGCCCTGCGCGCTCAGCGCTTCTTGCGGTGATGTGATCTCAGTTATCTCTGTGCCGGGGGGCAAGTGTCGCGGATCGCCGATCCAGAAGAACGGCAGCGCCGGGCCAAGCGCGGCCCGCGCGCGGGCTGCGATCTCGGGGCCGATCCCCGCCGGCTCCCCGCAGCTCAGCGCGACCGGGGGCAGGGGGCCGGACATCAGTATTCGATGATCCGCGCCTCGGAGCGCAGCTGCTCAAGATAGCCGTCGGAGAAGCTCTCCATCCGTTGATTGGCGATCTGAGCCGAAAGCTGTGCTGTCTCGTCGGGCGCAAGCTCCACAGTTTCGCCGCCGTCTGTCCCCTCAGCCGTTTCGGCAGCTTGAGGTGCCGCAGGCGTGGCGGGGTCTTCGGCAATCACTTCGGCCCGGCCGCACATCATCAACAGAACCAGCGTTTGTCCGTTTGCCCGCGTCATGGTGTAATCCACCTCGCCGGGGTCGAGGCGCGACAACACAATGGCGATGTCTTGTGGAATTTCGGATGGCGCTTTGGTGCCGCGTTCGAGCACTGCTTCCGGCTGGCCTTGGGCCACACCATAGAGGTCATCGCAGGTGTCCGTATCCGCGTCGATCTGCGCGGCGCGCGCGAGCGCCGCATCGCTGCGCCCACCATCGATGTAATAAGCGGCATATTCAATTGCGGAATACTCGGGCTGTGCCACGTCGATCTCTTCGATATCGCGCATCTGGAAGAGGGCCACGGCCCCGTCAAGTGGCAGCGGATCGGTCACTTCGCCGGGCGCGAGGCCCAGAACAATCGTGCGCAGGCCAGCGGGCAGGCGGGTGATCGGCGTCCACGGCATCTGCCCGCCACGATCGCGTGTGGGGGTCGCGGAGAAGCGCCGCGCCTCGGCCGCGAAGGCAGATTGGCTATCCAATTCGGAAATGCGGGTGGCGTTGGCCATCACCTCTTCTTGGTTTTGCGGCGTCATCGGGATGATGATCTCCGACAAAAGCACGCGCACACCGGTGTCAGAGCCGATTGCGTTGCGCGCACGCTCCAGATCATCCTCGCTGACCGATATACGCGCGCTGAACCGCACCCGCGTTACCTCGCGCCATGTCAGGCCCGCGCGCACAAACTCGCGCAAGGTTTCCTTGCCAACGCCGCCACGTTCCAAAAGTTGGATCATTTGCTCGGCGGTAAGGTTCCCACGGGCGGCAAATTCTTCCATCCCGGTGGCGATCTCTTCATCGCTCAGCACGATGCCTTGGCGGTTGGCCGCTTCCAGCTTAAGGCGGTCCTCGATCAATTGCTCACGCGCCAGTTTGTTGGGTTCGGCGGGCGCGCGCAGCAGGCCCAGAAGACGGGCGCGCTGCTCCAGATCATAGCGGGTGATGGCATGTCCATTTACCTTGATTACAGGTTCGAACAGACCTTGGGCCATGGCAGGCGGGGCTATGGCGGTCGCACTCAGGCAAGTGCCCATAATTAGGGCGGCTGTCAGGTGGCGAAGGGGGCGCATCAATTTCATTTGCAATCTCGCACGTAGCTTTTGTCTTCGGTCCGGGTAGAAAACCCGCGCAGCCCCACCGTGAGGCTGATATCAGTCGATGGGCTCAGGATAGTGGAAGAGGCGAACCTGCGCGAGGCCGAAAGCGCGATATCCACGCATTCGTTCGTATATTGAAGGCCGACCCCTGCAGTGACGCTTTCATCGTTCACCACGTCATAGCGCCATTCCGCGCGTCCGGTCCAATGGCGCGACAACCGGTAGGAGCCGTCAAACGCCCATTCAGAGACGTTGCGGGGGCGCTCTTCCATCAGATCGGCGCGGAGCCAAATATAGGTGGCGCCCAGATTGGCGAGGTCATTTTGCCAGCTGGCGCGGGCTTCTGCTTTGGTGGTTGATAAATCCTTGTCGAAGAGGCCGCGTGCGGCAAAGGCCAGCCCGTTCTGGGCCGCAATTTGCCCGGCGATGAGCGTGTCGGAGAATTCCCCGCGCAGCCCCGAGGTGCTGGAGAAGGTCATCCCGCCCGTGGCTTCGCGCTGCGTGCGGTCGCGTACGATTTGCCCGAAGCTGAGCGTGCTGGAGAGCCCGTCAGGAGCAAACCGGGACCATGTCAGCCCATAAGCCGCACTCAGCCCCCGCTCGCGGCGGTCATCGGCCGCAAAGCGCGACAACGACAATAGATTGCCTTCGTCAAATTCGGTGCGCGTGGCCCGCTCATTGGGCACGTTTGGCGTGTTGCTGCCTGCCCAAGCCAATTGCAGCGCAGGCTCTATTACATGGCTCACGCCGCGCGGCGTTGTCTTGGCCAGCGGATAGCGGAAGGTGATGGCAGCGACAGGGGTCACGTCCGTCTCGGAGCTGAGCGAGGTGGCGCCCGCGCCCGCGATCTCAAAATGATCCACGGCGAGACCCGCTTGCACACCCGCGCGGATGCCGCCCATCAGGGTCCAGCTGCGCAGCCATGCCGCTTCGGTAGTCACCCGTGTCACATCACGCCCATCGGCAAACAGATCGATGTCGGGACCATCGGTGGTTAGACCAGAGGTGCGGTAACCGCTCGCGATCTCAGCGGAGAAGCGCAACTCTCCCCCCGTGGCGGCAGGAAAGAAACGCTTCTCGTAGGCTGCATCGGCGGTGACGGTGGGCAGGGTCGAGTTGCTTTGGTTCAAAAGCAGGTTTTCGTAATAGGTGAGGGCGGCGCGCATCGACTCGTCGCGGTCCACACGCTCGATTGAAATCTCGCTGTCGAGCCTCTCTTTGGTGGAATAATCGTAGTCCACAAGATAGGCGTCATCATTCACCGCTTCGATATCGAAGCGCAGGATGTAGTCATTGCGCAGATCGAACACGCCGCGCCCAAAGATGTATCCGCGTGTTCCGCGCCGCCCGCGTCCCAGCTCATCATCGGAAATTGCGCCGTTGAACTCGATCCCGCCATTCGCGAAGGCTTGTCTGTAGCGCAACTCAAGCGTTCGCGTCTCGGTCGAGAGATAGGGCGTAATGGTGAGGTCTTTGTGATCACCAATACGGATGAAATACGGGGCCTTGAACCCTACACCGAGCAGGGTGGAGTTGTAGAGTGAGGGGATAAGAAAGCCCGTTGCGCGCTCCAGCGTGGGATCGGGCAGGCGCAGGCGGGGCATGTAGAACACGGGCGTATCAAAGATGCGGAACTGCGCATCGTCGAGATAGAGCTGGCGTGTTTCTTGGTCATGAACCACGCGCCGGGCGCGGATCTGCCACAGGGGGGGGCGACCATCGGTGCAAACCTGACACGAGGTGACGGCGGTTTTGTAAAGCTGGGTGTAGCGCCCCTCGACACGGTTCATCTGCTGTGCAGCCAACTGCAATTGATCGTCCATCACGATGCGCGCGCCGCGCAGGATGCCGTTGTGCATCTCTGTGTCGAGTTCCCCACTATCCGCCAGAACAACCGTATAGTCCCCGTCATCAAGCGTTATGGGTCCGTCCAGAACCAAAGTCTCGCGGGTCTGATCGTAAGTGATGGAGCGCGCCGTGATCCGCCGCCCCTGATAAAGCGCTTCGACATTGCCCTCGGCGACCAACGTATCATTGCCGGTGATATAGACATCATCGGCGATCAGAACGGCGGGCCCGGTATCTTGGCCGGCGCCTGGCAAAAGGCCCTGCGCCACGGCCAGCACTGGCATCACAAGCGCCATCCAGAGCGCCAGAACCGGGAGAAGGCGGGTCATGCGCATCATCCTTCCTCCGTGTGCAGCAACAAGCCCGCCGCCAGCAGGAAGGAGGCAATCGGCGGTGCCCAGGCGGCTAGGATCACGGGGATTTGGCCGTTCTCGCCGAGCACTTGTGCGAAGTTACGCACGTAATGCAGGGTGAACCCCAACATGATCGCCGTCAATACCGACACCCCTGTGTTCGAGGTGCACCCATGGCGCATTGTGAAGGCCGCCGCCACCAGCACGAGGGCCATGAGAAAGAGGGGCCGTGCCAGTTCCATCTGAAACCATACCGCATAACGGCGCGCGGAAAACCCGGCCTCCTCAAGCTGTGTGATGAATTCGGGCAAATCCCAGAGTGATATGTATTCCGGCTTGCCGAAACTATCGACGATCCGGTCCCGTGTGAGGGGGGATG
>ERZ887942.2214-NODE-2214-length-12264-cov-5.063560_pt1 | contig 12264 bp, 11 predicted proteins | sample MGYA00521099_ERZ887942 | MGnify/ENA primary metagenome ERZ887942 (study PRJEB32303, sample SAMEA104408605) | aquatic metagenome | biome: Brackish water; feature: Pelagic; material: water | place: Baltic Sea | collected 2014-06-07T06:48:00 | depth 16,251 m ... | reverse complement strand
ACGCGATTCGGACCAATGCCGGTGAGATGTCATCAATCAGAGGCGGGCTGGAATCAGGAGCCGATGCTCAACCTTTCGGCATTCTTGGGCGCCCCATCGACGGCAACTCCCCCGGATGGTCTGTTCGAGGAGGGCGATCCGCTTCCCATCGGGCCGAATTGGCGGATCCTTCATCTCCCGGGCCATAGCCCAGGCTCTTGTGGATTCCTTCATGCACCGTCTCGGACCCTGATCGCGGGAGACACGCTTTTTGAGGGTTCGGTCGGTCGGATGGACTTTCCGACCTCCGATCCGGAGGCGATGCGATCGTCTCTGGCCCGGCTCTTGGAGCTTGATGACCAGACGCGAGTGCTTCCGGGGCACGGCGGCGCGACCTCGATCGGCCGAGAGCGAAATGGGAATCCTTTCATTCAGGGCGGAAAACCGGCATTCTGAGGCCTCTCAACGGCAACGAGAAGCCTCGCCGGGAAGTTTTTTTGGCGAACTGGCAATGCATGCATTGGAATTCGCGTGGGGCCGGGTAATTTGAAGAGCCGTCACGACCGCCGGTGGTCCGTTTTCGGCCTTGATTCGCGAGCAAGATCATGATTTCATCGGAGTTTCCCGCCATGCGTAGCACTCGATTCCAGTTCGCAAGTCTTTCAGCCATCCTCATCGTGTCGTCCGCCGGTGCTCAATCCACCGCAGACTTCACTGTCGACAAGGGGTCCACGGCAGTGCTCACGCTGACCGTCACCGTCGAAACTTCGATCGGAACGAGCGAGGACACCGATTCGACGACGCAGTCAGTGTCCGGATTCGCGACGGGTAACTTTGACTCGTCGATTCCACCGTTCCTCGCCATGGAACTACCAACACTCAGTTTCGATCTCGGGTCCGGGAGCGTCAACTTCGAGCTGTTCTGCATCCCATTCTTCGGTTGCCAGGAACTGAATGTTACGGTCTCGAACTTCGTCATCCAGCTTGGTCCTGACGGCGCCTCGACGACCTTTGACGGGCCATTGGCGTTCTTCCCCGATGCCCCGTTCGTCTCGAGCTTCGACTATGACGTGAGCGGCGACCTTGTGGAAATCAGCGGATCCAACGTCGTTCCGGATTTCTACAGTTTCGGAGCCGAGGTCTTCACGGGGAAGGGTGATTCCGTCTCCATGGATAATCTGTTCCTGCAGTCGTTCACCTTCGGTTTCGATCCGAAGCAACTCCCCGACCTTGTGCAATCGGTCGAGATTCTGGCGCAGATCGACTTGAGTAACACCACGCTGAGCGGAATCCTTGAGTCGACCGGCGGCTGTCCCGAGGACATGAATGGCGACGGCACGGTCAATGGTGCGGATCTCGGTCTGCTGCTCGCGGCCTGGGGCACTGATGGTGGTGACTTCAATGGCGATGGAACGACCAATGGCGCGGATCTCGGTCTGCTGCTGGCGGCTTGGGGCACCGACTGCTGATCGGATCGTTGGCACGGCGAACCGATTGTTGAACCGGTGGGACCGCGCCTTTGGGCCCGGGGCTTCAGGTGAGCGCGGCGTCTCCGGTGAAGAAAAGCGATGGACGCGATGGGCATCTATCATGGCGCCTGCATCTCTGAACCCCTCAAGGGCTCGGGAATGGGGCGGGTGCCGTTGAATCGGTCGGTCCTCAGCGTCGAACCCTTGGCTTCGACTGCCATTTCTCCGCTTTCTTCCCTTCACCTGGCTGCGATTTCGTGGCCACCATTGCGAGCCGATCTCTCATGACCAGCCCGTCGCTCGACGATCGAATCCTCCTTCGGCTTGGCCACAGTCCAGATCCTGACGATGCGTTCATGTGGTGGCCGTTGTTCGGTATTGACGGAAACCGCCCCGAGATCGTCTCGTCTCGGTTTCGATTCGAGCAGGTTGAGATCGATATTGAGGCCGCGAACCGCCGAGCGGAAGTCGGTCCGGACCGACTTGAGATCACCGCGTTCTCCTGCGGGCAGTATCCGCGGGTTGCTGATCATTACGCCATCACGGCTTGCGGGTCGTCGATGGGCGAGGGGTATGGCCCGAAACTCGTCGCGGCTCAACCGATGACCATCAAGGAACTTGCCGCCGAACGCCCCCGTATCGCGATTCCAGGCAATCGCACCACGGCGGCCATGACTCTCGGGCTGCGACTTCAGGGCATCGACTACGAAGCGGTGGAGACTCCGTTCGAGGAAGTCGGTGATCGCGTTACCTCCGGTGCGGTGGATGCGGGCGTGGTGATTCATGAGGGACAACTGACCTATGAGGCAGATGGACTACATCTGGTCGAGGATCTCGGGGCCTGGTGGGGGCGTGAAACCGGCGAGCCGCTTCCCCTCGGCGTGAATGCGGTGCGTCGGGATCTCGAAGAACTTCATGGCAAGGGCACGCTTGAGGAGATCGCGGGTCTGCTTGAACGCAGCGTTGGGTTCGCGCTGGAACATCGAGAACGATCAGTTTCCTATGCCATGGGGTTCGGCCGAGGCATCCCGCGCGAGACGGCGGATCGGTTCATTGAGTTGTACGTGAATCAGCTCACCGTGGATGCCGGCGATCGGGGGCTCAATGCGGTGAATCGACTCCTCGGCACTGCGGCCGACGCCGGACTTGTCCCGGCGGTCGAACGGATTGACTTTATTCGCGGCACCACGACGATCTGAGTCGGGGGGAACGCCGACCGATGCGGGGCAGAGTCACTGCCGCAAAGCCCCTCGGTATACTCTGGCGTCACTCCCAGCCGACGGGAGATTCAACAGGAATCCAACGGATCACCACATGTCCCTCCGGATGCCCGAAACCGAGATGGGATACATCCCGCCCACCGTCCGTCAGTTCAGCGTCTTTCTCGACAATCGCGTTGGGAAGATGCTCGAACTCTTGGAGATGCTGGAAGAGGCGACGGACGTACACGTTCGGGCGACCTGTGTTCTAGACTCCAGTGATCATGCCGTGGTGCGAGTCCTTTGCGACAACGCAGACGGCGCCCGATTCGCACTCCGGCAGAATGGTTTCACATTCTCCGAGATGGACATCCTGGTCTTCGAGCTGGTCACGGATGCCTCGCTTCGGGAAGCGCTTCGTTTTCTACTGGCCGCGGAAGTCAACATCGCCTTCACCTACCCCGTGAACCGGGCCGGCGACGTCGACTCAGCGATGGCGATCGCGGTCGATGACCACACCTTCGCAGGACAGATCCTGTTGAAGAAGGGATTCTCGCTGCTGGGCGAACTCGATCTCACCTGAACTGGTGAGCCGGCACTTCCCCGCCGCACCCGGCCCAACTTATCTCAGTCTGGATTTCGAGTCTTGATCACTCGGCGTCGATGGGCGGCGTGATTTTCACCGCGGCGTTGGTCTCTGCGTCGTAGCGGTAGAGCGCTTCGGGTTCTTCTTCCTTGCAGCACTTATGGGTTCCGTCGCAGAAGGGAAACTTCTTGGTCAGCCCGCAGGCGCAGACGAAGACGGCCTTCTCTTGCGGTTCAATCTTGATGGGGCCGGTTCCGGTGACACGAATCATGCGGGCCATGGTGGTTTCCTATTCGGGGCTGGTTGCAAGTTGAAAGAGAGATCAGGGGAGATCAGGGAAGATCAGGGAAGATCAAGGGAGGTTCCCGCGGCGGGAATTCCCGGGAGGGGAATGGTCGTCGCCTTGTACTCACGCTCGGGTCGCGAGATTGTCGTGACCGCGATGAGCTCGTCGTCGCGGCGGAGTCGTTGAACTGCTTCCATGCCATCAATCACCCTGCCGAACACGGTGTATTCGTCGTTGAGTGATTCGGCTGGTTCGAGAACGATGTAGAACTGCGAACTGGCGCTGTTCAGAATGGACTTCCCGGGTTTGGCCGGATCTGGCGCTTTGGCCATGGCGAGGACGCCGGAAAAGTGAAGCCGTTTGTCGGCCCGCGCTGCTTCGTCAGGAAGTTGGGCCCCACGTCCGCCGGTACCGGCCGTGCCGATGGAGCCAGGACGCGAGTTGGGGTCGCCGCCTTGTGCGACGAAATTAGGCTCGATGCGATGGAATCGAGTTCCGTTATAAAAACCTCGTTCGGAGAGTTCGATGAAGTTTGCCACCGTATTCGGGGCCTGATCCTCATAGAGCAGGATGGTCACGGGACCACGGCTGGTGATCAGTTGCATGACCGGGGCTGTTCCGGCGGATTCCTCGGCGGTCCGAATCGCGAGTTCGTTGGTCCAGAGCGCGCTCCATCGCAAGGCCTGACCGCGGATGCGATTGGCCTTGGTGCGAATGCCAGGCTTCTCGAGGCCTTCCTCCGGAATGGCATCAATCGCTGCCTTGGCTTCTACAAACTCATTGTTGGACATGTGCACCCGGGCGTTGACGAGTGCGATCCCCGGCGTTTTGGCGAGGTCGTACTCCCGGCCGCGTGCCAGATTTCCGGCGTCGTCGTAGCGATTCTCAGAAAATTGGAGCTCCGCCCACGCGAGCCAGACCGCCTCGGCGTCGGTGAGCATGGCGAGCCGTTCGTAGTCGGCATCGATCCGCTCGGTCTGGCCGAGCCAGGTCGCGACGTTGATGTCCAGGACGAGCGCCCGGCGATCGTCCGGGGATTCCTTGAGGAAGGCGTCCAGTCGAGTCTGGAGCCCTTGCAGGGCGGTACGCTCCGAGGGACCGATCCTTCGCTTCGAGGCCATGTACGTCTTGAGTTGGTCGTACTCGGCTCGCAGTGAGGTCCAGTCTTCTGCGGTCTCCGAGGCGGCCACCACAGGGCTATTCACCACCGTGGCCGTCGAGAGGGTGAGAATGATCAGAAAGCGAGTCAGCATGCGTGGTTCTCGGTTAACGGTTCGATCGAAGGCGATGGAGGTGGGTCAGCGGGCCGTACTCACGCCATCACGGTACAGGCAGTCCGGGGGGTTTCCCAGACCTTGACGGCATGAAGTTTGGAATCGTTGCTCAGGGCAGAGACTGGCCCCCGCAGAAGTTCGACGCAGCGAAGGGCGATGTTCTCGACGCTGGCGACCCGATCCTGAAAATCGTCCACATCGAGATTCAGATGCTTGTGGTCGAATCGATCAATCAGCACGGTGTCCACGACGGCATCGAGCGCGAGGATCGACAGTGGCGTGCTTGCATCGTGCGTCGCGACCTGAACTTCGACCTCGTAGTTGTGGCCGTGCCCATTGGGGTTACTGCACTTGCCGAACAACGATTCATTGGCGGCATCGTCGAGTTCGGGGAGGTGCAGCCGGTGCGATGCCGAGAATTCATAGCGACGTTGGACGAGGACCATGGACATGTCTCCTGACTCTACCCGCCACCGGGTTTTGGGTTCGACGCCGACTTCGACCGCGTGAATCTCGAGCTCCAGGGCCGGCCCGGCCGTCTCAAGAATCGTCCTGGCGACACATGCGGCGGAGCACTCGCCCACCGCATAGGTTTCGAGGAGCTTGGGGATCGAATTGGCTCTCACGGCCTGATCGAGGTGATTGATACCCACGAGGTATCCGGTTCGCGGATCCGGAACGCCGCGGATCTCGATCGTGGCGTCCCACGCGCTCCCGGCAATCGTGTCCATCGAAGGCCATCCCGCGTGGGTATTGCCGCGAGGGGTCGCCAGCGTCGCTTCGAGATCGAGCGTACGGGTCAGCGAAAATCGGATGTTGCGGGTGAGGGTGACCACGGGAGTAGTTTGGATGCGTAGAGAACGGTTCATCATCGTCGAGGGGGGACGGGTTAGTTACTCAGATCGGGATTTTCGGCGGCCAGCCTGTGAAGATGGGGGGTTTGGAGACGGTTGGAGCCCATAAGTCTGTCTGAGAAATAGAAAAATCGGCTTTCAAGCATTGGTTTGACGGAGAAAGAACCGATGCATGCTAGCATTCGTGAGATGTCTCTCCGGTGATTCGGATTCGCAGACATCGTTTATTTTGCCCCCGGAAGGGCTCGGTTCGAGGCTTGCCTCAGCCGGGCCTTTTTTTCGCGGATACTCGATCCGTCGTGGTTCCCCTGTCATGATTCAGGCGGTTCCAAGCAACCGCTCCCGAATGCCTTGCAGACCGACTGGCGAGGGATTCCTCATTTTACTGGTGACCTGGAAGGGTTCATTTTTGAAGACGACCCGGATTTCGGCCAGATGGCTGTTCAATCGCGATCGCTCACTTTGGTGTGGGCTTCTCTTCTTCGCGGTGTTCTCGAACCACGCGGGTTGCCGAACCGAAACAACGACTCGAAGCGACCACCCGGCCGTCATCCGGGAGATTCCGGCATCCGTCGTTGAACAATCGCCGCCCACCTCGATCGAACCCCGACTCGTCGCTGAACCACGGCCCGATGCCCAGACATCAAGTCTGGTCCCCAATGCGGACCCACACTCAGTTTCTCCGCCCTTGGAAAACATCGTCAAGCTCGACGGTGGCGTCACCGCATGGGTCGGCCAAGGGCGGGTCGAGTTTCCGGGAATGGTGTCGCTCGATCAGGGTTGGCTTGAAGTGGCAGTGTGTCGTCGTGGCAGTCGCGAGCACGAGTCCATCGTGGTGACCGATGCGATTCCATCCGTGGTCCATGCCGCGATGTTGCTCGCGGGGCTGGAGCCTGGCACGCCAGCAACTTTCGACGAGAAGACGCGCCTTCCAATTCCACCCACCGGAACGGTGGTCTCGATCGAACTCCGATTCTCGGCGTCGGATCTGGCGGTTGACGTTCCGATCGTGCTTCCACTCGCGGAGGCAATTGAAGATGCGCGAGAACAGGTTTCGCCAGTCTGGGTCTTTGCGGGCTCTTTGGTTCGACCGAATCCGTCTTCGATGGGACCAGGCGAATACTACGCCGCAGATTACGCCGGCACCGTGGTCGGATTGAGCACCTTTGGTGACGAGGTCGTCGCGGTGGAAGAGGTTCGATCGCCGGAGTCCGGCGTCGATCCACCGGTCTGGAGGATTCGGGCCGGCGTCCTTCCGGAAGTCGACACCGCGGTCACGGTCGTCTTGAAGCGTTCGCCTCGCGAGGAATAACGGCCGCATCAAGTCGCTGTGCGGCACACAACGCAATGGCGAGGGCATCGGCCACGTCGGCTGGCTCGGGGATCACGTCGAGCCCGCAACGGCTGGCGATCGCGGCTTGCATCCGGGATTTGTCGGCGCTGCCGTCCCCGGTCAGGGCTTTCTTCACCTGTGCGGGGGCGTGTTCGACGATTTCAATGCCATGCTGGGCGGCGGCAAGCAGGATCACGCCTCGAGCATGTCCCATCCGCACGCCGGTCGCGGCGCGATCTGGATGGGAGAACACCGATTCGACGGACATCAGGTCCGGCTTGAGATCTTCAAGCACGGAGACCAGATCGGCATGGAGTCGATGGAGTCGAGTGGCGAGTGGAAGATCGGGGGGGACTCGGATCACCCCAGCCTCGACTACCGTCAGGCTGGGACCGACGGCCTCAATGGCGCCGTAGCCGGTGATGCGAAGTCCGGGGTCGATTCCAAGGATACGCACGCGGGGACTCCGATCTGGCGAGGTCGTCTGGGTTCCTGCTTTGGGTTCATCGGCTCGAAGCCGATTTGGGCTGAGGATCAAGACGCGTCGAGCGCGGTCAGGAGGCGCCCTTTGTTATCAACTCATCCGAAGCCAGATTGCCGTCCTCAAGCACGACAATTCTCTGGCAACGATCGGCCACTTTGGGGTCGTGCGTCACCATGATGATGGTGAGCCCCTCGGCGTGCAGCTGATCGAAGATGTCCAGGATCGCATCGCCGGTGGCGGTGTCGAGATTTCCCGTTGGTTCATCCGCCATCAGAATGGCAGGGTTGGTCACCAGTGATCGCGCGATCGCGACCCGCTGCTGCTGGCCTCCCGAGAGCTCGTTAGGCCGATGGGTGAGTCGGTCGGCCAAGCCAACCATTTCGAGTCGGGCCACCGCGCGAGCATGGCGTTGGGCGCGGGGAAGGCCTTGATAGAAAAGTGGAACTTCGACATTTTCCACGATGGTCAGTTCGCTGATCAGATTGAAGGCTTGGAAAACGAATCCAATGCGGCTGCCTCGGGCCCGACTCAGTGCCGTGTCGTCAAGACCAGACACGTCGATGCCATCGAGCAGATATTGACCGTCGGTCGGTCGGTCGAGACAGCCCAGCAGATTCATGAGGGTGCTCTTGCCGCTTCCGCTCGCGCCCATGATGGCGCAGTACTGGCCCGAAGGGATCACCAGATCGATGCCTCGCAGGGCTTCGACCAGAATCGACCCGTCTGGCTTGAAGTAGTGCTTCTTGAGGCCTCGGAGGATCGCCGTCGGGGGCTGCTCGTTGGAGTCCAGTGAAGGTGCCGTCAGATTGGGGTTAGAGGAAGTCACGCTTCGATAGTAGCACGCTCGGGAGGACTTCCGACGCGACGGGATGGGATCGACCGATAGACTCGGGACAGGCCACGTTCGTGTTTCTGCCCGTCATGGAGGCATCGCTCTTGTTCGATCCCGACCGCCACAGTTCGGATACCACCACAGAACGGCCTCGGGCCATTCAGGTCATTCGACGAATCTTTGCCGATCAACTGACCCCTGTGCTCGCCTATCGACGACTTGTGGCACCAGACGACCGAACCGCACCAAGTTTCCTCTTCGAGTCGGTTGAACAGGGGGGTGGGGTTTCGCGATTCTCCATGGTTGGCATCCGGCCGCGGTTGGAGGTGATCGCCCGGGGAGATGAGCTGGAAATTCTTCATCACCGACCCAACGGGGACGAATCAGTCGTCGTCGAGGACCGGGACCCCTTCGATCTTCTTCGGGGGTTGGCCGCGTCATGGGCCCCGATTCGACAGGTCGGTACGGTGACGCCCCCCGATACCTTCCGTGCCGGATTCGTTGGGTTCGCGGGGTACGACACTGCCCGTTGGGCAGAACCCGAAAAACTCGCCTTCGCCTCGGCCCCTTCCGATGATCGAGGCCTTCCTGACCTGCACATGGGGCTTTACGGACGAGTCCTCGTTTTTGATCATGTCGGCAAGACCGTGCACGTGGTCGCCACCGAGGCCTTTGCTGATCATGCCGATGAAGCGGCGGCGGAAGCGGCCGCCATCGTCGCCGCGGATGAGCTGGTGAGCACGGTCGTCGATGACGCCGTCCATCTTTTACCCGGACGGGTCGAACTTGACCTGAACGCAGCGCCAGGTCTGCCGACGGCGTCCACGATGAGTCGCTCGGATTTTGAGTCGGCGGTGGAGAAGACGCAGGCATATATCGCCGACGGTGATGCTTTTCAGGTCGTGTTGAGTCAGCGGTTTGAGCGTTCCACTCATGCCGATCCGTTCGACTTGTACCGAGCGCTTCGGATCGTGAACCCCTCGCCCTATCAGATCTATCTGCAGGCTCGCGGATGCATGCTGGTGGCGGCAAGCCCCGAAATCCTCTGTCAGGTCCGCGATGATCGCGTGATCAACCGGCCGTTGGCGGGGACTCGGCGGCGTGGACGGAATGAGGAAGAGGATTCAGCGCTCGCAACCGAACTCCTTGCTGACCAGAAGGAACGTGCTGAACACGTCATGCTCGTTGATCTCGGGCGAAACGATCTCGGCCGAGTCTGTGAACCCGGTTCGATCGAGCTGGAACAGATCATGGAGGTCGAGCGTTACAGCCACGTGATGCACATTGGATCAATGATCAGCGGCCGTCTCCGGCCAGGCATTGACGCGCTCGACGCGCTTCGCGCAACCTTGCCGGTCGGGACGGTGAGTGGGGCACCGAAGATTCGGGCGATGCAGATCATTGACGAGCTTGAACCAGTCCGACGTGGCCCGTACGCCGGAGGCATCGGCGCGATCGATCTGGCGGGCAATCTCGATGTGGCGATTGCGTTGAGGACGATGGTCGTCCCGACCGGGAATGGAGTTGCCCCCTGGGACGTCCACCTTCAGGCCGGCGCGGGCATCGTGCTGGATTCCTCACCGGCGGCGGAGTGGAAGGAAACGGTCGACAAGGCCGCGGCGTTGGGCCGGGCGATCGATCTGGCGGAATCCGCGTTTGGTCCGCCGGCGTCAGTTGGATCACGCGGGATCTGATCGTCGAATCGGTGGGCGTTCAGGCTCCAGCGGTAAGGGGGCCAGGTCAGCGGGATGTGCCGGTGCGGACACGCGGATCGAAGAACCCGCGTGGTCTGTTGGGATGCGTTCTGATTCCAACAATTCGTTGCCGAGAACGGATTCGACGCGGGCGATGCCGTCCCGGGCGATCGCGACCGCGATGGCCGCGAGGATGCCGGCGAGGACCAGTGCCACGATAAAACCAATGGCCGCCGCCGATTGATTCGTCACCAACGCCAGGCTCAATCGGCCTCCAATCGCAATCGCTCCGGCGAGCAGGGCGGCCATGCCCCCAAAGAAGAACACTTTTGGGGCGATGGTCGATCCCCAGTCTGCGGTGGCTCGGGCGACGAAGAAGTTGGTGGTCGTCACCGAGAGCATGGCCGCCATCGTGTACACCAGCGTGGTCCATGGCCAGGCCGCCGCGGGAATCACGCCGAGGAGGGTGGCCACCACCGCCAGCGCTGCCAATGCCTCCAACCAGGCAAGCGTGAGGAGCGAGGTTCCGAAGCCCGAGGGTTCGAACCGCCGTATGGTCGAGGTTCGGTAGCGGAGCTGTAGGGCCAGGAGGCGATACAGAGGACCGAAGGCGGTGAGAATCGCCAGAATGGGGCCAATAAACTGGATCAGCAGGAATCCCGCGAGGGGTACGAACGAACCAATCTGAGATGCGGCGAGTTGGGTTAGGCCGGACTGATGCACGGCATCAATTCGTTGGCCCGCCAGCGCACTCGAGGACCGGGCCCTGATCTTCGCCCCGCACTCGGGACATCGCTCGAAGGTCGTTGAGCCACGAAGGTCGTAACCACACCCTTCGCAGGGGATGGGAAGCGAACTCCTTGGCTCGGAATGGATCGAGCGTGGCCTGTTCAAAGTCGACCCTTTCGACGGCAGGTCCAGAATTTGGTCTGATAAGAGATCTTCTGAGGCGGCGAATCCGAACTTTCGGCAGCCGGTAGGGTATGAAAGATTGCTCGACGACTACGGAAGTGGAGTTGAGGGGGATCGATGCTCGATGTACCCCACAGGGGCGGCGAGTGACGAGGTTGGAGGCCGCAGGGTCGGGACTCCAAAGAACTCCGACTCGTTCGGACGCTCGGAGAGGATGGAGGCGGTTCCGTCGGTGACGGAGGCTCGCGAATAATCAAGCACGCGTCGCAGCGTGTTCCCACGCTTGGCCTTGAATGGGCCGGCGGGTTTAGTTTAGATCGGCCGGTCTCCGGAACCTTCCGGAGCTGGCACCCAAGGAAATTTCTCGACATGTTCGACCGACACCCAGCCACCGGCCGTTTTCTCCTCGTGGGCGCCATCGCGACCCTCGGAATCCTGAGCACCGCGACGTCGGTGCAGGATGACCCGGTCATTCCCGGTGAGGTTGAAGCGTGGCGGGCGGATCTCTGGAAAGCGGCGGTCGCTGGCGACGATGAACTCGTTGAGGCTCATCTGGCGTCGATTCCCACCGACGCGGACCCGGAGTCGATCGCGACGCTCAAGGCGGCCCTGGTTGCTCGCGACAGTCACGATGCCAAGTCCGTCGACGATCGAGATGCGGGACGCCAAAAAGCGATCGGCGAGCTCGAAGAGAAACTCGATGCCGCCGACATCACCGGCGCTTTGACGGCAGCGGTCCGTCTGCAGACGCTTTCCGACGACTGGGATGCGGTGCTCGACCAGGAACGGATCAAGTCATTGATCGCCGAGGCAGAAGCGGTCGAGACCGCCGCCCGCGCCGAAGGCGACTGGCTGCAGGTGCAGGAAATCCTGTTCCGGCTGCGAACCTTGCACGAGGATACGGCGCGAAAAGTGATTCACGCGTCGTACGACGAACAACTCGAAGAAGTCAATCGCCGCATCGGCTTGCTGGCTCGATATGCGCCCCGGGCGCTCTATGAACTTCGAGCCCGCAACATGGCGAGGCTTGAACCCGAGACCGAATTCCCTGAATTCAACGAAGCCTTCGCTGAAGACTGGAAGGAGGCGCTCAACGGCATCTCCGAACGTATGGTCCGAGCGTCGCTCCGAACGGCGGCGAGTGAACACGTTTCGAATTGCGGTTGGAAGCCACTGCTCGAGGGTGGGTTGGAGGCGGTCGATATTTTTTCCACCACCGATCAACTGGTCGAAAATTTCGAGGGCCTCGCCGACCCGGCGAAGATTAAGGCGTGGCGTCAACTGGTGAGTGGGGAGCGAACCCGTCTTGAAGAGAAGCCTGCTGGCGAAGTCTCGCGGCAGGAGTATCACCAGATCATGCGG
>ERZ887942.2212-NODE-2212-length-12280-cov-4.161636_pt1 | contig 12280 bp, 12 predicted proteins | sample MGYA00521099_ERZ887942 | MGnify/ENA primary metagenome ERZ887942 (study PRJEB32303, sample SAMEA104408605) | aquatic metagenome | biome: Brackish water; feature: Pelagic; material: water | place: Baltic Sea | collected 2014-06-07T06:48:00 | depth 16,251 m ... | reverse complement strand
AGAAGACTAATGCAGGAGCTGTGCCGGTTGTGCTGAATGTGCATTCGCTTGGAAGTACTCGCTACGCATGAATGTCTACATAAGATCTGTGATATAAGTGGCTTACGGCATGGTGAATGAATTGTTATAAGCTGATTTACAGCTAATTTCGTCAAAGTCCGTACAATCAATACATTCAGTGAGCGTGTCAAATTGATGTTCATCGTGTTCAAGAGATGAATCATTCGCAGTGTTCTTCGATAGGAAATAGAAGAATTTCATTTCGGAGGCGCTGATGCACGGAGAAATAGTGATGCTCCATGCTCTCGTTGACGGACTTCAGCAACTCTCGCTAATCTTGGCTCTCGAGAAGAACTGCATTAAAGACAAAGAAAGAACAGCATGAGTGAGAATTGGATCGCGGAGCGGATGCACAAGATCGATGCCTCCGGAATTCGGAAGGTGTTTGACCTCGCTGCTACTATGACCGATCCGGTCAATCTAAGTATTGGTCAACCGCACTTCGACACGCCGCAGCCAATTAAAGATGCGATTATCAAAGCCGTTGACGATGGCAGAAACGCCTACAGCCAATCCCAGGGCATCAAACCGCTCCTCGAAAAGATTCAGCAGAGCGTTGACTCGACTTATCAACATGAAGATCGACAGGTCTTCGTCACCAGTGGAACAAGCGGCGGGCTGATGCTGGCACTTTCAGCGTTGGTGAACCCCGGTGATGAAGTCATCGCATTCGATCCCTGGTTCGTGATGTATAAGCATCTCACCACTCAAGCGGGGGGAATTTATAAATCGATCAACACCTATCCAGATTTTCGAATTCCTATCGAGAAAGTACGTGAAGCGATCACCGACCGAACAAAAGTGATCATCTTCAACAGTCCCTCGAATCCAACAGGACACGTTGCCAGCGAGGAAGAAGTCAAAGCCCTGGCGGAGTTAGCGGCAGAACATGATATCGCTTTGTTGAGTGACGAAATCTATCGCGAATTCTGCTATGACGAGGCATTTGTCAGTCCCGCTAAATACAACGACCAGACAATTGTTATCGATGGCTTCAGCAAATCGCATTCGATGACAGGCTGGCGCGTTGGCTGGTGCCACGGTCCGCAACATGTCATCCAGCAGATGATTAAGCTGCAACAGTTTACGTTTGTCTGTGCTCCGCATCCAATGCAATGGGCAGCGAATGTTGCCTGGGATTACGATATCTCAGACCGTGTCGCTGAGTACAAACAGAAGCGGGATTTCATGCGTTCAGAGTTGCAGGACCACTATGAAATCCATGGAGCAGGTGGAGCGTTTTACCTGTTCGTGAAAGCTCCCTGGGGAACGGGGACTGAATTCGTGAAGAAAGCAATCGAGAATAATCTGCTGATCATTCCCGGGAATGTCTTCAGCTCTGAAGATACTCATTTCCGAATTTCATACGCCGCGACAGATGAAACGCTTCATAAAGGAATCGAGATATTAAAGAAGCTCGCGGTCGGTTAGTCCCACACATTATGTGTGGGGCAAACGTGTTGACTAGAATTCGTCGTCTTCGTCGTCATCGAACTCAAATTCGTCATCATTCGCGTCATCGTCAAAATCGAAACCATCAGTTTCGTCTTCGCTGACTTCAACGTCTCCGAAACCATCAAGGTCTTCGTCATCTTCTAGCCCGTCAGCGAAACTGTCGTCAACATCATCATCATCCGGTGTCGCTGATGGGATCGATGAAGTATCGGAGTCTACGTCAGCTCCTTTTGCTTCCTTGGTTTTACTTCCACCATGATAAATCATGACGTACACAGGGAAGAGAACCATCATCAAAGCGATAAGAAACAGCATGATCGCTGCCACTTTCAGGACAGTAGGCATCGTATCCATGTTGTTCATCATCGCCATCAACATGAGGTAACCAACAAGTCCCGCGGGAATTGCAGCCACTAAAGATGTTCCTGCGAGGTTCATTTTATTCACGGTACAATTACCTCAGTCTGAAAAGATCAAATGACGATGTTGAGTTGATTTGCTGTTGATGGTCTGACAACTTTACTTTCAGACCGACAGCGTATGCAATCAAATCAACGAAAACATTGCACACTGTTAAGAGAATCGAAAGAATTATCGCGATTTCTCATCTAAAAGCGGTTTGGTGTTGAAGATTCGAGGAACATCTCCCCAGTGAGCGTGAAAACTGTTGCAACCTCATCGACTGGAACACTTACCTATTTGTTGTGTCTGCCAATCAACACGTGAGACGAGGGATAAACTACTGTTACTCTGAGTGAGCGTAGCGAACCGCTGTCTTGTCGTTCGCCGACAAACGGCTCAACCTGTCCCTTCTCCCCACATTCGATATCCATTCTCGACTGCGACTTGGCTGTGGGAAGAAGGTTCGGATGAGGGGATTATGTCGCGTTTTCGAACACAAAGACTATCAATAAGCCTCAAGATTGAATCCCATTTTGCGAAGTGTCTGCTGTCCAGAACTTCTTCACTGAACCTTATTGAGTCCGTTCCAAACCTGCTACAATTAAAATGTTACCGAACTATAGGGATTTCATAATGTTTGAAGCTTCGACACAACTTGCACAACTGCAACGATCAACCCGCAGGCATTTCCTGACGCAAAGTACCGCTGGTCTTGGTGGAATTGCGTTGGCTTCGTTATTAGGTAAAGAATCGGTTGCAGCGGAGACGCGCCCCAACCCGCTAGCGCCACGGGATTCTCATTTCCCTGCTAAAGCAAAGAATATCATCTACCTGCATATGGCAGGCTCTCCGCCGCAGCATGACTTGTTTGATTACAAGCCGAAGTTGGTCGAGATGAATGGCATGCCCTGCCCTGAGGAACTGACCAAGGGGGAGCGTTTTGCTTTCATTAAAGGAGCACCAAAACTACTAGGAACGCCTCACAAATTCTCTCAACAAGGAGAGAGCGGAGCTTGGATCTCAGAGATTTTGCCGAAGATCTCCGAACAGGCGGATGATCTCTGTTTCATTAAGTCGATGTACACCGATCAATTCAATCACGCCCCCGCGCAGCTATTGCTGTACACCGGTTCGCCCCGGCAAGGTCGACCTTCAATGGGTTCGTGGGTGACCTATGGACTTGGTGCTGAGAACGAAAACCTGCCAGGGTTCGTTGTGTTAATCTCAGGTGGAACATCTCCCTCAGCCGGCAAAAATGCCTGGGGCAGCGGATTCCTTCCATCAGTTTATCAAGGAGTACAATGTCGCTCGCAAGGTGATCCGGTTCTCTATGTGAGCAATCCAGATGGAATGGATCGCAGCATGCGGGAGCTGACAATCGATTCGATTCGACAATTGAATGAGCTTCAGGCAAAAGAATTCGGCAGCCCGGAAACTTTAACCCGCATCGCACAGTACGAACTTGCTTTTCGTATGCAGATGTCAGTCCCAGAAGTGATGGACATCGCTGCCGAACCCAAACATGTTCAGGATGCTTATGGAGCTAAACCGGGCGAAGCCAGTTTCGGTAACAACTGTCTGCTCGCTAGACGTCTCGTCGAACAAGGCGTTCGACATGTGCAGCTGTTCGATTGGGGGTGGGACTTCCACGGGAATTCTAAAGGGAATGACATTAAAGATTCACTTCCGGGTCGCTGCAAGCCAATGGATCAGGCAGTCGCTGCTTTGATCAGCGACTTAAAACAACGAGGTCTGCTAGACGAAACTTTAGTCGTCTGGAGTGGAGAGTTCGGACGCACCCCGCTGAATGAAGAACGAAACGGCTCGAAGTTCCTCGGCAGAGATCACCACCCACACTGTTTCACGACGTTTATGGCTGGCGGAGGAATCAAACCTGGGATGACCTATGGCTCAACAGATGAACTCGGATACTTTGTCGCTGAAAACAAAGTCCACGTTCACGACCTGCAAGCAACGATTCTCCATCAACTCGGTTTCGACCACACCAAGCTGACCTACCGTTTCCAAGGTCGAGACTACCGACTGACGGATGTTCATGGGCATGTGGTGAAAGACGTGATTGCATAGTCGTTCTCGTGTTTTCGAATAATTCGATTGTTTTCGTAGAAAATCTATCGTAACTTTTAGGAAAGAATGAGAAGAATATTTACTAAACAATTCGAAGGGGAACAGAATGGGAATCGGAGTTGGTGTTGCTGCTGTTGGCAAAAAGGGCGAAGTTATTTTTAATCATGTCGCTGATTTGGAAGTTCCAGCGGTCGTTAAAAACAGTGTGAAAAAAGCTGTTGCAAAAACCAAGAAGGGTGTCAAAACTGCTGCCCAGACGACAGCGAAGACTGTTGGGCATGGGGTCAAAGCGGCAGCCAAACAAGTGAAGTCCGAACTTTCAAAAGTTGGGGCAGAAATGAGTCAATTCGGAGCGATTGATATAGAATCAAATATTTCACCGAGCGAGAAATCAACGATTATGAATTTTTTGCGTGATGAGGCACGTGTCCGCTCAGGAAAACATGAAATGAGCGACACCCCCGACGCTAAAGGTCATACAAAAGTAGGCGGCAGTGCATCCAATGGAAACATAAATGCTGTGACGAAATTTATGGGAGGAAGCGCCTACCTCCCCACCAATGGCAGCACTGGAGTCTACATCTATCTTGACGATGAAACAAAACAAATTTCAGGGTTCGCTGCCTCAATAAAATGGAAATTCAATTGATCGCTATGATACCTGAAAGCAACACTTACGCATCAATAATGAAATCCACTGCTTATACTCTTTAGAGATTTCAAGACTCAGTTTCTAGCTAATAGGTGTTTTCAGGAGAACAGTCCGATGACAAAATTAGACCAGTTACCTGAAACAATAAAGCTCCAAACTTCGAACTACTTGCTGATCGTAGGAAGCATAGTCTTGCTCACGATTGGCTCATTCATTGGCTGCATCATCTTATTCTTTTCGTTGATCGGCATTCATTCTGAAGGCTCTTATAAACTCGCTACAGAGTGGCGGGATGAAATGTCAGTATTGGAAGCCCCCTCGGAAGTAGAGCATCCTTCAGTGGTTGATATTTATGAATTTCCAAATGGAGAGTGGGCGATTGTGAAATCGAGGAGCTCTCATGGTGGACTGTGGCATGGTGGAGGGACGGTGATCGTGAAAGACAGCGACGGACTCATTCACGCCTTTCATCGTGGTCATGTCTGTGGCGATGGGAATCCATTGATCAATGGAGAATTTAATGACCTGCGGTCATTCTATGATGCGATGGCGGACTCTGACTTTGAAGTATTTGGGTTCGAATGATTTTTTTGCAACATCATGGATGTGTTGCTTTTCGATAACTTCCGGGGGTTTGACCGAGTTCTCGGCGGAAGACGACGTGCATGTATTCGGGATGTTGAAAGCCGCACATGCCGGCGATTCGATCCATAGAGAGATCGGTGTCAGTGAGAAGTTGTTGAGCGCGTTTGACTTGGACGATGCGAATCTCCTGCTGTGGTGAGCGGTCGAGGTACTTCCTCATTTTTCGTTCGAGTGAACTCCTAGACATCGGAACTTGTTCCAGAACATCGTCGACAGAAATCCCTGTACAAGCGTGTTCTCTGATATACTTCAGAGCAGTCGCGATGTCTTGATCTTCTATCGCCACGACGTCGGTTGATTGCCGCGTGACGATGCCGATTGGTTTGATCAGTTGCTCTCTGTTGTTGACTTCTTGACCGTCCATGAGTTGACCAAGGATTTCTGCGGCACGAAACCCGACGACTTCTGCATTGGGAATGACACTCGAGAGTTGCGGGCTGCACAGCTGACACAAGATCTGGTCGTTATCCGCTCCAATGACAGCGACTTCTTCAGGAACTGAAATTTCGTGCTCCAGGCAAGCGTTGAGGATTTGCTGCCCGCGAACATCGTTACAAGCAAAGATGCCGACCGGCTTCGGTAGTTGGTGAACCCATTTAATAAGATGTTCCTGCTCTTCTTCCCAAGGACGAGCGACCTTGCCAAGCCAGGTTGAATTGTAGATTTCTGTCTCACCCAGTTTCTTTTCAACACAATCACTGAACGCTGCTTGACGTCTTTCTGACCATGCTTCGCCAGTGAAGCCACAAAACGCGAGGTGTCTAAATCCTCTTTCCAATAAATGTTCGGCAGCCATAACACCAATTTCTGCATCATCAGACCAGACATGGGCGAACCCCAAGTCATCACGACGATCGGTCAATTCAACCAAAGGCATCTTCTTCGCTGCCACGACCTCAGCGAGTTGTGGCGTCGTCGCACGGGAAAGGATTCCATCGCCGTCCCAATGATTGAGCCATCGTGGTGGTTCGGTCGAGAGATCTCTTTGTTCGAGAAACACGGACCATTCATCATGAGAGCGAATATATTTGATGACTCCTTCCAGCAACTGACGACCGTAGATGCTGGAAGTTTCAATGATGAGTGCAACACGATATTTAGCTGACATGAGCGAGGCAAAGTGAAAAAGAAATCATGATGTGAAAAGAATCACACATCATGACAAATGCTTTGCTTGTCACGCAAGGAAAGGTGTCGATTAGAATTGTGATTATGCGTCAAATGAATTCTGATAGAATTACACTTTTGCGAAGTCTCACGCAGCTCCAAACTCGGTCAGCACTTCACGTGCAGCCGTGAGAGTCGTGTTGATGTCTTCCTCGGTATGTTCTACGCCGATGAAGTTTGCTTCAAACTGGCTGCATGGTAAGTAAATTCCTCGGTCTAGCATTCCGTGGAAATACTTTGAGAACCATTCAGTATTGTTCTTTGCCGAGACTTTGTAGCTGGTGACTTCTTCTTTGTTAAAGAAGAATGTGAACATGCTTCCGACTTGAGCAACGGCATGGGGAATGCCCAATTCTGTTGCGATTTCATTCAATCCTGAGACAAGTTTTTGAGTTTTTTCTTCAAGTGCCGGATAAGGATCTGTGTCACGTAATGTTGTGAGCGTCGCGATACCCGAAGCGGTTGCCAGCGGATTTCCCGAGAGTGTTCCTGCTTGATATACCGGTCCGACGGGCGAGATGGCGTTCATGATTTCTGCTTTCCCGCCGTATGCACCAACTGGCAGCCCACCACCGACGATTTTACCTAAGGTGGTCATGTCAGGTGTGATTCCAAAGCGTTCTTGTGCTCCGCCGTAAGCAACCCGAAAACCGGTCATGACTTCATCGAAGATCAATACAGTCCCATGTTCAGTGCAGAGCGAACGTAATGCCTGTAGGAATTCTGGAGTTGGAACGACGACCCCCATGTTTCCAACGACAGGTTCCAGAATGACCGCTGCGATTTTATCACCATGCTCCGCAAAGAGCGTCTCCAGCGCAGCGACATCATTGTACTCCAGTATGTGAGTGTCACGGGTACAACCTTCGGGAACGCCTGGACTGGACGGAGTCCCCAAAGTCAACGCTCCACTCCCTGCCTGGACGAGTAGGCTATCAACATGACCGTGATAACATCCCGCAAACTTAATGAGTTCATCACGCCCGGTGTATCCGCGCGCCAGCCGAATGGCGCTCATTGTCGCTTCCGTTCCGGAGTTGACCATGCGAACCTTTTCGATGGATGGAACGGCTTCGACGATCAGCTCCGCAAGTTCTGATTCACGAACAGTTGGAGCACCAAAACTGGTTCCTTGGGGAAGTGCATCAGAAATTGCTTGCAAGACAGCTGGATGCCCATGACCAAGAATGTGCGGTCCCCAAGAACCGATATAGTCGAGATAGCGATTCCCATCGATATCGTAGATGTATTGTTTCTCGCCCCGTTCAATAAATACAGGAGTTCCACCGACGCCGCCAAACGCTCTAGCCGGGCTATTCACCCCGCCCGGAATGACCTTTTGAGCACGTACAAATTCTTGCTGACTTTTACTGCGATTCATTTTGACGGGTTGCTTTGAGTTTTAAGAGAGATTGATCTGCCATTGAAAGACATATTCTAAAGAAAAATTTAACACAGAGGCACGGAGTACACTGAGGAAAGAATAGACTTCCAACAACTGATTCGATCGTTTTCTTGAAGAGAATTCAAAGCCCAGCTCACCATCACTCAGCTAACCAAGGAAAAGGCATCGCAATCTAAGCATCGTTTTTCTTTTCTCCGTGTCTCAGCGTCTCCCTGGTAAATTCCTTTTTTTGTGAATTTTAGACACAATACTTCCTAACGAACCAGGTTCGACAGGAGTGTGCCACACTTGCCCCTCGATCCCTAGCCCATCTCACTATGCTTCCTTCAAAACCATGTCGATACAGAACACGGCTGCTAGAATTAAGATTCTGATCGGGTTGTCGTACGGGACGTCTTCCGAGATTTGCAGGATGTAATTGTCTGCACTGGTAAAGAATTCTTTTCCCATTCCCGACCACTTCTTTGATACCGATGCGAACTCAACTCCATCATTGATGAACTTGAAGTTCCAGCCAGTCCACTTCCCTTTGAGCGTACAAAGTTGTTGTCCCTCTGCTCCCAGCACATTGAAGGAACCTCCAATCGAAAACATCTTCTGTTTGAACCCTCCGACACGATCTCCATCTTCGTCTTGGACATCGACCGACGAGAGAAACAAAGAGATTCCCCGTTCGATGGACAGAACCGGTTCGCCTTCGGGAGTGGTGACGCGAATATCGAATGGGGTCATTCTCTTATAGTCGGTAAATCGCAGCATTTTCGTGATCCCACCAAGATGTGGCTCACGGCAGTGAAGGATCATGTCACCGGTCTCAGGATCATACACATCGTAATTATTTGCAGCTTTGAACATTCCGACATGTTCTTTGATGAGAAACAAATTCTGATGGAGTGCTTCGTGCATGGTAGACCTTTCTCGCGATTCGGTTGTATGTGGTGTTGATTCTAAAGCAGAACCAACAAAGATGCGAACAGACATAGTCATTCTTCTGGAAGACCTGTTGAATTGTCAAGAATATGGCAGAATTCATACAACAGGCTTAACCATTACTGTTTAATTATGCGGATCGATGGTCTTGTTCCTACAATCCTCGCAACATTCAGAATATCTTCACTAGAAAGTGGTCTTCAGACTTTCCTACACTAAAGATCAATTCTCGGATCGAATTCTGGTCGAATTCGATTAAATAGACCACACGCGCAGCTACGATAATTCTAAAGAGAGTTATCGAATGAAGGTACTGCTGAATTCGTTACATTTGAATTCAAGATATTGTTCAACGGCACTACTAAAATACTCGAGTTGAATTTCAGCTCCAGAGGTAAACTATGAGACGTTCAGTCATCACTCTCGGCATTTTGGCACTTTTTGTTTTTTGCTCGACTTCACAACTAGTCGCCCAGGGATTGATTTGGTCATTGCCTGAAGATGGAACTCTGGTTCGCTACAAAGGCGTGTACACTCAGCAGACACGTCGTGAAAATTCGACCGACGGAGATCTCACGCTGACATGGGATCGAATTCTTGAAATTCGTTCGGTCGGCAAAGAGGACGCTGATTACAAAGGGACTTCAGTCCCCTGCCGTTGGCTGGAAATTAAAGTCGAGACCGGAACATCTCCTGAGGGGGTACTCGATGCCGGTCCTGGTGGAATCCGAATGTACAAACTTCTCGTTCCCGAACCGGAGGTTCGTGGAACTGTCGATGAACCGGTCAGCACCAAGACCAAGCGTTCGGTTTTTGCTTCTCATATTCCTGTTGTCCGTGGCTATCGAAAACTCGGGGACGAACCGACTCAAGAGATGACGACGAAACTCTTTCAACTCTATCCCATTGCATCTCTTTTACGACACTACCCAACATTGACCGAAGGTGAAAAAGCAGAAACTTCCGTTCTCGCTGGAGAATTCAGCACGACAGTTTTTGATGGAACCATCGTGACGGAAACGAATGTTTATCGCTCCACAAACGTCGGACAAATCCTGCGTTCAGAGACCATGCCCTTCGGAGTCGTCTCGTGGGAAGCAAAAACCGTCGTCGAGGAAAAAGGATCAACAGATGCACGCTCTGAATTTCGAGAAACGTCTGTGATTTCCGAGAAATTGTCTGCGATTGCTATTGAACAAAATGCAGAATCTGAATTCTTGGTGAATTGATTGTTAGCGGTTAGCAATTGGCTTTTAGCTATTAGCCTTTTGCCACGCACTTCAAGTGCGTGAGTTTCGCAATACTTCAATTGTCTCCCGGAAATCAGCCGGCAACTCAGCCTGGAAATTCATCCATAGCCCAGAAACTGGATGCGTAACCTCCAGTTGAATTGCATGCAGTGCGTGCCGCTTGATCGGGAGACCCGTTTCAATTTCACGGGAATCACCAGGGACTCGACCGGTATCGAAAGGTTTGAATTTCCCGTTCGGCAAGTAGAATTCATCCCCCACGAGGGAATGGCCTAAGTGTGCTAGATGAACTCTGATTTGGTGATTCCGTCCGGTAAGTGGACGAGCAAGCACGAGCGTGTAATCCTCGTAGCGTTCAACGACCCGATAGACGGTTTTTGATTTTCTTGGCTTGGCTGCATCGGGGCGACAGCTCATTAGGACATGGCGTCCCTGAAGTGCTCTACCAATCGGCCGATCAATCACGCCTCGATCCAGCTGCACATTGCCTTCCACGAGTGCTAGATAACTTTTGGAAACTCGCGAAGCTTCAAACTCGGCAGCGAGCGCCGCATGAGAACGATGTGTGATCGCGACAACGATGGCTCCACTCGTTTGACGATCCAGTCGATGAACAATCCCGGGGCGTAAAATCCCTTTTAACTCCGTGCGTTGATCGAGTAGATGTTGCAAACCGTTCGCCAGTGTTTCGAGTTGAATCTCTCCCACCGGATGCACGACGAGGTCAGCTGGTTTATTGATGACCATAATCCAATTGTCTTCGTAGACAATCTCAAGCGGTATCGCTTCCGGCTCGAGTAGTTTATCCGGCGGCTCAAGCAAGCGAATCGAAACAGTTTGACCACGAAAAACCCGGTCTGTTTGTGCCGCAGTTGCAAAATTAATAGTGACAGCCCCGGCAGCGACGATCCGTTGCAATCTCCAGGTGTTGTAATTTCTTAAATGCTTCCCAAGAAACGAATCAATTCGAATTCCACTTAAGGATTTTTCAACAACAAATTCAAAGTATGGAGGCTGAGACAACGAAGTGATTCTGGGTTGAAGAGATTTATCGAAGTAAAGAAGTCATGCGGAAGAATAACTCTCATTCTAAAATTTTAACTTGAACGAAACTGGTTGACGGTCTCATCGCGACCGTCCTTCAGTAATTCGAGCAGGTAAGTTCCGTAAGCATTTTTCCGATATGCCTCAGCGAGCTTTTCTAGCTGATCGTCTTCAATGTAACCCATTTGCCAGGCGATTTCTTCCGGGACACAGATTTTCTGTCCTTGCCGGGCTTCGATCGCTTCCACAAACCCAGAGGCTTGCAAAAGCGAAGAAGGTGTCCCGGTGTCGAGCCAGGCGTAGCCACGCCCCATCAATTCAACATTGAGTTTTTGAGCCTCCAGGTAGTGCTGGTTGATGGCTGTGATTTCCAACTCTCCACGTGCAGAAGGTTTCACTGATTTCGCAATCTCAATCACTTCATTGTCATAAAAGTAAAGTCCGGTGACTGCATAGCGTGATTTGGGATGTTCTGGCTTCTCGACGATGTCGACAGGTCTTCCGGTTTTGTCGAATGAGATTACACCATACCGTTGAGGATCGCGCACCCGGTAAGCGAAAACAGTCGCTCCTGTCTCTTTGCTTGATGCACTATGCAGGAGTTTTTGAAAGTCATGCCCGTAGAAAACATTGTCTCCTAAAACTAAGCAAACCGAATCGCCACCAATGAACTTCTCACCGATTAAGAACGCTTCTGCGAGACCGCGCGGCTGATCCTGCTCCGCGTACTCAATTGAGATTCCCAATTGAGAACCATCCCCGAGCAATCTCTGATAGTTGGGGATATCTTCCGGAGTGCTGATGAGCAGGATCTCTCGGATTCCTGACAACAAAAGCACGCTCAATGGATAATAGACCATTGGCTTGTCGTAGATTGGTAGAAGTTGTTTGCTGACAACTGTCGTCATCGGATGCAAGCGTGTCCCTGCCCCACCAGCGAGAATGATTCCCTTTTTGACCACGTGGCTGACCTTTTAAAATTGTATTTAATTCGAAGTGCAATTTAGTTACGGACAAACCCAGGCTGAGTTCCAATTCAGTTCTACGGTGTCCCAGGTCAGTCTTGCTCGCACATTACCACTCTGCCTGAGAAGTAAGAAGTCCATTTCATTGGCAATTGTCTTTAGTACTGCGAAGTTCGCTTTTCCGACTAAAGATTCAGTAGCATTCGGAGGTCTTGAT
>ERZ887942.2207-NODE-2207-length-12298-cov-13.580903_pt1 | contig 12298 bp, 8 predicted proteins | sample MGYA00521099_ERZ887942 | MGnify/ENA primary metagenome ERZ887942 (study PRJEB32303, sample SAMEA104408605) | aquatic metagenome | biome: Brackish water; feature: Pelagic; material: water | place: Baltic Sea | collected 2014-06-07T06:48:00 | depth 16,251 m ... | reverse complement strand
GCGGCATCACTCGCATTTTGGTCGTTGACCTCGACGTACATCAAGGCAATGGCACAGCTGCCATGGCCGCTGATGACTCACGAATTTTCACATTCTCAATGCACGGTGAAAAAAACTATCCGTACCACAAAGAATCCAGCGATTTAGACCTTCCCCTACCCGATTACATTGAGGACAAGACCTACCTCCGGCTATTGAACGAAACGCTGGATGAACTCTTCGAAAAGGTCCAACCAGAGTTGGTATTCTTTCAAAGTGGCGTAGATGTACTTGAAAGTGATAAACTCGGGCGCATGGGACTTACACTCCACGGTTGTAAAGACCGCGATATTGCTGTAATCTCGCGTTGTTACGATCGTGCCATTCCTCTGGTCATCAACATGGGCGGCGGCTACAGCCCCGATATCAAAACCATTATTGAAGCACATGCGAATACCTTTCGCGCTTGTGTCAATTACTATCAATAGTGAACAACTTTATTCTTCTAGAGCACAATCAACCCACGGATTTCTTGAACTTAGAGCATTAGATTTATTGCTCTATCATGCGCAGAGTTGTGCTGCTTCTAGTTTTGACTTTTATCTGCTTTCGCTCTTTGGGACAAGGCCTAGGGCAAATGGAGTCCAACCGTTTTATTTACGTAAGCCTAGGGCCAGGTTTTCCTTATGTAAGCGGGAGAATCGCGTATGAAGCAACACACAACACCTACATCGAAGTACAAGGCCTTACCGATGGTGGCGGTATTTGGAGGTCTAATGTTTATAATGATTGGCGCAGTATCAGTCTAATCAAAGCTTTCGATCTAAAACCCTTAGCGAGTGAAATTCGAATCGGCGCCGGCATGGTGCAAACTGCAGAAAAAATCACGCAACAGCGATCCAATACTTTCGGGATGACCCCGTCTTTAGGATTTTCAACCGTCATCCATCCAAAATGGGCCATATATGGCGGCATCTATTACCCCATATCACCTGCCACGAGTCTTACGACCGGAATTTCCTTTGGGCTTGAATACCGCATGGGCCGCTATGTAAAAGAAAACGGCCTCTACTCTCGTAAAGGCCGTCCTAAATTTTAATCGAAGGGCTCGATTTATGCGCTCAAAATAGCACCAAGCGCATGATCATAAATCACTTGGTAATCGCCTACACTGCCCCAATCTTCGTCATCAACACGAATACCTCCTTTGGTGACGTGTCCCATTAGGTCAAAATCACAGCCATTGAGCATCATCAAGTCGATGAACTTATCTTTATTTTCTTCACTCACCGTCACGAGAATTCTAGAAGCTGCCTCACCAAAAAGCACAGCATCTTTTCTGAATTCTGCTGGAAGAGTGATGTCAAAACCCAATCCTGAGGTAAATCCTTTCTCTAGCAATCCAACCCATAGGCCGCCTTCGCTTAAATCATGTGCACTATTGAGTACGCCTTCACGAATCAACATCTGAACTTGTCTCTGGTTGGCATATTCTTCCTCCAGGTCAAAATGTGGCGTTGAGCTGTTGGTAATACCATGAATGTTCACCAAATACTGTGACGAAGAAATATCCTCGCGATTTGCGCCAATCATGAAAATCAAATCACCTTTAGTCTTGTAACTCAATGTCGTGATGAATTTTTTATCCTCAACCACACCAATCATACCAATGGTAGGTGTGGGGAATACGGGTTCAATTTTATCGCCAATCTGCGTTTGGTTGTAAAAACTTACGTTTCCTCCTGTTACCGGGGTTTCAAATTTTTCACATGCGGCACTCATCCCTTTGATCGAACCCACAAACTGCCAGTACACCTCAGGGTTATACGGATTACCAAAGTTCAAACAGTTCGTTACTGCGGATGGTATACCGCCTGAACAAGTAATATTTCTTGCTGCCTCAGAAACGGCCATTGCACATCCTACTTCAGGATCTGCATTCACGAATCTACTGTTACAATCTACGCTCATGGCAAGCGCTTTATTCGTGCCTTTTATGTTTACTACGCCTGCGTCAGAAGGATCATTGGTCCCCATGTTCCGCGTACCCACCATACTGTCGTATTGCTCGTAAATGAATCGTTTAGAAGCAATGTTCGGCAGGGCAACCATTTTGGTAGCTACCGCTTTCAAATCTGCAGGTTCCTCAACGGTGGAAATATGAAATTTCTTGTATTCTTGGTAGTAAGCAGGTTCTGACCATTCTCTATGGTAGACCGGTGCGCCTCCGCCTAAAACAGCGCTCTCAGCAGGCAAAGAACCTACAAGTTCGCCGTCCCAGTAGTAATTTACTGTTCCACCTTGGGTAACAACACCAATTTCCTCACATTCTAAATCCCACTTATCAAAAATATCAAGCACTTTCTGCTCTTTACCTTTCTCAACCACAATAAGCATACGCTCTTGAGATTCCGATAGTAAAATTTCCCAGGGCTCCATGTTTTGACGAAGCGGCACTTTATCCAACCAGATGTCCATACCGTGCTCGCCTGATGCCGACATTTCACAAGAAGAACAAGTAATCCCTGCTGCTCCCATATCCTGCATCCCTATTACCGCATCTGTCGTAGCCAATTCCATGGTTGCTTCTAGAAGCAATTTCTCCTGAAATGGATCACCCACCTGTACAGATGGAATATCTTCCGACGAATCTTCATCAAGGTCTTTTGAAGCAAACGATGCCCCGTGAATACCGTCTTTTCCGGTAGCCGAACCCACTATAAACACTGGATTTCCAACTCCCGAAGAGGTAGCAGATATTTCCTTACCCACTTCAACGATACCCGCAGAAAAGGCATTTACTAGTGGGTTTTGATGGTAACATTCGTCAAAGTAAACCTCACCGCCTACAATGGGAATACCAAAGGCATTCCCGTAATCGCCGATTCCTTTACTCACTCCTTTAACCAACCATTTTGTACGGTCCTCTGTGGGCTTACCAAAGCGCAAAGAATTGAGCTGTGCGATAGGGCGTGCACCCATGGTAAAAATATCGCGATTAATACCACCTACGCCTGTAGCGGCGCCTTGATAAGGCTCAACCGCTGAAGGGTGATTGTGCGATTCAATTTTAAAACAACACGCTAGGCCGTCGCCTATATCAACCAAACCGGCATTCTCCTCACCTGCCTCTACGAGCATGTGAGGGCCTTTCTTTGGCAATTTCTTTAACCAAACGATAGAGTTTTTGTAAGAACAATGCTCGCTCCACATTACACCATAAACAGAAAGCTCAAGGTAGTTTGGAGTGCGTCCTAAAATCTCTTTGATTTTATCAAACTCTTCGGGGCGGAGGCCCATTTCTTGAGCCTGATCTAAAGTGGCAACAGCAGTGCTATTCATTATTGAAAAGAATTTGGACAAATTTAGGTATTCTTGTACCAACTCATTTGTATTCTATGCGCAATCTTTCCCACACTTTTGGCCGATTCTTTGTTTATAACCTCTTCTTCATCTTCACACTTAGCAATTGTACCCCCGCTGAGGAATTCGATGTTCTGTTGACCAACTTCGAATTACATTCTCCCACTGCTATTCCATATCAATTAGGCGAACGACCACAATTTTCGATAGGTATTAAGGACGGGAAAATAGCTTCAATTATAGACCACAGTGGAGGCCAGGAATACCCCGCAGCAAAATCGACGCTATCCTTAAATGGGCAGCACCTTTACCCCGGCTTCATCGACGCCCACGGACACCTGTTCGGCTACGCTCGCACCTTGAGCACGGTCAACCTCATTGGAGCTGCATCCAAGCAAGAGTGCATAGAGCGCATCAAAACATACATTCGTCTTCACCCGAATGAAGAGTGGATTATTGGGCGCGGATGGGACCAAAATGACTGGACCGAGCAACGCTACCCCTCAGCAAATGACCTTGCCGCCTTTTCTGAAAAATACGTTTACCTCACTCGAATAGATGGACATGCCGCTTGGGTAAACCAACCTGTGCTAGACGCCTTTTCAATTACCAACGAAACGAAAGTGGACGGCGGTCAAATTATGGACGGCATACTCATAGATAATTCCGAAACCTTGGTAACGCTGCCAAAATTGACCAATAGGTATTGGCGCACAGCCTTACTGCAGGCACAGGACAGTTTGGTGAAATATGGATTAACTGCACTGACTGATGCGGGACTTTCGACACATCAAATCCTGTTGCTCGATTCGTTGCAAGAAGAGGGCAGCTTCAAATTATTCGTGAACGCAATGATCAGTAACCATGAAGAAGACCTTCAGTATTTCGAAAACCATGGCCCCATTGAGAAGCCCCTACTACGAGTAAAAAGTGTCAAAGCCTATCTTGACGGTGCCTTAGGTTCAAGAGGCGCACTTCTGCGCGATCCTTACCACGATTTGCCCGATCATTACGGCCTGCCATTGCTTAGCCCAGAGCAACTCGACGTCTTGCGTGAACGTTGTGTTCAGAACGGCTGGCAACTTTGTGTGCATGCCATTGGAGACAGCGCTCACCATGTTTTATTGGAGAGTTTCAATGAATTGGACACCATAGCCGACCTAAGGTTCCGGGTTGAGCACGCTCAAATCATGACCCCGGAGGACAGTGCATTCTACGCGCACCCCAACATCATAGCTTCCGTGCAGCCCACGCACGCTACAAGCGACATGTATTGGGCAGAAGACCGACTGGGGCCACACCGCATACATCATGCCTACAGCTACAGAAGGATTTTTAATGCCGCAAATGATAGGGTCGCCTTCGGCACTGATTTCCCTATTGAGCATATCGATCCCCTAGCAACATTTTTTGCTGCTACCACTCGTCAGGATAAAGACCGCTGGCCTGAACATGGGTTTTTACCAGAACAAGCGATTAGTCCCGGCATGGCCATTGGCGCTATGACTCGCGAAGCCGCTTACAGCGCTTTTGGTGAAGACACTTATGGCTCCATAGCGATCGGACAAAAAGCAAACTTCACCCTGCTGAACACCAATCTTTGGAGCGAAGATGCTGCGTTGCGCGAAAGAACTCAAGTTGTCAAAACAATAGTTGGCGGCCAAGTACTTTATGATAGCAATTCTAATAAAGGTCGATAGTACATTTTTACTATATTGAACCTTCGCAATAACACACACTATTCCTAGAGAATTCAACCATGAGACAACCCACGAGATTATTCGATATCCCCCATTACCAGCTAGAACATATACCTATGAAGTTGATGATGACTTCAAAAGTAGGTGGTGAATGGAAATCGTACAGCACAAAAGAATTTACAGAAGCTGTAGACCAAGCCAGTAGAGCTTTGCTTGAGCTTGGAGTTAAAGCCGGTGATAAAGTCGCACTTATTTCGCACAACAACCGTTGCGAATGGAACATAATGGATCATGCGCTATTGCAAATTGGCGCTGTAGATGTACCCATCTATCCAACCATGACAGAAGCAGATTATGAATATATTTTCAATCATAGCGAAAGTATTTACTGCTTTGTCTCAAACGATGAACTCTACCAGAAGGTTACAAATATCTTGAGCAAATGCGAGCACATGAAAAAAGTGTTCACATTTGAGCAATACAAAGGAATGAACCATTGGTCGGAAGTATTGGCTTTAGGCGCCGACCAAACGCGTCAAGCAGATGTGGAAAAGGCACGTGATGCTGTGAAACCAGAAGATCTTGCCACGATAATCTATACATCCGGTACAACGGGATTGCCAAAAGGCGTTATGCTGAGCCATAAAAATGTGGTGAGCAATGTGATTGCAGCCACCCCGCGCATTCCTGGCTTGGTTAAAGGCGAGGCAAAGACTTTGAGCTTCCTACCCGTCTGCCACAGTTTCGAGCGCTTTATTCAGTACCTATACATGTATAATGGGGCGAGCATTTACTTTGCCGAATCTATTGAAACTATTAAAGCCGATTTAAATTACTGCCAGCCTACCATCTTCACCGCAGTCCCGAGACTCCTAGAGAAATTCTTTGATGGAATTGTTGCGAACGGTACCAGTGCAGGAGGGCTCAAGACTAAAATTTTCGAATGGGCCGTTAGCCTCGCATTACAATGGGAACCCGAACAGGCAAACGGCGGATTCTATCACTGGAAGTTAGGCATTGCGGACAAGCTTGTTTTTAGTAAAGTACGTGCAGCGCTTGGCCTCACTCAAATTAAAGCTGTCGCCTCCGGTTCAGCAGCACTGCAACCACGTTTGGCTCGATTCTTCAACGGAATTGGGGTACCTATCTTAGAAGGCTACGGTCTTACGGAAACTGCGCCTGTAATTTCTGTAAATACCACTGCAGAACCTGGCATGATCCGTATAGGAGCTGTGGGTAAGGTGATCGACGGTGTTGAGGCTAAAATCGCCGAAGACGGTGAAATCCTTGCCAAAGGACCAAACATCATGATGGGCTATTACAAGCAACCTGAACTCACCGCTGAAGTAATGACAGGCGAATGGTTCCATACAGGAGATATTGGTGTGATTGAAGACGGGTTTATTCGCATTACCGACCGTAAAAAGGAAATGTTCAAGACCTCGGGCGGTAAGTATGTCGCTCCTCAACTGATCGAAAATGAATTGAAGGCTTCTCACCTCATTGAGCAGAGTATGGTTATTGGCTCTGGACGTAAATTCCCGGCCGCCATCTGCATCTTAAATGAACCAGGTGTTAAGGAGTGGTGTTCACGCCATGATATTGAATATACATCCATTAAAGAGATGGCCTTGAATCAACAAGTTCGCGACAGAGTGTGGAAAGACGTTGAACGCGCTAATTCTAGCTTTGGAAAATGGGAACAGGTGAAAAAAATCATTATTGATACAGACGAGTTCACCGTAGACAATGGTTGTTTAACCCCAACTTTCAAGGTTAAACGCAAACCCATCCTTGCAAAATATGAGGAGCAAATCGAAGCGCTCTACGCAGATTAACACTTCCTACGATAGTGCTAAAAATCCCCGCCACTGGCGGGGATTTTTTTTACCCCTACCCTATATACTAGAGGATCCTAAGCCAATGGCGAGCGGACATACTAGTAGCTGACCCAACCTATGGCCTAGCCCCAAAACAAAAAACCCGCTTCCTTGCGGAAGCGGGCTCACTGAATCTTTACACGGTTAAGAAAAGCCTATAGCGCCGCGACGTGCTTAGCCAAGCTTGACTTCAAATTTGATGCTTTCTTCTTATGAATGATATTACGCTTAGCTAAGCGATCAAGCATAGAAGTAACGCGTGGGAGCATTTCTGCAGCTTCCGTGGCGTCAGTTGCTCCACGAAGTTTGCGCACAGCGTTACGTGTCGTCTTGTGGTAGTAACGATTGTGTGCAGCCTTCTTGGCTGTCTGACGAATTCTTTTTAAAGCAGACTTATGGTTTGCCATGTCTTTTTATTCTTAATAGTTGTGACCCGTACGGGAATCGAACCCGTGTTTCTGCCGTGAAAGGGCAGCGTCCTGGACCGCTAGACGAACGGGCCTTAAATGTTCCAGAACATTCCCCGGTTTTCTTTGGGGAGTGCAAATGTAATCACGTTTTTCAGATTCACAACACATTCACACAAAAAATCGAAAATAAATTCGAGCCCCAAGATTACCTGTTAATACGCCTTAGCGAAGACTACACGCTGCTTGCTTGGCTTACCTGTGAGCACGCAGACCCCCTCTTCTTCCTTGGAATCCAAAGGAATACAACGGATGGTTGCTTTAGTCAATTCTTTAATCTTATCCTCTGTTTCTGAAGTTCCATCCCAATGGGCATACACAAAGCCAGGATTTCCCTTCATTAATGTTTCGAATTCTTCCCAAGAATTCACCTCTTGAGAATGTGCTTCTCTAAAGTCTAGCGCTTTTTGAAAAAGGGTCTTTTGGATCTCTTCCAATAATGCTGGAACGGCAGTCGCCACGTCTTTCTGATCCACAAACTGCTTGGTTAAGGTATCTCTGCGCGCTAATTCCACACTGCCTTTCTCCAAATCCTTAGGACCAATAGCGATGCGCAACGGAACACCTTGAAGCTCGTATTGATTAAACTTCCAGCCTGGCTTGTGCGTATCGCGGTTGTCGTATTTCACTGTGACGCCATTAGCACGCAATTGGGCCATAAGGTCTTCTGCAACGACATTTATCGCGTCCAATTGCTCTTGACCCTTATAAATAGGTACAATAACCACTTGGTAAGGTGCCAACTTCGGCGGCAATACCAAGCCATTATCATCACTGTGCGTCATAATAAGCGCACCCATCAATCGGGTACTTACGCCCCATGAAGTCGCCCAAACGTATTCCTGTTTGCCTTCTTTGTTTTGAAATTTCACATCGAATGCTTTGGCAAAATTTTGCCCCAGAAAATGCGAAGTCCCAGCCTGCAGCGCTTTACCGTCCTGCATCATTGCTTCAATACAATACGTCTCTAAAGCACCCGCAAAACGCTCACCTTCCGTTTTCAACCCGCGAAGCACAGGAATAGCCATGACGTCCTGAACAAAGTCCGTGTAGACATTTAACATCGTCTCTGCCTCAGTGATGGCCTCTTCCTTCGTAGCGTGAGCGGTATGACCTTCTTGCCATAAAAACTCTGACGTTCTAAGGAATAAGCGTGTACGCATTTCCCAACGTACCACGTTCGCCCATTGATTCACTAGAATAGGAAGGTCGCGGTAACTCTGTATCCAATCTTTGTAAGTGTCCCAAATAATGGTTTCTGACGTGGGGCGGACAATCAATTCCTCCTCCAATTTCGCCGAAGGATCTACGACTACGCCACCACCATTGGGGTCATCCATTAATCTATAATGAGTCACTACCGCACATTCCTTGGCAAAACCGTCCACGTGTGAAGCTTCTTTGGAAAAGTATGATTTCGGTATGAATAGCGGGAAATACGCGTTCATGTGACCCGTTTCCTTAAACCGTCTGTCAAGATCCGCTTGGATGCTTTCCCAAATAGCAAAGCCATAGGGCTTTATCACCATAGAACCGCGCACACCTGAATTTTGAGCCAAATCAGCTTTGACTACCAATTCATTGTACCATTTTGAGTAATCCTCCTCGCGTGTTGTGAGATATTTTGCCATGAATTTTAGCTTGGTATAACTTTTGTACCTTGGTTAATCTGAAACGCAAATCTACTGAAGTTATGAAGAAGCCCATACTACTACTTTTCATTTCTTCCCTCATGTTATCATCATGTGGGACTTCTGTGAGTTTGACGGATAATTATTTCGAGGACGAAAATTATTACAACCCTGCGCTTCCTGCGCCGCGATTTGCCGGTGCAAAATCCATGGGAGTAATGGATAGCGAGCCATATACTGAGGATGACTATGCACTCATCTGGGAAGGCGAACAATCAATGCTCGTAACACCACTTCAAGGATCATCCTCTAACTGGTGGAACAACGGCAGAAGCTATTGGACCCCGGGATTCGGCACCTATTACTATCCACAATGGAACAATGGCATGGGCGGAAACGCTTGGAGTTCGATGGGCTACCACACCTCTGGATACAATTCATTCGGATGGAATAACAATTGGGGCATGCAACCTTTTGGCTACAATCCATACGGCTGGAACAACACATGGGGCATGGGCTATAACCCTTATGGGTACAATGCATACGGATACGGCTATAATCCATACGGCAACGGATGGAATGCGTGGAATGGAGTGACCAATTTTGGCAACACCACTTCCTCACCCTCAAATGACCCTATTAAAACGGGGGTAAATTACGGTGGCCGCCGTCCAAACAAATACCGCAGAAGCGGCGGACAAGGGAGTACCAGCGGTCGCATTGCCAATTATTCTTCAGATTGGAGAAGCGAAGTCGTTACAGAGGGGGCTTCCGCACCAGTATCGAAGACTTCCAGAGGGTGGGCAGAACCGCTTGTCGAATCTGCTCAAAAATCACTTCGTCAGCCTTCGACAATGCGCCCAACTGGCAGCAGCAGGCCCTCGAGTGCGGTTCAACCCATTCGATCCACGCGCAATGAGAAGCAATATGCTCCAACGACACGATCAAGCTACGAACGGAGCGCCAGTTTCCGCAGCGAGAGCGCACCTTCAACAAACAGTACGTACACGCCTTCCGCTCCAACACGTAGCGGAACCACTTCCAACTCAAGCGGCTCTCGTAGACGATGAAAAAACTTCGATTACTGTCACTACTCCTCTTTTTGACTTTTCTAAGTAAGAGCCAAAGTGTGGACTACTTTGCGACACTTAACCAGCCGGTTTTGTGGGGTGATGCACGTTACAATAGCCTCTCCGGCGCAATGACCGCAATGAGTGGTTCTTTCACCGCACTTGCTGAAAATCCTGCTGGAGCAGGCCTCTACCGACAGGCTGCATTCGGTAGCGATCTTTCCTTCTACAGTACGACGCATTTCAAAAACAGCAACAACTTCCCAACCGGGAATGCCCTAAGTATGAATGTTGCCAACCTTGGCTACATAAGTAAAGAGCCTGAATCGGGTGTGAATATTTTCTTTACCTACAATTCAGACGATTTATTTCGTCAAAACTTACGTTACAATCAGACTGGCGGGGGCAGCATCCAGCAGCAATGGTTAGAAAACAGCCACTATTATTCGCCAGACGATCTACCGTGGGTAGGTCCGTATGAAGACATGCTCTACCAAAGCTATGCTTCCGACCGAAACGACACGACGGGTGAATACTACAGCACCGCAAATCTCAACAACACAGACTTCGAGCACGATCTCCGCCGTACCGGAATGAAAAATCAATGGACTTTGGGCTTTGGTGCAGAAGCGAGCAAACAGCTTTACTACGGCGCATCGGTTAAAATCGTGCACTCTTTCGAAAAAGTGACGGTGACGCATGAAGAGAGCTACAGCGAAACTACAGACCTCACCTCCTTTGATGTTGTGGATTATTGGGACAACAGTGGCATTGGCATCACTGCGAACGCAGGACTTTTATACCGCCCTACACAAGCTATGCGCATTGGAATTGCTGTTGACCTTCCTCAGGTGTACAGTTTTACACAAAACTGGGATACGGAGATGATTGCGTTCCGTTCTTCCGTCAACCAAATCATATCGAAAGCAGAAGGATACGGTCTACTCTACCAATGGAGCATGATGACTGCGCCGAAGCTCAAGTCGGGCTTCACGTTAGTAGGTGGCCGATTAGGCCTTATCACGTTGAGTCACACCTACATCCCACACGGTTTTGCTGCAGCTTTGAGCAGAGAAGAACGGTACCTCAACCAAATCGTCAACGAAGAATTGGACGACCAACATACCTTTGCTGCAGGGGCTGAATTGCGTTTAGGCCCCATCACATTGCGCGCAGGTAGCGGCTATACCAATGCCTTTCAACAAGGGCAAGACGCGCAGTGGCGTCGCAGTTTAGGCATCTCCTTACAAAGCGAAGGCCACACCTTTTTCATGAGCTGGAGCCAACTCCGTCAATCCACACAATATTACCCGTTCAGTGCAACCTATACCGAGGCACTAGCCATCACGAGACAGCGCTCTATGCTGTCCATCGGGTTGACCTGGAAATTCTAAGGCGTTTTGCATCTTTTAACGTAATTTGCAGTGACTGCACTTATTGTGGTCCAATTCATTTAAATACTCTTCCGAATGAGCCATTCATTTCGCCGTACTACCTCAGCCGTAGTCGTTCTTTTTGCAATTCTATTCACGCTTCCTGCACAAGCCCAGCGCAAAAGCAAGGAAGACCAGCCGCTTTGGGCGAAAACCAGCCTCAGTGCGTTCAAATTTCGCAACGTCGGCCCTGCAACCACTTCTGGACGAATCGCAGATTTAGCCGTTGATACGAAAAACCCCGGAACAATGTACTTGGCATTGGCCTCTTCGGGCGTCTGGAAAACCACGAATAATGGCACCACTTTCGAACCTATATTCGACAGCCAAGGCAGCTACAGTACAGGTTGTATCGCGATTGACCCTAACAACTCTAATGTAATTTGGGTTGGAACAGGAGAAAACAACAACCAGCGCTCAGTGGCTTACGGAGACGGTCTTTATGTGAGTCGTGATGCGGGAAAAACCTGGACCAAAAGTGGTCTTGAAACAAGCGAACATATTGGTATGATTGCTATTGACCCGACCGATGGGAACCACCTCTATGTCGCTGCTTATGGTCCATTGTGGTCCTCCGGCGGAGAACGCGGTATTTACGAATCAAAAAATGGCGGTCAAACTTGGACGCGTATTCTATATGTTGACGACCATACTGGTTTCAACGAAATTCATATGGATCCGCGCGACCCACAAACGCTTTATGCCACCGCCCATCAACGTAGAAGACACGTGTACACGCACCTCAGCGGCGGCCCCAACAGCGCGATGTACAAAA
>ERZ887942.2206-NODE-2206-length-12299-cov-6.381330_pt1 | contig 12299 bp, 8 predicted proteins | sample MGYA00521099_ERZ887942 | MGnify/ENA primary metagenome ERZ887942 (study PRJEB32303, sample SAMEA104408605) | aquatic metagenome | biome: Brackish water; feature: Pelagic; material: water | place: Baltic Sea | collected 2014-06-07T06:48:00 | depth 16,251 m ... | reverse complement strand
GAATAGGCCTACCAGACTGTTCCCAATTATGATACTGTCTCTTTCGAAAACTCTGTTGGAGGCTGTCAGGAAAAAGGTGGAAAGCTGTTTTTAGGATATCACGTAACATGTATTGGGCGTATTTTAATGGCGAAATTACAAAAACTAAGCCACTATAATATTTTTCAATTTTTACTACTCGCCTTTAGTTTGAAAGTAGCCAAAGTCTACTTTAGTCTGTGGAAATAATGCCCGCAAAGGATCTCTTTCAAGGGAGTCCAGTGATGTACCAAATAGATAGATGTTTCTTAGTTTTTCTAAGGACTTGAGTTTCTCAATGCTGTCTTTGGTGACTCCAGTTTCTGTGAGGTTTAAAACCCGTAATTCCTTCAGTTCAGTAAATTGGGCTAGATACTTATCCAGAACGTTCGTTTGGCTAATATCTAAAACTCTCAAATTTTCAAATTCAGATAATGACTGCCACTGCTCTTCGGTGAGCTTAGAGCCTTTTGCCTTTAGAGAAACGATGTGCTCTTTGGCTTTTTCCAAAGCAGCCCAAACCGAATCAGGGAAAGATTTGCCAACCAAGTTTACTGCTAAGTAGTTTGAGGTCTGTGTAACCGGTACCACAGCCACTCTGAAATCCCTTAATGTGCTTAGAACTTGTTCATCTACCATTTCTATGGCATCTGTTGGCAATTCAGAAGGGGCTTTCTTTTCAACAAGGCGGTCTAGTGCTGCTTCAATTTCAGAGGATTGTTGGAGTTCTTTAACAGTTTTGTTAAAATCAGCTCCTTCAGTAATCCACCAATCAATTAAACTTATTTCATCATCTGTCAACTGAGGTTTTCGAGACGGCGGCATATGGTCATCATCAGATTTGTCTAAAACGAGACGGGTAAATAATTCACTTTCTTTACTCTGATGACCTGTTAATATTTCGCCATTTTCGCCTCCCTCCAAAATCCACTTTTCTCCATCTAGCCTTAGTTCACCTTTTTGTTTTTTGGCCGAATGACAAGCCCAGCACTTTTCAGCTAAAATTGGTTCAATAACGTCTGTGTATACAAAGGCTTCTTGAATGTTTTCAATTTCTGGCTTTTCATATGGCCCACCATTGAGGGTAAGATAATCTTCTCCATGAGTCAAGCTACCGCCCAAATGCCCTGTCACAAAGAGGAGGATGGCAGCAAATGACCAAAGGCCCCATTGAACCTTTTGAAATATTGTGTTTTTTTGAAGCCAATAAAGTAGACCTGCAACTAAACTAAGTGCTATACCCGCCCACATATGATTATCCAGAAGTTCCATCTCGTATGCTCCTGAAAGCGAGAGTAGATAACCCGTGGCGGAGCTAAAAAAGGATGATATAAAAGTCACCAACAAAAGTAGTGGGAGCACTTGTGCATATTTGGAATCCTCAGATTTAAGGGAAAGCCATTTAAATAAAAATGCTAAGGTCCAAAACCCGATAGGTAAGTGGACAAATAGAGGATGAAATTGACCAAAGAACCAATCCATTTATGATATAATAGGTTGAATAATTTTACCCGCAACATCTGTTAAGCGGAATTGTCTTCCCTGAAATTGATAGTTAAGCTTTTCATGGTTGAAGCCTAATTGATTCAAAATAGTTGCTTGAATGTCATGGGGATCCACTTTGCCACTTATTGGCGAATAGCCTATTTCGTCTGTCTCTCCGTAAGTGACGCCCTTTTTTATGCCACCTCCTGCCATCCACATGGTGAAGGCATCGCCATGGTGATCTCTTCCTTTATATGCATTTGCCTTTCCTTCTCTATTTTCTGCCATGGGCGTTCTTCCAAATTCGCCACCCCAAACCACTAGCGTTTCCTCTAATAAACCTCGCTGCTTTAAGTCTTGCAATAGAGCTGTTACAGCTTGGTCTGTTTGTCCGCATTTCTTTTTTAAACCAACATCTATAGAACCGGCTTCTCCGGTGCCATGGGTATCCCATCCCCAGTCAAAAAGCTGAACAAAGCGAACGCCTTTTTCCACGAGCTTCCTAGCTAAAAGAGCATTGTTCGCAAAAGCAGATTCACCTGGTTTGGTCCCATACATCTCGTGAATATAGGCGGGTTCGTCAGTGATGTCCATTACTTCTGGGACAGATGTTTGCATTCTAAAAGCCATTTCGTATTGGCTAATCCTGCTTAGCGTTTCAGGGTCTCCGTACTCGTCAAATTCTTGCTGATTTATCTTGTTAATGGCATCTATCGAAGCTTTTCTTAAATCACTAGAAACACCTTCTGGATTTTCTAAGAATAAAATAGGATCTCCCTCAGAGCGGCATTGTACTCCTTGATATACGGAAGGTAAAAAACCACTTCCCCAAACACTTTTACCAGCATCTGGGTTGTTTCCTCCAGAGGTCAAAACTACAAAAGCGGGCAAATCAGAATTTTCTGTGCCTAGACCATAAGTTACCCATGAGCCCATGCTAGGCCTACCCAGCCTAGCACTTCCGGTTTGCATTAAGAGCTGAGCAGGAGCATGATTAAATTGATCTGTGCTTACGGCTTTTAAGAAACTTACCTCGTCCACCATACTTTGAAAATGAGGAAGGTAATCACTCACATAAGCTCCACTTTCTCCATATTGTTGAAATTCAGCTGGTGAGCCAAGCATTTTTGGAACACCACGAATAAAAGCGAATTTCTTTCCATCTAGAATAGATTGAGGGCATGATTGCCCATCCAATTTCACTAATTCAGGTTTATAATCAAAAAGCTCTAGTTGTGATGGAGCCCCTGCCATATGTAAGTAAATAACTGATTTAGCTTTGGCAGCGAAATGAGGTGCCCGAGGCATCAATGGATTGGCAGGGTCAAAGAAATTGTTGGCAAAAGAATCTGCATTAGAGCCACAAGAGGTTAGCATTCCGCCCAGAGCGAGGCCACCCAAACCCATAAATGATTCTTTCAAGAAGTTTCTACGAGTATGGTTCAAAAGTTTCTTATGAACCGCTTCTTGAAATATTTTTTCATTGTTTCTGCTCATAACTAACTCTTCATTAAAACTTCATCCAGGTTAAGTAGGGAGTTCATGACCAAGGCCAAAGCTGCTTTTCTGTCTTGATTATCTTTAAGTGCCTCATCATAAAGCTCCAGAAGTATCGCTTGTTTTTTTTTGTCTATCGTATTTCCTGTAAGTGATAAATAGGCCTCGCTGATGCCTTCAGCAGGAGAATGTTCTGCGAAACGCTCAGCCATTTGATTTGAAAGGTCAATATAGACAACATCATTGAGCGTGGTAAGTGCCTGCAAAGGGGTATTGGTTCTAATCCTTCTGGAGGAGCAGACTTCTCTGCCCGTGGCGTCAAAATTCATCATAGAAGGATAGGCACTCGTCCGTTTCCAAAACGTGTAAATAGCACGCCGATACTGCTGCCCGTCTTCACTTTTTATCCATTTATCTCCGCTATAGGGGGAGTTCCAGATACCTTCAGGCTGGAATGGCATAACAGGTTTTCCAAACATCTCTGGGTTAAACTTTCCGCTGGCGGAAAGTGCTTGGTCACGAATTTGTTCAGCAGAAAGTCTTATTCTTGGCCCTCTAGCCATAAATCTATTATTGGGATCTTTTTCTATTTTTTCAGGGTCTAATTTGGAGCTTTGGCGATAGGTGGAGCTCAGAAACATATCTTTTAGAAGTGGTTTTAGTTGCCAATTGTACTCATTCATAAGCTTCCAACTTAGATGATCTAGAAGGGCCTGATTAGATGGTTTTTCACCTTGGGAGCCTAAGTCTTCTAGGGTTTCTACGATGCCGATGCCCCATATTTGTTCCCAAAGCCTATTTACAATGGCTCTAGCTGTTAAAGGGTTTTCTTTGCTAGTCATCCATTTGGCTAGTCCTAGTCTATTTTTGGGATAGTTTTCAGGGAATTTATTGAGTGATGCAGGCACAGCAGTGCCTACTTTTTTCCCTTTGTTGAGCCAACTTCCTCTCTCAAAAACATTTGTGGTTCTGCTCATTTCGGCGGAGTTTTCTGCCATGATAGGCGTAGTGCTAGTTTTGGCATTCAGAAGGTTCCAGTAGTCCGCCTTGGAATCGGAATCTGGATAGGGAGTATCAAAATGAAACCAATTAAACTTTACACCGTCCGTTCTGTCATCTTTAATATTGGGGTTTTGATAGGTAAGGTAAATGTCACTTGTGCTGTCTGAAGGCTCAATGTTAATTTCTCGGTATTCCCACCCTTTTGTTGATCTGTCAATTTTGAAACGGCCTATCTCTTCACCGTTTAAACTCTCTCTTAGAATTTTCACTGTTCCGCCAGGCTTATTAGATAAATAGCTAAATACTAAAGTAGACTTCTCCTTTAAGGGAACTCCTGGAACTCTGGCGGACGAATTATTACGCATAGCGAGCCACTTCGTATCAGAGAGCTCCGAATTTACAAATTCGTCTGACTCTAATGAGGCTATAGAAGGCTGTAGTGTTTTTATAAAATTGATAATTTTGGCAGTTTCTGTTTCACCCGCCCTTTTATTTAGATGATTGGCTAATTTATTCAGTTTTGCTTCCTGACCTGGGTCAAAATGCCTGAGAAGAGGAGAATCTTCATAAGAATCTACATCTCTTGTGTTATTGAAGAAGGCCATGAATTTGTAGTATTCCTCATGTGTAAAGGGGTCATAAGGGTGACTGTGACATTGGACACAAGCGAAAGTAGTACCCATGGTGGCTTCCCAAGTGGTGTTTACTCTGTCCAATACGGCTGCTACACGAAACTCTTCATTATTGGTACCACCCTCATCATTAGTCATGGTATTTCTGTGGAATGCCGTAGCAATGAGCTGGTCTTCGGTAGGTTTAGCAAGTAGGTCTCCAGCTAGCTGTTCGGTTAAAAACTGGTCATAAGGCATGTCTTCATTAAAAGCCTTTATAAGCCAATCTCGGTATCTCCAGATCTCCCTGTTGCCATCTCTTTCATAGCCCTTGGTATCTGCATAGCGAGCTAAGTCTAGCCACATGGATGTCCATTTTTCTCCGTAATGAGGTGAATCTAGAAGCTCGTCTACAAGTAGCTCATAGTTTTCATCAGTAGGCTTTTTACTGTAATTGGTTTTTGCTTCTGAGTTTTGTGGAAACCCTATGATGTCTAACTGAAGTCTTCTGACTAATACATTTGGATCTGCTTTTTCAGAGACTGTTAGGTTGTTTTCTTCAGCTTTCGAAAGGACAAAGTTGTCGATTCCGTTTTTAGTCCAATCTGAATTTATTTTAGGAATAGCTACTTTATCAATGGTTTTATAGGCCCAATGAACTCCCCAATTAGCCCCCTCATTAATCCATCTAGTGAGTAGTTCAATCTCTTCGTCTGGTAAAGCCTCATGCTCAAATGGCATTCTTTCTTCGGGATCATCCAAAGAAAGGCGTCTTATCATTTCGCTGGCTCTGGCATCTCCTGGAACTATGGCGTATTTCCCAGATTTTGCCTTGGACTTGGCCTCATCTTCAAACAGTAATGACCAACCACCTTGTTTTTTCACACCGCCATGACAGGCAATGCAATTTTTATTGAGGATCGGCTTTATCTGGCTGCTATAATCTACCGGCTGCTGTGAGCGACAAGCAACCACCCAGTACATAAGAAAAGGAAGTATACCCCCAGAGATCAAAAACAAGGGTTTCTTAAGCATTTATATAGGTTGAATATTAATGCTATGAAATTAGTGGATTTAGATTTAAAAGAAAAGGATAAACTTTGAAATGAAGTATCTTGGCAGGGCTCGACTTCTCTGGATCTGACAGTAGAATGAATTAGTTAAGCGACATAAATCACCCCACCCTAACAATATGATTCTTCTTGCCCTTACCAATTAAAAGAAACTTACCGTTCAATAAGGTCAATTCTGACACAGCCAGTTTCTCATCTTGAAGTTTCGTTTTATTGACGCTTACTGCGTTTCCTTTAAGAGCTCTTCTGGCTTCGCCTTTTGAGGCGTATATTTCGCTGTTTGTAGTTACAGAGATTAAATCAAGAAGCGATTCACAGCCTTCATATTCAGCTTTTGAGATGTCCGTTTGTGGTACGCCATCAAAGACGCTCGTGAATGTTTTTTCGTCTAGCTCTTGAAGCATTTCTACTGTAGCTTTTCCGTAGAGTACTTGAGAAGCCTTGACAGCTAAGTCATATTGCTCTTTGCCATGCACACGCACTGTTACATCTTTAGCTATTGCTTTTTGAACTACTCTTAAATGAGGGGCGTCGGCTTGTTCTGCTTCCAGTTTTTCTATTTCTTCTTGACTTAGAAGGGTAAAAACGCGAATGAGTTTTTTACAGTCTTCGTCGGATTGGTTTATCCAAAACTGATAGAATTGATATGGAGATGTAAGTTCTGGGTCAAGCCATACATTGCCAGATTCTGACTTACCAAATTTAGCACCATCTGCCTTGGTTACTAGCGGTGTGGTTAGTGCAAAGGCCGTATAGTCAGCTGTTTCTGCGTCTGTATCTGCATTTTCTTTTCTTCTAATAAGCTCAGTACCTGTGGTGATGTTTCCCCATTGGTCAGAGCCACCCATCTGTATTCTCACATTCTTGTTTTTGTACAAATGGTAGAAGTCGTAGCCTTGTAATAATTGATAAGTAAACTCAGTGTAAGATATTCCAGTGGTTAATCTGGTTTTGACGGAGTCTTTGCCCATCATATAATTCACAGAAAGGTATTTACCAACATCTCTTAGAAACTGTAAGAAGCCAAACTCTTTAAACCAGTCATAATTATTGACCATTTCGGCAGAGTTTTCGCCGCAGTCAAAATCCAAGAACTTTTCCAACTGGGCTTTTACGCCTGCTTGGTTTTCTCTTAAAACATTTTCGTCTAGGAATTGTCTTTCAGCAGATTTTCCAGAAGGGTCTCCTACCATTCCGGTAGCTCCACCTACCAGAGCGTATGGTTTGTGGCCGGCACGCTGTAGATGTACTAAAAGCATGACTGTGGCCAAATTACCTATGTGTAGCGACTTGGCTGTAGGGTCAAAACCAATGTACCCAGACGTCATTTCTTTTTGAAGTTGCTCTTCCGTACCAGGCATGGTTTGATGTAACATGCCTCGCCACTTTAATTCTTCTATAAAGTTCATTTTGAATAGCTATGAGTTTGGACTTTAGGTCCTCAGCAAATGTTTATTTTTTCTTTTTAAGACCGTATTTCCTATACCACTTATAATATTCTGAGAAATTATAGGTGAGGCCTACGGAGAATGTTCGGTTTCTAAAAGTTGGAACAATAGCGGCATCGCTAGAGGGACTGTAAACATCTCTTAGACCATGTGAATATCTAAGATTTACACTGAACATAGAAAACATATCCAAAAGGTCAACTCTTGCTCCTGCCACAAACCCCAAATCTTTTTTGGCATCTGGCCCAAATTGCTGAATACCGTTTTTCTTCCATCCTTGATTTAGGGCCCAGTTAAATTCTGGCCCAACCTCTAAGGTAAGACCCTTAATAGGGGCATAGCCAAGTATAACAGGCGTACTGATATATCTGTAGGTATGCTTGCCTTCTGGAGATTCAGTGGTGGCACCTTTTGTTTGATAGTATGCTTCAGGCTGAACGCTAAATTTGCCCGCAGTAAAGCGTGCAAAAACACCTAGATGGTATTGAAAAAGAAGCTTCGTTGTTGTATTAAACTCATTATTCTCAATCGCCAAACTATTAGCTTGAACGCCAACTTTAGGCCCAAAAATGAAGGGCACTGGCTTCATTTGAGCATAGGCCATAGAAGAAATTAACAGGCTGACAAACAGTATTTTATATTTCATTCGCTTTTGCGTCTATATCGAATCCTTTAGTAGGTTTACTTTAAAGAACGGCAAAAGTACGTAAAGGGTACTTCAGGACAAAAATTCAGGTAAATAGTCTCGGTTAATAATCCTTAATAAGGCCTCACTTAGAGTCTAGCCTAATTCCCAAACTCAAACTTTAAAGCCGCATTGATACCGAAACTCCTAGACGGTGTAAAGTAATCTGGTTTTCTAAAAGCGAAATCAAAGTATGGAGTTAGCTGCCCAACGAAGTTCTTGTATTTATACTGTGCACCCATTCCATAGTAGAGATTATTAAAGACTTTGGCTTTAGGACGAGCCTCAAACCTGCTTTTAAGTCGTTGATTAACTGGGCCAGAGAAGTAGTCAATGTCTTGATAGACAGACAAGTCAAGTTTTGTTCCTCCAGAAATGATAAAATTTAGTCTACTCCAAGTATTGATATAATAATTAAAGTAAAGGGGTAATTTAACAAAGGAAGTTTTAATAGAAATATCCTGAATGATTTCGGGCCTTTGATTTACAAATCGTTTAAACACTTGCTCAAATTGTTTCCCTGTCTGATTGTTAAAATCTCTGGTAAATGGGTGTCGAGTAATGATTTGATTTGAGAATAAGGCAGAGGCGTTGAAACTTAGCTTATCCCCTAAAAATACTTCTAGTGTAGGACCCGTTGCCAAAACCTTTAGACCTAGGTAGTCGGTGTTTACGCCAAATCGCATCAAAGGTAATTTCAATTTCTTTTTAGGCTTTTCGGGGTCCGTTCTAACAGGTTCTTCTTCTGGAGCCTTTAATTCAGGTACTTCAACAATATCTTCTACTATGACTAAGGCCTCTTTTGGATTCTCAGAACCCTGGATCAACTTGGCTTCGTTAGCCTGAGAATTTGTGTTAGGATCAGACACCAGAATGGTAGCTTTAGAAGCATCATTTGATTTAGTATCTAATACAGTACGATTATCAGAACTTTCAAGAGCCTTATGGGGCTCTGTTTGGGCGAATTTCTCATTGCTAAGCACCTCCTTATTATCAGAACTGGAAGTAGTTATTATAGCTCTGCTCTCATCGAAAGAACCTTCGCTAATTGATTCAATTTGTGTATTTTCAAAGCGTGCTAGTTCACTACTAGGCAAAGTGTTGGTTTCTTTCAACTCTGTTTCAAGGGTATTTTGAAGAGCTTCCTTCCTAAGGCTAGCCAACTCATTTTGTAAGTATGCAATGTCCTTGTTAGCAACAGATTTGGCATCTTTTATACCTGCCATATAGGCAAGATTAGTTAGTGCTTCTACAGGCCGTAGCTCTTCTAACTCTCTAGTAATAAATACGGTATCAATTTGAGTTAGAACAGAACTTTGTTCATTTAAAGAGGAAGTATTTTCAATTTGATACCTAAGTGTAGTTATCTCACCATTCAGTAATTCTGTTTTGGTATTATTGTAATAAAGAGTAAAAAGTAAAGCCGAAGTGCTCAAGCCTCCCAGTATCCAGCCAGTCGAACTTTGAAATAATTTCATGTACCATGGGGCAGGCAGCAATTTCTGGAAACTGTTCCAGGCTCCAGAATCATATTTTGGGATATGATTCACCAGTTTTTCCCGTATTTTTTTATCAAATGACATTTCTGTAATCTTTTACGTCAGACGTATATTTTTTTATGAGTTCTTGCATCTTAACTCTTGCCTTTGAAAGGTTAGATCTAGATGTGCCCTCATTAATTCCTAGCATTTTCCCTATTTCTGCGTGACTATATCCATCTACTATATAAAGGGAAAAGACTGCTTTATAGGCAGGAGGTAAATGCTGCATTAAATCCAATATTTCTTCGGCCGATAGCCGCTCCAAAAGGTCATCGTCATAAGAGAGATAGTGAATATCATCAATATCTACCATGCCCACCCTTGAATGGTTTTTCCTGTAATAATCTATGCTCGTTCTCACCATGACTGTTTTAAACCAAGCCTCAAAAGATTGGTTTCTGTTATAGAGTTCGAGCTTGGAATAAATCTTCAGGAAACCATCATTCATCATTTCTTCCACTTCATCGCTACTAGAAGCGTATCGCAGAGCAATACTCTTAGCGAATCCATAGAACCGTTCATAAAGAGCCTTCTGGGCTGAAGCCTTATTTTTTAGGCATCCATCCAGGGTTTCTTCTAGACTTAAATTTTTTTTCTTTCTCAGAAACACGAAAAAAGCTTTGGGTGAGATTGTAAAACTTTAGTTCTCTATGTATTAGTACGCAAGGTTGGTTTATTTCCGTTGCCCTCAAAAAAAATATTTATTTGAGGCAACGCCGTTTGTTTGGTTCTGCGTATTGACAATTAGAACACGGAAATAGACTTTGGGCTTTCTTATTCATGAATATTAAAAAGACTATATGACTAAAATTTACTTGTAGGCCGTTTGGCCTGCCTGTGAGCCGTGAGGCTCATTTATAAATCTATTATCAAAAAATTAAAACTTAGGAAAATGAAAAACGTAAAATTTGCATGGTTGTTCGTACTTGGATTGATGATTACTATGGCCTCTTGCGACCAGCAGGAAGTGGATCCATTGGCAGATGACGAGTCGGCTATTTTAGACTTAATGTTTTTGGCCACCACCGAAGACTCTACCAATACTTTTAGAAACAATAGAGGGAAATGTGATTTAACAGAAGTGGCTGCGGACGAATTACCAGCGGCTATTACAGATTACATTACGGCTAACTATGAAGGAGCTAGCATAGAAAGAGCTGGAACAAGTACGGAGAAAGGCATTTATGCTGTAGCTATTAAGAAAGCAGATGAGACTTTCGCTGGGGTAATATTTGATTTAGAAGGTAACTTTATCAAGGAAAAAACTAGAAGGTCCAAAGGAACTCCAGTTGCTGCTGAAGATTTACCAGCAGCCATAACAGATTATATCACTGCTAATTATGACGGTGCTACCATCAGCAAAGCTAGAGTACACGAAGATGGCAGGTATGGTGTATTGTTGACCTTGGCAGATGAGACATACCAAGGCGTAGGTTTTGATGCCGACGGTAACTTTGTAGGAGAGTTTAGCATGAAAAATAAAAGAGGGAAGAAGTACGGAAAGAGATAGTCCGTATACATCTAAATTTTTAGGAATTTGAATCAGAAGAGCTTTGTCGTTTAGCTGATTCTGGAAATGGGGCTTATTCATTCATTGGAATGGCCCCTTTTTTTACGTCCATTATTACCCCAAAAATGAATAAAAAATTACTAATATTCTTGACGATTTTTCTCTGGTCGCTTGGCTCAAATGGTCAAAGCAGGGTACTTAAAATAAAATCAGCTCATTATTCTAATATGACTATTTCCACGGTCTTAGGAAATGTACAAAGAGAACATGGCTTTAAGATTGAGTATGACCCAGAAATGATTCCAAACACAAAAATAAATATGTGGGTGGAAAACCTTGACTTGAACGGTTTTCTCTCTTTGCTCATTGAGCAATACGATCTTGATTTTGCATTGGAGTTTAAGAACCCAAACGCTGTTAAAATTATTTCTAAAACGGAATTTATCAGTGAGCAGGCGGCCAACAAAACGTCTAATTTTCAACCCGAGAGGAAGAATTTTACGCTTTCTGGGGTAGTGAAGGATGAGTTTTCTGGCGAAACGCTTCCATTTGCAACGCTTTCCATACTAGGTCATTCAAATATAGCTTCCCAAACAAATGTGGACGGCTACTATTCATTGCTGAACGTACCATCAGACACAGCTCTGATTCTGGTGAGTTATGTTGGTTATTTGAGAAAAGTAATAAGGCTGACTCCTGGAAGTGATACCGAGAATTTTATGATTGAGCTTAAAGAGAATAGCCAAAACCTTGATGAAGTGGTAGTAACGGCTGATAAAACTGAAATGGTGCAGGCAAATCAAGTAGTTGGAATGATTAAAATGACTCCTAAAAATATTGCCAAGCTCCCAAACGTAGGGGAGAAGGACCCTTTTAGGGCTTTTCAGTTAATGCCCGGAGTAAGTGCCTCTAATGAGTCGTCATCTGGCCTATATGTGAGGGGAGGAACGCCCGATCAAACCCTGGTTCTTTATGATGGCTTTACGGTTTATAATGTTGACCATCTTTTTGGCTTTTTCTCGGCATTTAATTACAATGCCATCAAAGATATACAGCTTTATAAGGGAGGATTTGACGCTCGTTTTGGAGGAAGAATTTCTGCAGTGGCAGAGATTACTGGCAAGGAAGGAAACAGCAAAGAGTTTAACGCTGGAGTAGATTTGAGCCTCTTAAGTGCAAGTGCCTTTGTGGAAACGCCAATTGGTGATAAGCTCACTTTTTTAGCCGCAGCAAGACGCTCCTACAAAGGAGCACTTTATAAGAAAATTTTTGAGCAATTTACTACAGAAGAAGAAGAAACTCAGCAGGTAGGCGGAGGGCCCGGTGGCGGGAGGTTTGGTGGAAATAACCTTCAAACTACGGAAACGGCCTCAACTTACTTTTACGACCTAAATGCAAAGCTGACTTATAAGCCTACTACGAAGGATAT
>ERZ887942.2203-NODE-2203-length-12317-cov-49.834937_pt1 | contig 12317 bp, 8 predicted proteins | sample MGYA00521099_ERZ887942 | MGnify/ENA primary metagenome ERZ887942 (study PRJEB32303, sample SAMEA104408605) | aquatic metagenome | biome: Brackish water; feature: Pelagic; material: water | place: Baltic Sea | collected 2014-06-07T06:48:00 | depth 16,251 m ... | reverse complement strand
CGAGACGCGGGCACTTCAACATATCCCATCGTCCCTACGCCATCGCCCGCCGGGGCGTCCCGGCCGTCCCGGCAGAATTGGGATATTCGTGCAAAACGTTCAGTGTGGTTTGCCTGATCGTTGTGGATTACCAATTCGGTGTGGAATTTCTGGTGAGTTGGCTGGCACAATGGGGAGAAGTCCCCTGATTGTGATTTGCTGTCATTTTATTGAAGCTGGAACATGCCGCCTGCCTTTGCCTGGTCACACGACACGCCTGAAATTCGGGCGGCGGCTGAAAGCGGGGAATTTTCGGTGGCTCGGTTTTCGGGCACAAATGCTGAGTTGCAGGCGTTTTTGGAGCGAGTTTGGTCGGACGCTTATTCCGGGCGAATGGCGTTTCCGGTGTGGTCGGAAGAGTATCTTGATTGGCAGTTTGCGAGGCAACCGGATCAGCCCGATCGTCGGTTGGCCGTGCTTTGTGGTGGTGAAGTTGTGGCCGTGTTGCTGGGTGTGCCGTATCGATTTCGGGGTGCGGCGGGGCAGATACACGGGGCTCACTGGAGCTGGCTGTCTGTGGATGCGGCTTGTCGAGGACAGGGTTTGGCCGCTTTATTGGACCGCGAACGCATGCAACTGGAACTGGATTCCGGTTCTGATCTGGTGGTGAGCTATCGGTTTACGGGGTCGAAGCATTCGCTGGCAGAAAAGCCGTCGTCGAAGTTTCCGTTGAAACAGTTTGCCAGGAAAATGAGCTTCTGGGTGCGAGCTTTGGATTTGCGGAAGCTGAAAGCGTGGAACGTCAATTCCGTGGAGGCATTTTGCAGCGGACTGGTGGCACCGTTTATTCCGGAAGTGAGGGCTGGAGATGAATGCCGATTGGTGCAGCAGCTTTCGGATCTTCAGATTAACGATTGCGTTGACCTGTTAAGCAGCCAGAATCAGCAGCATGCTCTGGCCATTGACTGGGACGTTCAGTCGCTGCGGCATCAGTTAAACGGAAGTCGCATCAGTCAAACCGTGGTGGCGGAAGTTAGCGGAACGATTAAGGGCTTCATCAATTTTCACGTGTTGCCATTTCAGGGGCGTACGCGAGAACCGATTGCGATCATTGATATCATGGCGATGAAAAATCTATCAAGCACCATGCAGCGAGCTTTGTTGAAGGCGGCGTTGGTGAATATGAGACAACAGGGAGCAATTCTGGCGATGAAACTGCGTTGCGGAGACGAACCGAAGCTGTCACTTTTACGCACCGGCTTTATTCCGAGACTGCCGGATTCTGTGCTGGTTCTGCAATGGACAAAGCAGTTACAGACAATCGACAGGCGGAAGGCAATTCACGTGTTATGGCGTTAATAACACTTGCTTGCACGGTGAAAATGTTAGTGGCCCACCCGCTTTGAATTTGGCTTCGTTCTTAGCAAACTATTCGACTGAACAGGATTCTGGCAGTGTTGCATCTGCTTCCCAAAATTACTCCGCGAGCCGTTTCTCGCGTCACTTTAAACCTGCTGCATCGGCAGGCCTACGTGCCGTTTGCGCGCAAGCTGCAGACAGCGGCCAGCGTTCAGCGGGATTGGGTGTTAAACCGAATTCAATTGTGCAGCGACACTCAGTTTGGCAAGGATCATGGCTTTGCCGGCATTCGTACTTTGGAGGACTTTCAAAAGCAGGTACCGGTCGCCAACTATGAACAGTTCGCGAAATATATTAACGCCGTCGCTGCGGGAGACACCAACGCTCTGGTGCCAGCCAGCGAAAAGCTGCTGCAGTTTACCATTACCACGGGCAGCACGGGAGTTCCGAAACTAAATCCGGTCACAAACACGTGGCTGAAAGAATACCGCAACGCGTGGAATGTGTGGGGGTTGAAGATGTTCGTCGATCACCCGGCGCACATCGGTTCAAAGATGCTGCAGATGTCTGGCACGTGGGACATGGGCACCACGCCGGGCGGGTATCAAATCAGTATGGTGAGCGCGTTGTTGACGCGGATTCAAAGCCCGCTTCTGAAACCGTACTATCTGATTCCGACAATTGTTAATTCCATTCCGGATCCGGTTGCTCGGCACTATGTCGCATTGCGACTTAGCATTCTGGAAGACGTGGGGTGGATTCTGTTGATGAATCCCGGCACGTTGATTCGTCTGGCGGAAATCGGCAACACTCATGCGGACGAACTTCTGAAAGACCTGACGGATGGAACTCTTACAAAACGTTTCGAAATTCCGGACGTTGTTCGACGGGAACTGGCCGTTCGCCATTTGAAGCCGAATGCTGCGGGAGCACGTCGGCTGAGAAAAATGGCGGCTTCCCGGGGAAGTTTGCTGCCCAAAGATTATTGGAAGCAGCCGGTCATCAGCTGCTGGTTGGGTGGCACGGCAGGGTTTCAGTCGCGATATCTGGAACAGTATTTTGGAGCGTCACCCACAAGAGACATGGGGCTTGTTTCCAGCGAAGGGCGGCACACAATTCCGATTGCGGACGGTGTGCCGATGGGCGTGACGTCAATTGAATCTGGCTTTTACGAGTTTCTGCCGCTGGATCAGGTTGGTTGCGATCAGCCGGATGTGCTGCAGGGGCACGAACTGCAGGAAGGATCGGAATATCGTATTCTGATGACGACGTCTGCCGGCTATTTTCGCTTCGACATTGGCGACATTGTGAAGTGTCGAGGTTTTGTGGGGCAGGCTCCACTGCTGGAATTTATCCAGAAGAGTGCTCGCGTGGGCGATTTGGAAGGAGAAAAAGTCACCGAACATCAGGTGATTGAGGCGGCTCATAAGGCAGCAGAGAATGTCGGTTTCCACTTGGGATTGCTGTCCGCCATTCCCGTCAGATTGGAACACCAGCAACCTCGATACGACTTCCTTGCCGAAAGCTCCGACTTTAGCGACGATAATCAGGCTCACGCATTTTTGGCGATGCTGGATGCGGAGCTGGCGAAGCTGAATTTCCTGTGGAAAGCTCGACGAAACGAAGGAGTCCTGCAGGCTCCTGTGTTGCGATTGCTGGAAGCGAACGAATGGGACCGGACCATTCAGGAAGAAGTTGATCGTCGCGGAACCGGCGATTATCAGTACAAGCATCCCGGATTAGTGCTGGACGAAAACTGGATAAATTCGTTCCGTATCAGAAACTCAATCACGCTCTAAAGCCCCCTTCCCGATCCCCTTAACCCGAACCCCTTCCCTCCATGATCACCGGATCCATCAGTCAACTACCCGATTCTGTTCGGGATTCAACAGCCATGCGATTTTCGTCGCATGAGTTGCTGATTGATCGTGACAAGCTGGATGCTGTTCAAAAGGCGGAACTGGAACGCATGGCGTTTCAACATGCCTGCGTTCCGGAATCTTACGACATCGCCGTTTCTGCAGGTCACCTGCTGCAAACCAAGTGCGGCCAGGGCATTGCCAGCGTGTTGGCCGATGGCAGATTCTGGCATATCGCGGGAGGTCTTTTGGCTGCGGAACCTGCGAAGGCCGACATGATTCAGTGGCTGTACGAACTAAGCGTGAATCAACGAAAGACGATCGCCGTCTACAACGTATCCGAATTGGAAGCAGCCACCTTTAAAGCCGCCGGATTTGTGGTGAACAAGTTTGGCGAAGAACCAGTGGTTGATTTGCCGGGCGGAAACTGGAACGGCAAGCCGTTTGAATGGGTTCGGCGGCAGGCCAACTTTTGCGAACGCGCGGGACTTGCTTTCAGCGAGGTGACCGAAGCTGGCAACGATCGCCCGATTGCCGGCACATTGCTGGAAATCATGCACGAAGACTTGCAAGATCGCACGTTCAGTCAGCCCTTGCGACTTCTGGAAGGTCAGTTCAATCCGTTTTTACTGCAGCGTCGAAGGCTGTTTCTGGCAACGGCTGCGTCTGGGCGAGTTGAAGGTTTTTTGGCGTGCAGTCCGATTAATGGTGGTCACAGCTGGGCGTTTGAAACGTACCGCAAACGCAAAGACGCAACTCGAGGCACCACGGCGTACTTATTCAAATCCGCGATGGACACGTTGCGAGCTGAAGGTGTTGAAACCGTATCGCTGTGTCTGGTGCCGGGGCGACGAGTCGGACTTAGCTCCTTAGGGGCGGGCGACTGGCGAATTCAAAAGTCGCTTTCGCTGTGGTACGAACGCCTGGAATTTGTGTTCAACGCCAAAGGTCAGGACCACTTCAAGAGCCGTTTTCGCCCGCGCTACGAAGATCGGTATTTATGCGTGGCTCCCGCCAACAGCGTGCGGTCTTTGTGGTCATTCCTGAAGACAACAGGTGCCACTCAGCCAAGCTGGAAGAATCTGGCCAGCCAGTTCTGGAAGAGCGTTCGCGGTTAGCAGATTGTCGCGTTTAGGAATGTGCTGCAGCGGAGGTCGCTATTTGAAACGACTCGATATGCGTCTGCGACCAGATCAGATCAGATCAGATCAGATCAGCGGTCGCACTTCCGGATGGCGTGAGGCCGTTGCAACAGGCCGCCAACTGCGCTGCTCATCACGCTCCGCGTGATGTAAAGCCGCAGATGGAGGATTCGATTCACTGACCGACGTTGCTTGTTATCAGCGAATCGCCGACCAGTCCCCTTTATGAAGCGGGATAATTACGGCGACCGATTTCGACTTCTGTCGTTCGCCCTGGTGGATTTCATCACGCGGAGCGTGACGGCTACTTTCGGCCTGCCGCCGCGCCGCCCAACGCTATACAGACCGATTGCGAACGGTTACTCCGCCGGACAGGTTTCTAACGTTGTCGAAGCCATGTTGGCGCAGAATTCGGACGGCCACGTGAGCTCGAATCCCCACGCCGCAGCTGACCACGGTTTCCTGTTGCGGATCGAGTTCCTGCAAACGGTTGCGAAGATCATCAACGGGAATGTTGATGGCGTGATCGCCGCCCGCCAACGGGTTCCTGGCGACTTCCGCTGGCGTGCGAACATCGACGAGTTGAACGTGGGACAGGTCGGCGTTGGAGTCGATGAATTCGTCAATCTTGTCCAGCTGATTGCCAGCCGCAAAGGCGGCCTGATGGACGGGGTCTTTGGCGGAACCGAACGGTGGAGCGTAGCATAGATCCAGATTGCCGAGATCTCGCACGGTGGCTTTGAAGTTCATGGCAGTGGCAATCACGTCGATTCGCTTATCGACTCCGTCTTTACCGACGGCCTGAGCGCCCAGCACCAGCCCAGTGTCCGCTGCGAAGATCAGTTTCAGCGTGACGGCAGTTGCTCCCGGAAAATAGCCGGCGTGTTGTCCGGCGACGATGGTGACGCATTTGGCGTCAATTCCACAGGATTTGGCGGCTTTCAGCGACAGTCCGGTCATGGCGGCAGTTTGTTCGAAGACTCGCACAATCGCGGTGCCCATTACCGCAGCCATGGGCTGGCTGGTTCCCGTGGCGGCATGTTCACCGGCCAGCCGCCCGGCTCGATTTGCCGGGCCAGCCAGTGGAACTCGCATTGTCTGGCCAGTTGGTGCGAAAACATACTCGCTGACGTCACCCACGGCATAGATGTCTGCATCGTTGGTTTGCAGAAATTCGTTAACCTGAATTCCGCCGGTGCCACCCACGTTCAGGCCAGATTCTGATGCCAATCCGGAATTGGGGCGGACGCCCAGACCCAGGATTATCAAGTCGGCTTCAAGAGACTTGCCGCTGCATAGTTCAACGCCAGTGGCTGCGTTTTGATCGTTCGTAAGGATGGATTTAATGCCATCGCCGGGGAAGAAGTCAACGTTGTGATCGGCCAGAGCCTGCTGGACAGGTTGCACCATTTCCGGGTCGAACAGCGGTAGAACCTGTGGCTGCAGTTCTGCCAGTGCGACCTTGAAGCCTCGACGCACAAGCTGTTCGACCATTTCCAGGCCAATAAAACCGGCCCCCACAACGATGGCTCGCTTTGAAGTGGATTGATCAACCTGTGCCTTGATGTGGTCCATGTCTGCCACGTTTCGCAGCGTGTATACGCCGGTTGCATCGCGTCCAGCCATCGGTGGCACCAATGGGGCGGCTCCTGGAGAAAGAATCAGCTTATCGTAGCTGATCTCGTTGTGTTCGCCCGTTCTGTGATTCAACACGGTCACCGTTTTGGCGTCGCGGTTGATCGTTGTGGCTTCTGTGTGAGTGCGCACCTCCAGGTTGAAGCGGCGTTCCAGAAGCTCTTTTGTGGCGACCAGCAATTTGGCTCGATCTGGAATTTCTTCACCAATATGGTATGGCAGGCCGCAGTTGGCGAAGGAAACGTATTCGTCCTTTTCCAGCAAAATGATTTCCGCGTGCTCGTTCATTCGGCGAGCTCTGGTTGCTGCGGAGGCTCCCCCGGCAACTCCACCGACAACGACGATTTTTAGTTTACTGTTGGACATGGTATTTATCTTTATCGCGGATTTTGTGGGGCGATCGAAGGGAATCGACGGCTATTGGTTCGACTGGAAGTGTACGTTTTGCACGGGAATGCTGATGTCCAGAATGCTTCTCAGCACTTCAGCGGGCGAGCCATTGCAATCGACTCGATGAATGATTGATTCGTCGTACTGTTCCAACACAGGAGCTGTCACTCGTTCGTACAACGCAAAGCGATGACGGATGATATCTTCGTTGGCGTCGTCCGTGCGATTTTCGCGGATCGCTCTACGGCGTATGCGGTGGATCATGTCTTCCTGGTCGCTGCATTCCAGATAAATGATGCGCTGAATTTCCAGGTAGTCTTTCACCAGTTCAACCTGTTCAACGTTGCGTGGCATGCCGTCAAGAACCAGCACGTCTTCGCGCGGCTTGAACCAGGACAACGCGACATAAGCTCGCACGGCCTTCTTCCAGATCTTCATGGTCAATTCGTTGGGAACGAATTCTCCCTTGGAAATATAGTTGTACACCAGCTTGCCGTCTTCGGAACCGATGTCGATCGACCGGAACACGTCGCCGACGGACAGGTGAAAAAAGCCGGGAATGTTTGCCAGAATCTTTCCCTGAGTTCCCTTGCCGACGCCCGGTGGGCCAAACAGCAATACGCAGCGGTAACGTTGTTCATCTGCCATAATTGCAGCACATTCTGTGAGTCAGGAAGTAACGCGGAAGTAATAGATCGGGGACGAAGTATGGCAATTTTCACGGGTGACGAACAGTCGAACCGCAAACAGCGATATTTGTTTCTCGCAAGCAGAAGTGACGTGTGGACTGCTGCGAGCGGTGGGTTGCATCGAAACAATAGGGGAGTTCTCAGGACAAAGGGGACTGACGTGTTTGTTCCGCATCCAGCGACTTTGTGTCGGCGAAGAGCCAAGGTACCGGGGAAAGGATTTGGTTGCATAGTGATCCGTTTTCAGTGGCGGTGAAACGGGCGTGCCTTGCTTCGTAGTCGGCTTTATCCGCTGTGAGTTTCCGGCGAATGCCAGCTGTTCCGGCATTCATTCGGGCCGCCAACCACCAGTTAAACAGGCTGTCGATCTATTGACGCTCTGTCCGGGCTGCTTTCTTGTTTCGGTGGCTTACGCCACTGGCGCAGGATGTGCCGGGCTTCCAGCCCTATGAAAAATTGGCGCAACTTCAAAAGCTTAGTCTTCGCCCCAACCATCCCCTGTCTCCAAATTTTTCGCCTCCGCACTGCTGTTGCCTACTCGCTTCCCCCACTCCGCAAGTCAGCCGGCAATCGTTCGATACCCAATCTACGGGCGGAACTTCGCTCTGGGCCGCCACAAAGGTTCGCGTGTGTTGGAGCGTTGGCGATGAAAAATTTGATTGTGGCCCCGGCGGGTCTGGATCTTAGCTGGATCGCATTGTGCACCGTTCTGGTTTTCCTGATGCAGGCAGGGTTTTGCCTGATTGAAAGCGGAATGGTCCGCACTAAAAACAGCATCAAAGTTGCGGTCAAAAATCTGCTGGGCACCATTATTTCGATGCTGGCTTTCACAACGTTTGGGTTTTCCCTGATGTTTGGAGCCGACGTTGTGGGACTGATCGGAATTCCCGACAGCGTCAATTTCTATAGCGACCCGCACATGGTCAGCTTCTTTTTGTCTCAGATTGTCTTTTGCAGTACGGCGACAACGATTATCAGTGGAGCCATCGCCGAACGAACTCGATTGGGCACCTTTCTGGTTATCGCCGTATGCGTCAGTGGAATCGTGTATCCCATCGCGGGCCATTGGATCTGGGGTGGCACTCTGATTGGCACAAATTCCGGTTGGCTGCGATCTCTTGGCTTTGTCGATTTTGCAGGTGGCACTGCCGTGCATGTTGTTGGTGGGTTCGCGTCTCTGGCTGCGGTAATTGCTGTCGGCCCCAGACGCTTCATTCCTGACAGCAGTCGCACGGGCGGCCACAGCCTGACACTAGCGGTTCTGGGTTGTTTTCTGTTGTGGTTTGGCTGGTGGGGATTTAACGGAGGAGCCTGCCTGGCAGCCACAGCTCAATTGCCGATTGTGTTGCTGAATACTCAACTGGGAGCAGCGGCGGGAGGCAGTTGTGCGACGTTGATCTGCCTGTTGCACAAAAAACGTATCGAGGTGGTTCCACTAATTTGCGGAATCATTGCCGGACTCGTTTCCGTCACCGCGGCCTGCCATTCTCTGACGCCGCACGGTGCCATGATTGTGGCGATTATCGGCGCTGCTCTGGCGTATTCAGCTGACGTCTGGATGAAAGCCCGTGGCATCGACGACGTCGTATCCGCGTTTCCCGTGCATGGAGTTGCCGGAATCTGGGGGACTGTCGCCTTCAGCCTGTTCGGGGGTAAAGAATTCCTGAACGGTACCAGCCGCCTGCAATCATTCACCGTTCAGGCCGCCGGATCAATTCTTGTGGCCGCTGCCTAGTTTGCTTCCATACTGGTGGTGCTGCATCTTCTGAAGATGGTTTCCAGTCTGCGAGTGACCGAAGAAGAAGAACTTCTGGGACTGAATCTTGTTGAACACGGGGCCACCAACGAAGTGCTGGAACTAATGACAGAAATGGACCGTCGCAGCGATGGAAATTTCTCAACACACGTTCATGAAGAACCGGGCACAGAAGCAGGGCAAATCGCAAAATAGTACAACAAAGTCATTAGTCGGGTGTCCGAAGAAATTGCAAAGCGAGAAGAATCGAACGAATGGTTGAAGTCTGAACGGCTGCGACTGAATTCTATTCTGGAACACGCCAGCGTTGGGATTTATCAGTTTGACGAATCGTTACAAATTACGTCTGCCAATCATACGCTGCTGGAAATTCTGGGATACCAGTCAGAAGCTCAACTGATTAACGGACCGCCGCTGACACAGTGTTCATGGCTGCTGGGGTCAGATAGTGAATCGTTGTTAATGGATAGTCTGCAGCGACGTATTGCCGTTCGAGATGTTGAAACAAAAATTACAAATCGTCGAGGTGAAGAGATCTGGCTGCTGGAGAGCGTGGTTCCGGTTCTGAACGATCAGGGCCGACTGGTGACCTGGCTGGGGACGGTCAATAATATCACAGACCGTAAAAATGCGATGCTGCAGAAAGTTGAAGTTGCGATCGCCAGCAGCAAAGCCAAAAGCGAATTTCTGGCCAACATGAGCCACGAAATTCGCACACCGCTAAACGGAGTCATCGGCATGCTTGATCTGCTTTCCGGCAGCGAACTGAATGAGCAGGGAGCGCACTTTACCGACGTAGCTCAAAAAAGTGCTCAGACATTGCTGTATCTGATCAACGATATACTGGACTTTTCAAAAATTGAAGCAGGCTGCATGGAACTGGAATGCATCCCGTTTGATGTTCGAGAACTTGTGGAATCCATATGCGAAACTTTTGCTTTGCGAGCTTATGCAAAAGGTATTGAATTAAACTGTGATGTTCCACCAGATCTTCCCGCTGTCGTAATGGGTGACCCCGAACGGATTCGCCAGGTACTCGTTAACCTGTTGGGTAATGCGTTAAAGTTTACAAAGAATGGGGAAGTCAACCTTCGAATTAACGCCTTCGCCGACACAATTCAGTTTGCCGTGCAGGACACCGGCATCGGAATGACGCAGCAACAGGCCGCACGCATGTTCGAGGCGTTTACTCAGGCCGATGCCTCGACAACCAGAGAATATGGCGGAACCGGACTGGGGCTGACCATCAGCAGCCAGCTGGTGCAACTAATGGGAGGCCAGCTGCACGTAGAGAGCCAACCCAATGTCGGCTCTACGTTTCTGTTCGATGTAACGGTGCCACCAAGCTCGCACCAGAACAATGGTCCGCAACGACTTCGCAGAATGATCGAGCATCTACCCGCGACCAGAGTTCTGATTGTGGACGACAACGTAACGAATTGCGAAAGTTTGACCAACCAGATGAAAGCCTGGGGGTTCGAATCAGAAGTCTGCATCACGCCCGAAATGGCACACGATCATCTGCTTGTCGCACAGAACTCCGGACATCCGTTCAGGCTCATGCTCCTTGACCTGTGCATGCCCCAAATGGATGGCCGTCAGGTGGCTGAACAAATTCACAATTCAAAAATGCTGGAAAGACCAGCGATCATTCTTCTGTCCAGCACTCACGAAATCATGAACGAGGCGCAGCGCAAAGAATGCGGCATCTACATGGCGATGACCAAGCCAGTTCGACAAAGTCGTCTGTTCGATTCTATCCTTGACGCGTTGACTTCCAATGTCCACGTCAACGCAGACGATCTCAATAACGACGAGGACACTTCACGCCAACACGCCACGGAAGCGACGCCGACTCAGACGCCGCCACTCATCAGTGACTTTGATCAATCTGCAGGCAACTGCGATACAGCCAAAGCCATGGTCACTGGCGCAGGTGAAAACTCTTCGGCAACACCTGGCGGCAAACCACCAGCCACTTTGGATTCAGCTTTTCAGGAAGTTCAAAACAGCAAAACACCTGCTGACAGCGATGTAGCAGGCGATGCCGAAAAGATAGACATCCTGATTGTTGAGGACAATGAAATCAATCAGATCGTTGTTCAGCAGATGCTGAAAACGCTGGGCTACACAACGGCCATTGCCAACAACGGACAGGAAGCCATCGACACGTTGCACACCACTCAGTTTCGCATGGTGTTTATGGATGGGCACATGCCTGTGATGGATGGCATTGAAGCCACATTGGAAATTCGTCGTTTGGAATGCCTGAACGAATGGCCCGACCGTCAACCATTGCCCATTGTCGCTCTCACTGCCAACGCCAGTTCCGACGCAAAAGAAGAACTGCTGGCTTCTGGCATGAACGACTTTCTCACCAAGCCACTCACCCTGGATCGCCTGGAATCTGTCCTGAACAAATTCGCGCCGCTTGCGACACAGGCAACCAGTAACTGACCAGTAACTGACCATCTGCTGCAAACGACGCACTAACGGTGAATCCGGAGCGTGAACTCGGAGGGTGAATCCGCATCTGCCTCGCCGAATTCAGGCGGAAACCCAGCCCCTTGTCATTCCCGCGCAGGCGGGAACCCAGGGCGTTGTGCAGGCTGGATTCCCGCCTGCGTGGGAATGACGGGTGGGGCGTATGATACGATAGAGGGCTGTCACAGGTCGGTGGAAGACTCTAAGGTGGATGGCCCGGGCGATTCTACTACTGAAACCTCTGCTTCTATGGTTTCCGCGTGATCCGAACTTTCTCGAGCACGTACGCAACGGTTGAAACAAGTACTGGCCCTATGAATAACAGGCCGACGATCGCACCACTTGCGCGAAATGCAATGTTCGCCAGCGAATCGGGTGAAACGCTCCTCCATACCATGGTGGCTGCAAACGCAAGTAACGCTGAATAGAGTGCGAAGTCAAATCGTCGGCCTCGCTGGTTGGTGTGCATCTTTAGATTCCTTCTACTGTGTCAATTATCCCACTGGATTCTAGTGCGGCGTACGGTGCCAACAAGTACCAGGTCTGGCCCTTCTACCCCGCCATGGCGGAAACACCACACTCTTGTCATCGCCGCGCAGGCGGGAACCCAGTGCGTTGTGCGGGCTGGATTCCCGCGTTCGCGGGAATGACGGGTGGGGTCGGATGATGCGACAGAGGGCTGGCACCGCTCGGGGCGGGAGATTTCAGGGTGGATGGCCCGCCCGTTTCTACGCCAGGTGATAGCCACGGGCGCGCGCCCGTGGCTATCACCTGGCGTGACTTTGTGACTTCAAAGCTTCCCAACTCCAGACTGCGGTCTTTCGCTGTAACGCACTGGTTTCCCGCTGAAAAATCTCTCACGGCATTGGGCTTCACCCTTGCCCCGGTGGCGTGGCACGCAGAAAGTCGTGGAACGCTCGAATCGCCGAGCCGCTCCGTTGTCGCTACGAACAACAGGCGCGCATCGTGCGGAGTTACTGTCAAATGTTGTGTTCAGAGAAGTTGTTTCAGGCGACGATTTCGG
>ERZ887942.2201-NODE-2201-length-12334-cov-6.048620_pt1 | contig 12334 bp, 7 predicted proteins | sample MGYA00521099_ERZ887942 | MGnify/ENA primary metagenome ERZ887942 (study PRJEB32303, sample SAMEA104408605) | aquatic metagenome | biome: Brackish water; feature: Pelagic; material: water | place: Baltic Sea | collected 2014-06-07T06:48:00 | depth 16,251 m ... | reverse complement strand
ATCCATTCATAGAGTACAAGCTTTTTCTTTGAGGAATTTAAAAACACTCCCTAGTGTGTAGCCTATTTGGTAATGATTGTTGCGAATTATGAAACAGTGTTGGCAATCCTGTTGCAGGAATTGTGAGGATGACGTGGAAAAACCCCCACCTCTGCGGCTTCGCCGCTAAGAAGCAAATTCCTATCAGCAAAACGATTCGGATTGTGGTAAACTGTCGACCAATAAAGTAGCATTCCACAACACCTTCGGAACTGGTCATCCCTTGACAGTTCAACTTAGAATAATTACCCCTGATGATTCATGCGTAGTTATTCTCGCCGCAACTTTCTGGCTACTCTTTCATCCCTAGGTGGACTCGGGGCTGTAAACATAGCCATGGGTCGGGCACATGCCGCGACGCCGGCATCTGGCGCCAGTCAGCGAATTACCCGCTACGAAGTGATACCAGTTCGTGTTCCTATGCATGAACGCGTCAGGGAAGTCTTCGCAGAAGTGTACCGCAAGCAGGGAATCAACCGTGACTACTACGACTCGACCCTCGTCAAGCTATACACCGACGAGGGTTTGGTGGGAGTGGGCGATGCGTTATTGAACGTCGAGGATTCACTGGGGAGTGTTCCCGAGGCCGAGGCAATTTGTAAAAGACTGATAGGACACTCGCCCTGGGAGTTTCTCATGGATGACAGCTTAGGCGGTGTGTTGATGGCAGTATACGATTTGATAGGCCAGGCATCGGGGTTACCTGTTTCTAGATTGTTCGCACCCAACCCTAAAACACACATTGTTCAGTCCTGGTGGAGCCAGTGCTTTCCCTCGGACTTGATGGCTTCCGAAGCGAAGCTGGGCTACGACTTAGGCTACCGCGTCCATAAGGTGAAGACACGACCGTTTGAAGATCCTGTCGAACAAGCTGAGGCAGTCACCTCCTCCGTGCCAGCCGACTTTCGAATCTGGGCTGATACGAATGGAACTTGGGAAAATCCAGAGAAAGCTATCAAATTTGGAAAACGCCTGATGCGTTTCCCGCAATACTTTGCGATAGAGTCCCCCTGCGAATATTACGATCTCGATGCTTTCCGTCAGTTGAAAGGCCGCTTTCCGCTAAAACTCGCTGAACATTTTCCGAAAAATCCGATGCCCTTTATACGAGAGAAATTACTGGATGCTCTCGTAACCGGCGGACCGATCGGCAAGACACTCGTACAACGAGCCCTCATGGCCGAAGTGACCGGTATTCCACTTTGGTTACAACACAGTATCATTACCGGCGTTGCCCAAGTTTTTCAAGCCCATCAAGTTGCCGCATTTCCCGCGATCGAGCATGCCGTCAGTATCACACACGTGATACAGGATGACCTCATGATCGAGCCCTTCAAGATGAAGGATGGCCTTTACGAAGTACCAACGAAACCCGGGCTCGGCGTACACTTCAACGATGAAGCGGTGGACAAATACCGTCGCGGTTGATTGAATACATATAAAATACCCCTACCCCGAAAGTCATAAACCATCATACCCTACCCCCTGAAGATTATCATACTCCGGATAATCTTCATTAAAATTACTCCCATGAAAAACGCGCTATGCATTCTATTAATGCCTTTGGCAACGATCGCAGCGGAACCTCGTCCCATCCACAATGCCGAACATACTGTCATTTACCGAAAAGCGGGACAGTACTCAGCCTTTCCCAGATTGATGAAACTAGCCGACGGCACCTTGCACGTGCAGTTTGGAGCTCGCGTTACGTCAAGCCATCTCGAGCCGCGCAGCGAGACTATGCGGTTCCTTTCAGAGGACGGCGGCCGCACCTGGCAGCCGACCGACCGTGACGCGATCGATCCCACCTGGGCCACAGGAGCTTCAAAGCCCGGTCGATTGGTCGATGCCAACCCCCATGCGTGGCGTTACATCGAACCTGAGCGCCGCACCGAGTTCGAAGCAAAAGGGATCGAAGTCCGCGATTCACCGGATGGACGCGTGACCTACGCCTATGGCTGCTACGTGCGCACCAGCGAAGATTACGGACACACCTGGCAACAACGGGAGATACCGGTGCCACCCAAGGGCCTGATCATGAGTTTCCTCGGGCCTGCTTCGGACCTGCGTCTGGATACCAACACTTTATTGTGCTCTGTCTATGGACGACCCACCGCAAATATTCGTTTCTACGAAACCTGGTTACTGCGCAGTGAAGATGATGGTGCCAACTGGGATTTCCTGACCGTCGCCGCCGATCCAGAAAAAAAACGCAGCTTCGGTGAAACATCGATTGAAGAAGCGGCTAACGGCGACATCGTAGCCATGATGCGCACGGAACCGGCGCTCGGCACGAAAATGTGGACGGCACATTCGACAGATCGTGGTAAGACCTGGTCGAAAGCAACTGAAACTTCGCTGCATGGTCATCCACCACACCTGCTCACTCTCCACGATGGTACGATGCTTTGCACCTACGGCTACCGGGATGAACCGATCGGAATCCGCGCCGCTTTAAGCCGTGACCATGGCCGCACCTGGTTGGAGGAAGACATCGTGTCACTCAGAGCCGATGGGTCTGGTCGCCCCGGGGACAACGGGTATCCCTTATCTGCTGAATTGCCCGATGGCAGCCTGGTCTCCGTTTACTACATCACCCGCGACGGTATCACAGGTGTGGAAGCCACCCGCTGGGAGAATCCATGGAAATGATACATTTAAACCAATCACTGCGCCTGATTTGCATAGGCATCATTTTACATTGCGCGATTCTAAATTTAACCGCGGCCGAAACCATCTTCCGCCACGCCGGTTTCGACCAACTCTCCAAAGGCGAACTCGGTAATGCCGGACAGAATATTGTGGTTTCTGCGCGAGGCGAACTGAAGCTCATCAACTGGTTCGACCTCGATCACGACGGCTACCCCGAATTGGTAATCAACAACGACCACAGCCCTTACGAAAACTCGGACAGCCTTATCTATTACCAGCACCCTGTGAATGGATTCCGTTCCCTGTTGCCAACCATGTCAAACGAAGGAGGGGTATTCGAAAATCTTGCCTGGATGCGGGCGGCAGAAACACACACAAAATTCCTGCCATCAATGGGCGGTGGCCGAAGCGTCATCGCCGATCTGGACGGTGATGGATGGTCGGAGATCATATTTACCAATTTTATCCACGGTTCCACGCACGATCATTTTCCTGTGTTCGTCTATTGGGGTACAGTAAGCGGATACTCAGCCAACCGGCGATCCGAGTTTCCATCTGAATCCGCCACCGGAGTAGCTGTAGCAGATCTCAATGGAGACGGCCGCCTCGACCTCATCATTGCAAACATGGGCAAGGAAGACGACACCGTGTTCGCCTCCGCTGGCCCTCTGGCTACTTCGGCGCCACCGGTTATCGCCGGCGCAACGGCCAGCGCGCAAATTTATTGGCAGGGGGAAGACGGTTTTATGGTCGATCGTGTGAGCAATTTGCCCACCCGCCATGCGGTCGATGTGAAAGTGGGTGACCTCGATAGCGATGGGAATCCCGATCTTGTTATCCTGCAAGGAGGAGACTGGCCATCCGTCCGAGTATTCTCAGGAGGAGCCGACGGATTTTCTGCTGACCGCGTAAGTGAGACCCCGGTGACTGGTCGAGGCTACCTGGATGGAATCGCCGGAGAACTAGACATAGCTGATCTTGATGGAGATCGCAGGCCCGATCTCGCCATTGCAGCCGGCGGTGCGGAACTCGAATTGCTTTTTAATCGCGGCCCGAATTTGGCTGATTGGCCTAAATCAACGCTTCCAGCAAACACCCCGCTTTCTGTAGTCGCCACTGATCTGAATCAAGATGGGCGCATGGATCTGGCAGTAACAGGATTCGCAGAAAAGCGTCGTGATGAGTATCATACGAGCGCCTATGTTTACTGGAATGGTCCCAACGGTTTAACCGCCAACAGAAATACCGAGTTGCCCGTGATGGGCGGCACATCGGTAAGAGCTGGGGACATCAATGGCGACGGCTTTACTGATCTCGCGTTTGCCAATAGTCAAAACAACGAGACCTACGATGTTGCCAGCTACATTTACTGGGGTGGCTCGAACGGTTATACGCCTGCTCGCCGCAAGGAGCTGACGAGCTTTGGGGCGGCATCGCTAGCCATCGGCGATCTCAACCGCGATCACACGGTCGATCTTTTCATCGCCAACCGAGCCAGTGGACATACTCAAACAATGGGAGCAATCAATTCGTTTATCTATTGGGGCAACCCGGACCGCTCTTATAATCAGGTCACCCTCACCAATGTACCACTGACAACCGGTTTCAGCTCAAGCGCCGGAGATATTTTTGACGAAGGTCGCACTGCGATTGCCTTTACCGAGCGTGCTGGAGTGGCCGTCGCCCGCCTGGCAGCAGATCGCAGCGTCGAGGAGATCCGCCATTGGTCACTGCCGTCACGTGGCTATTCGACCACACTTGCAGATCTCGACCACGATGGGCGACTTGATCTCATCGTCGGTCTCATAGATGGTGAGGGACGCAATCTCGCCATCCTCCGTGGTACAGTCGATGGATTTTCTGAACCGGAGTATTATAAACCGGGGTTACCCATAATTGCCTCAGGAGTGGCAGATCTCGATGACGATGGTCGACTCGATATCATTCTGGGTGGACGAGGCGGTTGGCTATTTTGTCCGCTGGATGCAAAGGGGATTCCCCTACTCGATCGTGCGCAGCGGATCCCGTCTGATTACCAGGTTCAACGGCTGACGGTTGCGGATTTAAATAAAGACGGACGGCCCGATGTGATCGCCACCCACTACCGCGAAATGACTGGTCGGCGCAACTCGATCGACTCGGCCATCTACTGGAATCGCGACGGACACTTTAGTGTTGAGGACACCACCCCGCTACCAACCTTTGGCAGCCACTGGGTTTCGGTAGCCGATACACGTGGCCAAGGAAACCTCGATGTCTTATATAGCAACTACCACGGCGAAACTACTCGAACGGTAGGTCTTTTTGTCTATCACCCCGACGAACAAGGCGATTACTCGCCTTCCAATCGATTGGTGCTTCCCGCATATTCAAGCTCAGCCAACTTTGTTGCCGACTTCGATGCGGATGGCTTTCCCGATATTGCAGTAGTAAACCACACCGGACCCAATATAAGCCTCGGTCTGGGTCAGAAGACCGGCAATCATGGTGTGGGATCATTCGTTTACTGGGGAGGAGCAGATGGCTTCACTACGGACCGCCGCACTACCGTCGCTTCACACGGACCGCACAAAATCCTCAACGCGGAACCGGGCGACATCCTACGCCGTCGGCCATTCGAAACCTATACCTCGCCTGGGATCGAGTCGTCCTTTGCCAAAGGTAACTATGAGTTGGTAGTCACAGGCTCATTTCCTGCACGTTCAGGAGTCGGCGCCAGTCTGCAGGTGAACGGCGAGACCGAGTGGACGGAACTCCAAGCGATCACAGCGATAGACTCAAGTATCCGATTTGCTGTTACGAGCAATAAGCCATTCCACAAGATTCGTTACCGGCTCGAATTACTTACCGGCGGTGCAGGCACAGGTCCGACCGTCACTGCCATTGAACTTAAAAGAAAATAACCATTTCCTGCTCGCCCAACTTTTTCGCGCCCAACCCCTTCAAATCAAAACAGATCATAAGATGACAACCCGCCCCACGTATTTAAAATTACCCTCCCTCTTGTTTGGGTTACTGATCGCTTCAGCAGCGCACACCACCTTTGCCAAACATCACGAATCAGCAAGCGACACGTCTCAGGTCGAACAGCTCGTACCCTTCTACAAGTATACTCAAACCATCACCGCTGCGTCCGATCTCGACGATAAGAATTACGTGATGGCCCCCGTCATCATGTCAGTGGGTCCAACCGAAATGCTGATTGCTTATAAACGTGGCTATGCACACCTGACCGATCGGGAGGCGGGTACGGAAGTGCTCAGATTCAATCCTGAGACCGAACGAATTTTGAGTCGGACTACGCTTCGCCGTCCGGGGAATATTTTCCAGAATGCCGAATTTGCCAAGTTCTCCAATGGAGAAATTGCCTGCTTTATTGACATGCAGATTTCGGGACCAGAGGACGGAAGTTCTCGACCCGAGCATTCAGCAGCGACTGTGGAAGGAGGTGCCCTGGATCCTAAAGTGTTGCGCGCACGTGCGGCCCGGCTTGGGGTAATCGAATTCAGATCGAGTGACGGCGGACTTACCTGGCAAGATCGCGGGAAGCTCGGTCTCGTAGATGGCGTTGAATATGGCTATGTGTTTGAAGCCATAACCGAAGGAAGCACGACCTGGATGCTTGTGATGACGTTTACCGTCCTGCCCGGCGCAAAAGAAGTCGATCCGCTGAGACCACATGCCGGGTCTGTGGACGTCATACGCACAGACGATAACGGCCACTCGTGGCGGCGGGTGCGCAACTTGACCAAAGAGTTCGGCGGCGTATCGGAAGGCATCTCTATCAATGAGAGTTCGTTCATCAGACACGGCGACGGTTTCATAATCTCCGCACGCGGCTATGACAACCGACAGTGGCTAATCAAGACCGATGGTGATTTCAAGTTACGTAAAAAAGTAGACCTCAATGCGGCAAATCCGTTCATCCGGTCCTATGTTGGTCGACCCCGTCTTTTCGAGCGGGATGGTGGTTTCTACCTGATCGGACGTAATTGGGACAAGCCTCCTACAGATCGCGGAACAGTGCTTGGGTATGACCAGCTAAAAACCCGTCAACCTGGAACCACCCTGATGAAATTAAGTCTCTTCCGCTTCGACCCCGTCACCCTCGCGATTTCAAAACATGTCATTCTCGACAACGCCGAGGAGGAAAACGTCATCGACGGCTACTATGCGGTGCCCTACTGGCAGGAACGACGCGGTAGCACTTATTTGAATACCATCATCTACAAGCGCCCGATCAGTCGTAACCCCGACATCCTTCGGCTTGAGTTCGATTGGGAGGAAGTGCGGTGATGGCTGAGGACCAACTCTCCACAATCCTGAAGAAAGGCTTTCGACTTGCGGCAGTATTAATTGCCTTCGTCAGACCTCCAACCGTTTTGGCCGATGAACACCGCATTGTGGATCTGGAATTCCACAGCGAGGTGCTTGGCAAGGATATGCCTTTCACTCTGGTCCGACCGGCAGATGAAGCAGCAGCCAACGGCGCGGTGCTCTTTCTGCTGCATGGCAGGGGACGACACAACCACTCGCTGATCGAATCGGATGAAGCCCGGGCGGCATTACTGGCAGCGCCGTTTTACATTGTCCTGCCCAATGGAGAAGATGGCTGGTATATAAATTCTCCAGAGATTCCGACGGATCGATACAGTGATTACCTTGATGAAGTGATCACGTTTGCGACAGATGAGCTTGGCTTAACGAAGGACCCCGCACGTTGTGCCATCGGCGGCTGGTCGATGGGGGGATTTGGAGCGGTGCGCTACGCAGAGGATCATCCTGGCAGATTTGGCACTGTGGTAGGATTAATCGGAGTACTTGATTTTCCACGAATGGAAACATTGCCCGAGGGACAAAATTACTCCGTGCCCGCTACACGATTCGGTTCGGATCCGGCTGTTTGGACCCAACTCAATCCCATAAACGCAGTCGAGAAACTGGCCAACTCCCGACTGATGTTGATCACCGGCTCCACGGCGTTCGATCGAACGATGAACTACAACTTCGCCGCACGGGCCCGCCAGGCAGGTGTGAATACACGAGTAGTTGAACTGACGGGTGGACATACGATCGAGGTCGTCACATCTGCCCTCCCAATAGCCCTGCAATTCATAGACGAATCCTTTGGCAATGCGAACCAGCCATCAAAGAATTCACTCAGGCGCGAGACACAGCTAAAAGACCGCCGACTCATATTCAACAACGACAGTGGCGGTGATGCGCGGGTACCACCCGCGCCTATCTTAACACCAGAGGCATTTCTGGCACCCCGTATTGCGCCCCTCGCCGGCTCACAGGTCGATGGCATCGCCTTGGATACTACTGCGGGCACGTTTGGTACCTTCGGGCATCGGACTCAAGTTGCGGAGATGTTTACCACACGCGAAGGGCGTTACCGCTACAATCTCTTACCAGATTTTTTAAAACTGGATACAGACCCGCTAAGCGAAACCATTAAATTCGCCCGCAAGCACAAGCTCGAAGTCTTATGGGTCCAACGCATGGATGACACACACGACGCGTCCAATCCAATACTCTTTCCCGCCTTCAAGCGTGAGCATCCGGAGGCCCTCTTCGGCACGCCCGACAACTCACCTAAATACGGAAAATGGTCAGGGGTTGACTACGCAGAACCAGCCGTCCGTGACTTGGCCTACGCCATTGTCGCGGAAGTTGCGGAGAATTACGACGTTGATGGAGTTGAACTCGATTTCTGGCGCCATCCGGTGTTTTTCAAACGCTCCGCCCAAGGGAAAGCCCTGAGACCGGAGGACCGCGCCCTGATGACGGATATTATTCGGCGCATGCGCTTCAAATTGGACGAAATTGGCCGGACACGCGGGAAACACCTGCTCCTCAACATCAAATATCCCGACTCGGTCGGTTATTGCTACAAAATCGGCCTGGATCTTGAACAATGGCTCAAAGAGGACCTCGTGGATGTGCTCGTGCCGGGTGGATACTTTCAACTCAATCCATGGCAGACCAGTGTCGCACTGGGCGAAAAATACAACGTGCCGGTCTGGGCCTGTCTGGCAGAGAACCGAGTGCGCGATCCGCGTGGGAACACAGCGCGGAAAAGCGCGGCAGCGTTGCGGGCACGGGCAGCAGCAGCGTGGACAGCAGGCGTGGATGCAATCGAGATGTTCAATCACTTCGATCCTCATCAGTCCTACTGGCACGAGCTAGGTTCGATGGATTCGCTACGCGACCTTCCCAAGACATACTTTGTCAGTGTGCAGGGTGAAGGTAGCGCAACGAGTTGGGTACCGACTGATGACTACATCACGCTTTCAGGTCTTACACCCGATGCGCCGGAACTCATTCCAGGTGGCTCCTCACTTTCCTATGATATCTATCTGGGTGATGACCTGCGCAGATCGTCTCCTCTGACACCTCGACTACGCATTCAATTATCGGATACAGATGGATCAACTGCTTTAAAAGTACGCTGGCATGGAACAACATTACAGCTTAAGCACGACGGACCCGGAGATTATACAGCAAGCCTGGATCCGTCGACCATCGTGCCGGGCCGTCATCGCATCGAGGTACTCAATCCCGGAGATACTGACGTCGAGATCGGCGACCTCATGGTAGAACTCATTCTCACTCCTGACCATCAATCGAACTGATGCCATACTGTGAAAAAAGGTCCTATGCGTATAGGCCCTCTGTGAAATGGAGCCACCCTTACGGCCAACACGAGCTCGTTTCAGGAACTGACAGGCAGGGTCGTAACGCACACTATCAATGAACACCGTCAAACCTACCCCCATGATCTTCAAGTCTCCTAATTCAATTACCTTAATACCGTTACTCATAAAAAACGCAGGGACTGCGGAACGAGGACACATTCAACTCCATACCATCATGAAACGATTAATGTTTGCTTTGTATTTCAGTGTAACCCTGGTTTTCTTCGGCTTTGCCGGCTCTATGCTGCAGGCCGAAACGGTAAAGATCCTAGTTTCGGCAACGTTTGCCGAGGGCATGCAACCGTTGGTCAAACAATACCCCGATCTCCAACTGGTAAGCTTTAGCTCCAGTGAAGAGGCTTTGCGTGAGATAGGCGACGCGGATGCCTTGGTCGGTTTGTCAGCCGCAGATCCGGCTGGCGAATTTCTCAAAGCCGGGAAATACATAAAATGGCTGGCTCACGGGAGCGCAGGCGTTGAGGAAACCTTGTCTGATCCTACGGTGAGAAATGCCGATTTTATTCTAACCAACATGAAGATCATTCAAGGTCCCCAAATCGCTGACCATGCCATGGCGCTACTCTTAAATTTAACCCGGGATTTGAAGCATTTCAACAAGGAGATGGAAACCGGTTGGCATCGGCAAGCGGATCTCCCCATGATTCAATTGCGGGGCAAGACCATGTTAGTTGTGGGTCTCGGCGGTATTGGGACGCAAGTGGCCGAGCGTGCTTTTGCCTTCGGGATGCGAATCTTGGCAGTCGACCCGAAGGACATTCCCTACATGCGAGCCGTGGAATATGTCGGAAAGCCTGACGAGCTGAACGAATTGCTTGGGCAGGCTGATGTAGTGGTTAATTGCACACCCCATACACCGGAGACAGAAAAGATGTACGGCCCTCTTCAGTTTTCTCTCATGAAAGATGACGTCTATTTTATAAACGTTTCACGTGGGGCTATTGTGGATACGGACGCACTGACTGCTGCCTTACAGTCAGGCAAGGTACGCGCAGCCGGTCTGGATGTTGTCGATCCGGAACCACTGCCAAATGACCACCCACTATGGTCCATGTCCAACGTTACCATAACCCCTCACCTCGCGACGTTGTCCGATGGTCGGATTGAACAATATCAAAAGGCGTTCAACGACAACGTCGCGCGTTTTATGTCCGGTCGTCCGTTGCGCAACATTGTCGATAAACAAAAACGGTATTGATCAACTTCATAGTCTGGATGTTTCAAGATTGATTACCGACCACCACTTTTGCAGCTGCGCCGCCATACCAAGTCGAAGACGCCATCACCCGAAGCAAATCCCGATCAATAGCAGCGAACCCAGTAAGTTGAAAGCATCGGTTAAACGCGTTCCATGAGTGGCCCTACGGAATTCTCAATGTATTTATCGCTTAGCGAATTGAGCTTGCTGTGTAGGCAATCGCGTAAGAACAATGAAGGAGTGGGACACAACGGAAATCTTTGGCATTACTCTTCCTGCAATTCACTCAGAATTGCCGCGATGTTCTTACTTCTGATGGCATCACTCTCGTTCGCCCATGAACACGTTCCGGTTACTCACCGTTTTACGACTGGGAAGGAACCAGACGGGCTAAAACTGATCCTCGATATTCGGGAACACTCCACTGGGCGATCATCAGCAGCACGATTCAGCCTTGAGGTCGATGGACTAACCCACACTCCGGATTGGGTAGGTGAGAATGGAATCTTGTTTACCTCCATACACCTGAGGAGCAACAACCGGTCCACGGTTCAATTTTCGAAAGGGATCGGTCCAGTCCGGTTAAGTTTGCCCAAAGGAGCCAAGACTGTAACCGTTTCGGTAGCCAAGGGTTTCGAATACCTACCGACTAAAACAACGGTTCAGGTCCAAGGAGAAGAAACGAAGGTCTCAATCGGACTTAAGCGTTGGGTGAACTTAACAGACGATGGGTGGATCGCGATTGATGAGCATCTTCACTTTGATCGCCTCGATCCAGAGGACGACAAACTTTGGTTTTCCATGTTTGAAGCAGACGGACTTGCAGCCGGTCATTTCATGGTCCTGAAGGGTGGAATGACACCCGGGATTTGGTCCCGCCAATTTAAGTATGGCAAAGAAGGACGGGGAAGCGACGGCAATCGAATTTTGATTCCGGGCCAGGAGTACCGCGACACTCAGCAGGGACATATTAATTTGTTGGGATTAGATGAGGTCATCCTTCCCTACTCTACGGGCGGCATGGGAACTCCGACAGTAGTTGAGAATTACCCGCCTTTGAGTGAAGTATTAAAGCTGGCCCAGGACAGAAACGGATTAGCCGGGGTGGCCCATGGAGGAACGTTGGGCCAATACTCAACGTCACTGGCAGATGCGGTGTTGGGCACCGTTGATTTTTGGGAAATTAGCAACGGGTTTATTTATAACACGGAAAACTGGTATCGGTTGATGAACTGCGGTATCTTTTTGCCGATAGTTGCTGGAACCGATCTTCCCAATTCTCCCTTTCGTGATTCGTGGCAGCCGATGTTCGGGGCTGTGAGAACCTATGTGAATTCAGGCGGAGAAATTGATTTTGAAAACTTCAGAACGGCATTAAAGGCCGGTCGATCCTTTATATCCGGCGGTCCCTTGATCGATTTTGAGATTAACGGAACAACCATGGGAGAGACACTGCGGTTACCCAATGGAGGTGGGGTGGTTAGAGTTAGGGCGACTCTGCAGTCGCCCCTCCCGCTGCGCGACCTGGTTGTCGTTCAAGGCGGAAAATATCTAGATCTTGAGGCTAGTAAAAGCACTGTTGATGGCATTTATCGCTGGTCAATCGAGTCAGACCTGAACATCACCCAAAGTAGTTGGGTGTCGGTCTGGGGAAAAGGAACAAAGATCGAGGCGCAACATATCGACGCGATGGCCCATGCCGGAGTAATTAAGATAACCGTTGGCG
>ERZ887942.2198-NODE-2198-length-12336-cov-22.739109_pt1 | contig 12336 bp, 6 predicted proteins | sample MGYA00521099_ERZ887942 | MGnify/ENA primary metagenome ERZ887942 (study PRJEB32303, sample SAMEA104408605) | aquatic metagenome | biome: Brackish water; feature: Pelagic; material: water | place: Baltic Sea | collected 2014-06-07T06:48:00 | depth 16,251 m ... | reverse complement strand
GCGAAGTGGTTGGGGAAGTTTGAGACGAAGGTGGGAGAGTCGACGGGGACAGGTGAGGAACGGCTTTTAACCCATCTCTCGTCGGTTTATTCAAAGGCCTTTCTGCAGCAGCTTCGCAATGAGTTGAAAAGCTTTCGGGAGAGGGGGATGAATGAGGCGGCGGAGAAGGTGTTGCAGCGCTTTAAGGATCGCTTTTGTGATGTGAGCCTCTTTGTGAAGGAGCTGAAGGAGAGGTTTAGTCGTTGGTTCAACAAGCAGAATGCCCGGCGTGGGACCTTATGGATGGATCGTTTTAAAAGCGTCTGTGTCGATGGCGAAGCGGCCTTGGCGACGATGGCAGCTTATATCGATCTGAATCCGGTGAGGGCGGGGATTGTTGAAGATCCGATGCTTTATGAATGGAGCGGATACGGAGAGGCGGCAGGTGGGAGCAAGCGGGCCCGCCGGGGGCTTTGTAAGGCCTTGAATCTCCCCCAGGACTCTTGGGAGGGGAGAGGGCTGGCCCGTTATCGTCTCTTCTTATTTGATGAGGGATTCGCGGTGGAATCTGAGTCGTCATCGCTTGGTCGGGGCAAGAGAACGCGGAAGGGGATCAAGTTGGAGGCCCGCGTGGAAGTGATTGACCAGGAAGGTGAGTTCACACCACGGGAGGCGCTGCGAAAGCGAGTGGCCTCATTTACGACAGGAGTAGCGATCGGTGGTGAGGATTTTGTAAAAGGGGTGGCCGCGCGATACAAAGAGGCCCTTGGTCGAAAGAAGGCGCGAAGTCCACGATCAGTTCAAGGAGGAGAGAGTGGCTTCTACGTGATGAGGGAGTAATCTCACTGGTTCAGCTTGCTACGACCGAGAGGGGGGCATTTTAAGGGGCCGTGTTGCGCCCCTGCTGTCTTTCCTCCACATCCCCGTTGCTCGAGTACGATATGGTGTGGCAGAAGAAGCTCGCAAAGGGTATTCCCAAGGAGCCCGACTGCATCTACGGCGGGGACGGCAGCGGGATCTCGGCGCTCAAAAAATTCGACGACGTAAAGGCCTGCTTCCGCGGCCACGACCACGTGAACGATTTCGGCGGTAGGTGGGACGGGATCGAGATGGTCTACGGCCGCGCCACCGGCCACGCGGGATACGGCGGCAACAAGTTGGAGAAGGGCGGCAAACTGATCACCGCTAATCCGATCGATCCGAAAAAAACCAAGCGATGCCTGGAAGACGGTCTTTGCAGATGAAAGTGGAAGGTCTCCGGCGTAAGCGAAGTGCCGACAAGTGTGAGCAATCACCCACACAAAACCTTGCCCTTTCTAACTTGTAGAAAGGGCGGATTCTTCAACTGCTGAGTCCGTTTAGGACTCCGTGGCAGCGCACTCTTTCGCCACTTTGGCAGGGTATTTCAGCTTGTCGCGAACTTCCTTGGGGTTCATGACAGCCACGATCGCTTCATCCATACCCAAAGCGACGAGACGCTTCCGATGGTCATTTTGACGTTTGTTTCTCGCTGAATTCGACTTTGTGGGACGATTTCTGTTTTGGTTGCGCGCTTGTGTTGAGGCCATGATCGTATTTTTTTTCTAGCTGGAAGGAGGTGAAGAGTTCCTTTTGATTGGATAGATCAATCTCAAGAACGTTGCCCATGTAGGTTCGATGACGGTTCCGGTCAACTGGAATTCTGTTTTAAGCGGGCTGACACCAGGGCGATTGCTTGGCGCATTTTAAGGCCCCGGACGATTTACAGGATCTGTTGTTGTCTGGGAGGTTCCGCATTTTAAGGTCTTGGGACCAAGGTTCCAAGTAGCCAGTGATCAGTATGATGAACCGACGCCAATTTCTTTCCACCTCCGTCGCCGCAGGGGTATCCGCCACCAGCTTCCAAGCCAAAGCCGGCCCTCAGGATCTCCGTCCGGCGATGTCGATGGGACTCGCGAAGGCGAAAAAGGATCTTCCCCGGACCACAAAACTCAAGCTTGCCGGCGATGCCTTGCGCATTCTGCAGTTCACCGACATCCATTTTTTCTGCAACCGCAAAAAGTATGGCGAGAAGGCTGACCTGAAATCGGTCGAGGACATGAAGCGCATGATCGAAAATACCGAGCCGCATTTGCTCGCGATCACTGGTGACCTCTGGAGTGACAACCCGGGTGGCCTGGGCCAGGAGTTTTTCGAGTATTCGCTCGAGAAGATCGAATTGTTGGGAATACCGTGGCTCTTCAACTGGGGAAACCACGACCAGCTCGACGACTACGCGACGGCGCAATCCACCCTGACCGAGGCAAAACACAGCCTCTACCGTGGCGGTCATGACGGCGGGAACTACCGCATCCCCATCACCAGTAGCGACGACCGCCAGCTCATGGAACTTCTCTGCCTCAACACGACGACGCAGGGCGTGCAAGCGGCCCAGGAGAAATGGCTCGCGGCACAGAAACCATCGGCCTCGCCCGTGCTGTCTTTCCTCCACATCCCGCTGCTCGAGTATGATACGGTGTGGCAGAAGAAAATCGCGAAGGGAATTTTCAAGGAGCCGGTGTGCACCTACGGCGAGGACGGCAGCGCCATTTCGCTGCTCAAAAAATTCGGTGAGGTGAAGGCCTGCTTCTGCGGCCACGACCACGTGAACGATTTCGGCGGTAGGTGGGACGGGATCGAGATGGTCTACGGCCGCGCCACCGGCCACGCCGGATACGGCGGCGACAAGTTGAAGAAGGGCGGCAAACTGATCACCGCCAATCTGACCGATCCTCAAAAACCGAGCTATGCCTGGAAGACGGTCTTCGCCGATGGGAGCGAATGGTCTCCAGCCTAAGATCTCTGGCTCCATGTGATCCTTTCATTAATCAAGCCCCCGTGGCAGAATCCCCCGGCTGTGACCGGATCAGGGCATCTCAGAGGAACCATCACGACTGAGCCTCAACTAAAAAAATCCATTCGATTAAAATAGTGTCACTTTTTTTATGATGGTTGCGTATGCTGCTTGATCACCAAAAAAGAAGGCAACGAAACGATTGTGATTGATGGGTTTTTGGAAAATGTTTATTTTCAATTGCCTTCAATTTTCTCATGGAAAACTCTGAAAAATTCGGAGAGATCCACTCTTTGCCCTATTCCAAATCGCTCAATGAACGCTCGTCCTTCTCTTCCACGTCGCATTTTTACGTCATTCCTCTTCAACCTTTTTCTCGTCCCCTTCATGCTTTCGACGGCAGTGAGGGCCCAAGCTCCAGGTTTCACGATGAGCCTTTCGTCGGAGACTGTCGGAATTGGAAGCTGCGCCGAGCTGACTTTCGAAGTGCAAAACGACAGTGCAAGCGGGGTGAACGATCTTGCTTTCACTTTGAATCTCCCGGATGGCGTCATTTTGAGCAATCCGGCAAATCCCGTCAGTGACTGCGGAGGCGTCTTCGTGGCATCGGACGGGGGAAACACCATCACTTTGAGTGGCGGCTCGGTGAATGCCAATGCCACTTGTTCTGCGAGCGTCGGAGTCACCCTTTTGGGTGAAGGGCCGTTTGACCTGATCTCAGGGAATTTGACCTCGGATGCCGGAAACAGCGGAAGCGCGAATGTCTCGATCGGTATTCCTTCAACCGGCCCGGCCCTCGGTTTCACCAAATCATTTGCCGGGAGCCCGGTTCGGTTGGGAGGCCAGACCACTCTGATTTACACGATTCAAAACCAATCCCAAACTGATGCCGGGGGGATTTCATTTAGCGACGACCTCTCTCCGGGTATCGTGGTGGCGAGCCAGCCAAACATTTTGAATAACTGCGCGGGAGCCACCCTGACCGCGATTGCAGGTTCTCAAACCATCAACTTCAGCGGAGCCACTCTCGCCGCAGGGCAAACCTGCGTCATCTCGGTGGATGTCGTTGGCCTTTCCGCAGAAAGAAACATCAGTATCTCCGGCGATATCACATCCAGTTTTGCGGGAGGCAATCCGGTTTCCTCGGGCCGGGCTTGTGGGGCCCTTCAAGTCATTCGATCCGGGGATCTTGCCGACATTTCGTTCTCAAAGTCTTTTGTGGAGGATTCCGTCGATCCGGGCGGAAAGGACTTTCTCGTCTTTACCATCACCAACAACAGTCAAACGGAGACCTTCACGGACATCACTTTTACGGACGATCTGAATGCGATGCTTCCCGGCGCTGTTGCCACCGATCTTCCCGAAGAGGGAGGCTTTCTGGTTGATGCCGGTTTTGACGGATCAGGCTCTTCGATCCTGGACTCTTCATGGGACTATCTTGACCAACTGCAAAACGAGAACGGGAGGAACGACGACTATCCAATCGATGGATTCGGGAACGGATGGAACACCGTCGACTTCGAAGCCTCAACTTCTTCGATCGGACCATGGGTCGGCGGCAATGCCCCTTTTCAAGCCGGTGTCATTGATGTCTTCCCCCCCGGAACTCCCGCTGTCTTGGGAGGAGTTGATGCCGCCGCCAATGGACAGAATCTGGTGACAACCTACCTCTTCCGGAAGGAACTCACTCTCGACGCCTCGGATGCCGAAGTCGATGACTGGTTGCTTGATTATGTTTTTGACGACGGTGCCATCGTCTACGTCAACGGAACCGAGATCTTTCGAAGCGCCGGAATGCCCGCCGGTCCGGTGACGACCACCACCCTCTCGGAGCTCGGGGAAGAAGCCGGTCGAACCTCCAGCCAAGTCGATCTCTCGGGAGTTCTCGTGCAGGGCTCGAACACGATTGCGGTTGAGCTTCACCAAACCACTTTGGACAGCAGCGATGCCGGCTTCTCGCTGGATCTCTTACCTGTTTCAAGTTCCCCGGCCGGCGGATTCAGTTACGCCGACGATACCTTTGAAGGAACCAATGACACTGGTGCTGCGAATGGATCATTGGATCCAACCGGTGGTTTTTCAGGCGGAGGCATCGACGTCACGGTGGGAGGAAAAAACTTCATCACAGGATTTTTCAACCCGCCGAGTTCGGGTGGTTGGTCGCGGACTTTTACCGTGAATGAGCCGGGTTCGATTGAGGTGAGTGTTCGCTACCGCCTGCTTTTAGATGAAACCTACGAAGGCGATGAATTCGGGCAAGCTTTGCTGGAGATCGATGGGGTTCGCTATGGGAACAGTGCCAATAACTCACTGGCCCAGTTGAATGGTGGAGCCGGGGTTGATCAGGATTCAGGTTGGCAGGTTTACACTACCACCGTCTTCTTTACAGCGGGCGAACACACTATTTTGCTGGGAGCTTATAACAATCAATCGAATTCCGGCACGGAGGTGACCCGGGTCTTTTTCGATGACATTCGCATCGGAACACCAGTGAGACCTGCCGCTGTTTGCGGGCCAAACTCGCAGATCGTTGGGAGTGATGTTCTCTCTTTCACCGGCGGCCAACTCGCTCCCGGCCAGTCGTGTTCCTTCCGGGTGGGAGTGGATGTCCCGTTCACAGCTCCCTTCGGAAATTACGAGAACAAAACCAGCCTTATCTCGACGGTGGTCGGTGGCCGCACTCTTGTCGGATTTCCAGCCATCGATACTCTCAACGTGGTGCCGGTGCCGCCGGTTTTCTCAAGTGCTTTTTCACCTGCCGATATTCCATTGAACGGAACAAGCAGCCTGACTTTTACCATCGATAATCAAGGCAGCCGCGTCGCGGCAACGGACGTGACCTTCTCCGGAAATCTGCCTGCTGGAATGCTCATCGCCGCTGCGCCCGGCGCAAGCTCAACTTGTGGAGGAGTGATGACCGCGCAGTCCGGCAGCAGCAACTTCAGCTTCTCCGGCGGGACGATTGCAGCGGGTCAAGTTTGCGAAGTGACTCTCGATGTGACCGGGCAAACTCTCGGCGACCTTGTCAGCACAAGCGAAATTCTCGTATCCTCCCTCGGTGACAGCGGAACGACCACGGCCACTCTCACCGTCAATCCTCCGCCCGCTTTCATGATGTCCTTCGGCCCGGAGGCCATCAATGCCGGACAGGTTTCAACTCTGACCTTTGTGATTGATAACAGCGGATCGCAACAGGCAGCCACCAATCTTAATCTGACTCACGAATTGCCGGACGGACTGGTCCTGGCGAATCCATCCAATGCGGCAACCACTTGCCAGGGAGGAAGCCTCATCGCGATCTCCGGAACCGAGCAAGTTTCCTACTCCGGCGGAACCGTTCCTGCAGGTCAGACCTGCACCGTGACTGTTGGGGTGACCACCAACGATGGTGGAGACTATTCCAACACCACCGAAGAGTTAACGAGCTCTCTGGGGAACAGCGGCAGTGCAAGCGCTTCACTGCAGGCGCAGTCCGTTGTTTCGCTTGCTATTGCAGTGAGTGGATCCCCGGAAACCGTGGTGGCTGGATCAGGTCCGGAAAACCTGGGATACCTCGTTGTCGTCACCAACGATGGGCCCTCCACCGCTACCGGAATCGTGATCAACTACGCCGAAACACTTCCTCCAGGGGTGATTGCTGGAAACCCACTGGCAAACCTGGGCATCTTTAACCAATCAACTTGGAGCATCCCCATTTTGGAAACCGGAGAGCAGGCAACCCTCGCACTGGCATACACGGTCGGCAAAAACACCCGCCCCGGAACCGACACGATTGTGGGCAGCGCCACTCTGACCTCGGTCGACCAAGTCAATCTGAACGGCGCGAACAACTTTGCAACAGACCCCACTTCGGTGAGCAATCTCTTTGACATCGCACTCACAAAGACGGAATCGATCGATCCCGTGCTAGCCGATTCAGGACCCGGAAATCTCGTTTATGCCATCACCGTTTCCAATAGCGGCCCTTCCGACGCCTCCAACATCAACATCCGCGAAACGCTCAATTTGCCAGAAGGCGTAACGGTGCAGTCCATCGTTCCAAGCGCCGGAGCCATTGCGCCGGAAAACGATCCCAACGGCCTCTGGACACTGAACCTTCCAGTGGGAGAATCCGAAAGCCTGACCGTCACTCTCAACGTCGATGGTAATGCTCCGGACAACGGAATGATTAGCAGCACAGCCAGTCTTGAATCAGCTTCCGGAACAGACAGTAACAGTGCCAATGACTCGGTTACCGAAACCACCACCATCATTGCCGGAGTCGATTTGATTGTCACCAGAACCGGGTCGGATGATCCCGTCGTGGCCGGTTCCGGCAGTGGCAACCTAAGCTACCTCATCAAAGTCACCAACCAAGGGCCGCTGGATGCCACCGGACTTGAGTTGACCGACGCCCTCACTTTTGGCGACGGCATCATTATCGATTCCGTCACTCCGGGTGCCGGCACTTTCGAGGACCAAACCTGGACCGTGGGCAATCTCGCGGTCGGTGCCACCGAAACCCTTGAGGTCATCGTGACCGTGGGTCCATCGGCCGAAGTCGCCTCTCCCGGATTCTCCAGCATTTCTTCGGTCAGCGCGGTTGACCAGGCCCAGATTAACACCGGCGACGAATCAGTGACCGCCAACCGCGATGTGACCCGCGAAGTTGATCTCACCGTTTCTGCCGAGGGCTCCCGCGACCCCGTGCTGGCCGGTTTCAACCTTCCGCAGAATCTCTTCCACACCTTGACCGTGACCAACCAAGGGCCGAGTGATGCTTCCGGAGTCAGCTTGAACCTCGGTGAAATCCTACCCGAAGGAGCGACCGTCGATTCCATCAGCCCCGCAACCGGAACGAGCTTCGAAGACTCGCTCTGGACCGTGGGCGACCTCGGCGTTGGGACTTCCTCTTCCATCATCTACTACTTCCAGGTTCCCGGAACAGTGGCCGGTGGTGTCGATCTCATTTCGAATGAAGCATCGGTCAACAGCGCAAACGAGTTGCTCCTTAACCCCGAAGATGACACCGGTTCCATCGCCACTGACATCGTGAGCCCCGCGAGCACCAACATTGTCGGCGGTGCCATCACGCTCGACTACCAGACCGGCCTCTTCAAGCAAACCGTCGCCATCACGAACAACAACCCCGGAGCGCTTCCCGCGTTTCGTGTTCTTGTCGGAGGGCTTCCCGAAGGAGTGACTGTCTCCAACGCGCAGGGAGAAATTCTTGGGAGCTCCTTTCTCCTCTTCAACCAGGCGCTTGAGAGCGGCGAGAGCATCGAGCTCACCGTCGAATATCTTCAGGCCGACGCCTCGGGAGATTTCGAGCCCACTTTTGAAATCGAATTGCTCGACCCGGTCGAAAATCAAAACGCCGGCGTAGGGGTCGAAGTGGACCGCTGCGAGGTCCTTGCCAATGGCGACGTCCTGATTGAATTCCCTTCTCAAATCGGCGCAACCTACACCGTGCAATACAGTCAAAACGGTGAGTCCTGGACCAACGTCATCCCTGATGTCGTTGCCGGAGGAACCCGATTGCAATGGATTGATAATGGCCCTCCCAAAACCGCCAGCCATCCTTCCGGAGAAAAACTCCGCCTCTATCGGGTCATCAAAAAAGATGCCGAGCAATAATCAAAACAACCTTTCCATCATGAACCTCAGATTCAGTGTCTACTTCGCCCTCAGTGTCCTGCCCGTTACCGCAGGAGACGATATCATCTCCTCGGCCAAGAACGGACTCGACTCCGCCAAAGGCGGACTCATGCCCCCGGAAGACTACTCCGCCAAAGGGAGTGTCAATCAAATCGAACCAGCGTCCGGATCAAAGGCCCGGTGGAATTTTGGTTGGGGAATGTCGTGGCGAAAAATCGGAGCGATCGACTTTAACACCGGAGCAACCGGCCTGTCCGTCCCCGGAGTTTTTGGAAGCAACTCCTTCGTTCAACCTGCAGGAATCGGACCCGAAACCGGTTTGTCTGCCCGGACCTATGACAACGGTTTCGTCAACCCCGGACCCCGAACTCCTGCGACCGGAAGAACGACTGATTACGAATACCAAGCCCAAAATCAACTGCAGGGGAACAGCGTCCTCATGTCAGCCACCGGAGGAGAGCGGCGGGTGATTGAACAATCAGCCGCCTCATCGCCCACCGGCTGGAGCGAAGGAGAAGACTGGGAAATCTCTCCGTATCTGAGTTTGAGTCGACTCACGGACATTGGAAACGGTTGGAGCATCGGTCCGTCCTTCAATTTTAGCTTCACAGATATCGGTGGCAGTCAGGGAGGATTGAACACTCTCATCGCCAGTGAACGCCGCAACATTTTTGATGTGAGAGCGATCGATCGCTTCGACTCCACCGGCCTGATTCTCCCCAATGCTCCTTACACCGGGTCACCGGGAGCGATTGCCCCCCTTCTTCCTGTCGAACCTTCCGGGCGGACCTTCGAAGACACCTTAAGAACCAGTGACACCGCCCTCTTCAGAGACTCGCTGGATGAGTCGCTGAACGTCAACTTGTTTGGATTCTCGTTCGGAGCCAGCGCCGTTTATCAATCCGATAGTCGTTTCTTCGCTGGGGTTGGGACAGGTCTTGTTTTGAACATCGCCGACTGGGATGCAAGTCGCAGCGACCAACTCGTTCAGATCACCAACGGCGGTGCTCCGATGCAAGTTGGCTCGGCAGGTTTCCGCAATTCGGGAACAGATGTCCTCTTCGGTTATTACGTGCAAGGATCATTGGGATACCAAATCAACGATTCATGGTCGGTCGAAGCAAACGCCCGCTACGACTGGAACGAGTCTCTCCGCGACTCGGTTGGTGGAAGTGATTTTGACGTCGACCTCACCGGCCTGACCCTTGGCATTGGAGCCAACTACTCGTTTTAGCATCGCGTCAACCTGCTCGTTCATCCACTTCCACGAACTTCCTGTGAGTTGTTCCTGAACCCGGTGTCGGACGATATAAAGGATCTTTTGTTGTCTGGGAGGTTCTGCATTTTAAGCTACTGGGATTAGGGGCCAAGCAGCCGGTGATTAGGATGATGAACCGACGCCAATTTCTTTCCACCTCCGTCGTCGATGGGAGCGATTGGCCGCAGCCCCAAGCCAAACTTCGGCGCACGTGAGCGATCCCTCTCCCTTCCCGATCTCTTGGAGGGTTCCCTCAAGGATCGTGACTTTACGTGAAATCTCTGACCGCCAAGGAAGCAAATTTCTAGCCGTCATCCTCTCGCTGTGTCAACGTCGGCGCATGTCAGATGAATCATCACGAATGAGCCTCTTGTGGGAGACGATCCAGAAGGAGGAAGATTACCCCATTTTCCGACTGACTTATCTGAGTAAGCCAGTGAAACCATTCACTGATGCTGACCTCGACGACATCGAGAGCAAATCTGTCGAAGCCAATAATACGCGTGATGTGACCGGTCTCCTGATCGTAAACGGGGACCGTATTCTCCAGATTCTGGAGGGGCGTGAGGACGCGGTGCGTGAACTTTATGCGAAGATCGAGGCTGACAGCCGTCACACGGTCATCAAGCAGGTCTGTGCGGTGGAAGACGAGGTGCGCTTGTTGCTCACATGGAGCATGGTCGTGCGCGGATTGACCGGCATTCCTCCTCATTTCCTGGAACAGTTTGCACAAGTCTATGACGAGTTGTTACACGCTGAGCCGCAGAGTGAAATCTCCATCGATCATGTTGATCTTTTTAAAGGGATTGCTCTCTTTGAAACTCTCCCGCCACAGGCTTGAAAAAGAGGCAGGGAGGTGTCTCCACAGCCTGTCTCTCAATATTTCCCGCCGGGTCACAATCCCCCGCGGCGATCGCCCATCCTTTCCTCTGCCATAAAGGGGAGAGGGCTTGTTTTTGGCCGGAAAAGTGGAGCGAATCTCGTGCCCTTGGACAGGGTGAAAATCAGGCTTTGCCTGTCTCGGGGGGGGAGTTCCGCTCGAAAACACCAGTCATAATGAGGCAGAGAGCCGGGATCATGAAGCACCCCCGTCGCCGACACTCCCTCTTTCGGTGGTTGCCCGGCGAGCGAGATGGCGTATCTTGCAAGTCTTATGAGTTATTCGCGTCGTCGTCTATTAAAAGGAAGCCTTGCTGGCGGAGCTACCGGATTGTTAGCGGGGCTCGGTCAGGCCCAAGATCAGAAAGGAACCGGGGTTTCCGGAACCCGAAAAAAGCCACGCGGGATCATTTTCTGTGTCTCGGACGGGATGAGTCAGGGCGTGCTCTCGATGACGGAAGCTTTTTCGAATCAAGTCCGTGGCAAGAGCACTGCTTGGTGGCAGTTGCTTGCGAATAGCCAGGCGACCCTTGGCTTAATGGATACCGCGTCCTCGAGTTCCATGGTGACCGATTCCGCGGCTGCTTCTTCGGCCTGGAGTTCCGGAAAGCGGGTCCCGAATGGGCAAATCAACTTCGACGAGAACGGGAAGAGATTGGAATCGATTGGCGAGACCCTGGAGAAGAATCGCGTGCGCCTCGGATTGGTTTCGACCGCCAGCATCACTCATGCGACCCCGGCGGGTTTCGCTTCCTCCGTCATCAGGCGGGGACAAGAGGATCTCATTGCACTGCAATACCTCAATCGCGTGGATGTCATCCTGGGAGGGGGATCGAGGTTCTTTGCCCCGGAGACGCGGAAGGACAAGAAGGACCTTTTCGGAACTTTTGCGAAGGAGAAGTATGATGTCGTCAGGACGCGGGATGATCTTTTGAAATCGAAGTCAAAGAAGATTCTCGGCACCTTTTCTCCCGGATACATTCCCTACACCATTGACCGTGATCAGGACGTCGAAATGCAGAAGAAGGTCCCGACCCTTTCCGAGATGTCCGAAGTGGCCCTCTCTCGCTTTTTGGATGATGACGCGCCTTTCTTGCTCCAGGTCGAAGGAGCCCGGATCGACCATGCCGCGCATAAGAATGACATCGGGGCGATTTTGAACGAGCAAATGGCCTTTGATGATGCGGTTGGGAAAATGCTGGCCATGGCCGGCGGCCACGATGACATTCTTGTCATTTTGACAAGCGACCATGGCAATGCCAATCCAGGTCTCAATGGCACGGGAGCGGGCTATCGCCAGACCAATGATCACTTTGCCAAAATCGCGCAGATCAAAGGGTCCGCAGAATGGTTTCTTCAGCGCTGGGGACAGACCAAAACGAAATCGGGAGAGGAGATGAGCAAGCTCATGGAAGCGACCTATGGCTTCAAGCCCGAGCCTCGGGAACTGGAGGCCATGATGGACCGGATTGCCGGGAAAAAAGTGACGGAGTGGAGTCATCAACTCTCCAACCCGGTGGGCCTCCTGGGGCAAATTGTCGGGAATGTCACCGGAGTCGGCTGGACCGGAATCTGCCATACCTCCGATCCCACCCAGTTGACCTCCATCGGACCGGGCGCGGAGAAATTTGCGGGTCTGGTGAGAAACGATTCGGTTCGTGATCGTCTCCTCGGACTCTTGTTGGGTTAGCTTGGGAACATGCCATTCAACAGAAAAAAGACGGCGGGTGGGTCGTTCGTGACGATCTCGATCGCTCTCTCAAAGCCAGGG
>ERZ887942.2197-NODE-2197-length-12337-cov-6.018889_pt1 | contig 12337 bp, 9 predicted proteins | sample MGYA00521099_ERZ887942 | MGnify/ENA primary metagenome ERZ887942 (study PRJEB32303, sample SAMEA104408605) | aquatic metagenome | biome: Brackish water; feature: Pelagic; material: water | place: Baltic Sea | collected 2014-06-07T06:48:00 | depth 16,251 m ... | reverse complement strand
TCTCAAAGAGAGAGAAGGCGTTTCGCAGATATCGACCGTTGCTGTTTATGATCATCGAATGATGGGAGGGAGGGGGCACCAAGCTTCCAAGACTCTCACGAATTTATGTTCCGTTCTGATGGGTGGGAACGCTTAAAGCAATACTCTCGTCTCAAATGTCTGATGACGTTACAATGTAACATATTTGTAAATACATTGTGAATTATTTTTTTGCCATTTTTCGATCCAACAGGGTTGATTCATCAAACCAACCCTGTTGCTTCGTAATTTCTTACTTTAGAAGTCCAGCAACGACTTCTGAAATATCCATCGAGGCAGGATGGCCGTAGGCAGCGATTTTCCCCTCTTGATCAATGATAGCAGCAGTGGGAATTCCGCGCACTTTGTAGGCGACAGGAGGTGCCGACTTAAAGCCGCCTTCCCCACCCCAAACATTATAAGTCTTGTCCCAACCCTTTTTCGCCAGGTGGTCAGATGCCGTCTTAGCTTCGTTGTCGATGCTCAAGGCAACAAATTTTACTTTCTCCGCCCATTCCGGATGCCTCTCGCTATAACCCTGCATTTTGGCCATCGGAGCTTGACACGGGCCACACCAAGATGCCCAAAAATCGATCACAACCACTTGCCCTTTGAAATCGGAGAGTTTTTTCCCTGTATTGTCTGATAGCTGAAAAAACTCAATGTCAGGTGCTTGATCTCCCTTTTGGAGCGCCACTTCTTTCTTGGGAGCCTTTTTGGCCATGGGCGGAGTTGCTCCTACAACTTTCGCCGCACTGGCAACGTATTTACTGCCTCCAAACTTTTCGGCCAAGAGGTCGTAGCTTTTCTTTGCCGCATCCGCCTCATCCGTCTCCTTCTGCCCCTGAACGATATGGTAAAGTGCGTGAGGGGCTTCTTCGTTTTCAACTGCAGTAAAGCCGTCATAGGCTGCCTGAAAATCGGGAATTGCCTCAGCCCACTGCTCTTTCATTCGATGAGCCTCGCCGCGAAGCATTCGGGTCTCCGTCATCAAACAAAAACCCTCGTGGCCTTCTATCAGCGAAGATGTCAAGTCGATCACTGCATCGTATTTTTTAAGATCAAACGCGGCCTTTCCCCCAAAGAAGAGAACATGAGCGGCACCGTCAGAATCGGGATGTGCTTCTGAATATTTTTGGCAGGCAGCAACCACGCCCGCATTGTCTTTGGCATCGCGAAGCTCAACGATCTTTATGAAATCGGAGAAGGCACTCTCACCAGCATTGGCAACTTCAAGAGTGTAAAGCGAGGCCACCACAGCTAGAGCCGTGGCGAGAAATCGAAGACGAAAGGTTGGATTCATGCACCCGTTTTATCGGAAAACGAACGCGTGATCAATGTAAATCAGCCCAGTCAGAGACGAGGCGTAATCCGAGTTCCCTTGACCCAGTCTTCTCCAAGGCGTTCTCGCTGTTTACCCTGGCGAAAAATGTTCAGCAAAATTCCTATCGCCGCCATCGCGGCCAATAGCGCCGAACCACCGTAACTGACAAACGGTAGCGGCAACCCTGTGTTTGGAAGCACTGCGGTGGTAACCCCTATGTTCAAGCAGGCCTGAAACACGATGAAGCAAGTTACTCCGAGTCCCAACAACATGCCGAAACGATCGGGAGCATGAAATGAAATCGCGATTCCTGATACAGCGATAAGAACGAACGCAAGCACGACCAACAAAGTGCAAATGAGTCCGAGTTCTTCGCCGATCATAGGGAAAATAAAATCGGTGTGGGCAAACGGCATGTAGAGCATTTTCAATCGCCCTTCGCCGATTCCGCGACCTTCGAGACCACCTGACCCGAGCGCCAACAATGAAATCCACTGCTGCCACGCGTCACCGAAACGGTGTTTTTCAGGATCGAGGAAAGCCGTGATCCGCTCCATACGGTCCGGGGCGTATTTTAGCATTCCCCAAAAACCAGTGACACCCATCGCCACCAACCCGGTCAACCATTTCCAGTTCACCCCGGCGACAAAAAGAATCACAAAACAACTCGCGGACAGGACCGCTGTGGTTCCCATATCAACCTCGAACAGGACCAGGGCAATCATCACGCCGGCAATCCCCATTGGAAAAACAAAGCCGCGCAAAAACTTATTTCCGCTGTCGGGATGCATCGAAAACCAATGCGCTAGAATCACCGCGAGCATGATCTTAGCAATTTCAGAAGGCTGCATCTGTGCGCCCCCTATTTTAATCCAGCGGTTCTCATTGTTCACCGTCGTGCCGATTCCGGGAATGTAACAAAACGCCAACAACAGCAGCGTGGCACCGTAGAACCACCACACATGCTTTTGAAAGAAACGGTAATCGATCGAGGCCAACGCCCAGCAAACACCGCATCCTAAAATCAACCACAACACCTGCTTTTTCACTTCGCGATACGCATCCGTCTCGCTCGCGTCGGCACTGAAGATACTCGTGCTCATAAGCATGACCATTCCCACAACAATGAGGAAGGCCACTCCGGCGAGAAGGAAAACAGGGCTGCGTTTAGTCATGCGATTTACGAATCAACAGGGTAAGTTCATCGATCCAACAAGGGGATCGTGGTAGCGAATTTCAGTTACCGGGGATCTTGAGCGTCTGTCCGAGTTGCATTAACTCAGGAAGGCTGATTCCGTTTTCGGCCATTAACGTGGTGTGTTTGACGCCGAACTTGCGTGCAATACCATAAGCAGTGTCGCCTTTTTTAACAACGTAAGTCTTCGGTGCCGTCGTGGGTGCAGCAGCGGCGGACGCAGATGCCGGACGACGCGTTGCGGCAACCGGAGCGAGCGCTGGAGCAGAATTGTCTACTCGTGCAGCGGCAACAGCGGTCGTTGCAGCAGGCCGAGAACCTGCAACTTCTGGCGCAGCGGTTGCAACCGCTATTTTCTTGCTCGTTACGCGAATCCAATCACCAGGCCGAAAGCCGTTTGAAATATCATTCTCCGCTTTGATCGCAGCGACCGACACACCCATTTTCCTTGAAATATCGACGAGAGACTCAGTTCCAGCAACGCGATATTCAATTACGCCGGGAGCGGAATCAGTGGCAACAACAGCAGGAGTAGCTTGGCCACCAGCTGCAATTTCGTTTGTCGTCGCAGGTGCTGGAGCAGTTGATTCATTCCGAGCAGATGCCGTTGCCGCAGGGGTCGAAACCGTCGCGACTGAACCCGGGGTCGTTGCTTTTTCGATCATTTTAAAAGCAAGGATGCCACCGACGGCAACCACGTGAAGGATCAGCACGATCGTAAACACGCGTGTGAGTCGCACGTCGGGAGTATCGAGATACCAATCCTGTTCCTCTGTCACATGGGCTGGAAGTTTTGTCTGAGCGAAAAGCCGCCCGAATACACCACTCCGAATCCCGCGATCCGATTTTCTATTTCTACGTTTGTTGTTCATAACTGGGTTGTTGTTCTGTTAGATTGAAGGTCAGTTCAAATGGTTGACTGCAGCTCGGAAGGCTTCCCCCCGTTCGCCATAGCTGGAAAACATGTCGAAACTCGAAGTTCCGGGCGAGAAGAGGACCGTTTGCCCCTTCGTTGCGGCGGAAGCAGCCGAGTTCACTGCGCTTTCGAGAGAGTCGCTAATTTCACAAGCAGCGACGTCTTTCCACGCTTCAAAAATTCGTTCACGCATCTCGCCAATGCAAAATATCCGAGTCGTAGCATCTCCAACGATTGGAGTGATTTCGTTGTAATCGAGCCCTTTGTCTTTTCCGCCGACGATCAGGATCACGGGCGCTTCCTGGCCTCGCAGCGAGCTTTCGAGTGCGTGAAGGTTGGTCGCTTTGGAATCATTTACGAAGGTGACGTCAGCTACTGTAGCAACGATTTCACAACGATGCGGAGGCGCCTGAAACGAGCGAATCGTTTCTTCCATAGCCCCGTATTCGATTCCGCGGCACTGAACGGCAGCCATCGCCGCCATGACGTTTTCAGCGTTGTGCTTTCCGTTCAATCGGGTTGAGCGGAATTCCAAAATCGAATCGGCATGATAAAAAATCGTGCCATCATTTAAAGTCAGATCGGCATCATCTGAGAATCCGCTAAAGGTGATTTTCTGCGCAACGGTTTCAATCACCTCCCCTGATTTTACAATCGCAAAATCATCGGCAGTTTGATTTTCAAAGATCCGCAGCTTGGCATTTCGATAATCCTCAAGAGCCGTATAGCGATCCATGTGATCCGCCGCAAAATTCATCCACAAGGCAACCGAAGGGCGGAATGTCGCAATCGTTTCGAGTTGAAACGAGCTGACCTCGACGACAATGGCATCGTAATCTACTCCAGAGAGAACGACCTCGGCATAAGCCGTTCCCACATTTCCAGCGGCGACCGCTTTCAAGCCGACTCCATTCAAAATATCGGCAGTAAGTTCTGTCGTTGTCGTTTTGCCGTTCGTTCCCGTAATCGCTATGACGGGAGTGTCCGGGTTGCACTGCCAAGCGAATTCGATCTCACCAATAAGCGGAACCCCTGTATCGGCGAACGCTTTTCCGATAGGCCACCCGGCATCGATTCCCGGACTGATAATGGTAAGGTCGGTATTTGCAGGCGCACTTAGTGCTGCCTCACCGAAAACCGAATCCACTCCGATTTCCGCGAACACTGATTTACGAGGCGCCAGTTTCTCGGCATCGCCAGAGTCATAAACACGGACCATTCCAGCCCCGCGCGAACGCGCGAGTTCGGCCGCCGCAAACCCGCTGGTTCCGGCGCCGAGGATGGCAATGTTCTGTCCTGACAAATTCATAAATTGATTCAGTTTTTCCTAACGTATCTTCAAAGTCGCTATTCCAACGAGTGCGCAAATGATTGAAATGATCCAAAATCGATTGATCACTTTCGTCTCTGACCACCCTATGAGTTCGAAGTGATGGTGAATGGGTGACATCTTGAAAACTCGCTTCCCGCGCGTTTTGAAACTCGCGACCTGAATCATTACTGAAGCGGCTTCCATCACAAAAACACCTCCAATAATGACGAGCAGAATCTCCTGCTTGCAGCAAATCGCGATCATTCCCAACATCCCACCAATGGAAAGTGAACCGGTATCTCCCATGAAAACACGAGCCGGATGACAATTAAACCAAAGGAAGCCGAGGCACGAACCAAGCAGCGCCGTGCAGAAAATAGCGACCTCACCCTCCTGAGGATGAAACGGCATGAAGAGGTAATTCGACACGACCGAGTTCCCGACGATGAAAGTTAAACCCGAATAGGCAGCGACCGTTGTAAGCGTGCATCCCGTCGCCAATCCGTCGAGACCATCCGTGAGGTTCACTGCATTTGAGCAGCCGACAATCACGACTGGAAGCAAAAACACCAACCACAAGCCACCCGCAAAAGGCTCTTTTTTAAACGGCACCCAAAGCTGTTGAATATGGTTTGAAACGGAATGAACTGTGCCATCTTTTCCGATAATCGGATCCACCCAACCGTAATCTTTATGATCGTAGAGGTAGAGAAAAAGGACCGCTACAAAAGCCACCACGAGTTGAACAATTAATTTTGTCTTTCCGCTAACACCGTCAGATGTCTTTTTAGTGACCTTTTTGTAGTCATCAATGAATCCTAGAATCGCTGTTCCAAAGGTTACAAAAACCAACGCGGCAATAAACGGGTTCGTTGGCTTCGCCCAGAGGAAAACCGAAAACAAAACGGCCGCAACAATTAAGATTCCTCCCATTGTCGGAGTTCCCACTTTACCACCGTGCAGTTCGGCAAGTTTGTGAACTTCATCTGCGGTGCGAATGGGCTGCCCCACTTTTAAAGAAGTCAGCTTGAGAATCACTTTCTCGCCCAACAAAAGAGAAATCAAAAATGCAGTCAAACACGCACCCGCCGCACGGAACGTACCGAATTGAAACAAGCGGAGAAAGTCGAACCACTCCTGCTTATTTGGGTCATCAAGTAGATGAAGGTAGTATAACATCGTTCAGGTCTATTTTGAAAATTGCTCGATCACTTTTTCCATTGTCGCGGCGCGACTCCCCTTCACCAGAACGAGATCACCTGGTTTGAGTTCGGATTTCAGAAAATTTCCAGCCGCTTCGTGATCGTCGAAGGCATGATCACTGCCACCGCTTTCTGCGATGAGTTTTGCTTTTTCTGAAACCGTGACAAGGAGATCAACTCCTGCTTCAGCAACTGCTTCACCAAGCAATTTATGCTCGGCTTCTTCATGCTCACCGAGTTCGCCCATGAATCCTAACACTGCGATACGCCGTCCTGCCGTTTCAGTAGACGATAAAGTTTTTAGGGCTGCCCGCATCGAATCAGGATTCGCATTATAGCTGTCATCGATAAACTGAACGCCGTTCACTTCACGACGTTGCAAACGACCACGGGTCAGCTCCGCTTCTGAAAGTCCTGATCCAATTGTTTCGAGATCGACTCCCAATTCAAGGGCAACAGCAACTCCAAGAAGCGCATTCATCACCATGTGTTCGCCAGCTACTCGAATCGAAGTTGAAACACGCTTTCCACCGGCAATGACATCAAAGAAAGTCCCCTCGCCGGTGGCGATGAGGTTTCCGGCCTGAACATCACCTTCACCAATTCCAACGGCAATCATTCTTGCTGCACTACGTCCGGCAATCGCTTCCGCGAAATCGTCGTTTGCGGGCATTACGAAAAATCCACAGCTCTCAACCATTTCAGCGAGCTGACCTTTTTCCTCCGCAATTGCCTCGCGGGTTTTCATGTGCTCGATATGGGCCGTTCCGATGTTCGTGATGATGCCTGCGTTCGGAGCGGCAATATCTGCCAGGACTTCAATCTCTCCGGGGTGGTTCATTCCCATCTCCCAAACACCGAATTTATGTTCGTCGGTTGAATTCAGAATCGTAAGCGGCAGTCCGATATGATTATTCAGGTTACCAAGCGTCGCATTGACTGGACCCGCCTTTGCCAGAATCGTTTTGAGGAAATCCTTGGTTGATGTCTTCCCATTGCTCCCAGTCACACCAATAGCAAAGATATCGAGCGACTCCCGATAATTCTTCGCGAGCATTTGCAGCGCAACCAGCGTGTCTCGCACGTGAATGATTCCGCCCTCGAACGACTCTGTGTCTTTTACCAAATTGCTTACAATGATGGCCGCAACTCCAACTTCCTGAGCGGTCTTCACAAATTCATGACCATCGAAATTGTCACCTTTCAGCGCGAGAAAAGTGTCACCCTCAGACAACTTGCGCGTGTCCGTCGAAACAGCCCCGACACAGTCCGACGGCACACCTTGAATCAAGGCTCCACCGGCCCATTCGGCCATCTGTTTTAACGAAATTTGGTTCATGCTAGTAAAAACGTTTCGAAATTATCAATTAGTTAGTCCTCAGACCGAGCACGAATGCACTCACCCGCGACTTTCCGATCATCGAAATCATGCTTCACGCCATTGATCTCTTGATAGTCCTCATGACCTTTGCCAGCGATGACTACGATGTCCCGTTCGCCCGCGAGGCTGATCGCGAACTCAATGGCCTCGCGCCTATCTTCGATCACTTTGTAATTTCCGTTCATCCCTGACTCAGTATCGCGAAGGATTTTTGCAGGGTCTTCGGTTCGTGGATTATCTAAGGTCAGAATCGACAAGTCAGAAGCTGTGTCCGCTGCTTTTCCCATCAAGGGACGCTTGCGAACATCGCGGTCACCACCGCAGCCAAAAACTGTGATCAACCGATTCGGACGAAGATCGCGTGCTGTTTTCAAAGCGTTCTCCAGAGCATCCGGAGTGTGAGCATAATCGACAAAGACACGATAATTGATCCGACGATCGCCATCGACCGCTTCCATTCTACCCGGCACCTGAGGCGCATTCTCCAGGTTTGAGATCGCTTCTCGAACATTCAAATTGATCGACTGAGCCGCAGCCAACGCAGCAAGACAGTTGTATACATTAAATGTGCCAATCAGCGGAATTTTCACGAGAAGCTGACGCCCTTTAATATACAGTTGAAACTGGGTTCCGTTCAAATCCGGTTTGATCCCAGCCACCCTGAAATCGCAACCCGCGCTCTGACCGAAGGTGAGTTTCTTCACCCCGCCGATCGGAGCCTTCAAAAGACGCTTTCCATACGAATCATCAAAATTCACGATCATCGTTGGCTCATCGTCTTGTGCAGCCATCTGCTGGAAAAGTCGTTTCTTCGCATCGAAATACGCATCCATCGTCTCGTGGTAATCGAGGTGATCCTGAGTCAGGTTGGTGAAGACACCGGCCGCGAACTTCACGCCGCCAACGCGATGCTGCGCCAGTCCGTGAGAAGCTACTTCCATCACCGCTGCGCGACAATCCGCATCCCGCATTTCACGCAGCATACGGTGAACATCCGTCGACTCGGGAGTCGTCCGTGATGCGACCTGCACTTCATCTGCAATCTGATAATGAACCGTCCCCAGCATCCCTGCCCGGCGCAAACTCGCCTCCATCAAATAGTGAATCAAAAAAGCCGTGGTCGTTTTCCCGTTCGTTCCCGTCACTCCGACCACCGGCATTTCGTGAGATGGATTTTCATACAACTCCGCCGCACACGTCGCCATCGCCGCGCGAGCGTTATCGACCTGCAACCAAGGAACCGAGGTGTTCGCTGGAAATGATTTTTCAGAAAGGATTGCTGATGCACCATTTTCCAGCGCCTTCGGGATGAACTCATTCCCGTCCGCTTCTTTTCCGCTAAGGGCGCAAAAAAGCGACCCCGGCTTCACTTGCCGCGAATCGTAGTCGACACGCTCAATCGCGTGATCATTCAGCGAACCGGTAACCGATTTGATCTGGGTGCTTTTAATGACGTCCTCAAGTTTCATACCCGTATTCCCACTCACTCACCCGCAGCCCCGTTTGCATCGTTCCGATTAGTCAGTTCAATCGGATCCATCTTGTTCAATTCGTCGCGAAGCTCTTCCGGCTTATCCGGAGTAATCCCGAGCAGCTTCACAGCCCCTTTGCCCATTTCCGCAAAAATCGGACCCGCAATCGTTCCGCCATACAAATTCACTCCAGTTGCGTGTGGGTCATCGACAATCACGATGCCCATCAACTGGGGATCGTCCGCCGGGAAAAAACCCATGAACGACACTACGTAACGTCCGGTCACATAACCGACACCTTCGACATTCTTGCGCGCAGTTCCCGTCTTGGCAGCAATGGTATAGCCTGGAAACGCTCCCTTAGAACCGGTTCCCCCTTCACCCATTACTTTCTTCATCGACCGAACCATGTAGCTCGCCGCACGCTGACTGATCACCCGCGTTTGGGCTTTGCGCTCCGGTCGTTGAATCACTTTCCCTTCCTGAGTTTCTACGGCCTTCAAAATCGTAGGGGCCTGATATCCTCCGCCATTCGCAATCACCCCCATTGCCGTGATCATCTGCAATGGCGTAACAGCAACAGAATAGCCCATTGCCTTAGAGGAGAACGACGAGGCATTCCAAGTGCTCACCTTAGAATTTATTCCTGCACTTTCCGCAGTCAGTTCAATCCCGGTTTTCTTCCCAAATCCAAATTCAGAAATGTAGTGACGAAAGAGATCTTTATTCAGACCGCGAGCAACCATGTAAGCAGAGATATTACTCGATTTGGCAAAACCCATTTCCGCCGACAACTCACCGTAAGGATGGTGATCATTTAAGACAAAACCTTCCAAATTGTATTTGCCCCAATGACAGAAAATTGGACTTGTTGGCGTAATCAAGCCCTTATCATAAGCAGCGCCGTAGGCAACAATCTTGAAAGTTGAGCCCGGCTCGTAAGTATCAGAAACCGCAGCATTTCGGCGAATTCCTTTTCGTGATTCCAAATCAAAATGCGGACGACTGGCCATCGCCAACACCTCACCATTTCGGGGGTCCATCCAAATTGTAGTGATCTTTTCCGGAGCAAATTTTTCGACGGCCTCTTCCATTTTCTCCTCCACCATCACCTGCAATCCCATGTCGATGGTAAGTCGCACATTGTTACCGGCAACCGGCAACTGCTCTTCACCGCGAAAGGCATGGATCTCACGAGTCTTCCGGTCGCGCTCGATGTAGCGGTATCCCGCTGTGCCGGTCATCGCATCGTTGAACACCTTCTCGATTCCCTCTTTTCCTTCGTAAATCCCAACATTTTCCTCGCCGTCTCTCTCACCCATGTATCCCATCACGTGAGTCAATGCCAGCGGACTTGGATAAAAACGACGCTCCCCTTTTCGGAGATAGATTCCACCAAGACGGTTCTCGTCCAGTATATCCTGAAGGTCACGATAAAAATCATCCTCGATGTATTTCGCCAGAACAATCTCGCCTTTATCTTTCGACTTCAACAACTTGGCCAATTCATGCTTGGGTACCCGCAACTGCGGCGCCAACACTTCATTGATCCGACCAAGATAGAGCGACTGCAGTTCGTCTGTCCGCGACTCCATGGATTTTCCAATCCGAATGGCACGCTCGTAACGACGCTTCATCGCCCTTGCTGAAACCGGCTTCCCTGTCCGCTCCGACTCTTCTTTTGCCAAAGCAAGACATGCTACTCCCATGTCACGCACCTGAAAACAATCGACTACCAACGAGTAAACGGTTTGATTCCGCGCCAGCAACTCACCATTCCGATCAAGGATTCGCCCACGCGAAGGAGTCAACGTTTCCTTATGAACGTATTTCGCCTTTGCCTGCAGAGAATAGCACTCATGATCCACCACCTGAACGTACACCAAACGCGCCGACAGAAGGCTCAATCCCCCGGTCAGCGCCACACAGGCAATAATCAGTCGCGTTTTTAAAGACTTGTCCAAATTGTAAAATTTCGCTTAAGGCTGCATCACAAACGCCACTTCTATTCCGGCGATTTCACGAAAATCCCGCCGTACAGGCTCGATATTCCAAACCCGCAGCGGATCAATGTCCCGCAGATCACTTCCCTTCCAACGAAGACGACGTGACAATTCCGCACGATCCATCACCCCGGCGATACGGAGTTCCCACATTTCAATTTCGCGTTCAAGCTGTTCAATTTCGCGTTCACGTTGCGTGATTTCATTCCCCTTTGTCACGTGGCGATTTCGGATCGTCACAAAACACGCGCCGATTCCACCCAGAGCAAGACAGATGAAAAGCACCCGAAACAATCCCGGTGTTTTCAACGGATTCCGATAGCGATTTCTCTTAACCATAACTCTAACCTCGTTTCGTTGTTTCTTGCGTTACTTCAACCGCCTCAAATCCGAACTCCAACACGCAGCTTGGCGCTTCGAGACCTTGGATTTGCCGCGACTTCCTCAGCAGATGGCTCAATTGCCTTCCGCTGGACTAAATTGTAGCGATATTCAGGATTCGGACGCGGCTCAGGCCACTCCGGACGATCAATTTCTTTCTTACTCGCGTTCTTCAAAAACTGCTTCACAATCCGATCTTCCAACGAGTGAAACGTAATCACCGCCAACGACCCACCGGGAAGCAGCCGATCAGCAGCCTTCTCCAAAGCCGTCTCCAAAACACCCAACTCGTCATTTACAGCGATCCGCAACGCCTGGAAAACCTTCGTTGCTGGATTCCTAGCACTCCGCTTTGGAATGACTGATGCAATCACTTCTGAAAACTGAGCCGTTGTTTCAATCGGAGACTTCTCCCGAGCTTCAACCACGCGACGAGCAGCCTTCCGCCACATCTCCTCCTCGCCGTAGTCGCGAAAAATGCGAGCCAACTCATCTTCGTCAGCATTATTGACCAAATCAGCAGCGGACTCACCCGCGTCACGATTCATACGCATGTCGAGAGGACCGTCTTTCATGAACGAAAATCCTCGATCTGCAGAATCCAGCTGCCGAGAAGACACCCCGATATCCAGCAAAATCCCATCCACCTTATCGATTCCCAGCTCATCGAAAACCGCATCTAAATTTCCAAAGTTTTGCTGAACCGGAAGAAACTGATCTTCAAAACGCTCAAGACGAGCAGACGCATAATCCAACGCCTCAGAATCCTGATCACACCCGATCACATGAGCGCCCGCTTCCAAAAGCATTTCCGTATGACCGCCACCACCCAGCGTGCCATCAAAAATCTGCTTCCCCATCGCCGGCTGAAAAACGTGCAGCACCTCATTAGAAAGCACCGGCTGATGATAAAATGGCAGAGGACCACGATTACCCGCTCCGGGCATCGAAATGACTCCTCGATTTGGTTCTGGCGAGATTTGTTCGTCCATATCTAGCGAAGATGAAAGCGCCATGCCATTCCAATCAGTCGACGAATCGACTTCTACAGACGGCGTCGACGCGTCGTCTTTTTCTAACCAGGGCTTGATGGGGATGATCATTTGGTGAACAGGGCTTAAAATGCGGTTACT